>Ga0075434_100000144_pt1 | contig 43403 bp, 34 predicted proteins | sample RhiMethybrSRZTD3_FD_75298 | JGI IMG/M metagenome (GOLD analysis project Ga0075434, IMG submission 75298) | Populus rhizosphere microbial communities from Tennessee, USA - Rhizosphere MetaG P. TD hybrid SRZTD3 | ecosystem: Host-associated > Plants > Roots > Rhizosphere > Soil | place: USA...
CCCCCCTCTCGGCCGCCTACGTGCTCATCATGGCTATGTTGGGACCTCTTCTTGCGCGAGCGGCAAAATAGCGAAAGGCCAGCGTGCGACAGCCTCATTGACTTTCGCTTGGACACAACATTCCTTCAGTAGCGGTTCTCGCTTCATGAATTAGCTCACGGACTGTTATGTTCCGCAGCCTTATACCCCTTGTCGAAGCTGGCGAATTCCTCCACGATCTTCTTGATGGCCCGCTTCTCGCCAGAATCTGCCGACGCCAGGTTGGCAACACAAACGCCTCGCTACATGTCGAGATGGTTTCGCCCTTGCCTACCCGCCGCAAAAGGTCGCCGAATCTTCCCTTCGCCTCAGACGCGCTCACGTTCTTCCTCGCATCTAGTCTATTAAATTCTCCCTCGGCATTAAGAACGAAATTCGTCACTCGGCGGGCTGGCCCAGCTTTGCCGTTTTGATTCTCTGCGAGCAGCAAACATGCTGATTGCCCCACCCTTCGCGGTTTTCGAAGGAGCCTGCCCTGAGCGAGGCAAGGGTCGGGAACGCAAAACTCCGCTCACGGCGACTGCTGCGCAGAAGGTGGGCTGCCCAGTCTTTATGCGCCAACTGAGAAATGGAGATTGCAGGCTATGGCTTCAGCCATAGGGAAAATAATCAAAAGTACTTTGGCGCCGATCAGGCGCACCTGCCACTAGCTTCGGGAATTGGTCTCGGCAGTTAAGGGCCAACGGCCAACACACAAGGGCTGGCTCCCCAGTGTTTCGCGGTTTTCAGGCGTGATGAGCAACTAAGCCCTGTGTTGTCTATACCTTGCCTGCAACTCCTTTGGATCCAGCGGCTTTGGTGGTGTTCTCCGGCTAAACCCGTGATTCCGAGAAGATCACGTGGGGAGGAATACACCCTTCGCGTGGTAAACGCCTTGAAATTCGAAATAAGGACAGTCAGTAGACGGCAGCAACGAGTCGCTTTAGACTAGGCGAACTCCAAAAAACCAAATCGCAATTGCGAATGGTAAATGGTAAAACGTCGTCGTCCTGTTCCCAGGAGGCACCCGATGCTGCTGAAAGCTGACCCGACTTTCTATGCTTCTCCAAAGCTCGCCATGCAAGCGCCAAAAGAAACTCTGGCGTACGTCGCTGCACTGAATGCAAACGGAAATGGGAAGCCAGACGCCATGGTTGTCGTGGACGTCGATCCCGCGTCAAAGAGCTTCGGTCAGATTGTCGGACGCACCGACATGCCCAACGCCGGAGATGAACTGCATCATTTCGGGTGGAATGCGTGCAGCTCGGCACTATGTCCTTACGCCGCGCATCCGCACGTCGAGAGAAGATATCTGGTCGTTCCCGGACTGCGCTCTTCGCGCATTCACATCCTCGACACGAAACCGAATCCGCGCAAACCGAAGATCGTCAAAGTGATCGAGCCGGAAGAAGTCGCGGCGCGAACCGGCTACAGCCGTCCGCACACACTGCATTGCGGCCCCGACGGAATCTACATGAGCGCTCTCGGGGCGCCCAACGGCGATGGCCCCGGCGGAATCTTCGCGCTTGATCACTACACGTTCGAACCTCTCGGCAGATGGGAAGTGGAACGCGGGCCGCAGTACTTCGGGTACGACTTCGCGTGGCATCTGGGCTATGACACTGCCGTCAGCAGCGAATGGGGCACGCCCAAGATGGTGGAGGACGGCGTTAATCCAGAGATGTTGCTCGCGGGGAAATACGGACACAATCTTCATTTTTGGGATCTCCGCAAGCGTCGACATTTGCAGGCGCTGGACCTGGGCGCGGAGCAACAGATGGTGCTCGAGCTTCGGCCGGCTCACGATCCGACCAAGGCTTATGGCTTTGTCGGCGTGGTTGTGTCATTGAAAGATTTGTCGAGTTCCATCTGGCTGTGGCATCGCTCCAATGGAAGCTGGGCGATTAAGAAAGTGATCGAAATTCCTGCGGAGCCTGCCGATCCAGCGCAGCTGCCTCCTCTGCTGCAGGGCTTCAAAGCGGTTGCGCCGCTGTTATCTGATATCAATCTCTCGGTGGATGATCGCTATCTCTACGCATCCTGCTGGGGCACCGGAGAGATACGCCAATACGACGTTTCCGATCCCTTCCAGCCGAAACAGACCGGCAGCCTACATTTGGGCGGAATTGTTCGGCGGGCGACGCATCCCAAGAATCCCAAGCAGCCACTGAATGGCGGACCGCAGATGGTCGAGGTCAGCCGCGACGGCAAGCGCGTGTACTTTACGAATTCTCTCTATGCGGCATGGGATAAACAGTTCTACCCCGATGGCATTCGCGGCTGGATGGTGAAGCTGGATGTGGGACCGAACGGCGGCATGACGCCCGATTCCAATTTCTTTGTGGACTTCGGAGACGTGCGTAGCCACCAGGTGCGACTTGAGGGCGGCGATGCTTCATCGGATTCATACTGCTATCCATGACCGCGCTGGGCTTTTTCAGCTCGGCCCACGATTTCGTAAGCGCGCTGAGTGGCTCGACGTGGATCTTGCTGGCCCTGTTGGGTGCGTATCACGGGTTAAATCCAGCCATGGGCTGGCTGTTCGCGTTGGCTCTGGGGTTACAGGAAAAGAGCCGGGCGGCAGTTCTGCGCGCCTTGCCGCCGATTGCTCTGGGGCACGCCGCGGCCATCACAGTAGCAATTCTGTTTTTACGCTTACTTCAGGGTGTCCTCTCGTGGCAAGTTCTTAAAATCACTTTCGCGGGAATGCTTATGGCGATGGGCGGATACCTGCTCTTCAGATCGCGCCATCCCCGCGGAGGTGGATTGCGGGCCGGCGTCAGAGACTTGTTCGTGTGGTCCTTTCTTATGGCTTCGGCACACGGCGCGGGCGTGATGCTAACACCCGTGCTCCTGGCCAAGCCCGTGCCGGGCATGACTTCTCATGTAATGGGCGGGGCGGTTTCTAGCGCGCCGCTATCAGCATCTGTGCTTCTTCTCGCAGTCTTTATTCACACTGCAAGCCTGCTGATTGTGATTACCGCGTTGGCGGTTCTGCTTTATGAGACGTATGACAAGTTCGGTCTGAGCCTGCTGCGGCATGCGTGGTTCAACTTCGACCTGTTATGGGCCGGCGCATTGCTTGCCGCCGGGATCTTCACGTTGGTTCTTTAGATGTCAATCGGGGTTTTGCCACGAATGCTCGAGACCTTTGATCAGCTGCCACAAAGCTCGATTCAACGGCGTTGGCACACCTAACTTTTCGCCGTGTTTCACGATGGCGCCATTCATGAAATCGACTTCTGTCTGCCGCTTTGCGAGGACATCCTGCAACATGCTGGCTTTGTGCTTGCCGGGGGCGTTGGCGCCTTTTTGCACCAGCTGTCGGGGATCGCCATGCAGTTCGATTCCGAGTTTCTTGGCGACGGCTTCGCCTTCGGCAATCAAATCATTGAACAATTGGGCGGTCGGGGCGAAGCGGGTGGCGGCGCCGTGGTGGAGCAGAGTGAGTGCGCCCACGGGATTGGTAGCTGCATTGAAAATCAGTTTGGTCCACTGCGCGCCTCTGGCATCTTTTAGGGGAATGGTATTCATGCCAGCGCGCGTGATCAGTCCAGCCAATTCCTCTACTTTGCTGTAAGGAGTGTCTGTGGGCTCGAAGGGACCAATCCAGGTGTCGCCTTTGATGTCGTAGCCGATATGACCGGGGGCAATAGGGTGGCCTGCGGGAAAAGTTGTGCCCCGAATCACACGTTTCACGTGCTCGGCAATGATCTCTTCGTTGCCAACGCCGTTCTGCACGGAGCAGACGGCGCTGTTTTCGTCAAAGATGTGAGCCGCGTCGGCGATGGCTCTGCTGGTATGTGTTGCTTTCGTGGCCACGATGCCGTAGTCGCATCCTGGCAGCTCTTGCGGGTTGCTGGCGGCGTGTACACGTGCTGTGAAATCTGCAGCGCCAGAGAGCCGCAAGCCGTTCTTGCGAATGGCTTCGATGTGATCTTTCCAAACATCGTAGGCCCACACCTCCGCCTCCCCGGTTTTCGCCAGGTGCGCAGCGAACAGACTTCCTACCGCACCGCAACCGATGATGCAGATTTTCATGTGAAGTCCTAAGGGGCGACGCGGGCCTTGGCTTCTTCTCCGGTGAAGAATTTCCAGGGAACATCGGCGAGGCACTCGCCTTCAGTCTTGCCGATGCGGTAGGTGTCTTGTGTATAGAGGCAAACTTTGCCGTCTTTATCGACGACTTGCGGGTGCAGGGAGAAAATCATGTTCTCTTCCAAGGGCACTTCGCTTTTGGCGCCGATCGCCGGATGTTCGATCATCGTCGCGCCGATGCTGTGCCCCGAGAGGTGGCCGAGAGAGAAGCCGTGCTTGGCAAAGGTGTCGGCAATGGTCCGATGCACATTGCAGGCTAGCTCTCCGACGCGCATAAGCTTTCGCGCGGACTCCAATGCGTGGGGGTAGGCGTCTGCCATTGCTTGGGTGCGGGCGCTTAGCTTCCCGCGAATCAGTGGTCGTGAGAATTCGACCCAGTAGCCGCCTGCTCCGGTGATCTCCAGGGAATACAGCAGAAGGTCGTCATTTGCCACCACGCGATGTCCCGGCACCTTGAAGGAGGCCTCGGCTTCACCGTGAGTGCCGGAGAGCAGGATGTTCATCATGCGTGGGCCAGCGCCGCGTGCGAAGAAGCATTCAATGGCGGGGGCCATGATTTCTGCTTCGGTTCTGCCTGGCTCGTAAGCGGCGACGAGCGCCCAGAAGCCGTCGAGGATGATGTCCATGGCGTCGCGGACCTCGGCGAGTTCTTCTTCGCTCTTCACCGCGCGAGCCATGTCGAACTGGCCTTCGAATGGTTTGATTTCGAAAGCGCCCTGGCTGAGCTCACGATAATCGCGTACGGGCATGATGAAATTCAGGCCGTAGACGCCGACTCGTTTCCAAGTGCGCTCACGTGCCAGTTCGCGAATCCAGTGGCCGGGAATGTCAGGCCAGACCTGATCTTTGACCCAGGGCTTCGACTTGTCGCCGATCCAGCGGGCTTCGCGGGGGAAGACCAGCGTGGGTTCGCCTTCCAAGGGCAAGAGGACATAAACGTAGCGGTGGACGATTTCGAATCCGGAGACATAGAGCACCGCGCCTTCGAAGCCGGCATATTGGTTTCCGCAGACGATGAGAGCGTCGAGGCCTTCGCTCGCCATGCGGGAGCGGATGTTCTTGTAACGGCGCTCAATTTCATTTTGACTAGGCAAGGCTTCCTCTCCTTACGACGAAACGCCACACAGGTCTGCAGCCGTGAGCGCGTATATCCTGGTCATGTTTACTAACGTCTCGATGCTGACCTTTTCGCCTTCGGAATCGCGGGGACCGCTGGATGGACCGTAGTTGACGGTATCAATGCCGTAGCGGGTGAGCACGCTGGCGTCGGAGCACCAGGTGACGACGTCGCGCTGCGGCGGCTTTCCCATAACATGCTGATGGCTGGCTTCTATAGCGGCGATCATCTCGTGATCTTCGCGGATGCGTGCGCCGGGAACGGAAACGTAAGTCTCGAACTCGAGTCCCCAGTCGGGATGTTCTTCACATAGCGCGAAAAAGACTTTTTGGAAATCGCGACGTGCATCATTCATTGAGAGATTCGGAGGTACGCGTATATCCAAAAATAGGTCGGCCTTCTCAGGAGTGCGGCTGGCGCGCCAGGGATGGCCTCCGCGAATGCCGCCGAAGTTGACAATCGCCTTCTTGCCCCCATAGGAGGCCTTCTTTTCCCAACCTTCAATCCATTTCATGACTTCACCCATCACGTGGTGCATCCGGCGAATCGAATTCATCTCCTCGCGGCCTTCGCAGAAAGCGGTGTGGACGTAAATTCCGGCACATGAGATTCGCACCCAGAGCGAGCCGAAATGCTCGAGCACGAGCTGCATGTCAGTGGGTTCACCGAGGATGCAGATGTCCGGTACGACGCCATGATTCACCAGGTAGTGGGTTCCTGATCCGTAACCGCGATACTGCTTGCCCTGAAATTCGGCCCACTGGGATTTTTCGATTTCGCCTGCGACGGCGGCAATGATGACGTCGCCTTGCAGTTTGACTCCCGCGCGCTGCAGTGCCTTTACCGCATGCATGTAGCAAACCAGCGCGCCTTTCATGTTGTAAATACCCAGACCGTAGATCATGCCGTTCTTCACGACCGCCTGTGACTTGTAACCGATTCCGATTAGAAAATCTTCCTGGCCGGTGTTCGACGTATCCATGTGGCCGTTGAACATCAGGTTCTTACCGCCTCCGACGCCGTGGCAGCGGCCGACGACGTTGGCGCGTCCTTCTTCAACTTCCTGCCAGGTCACGTCCAGGCCGAGCTGCCTCATGGCGTTCTGCATGTACTGCGCCATCTGAAGCTCTTCGCCAGTGGGGCTGGGGACGTTGATTAGGTCACAAGCCATCGAGATGATTTCGTCCTCGCGGACTTCGGAGAGGATTTTCGCGGAGAGATGCGAGTCAATAGCGGAGGTCGGTTTCTTGGCTGCTTTCAAATGTTTAACCCTTAAGGTTCGCGGGCCAGTGGCGCGCGGCCACGTTAGTGCACTAATCGAAAATCATCCGGATAGGAACAGAGCTTTTCGTTGCCAGCTCCCGTAATCCAGAAATTGTCTTCTACGCGCAGGCCACCACCGCCGGGCCAGTAGATGCCGGGCTCAATCGCCAAGACCATTCCTTTCTGGATCGTCCCCCCCCCGGCTTGATGTGCGTAGGGCGGCTCATGGGCGCGCGCTCCTACGCCGTGGCAGATGGGATGGCTGGGCTGGCCGGGATATCCGCCTTCGGAAATGCGAGCGCGGACGAGGCGGTCGAGTTCCGGAAAACTGGCGCCATCGCGGGCATAGGCGACTGCGGCCTCGAAGACCTTCAATAAAAGATCCAGCAGTTTGTGATAGGGGGGCGTCAGCTCGCCAGGGCAGGCGTTCTTCGTGAGATCGGTCCAGTAGCCGTCGACGCAGACCCAGATTTCGAACAGTGTCGGCTCATTCGCCTGAATAGGGCGATCACCGGTGGCGGTGAACGTGGCGATCCCTTTGCCCGACCAAACTAACGTGAAAGCGCGAGCCATCTCTACTTTGCCTTGGTAGCCGACCCCCAAGCCGTGCACGAAGCTCTCGTACATGCCGCCGACTTCGCTTTCCTTCATGCCGGGACGCATGTGTACGCGAGTATGCTCCATCGCGAGCGCGGCCAGTTCGTTGGCCAGGCGCATGCGCTCGATTTCCTGGGAGGTCTTGATTGCACGTGCCTCATGGAGAAGCGGGGTTGCATCGATGACCTGGCCGCAGATTTTTCGAAAGGCGTCGAAAAACATTTGGGTAGGTGTGCTGGGTTCGCCTACCATGCGGTCGGCAGACTGTGTGCCCATGTTGAGTTCGATGGCAACCTTGTCGGTCAGGCCACGCTCCTTCAGAACTGCAAGCGCTAGATCCAGAGCGCGGTATTGGGGAGGGCGGGGATCGCGTTCGTCGTACCCTTTGAATAGACGAATGTCCTTCGTCCAGGAATTGCGCTGCGCATCGGCCAGCTGCGGTTCCAGCGCGATGAGCGTGGGTTCGCCCTCGCGGGGGAAAACTAACGCGTCGTATCCCTTCATGCACCAGTAGTTCGAGAGATAGAGAACATTGTCGGGCGCGCGCACGACCACTGCGCTGACATCCTGATTTTTAATCCTGGAACGAACGCGTTCGAGTTTTGCTTCATCAATAGGCCAAACCATAGCTCAGCTTCTCTCTTCGGGTGCTACAGCTCGATTTTCGTCTTTGAAGGTCCAAGTGGCCTCTTTGCCTTTAATCAGCCGGTACACGGCTGTGTGCAGCGGAGCCAAAACGCCGACGCGCTCCGCCTCGCGAGCAATGGCCCCGCTCAGAAAATCCACTTCGGTCGGCAGCTGATGACGGACATCGTAGAGCATTGAGGGCGGATGGTTCGTCATTGCGCCAATCTGGTTCATCTCCCATGGGTCTTCATGCAACGGAACGCCGGCTGCCTCGGCCACGCGCTTTCCTTCGTCGATGAGGTCATGCAAGAGGGGGCCGAGGTCGGAGAACCGTGATTCGTCCGCAAAGTGCGGCGAGTGGGGCAGGCCGGTCAATGCCGAAACTCCATTCACCGACGCGTTGAAGATCAGCTTGGACCATTGGGCTGGACGTGCGTCTTGCAACGCTTCCGCTTTCAGCCCGGCGGCAACGATCAGCTCGGCGGCTTCCTTAACGACTGCATACGGAGTTCCGGCAGGCTCGAATGGGCCCAGCCAGGTGGCGGTGTTCAGCTCATACTGCACGTGCGTGTCGCTGTGGCGGGTGCCGCTCATGAAAGTAGTACCCCGAATTACGTAACCCTTGCTGTGGGCCGCAATGATCTCTTCGCTGCCCAAGCCGTTTTGCGCGGAAATGACCGCACCATTGTTGAACCGTTGTCCCACCCACCCGACTGAATCAGTCACCTGGGTAGCTTTCGTTGCCACGATCGCGAGGTCACAATCAGGAAGCTCATCCGCCCGCGTAGTGGCTCGAAGCGTTACATGAAAATTGTGTCTACCGGATACGCGCAGGCCCTCGCGATTCAATGCGCAGGCGTGATCTTCACGCCGTACAAAGGCCCAAACCTCAGCAACCCGCGCTAGGTGCGCCGCATAGAGACTTCCGATGGCGCCACAGCCGACAATGCATACTCGCTTCAGCGCTACACTCGCCTTTCCACCCGCACCAGCTTCCCTGCCTGGACGATCTCCTTTGACACCATCGCGCGAAACAGACTGTCGGCATTGTTGAACGAATCCTCGATCACAATGCCGCTCGAAAAGAGCGCATCCTGCAGAGCCGCGGAGATGGTGTGAATTGGCGCTGCGCCGCCTTCTCCCATGCCCTTGGCACCACTGTAACTGTGCGGCGATGGCGTTTCGATGTGCCCGTATTTCAGCGCGGGCATGTTCACGGCAGTGATCGGGGTGTAGTCGCTGAAGGTGCTGGTCAGCATGTTGCCGACAGGATCATAGACGCAGTTTTCCATGAGCGCCGCGCCTATGCCGTGCGCCGTGGCACCATAAACCTGACCTTCTACGATAGAAGGATTGATCATCGTGCCGCAGTCATCCACCGCAACATAGTCGAGGATTCGCGGAATGAACGTTTCTCGGTCGACTTCGACAATAGCGATATGCAGCTGTGAAGCATAGGTCAACGTCAGGTTGCCGTATTTTTTTTGTCTGTCGGGGACCTTGAATGGAGCCCGCCAGATATAACGGCAATTTAGAGTGAGCTCGTAGAGTTCGGGAGGCAGGGCTGCCGTATTGGCATTTACCAGATTGGCGAGTCCCCAGTAGTTGATGGATTTTCCATTGCCGCTGGCGCGGACTTCGGGACCTTGCGCGCCTACGCCGAACTCCAGATCATCTTCACTGGTCTGCAGGGCGAATGCAGCCAGTCGCTTCATCTCGGCTTTCAGTTTTTGCGCGGCGCCATGTACAGCCGAAAGCCCCGAGACAGCAAACTGACTCGCATACGTTCCGGAAAAGCCGGTGTGTACGTTGCGTTCGGTGTCAAAACCTGTGCGGACGGTCACCAAATCCGGATGGATGTTTAGGACGTCCGCGACGACTTGGGCGGCGGTGGTTTCGTGTCCCTGGCCTTGCGGGCAGGAGCCGACGGCGACGACTACTTCGCCGTATATGTCGAGCTTGCAATTTGCGCCCTGGGAATTTCCGGAGTAAGGAAGTCCGGGATTCACGATCTGCGATTGCCCGAAATTGTTGGTGCCTGAGTCGAGGGTAGTGCCGATGCCCATTCCAAACAGACGGCCTTCCTTTCGAGCAACTGCTTGCTTCTTTTTCCATTCCTCCCAGCCGATCAGGTCCTTAGCGACCTGCAGCATCTTGGGATAATTTCCCGAGTCATAGACGCAGCCGTTAGGCGTGGTGTAAGGGAATTCCTCGGGACGGATGTAATTACGCAGGCGCATTTCGTCGGGGGCGATGCCTAGTTCGTGAGCGCACAGGTCCACCACGCGCTCCAAAAACCAGAGATGCTGCATGCGGGAATATCCGCGGTTGGGGCCGACCGGGCATTTGCTGGTAACCGTCTGGGTGAAATCGATGCGCGCATTCTGGAAGCGGTACACGCCCGGAAATACCTGCGACCAGATCACGCAGCCCAGCGGTTCGTAACGGGGATATGCGCCGCAGTCATCGATGTGGCGAGAGGTGATGGCAGTAATTACGCCATCTTTGTCTAGCGCGACGCGGGTATCGCGGAAAGTTCGCTCATTGCCGTGAGCGCTCGAAGTCATGTGCTCGGAGCGGGTTTCAACCCACTTAACCGGACGGCCCCCAGCCTTCTTCGAAGCCAGCGCGCAAACCGCCATCTGCGGATAGCTGGTGATCTTGATGCCGAAGCTGCCACCGATATCGGACGTCTCAACTCGAATTCGATCGATGTGAACGTTAAGATGTGCGGCAAGAAATTGAATGGCGAACGACGGGAATGAGTTATTGCATGAATAGGAGATGCGTTCGTCTTTCGGATCCCACTCGGCAATGATGACATTGTTTTCCAGCGGCGTGCTGGAGAAACGGTGGAAGTGCAGGCGATCGATGTTGACGATGTAAGCGGCGTCTTTGAACGCGCGGTCGACGTCGCCGTATTCGAATACACCATTCCAAACGCGATTGGTGCCTGCTTCTTCGTGCAGCAGGCTCTTGTCTTGCAGCGCCTGTTCTCCGTCGACGACCGGGTCGAGCGAATCGTATTCGACTGGAACGAGTTCCGCCGCGTCGTCAGCGATTGCGGGAGATGTGGCGACTACCGCGGCGACGGGCTCGCCCTGGTAACGCGCCCTGGAAACGGCGAGAGGATAATCTTTGATTTTGGCGAAGGGTTCCGGCCCGATTTCTATGAAGGGCTGTGTCTGGGGGGCGATTTCGGCGCCGGTGAGAGTGCAAATCACACCGGGGAGGGCCTCGGCTGCCGAAACGTCAATGCTTAGAATCTTGGCGTGAGCATAGGGAGAACGGATGAATCGCAGATAAAGCATGTCGCGGAGCTTGACGTCGTCGGCGAATTTGCCGCGGCCGCGAAGCAGGCGATTCTCTTCCTTGCGAGGAAGTGATTCACCCACCCAACGTTTTGTCTCGCCTGGACTCAAATTGTTGACCTCTCCTAAACTCGGTCCATATTCCGTGCCGCCAATTGAATTGCCTTAATAACGTTTTGATATCCGGTGCAGCGGCAGGTGTTCCCGGCGATAGCCTTACGAATGACCTTGTCGTCCGGCTGCCTGTTACGTGATAAGAGCTGATGAGTTGCCAGCATCAGCCCGGGCGTGCAGTAGCCACACTGCAAACCATAGGAATCAGCGAACGCTTTCTGAATGGGATGAAGCTGGCCCTCTCTTTCCAGTCCTTCGACAGTAAGAAGGTCGGCGCCGTCCGCTTGCACTGCGAACATCGTGCACGACTTCACCGTGGCGCCGTTCATGAGAACCGTACACGCACCGCAGTATGTCGTGTCACAGCCGACGTGCGTGCCGGTCAGGTCGAGATGCTCACGCAACATTTCCACCAGCAGCAGCCGCGGCTCAACATTCAGCGAGTGCAGCTTGCCATTCACCTTGAGCTGGATCGGGATGTTTTGAACTGCTTCAGGCATAGATGTGACTCAACTCAATCTTCTCGCCCAGTGCGCGGCGGCGGGCGCCATTGATGGCGCGCTTTACCAGGGCTCCAACCAGCGCGCGCTTATATTCCGCAGAGCCGCGCATATCAGGTTGTGGATCGGACGCGGTTCTCGCAGCTTCCACAGCTGCCGAAACGGCTTTCTCGCCGATCTCTTTGTCACGGAGCGCTGTCTCTGATTCTCGCGCGCGGATCGGCGTGAGTCCTACGCAGCCGAGCACAATCCTTGCTTCTTTGCAGATTTCGCCCTGCATCGTGAGTTGCACCGCTGCGCTTGCCGTTGGATACACCGGCGCACAGCGCTTGAACGCCAGGTATGCTCCGCCACCGTTGCCGTTCGGTTTCTTCACCGCGATTTCGCTAACCAATTCATTGTGATCAAGCGCTGTGGTGTAAGCATCTTTGATGAAGTCTTCGATCGGCACAGTACGCTCGCCTTTGATGCCCAGGCAGCGCACTTCGGTCTCGAGGGTCATCAGCACCGTAGCCCAGTCGCCGCTTGGATCGGCCTCTGCAAGAGACCCGCCAATCGTACCCCGGTTGCGAACCTGGACGTCCGCGATTCCCGCAGCGCAGTCGTGCAGGATCGGGATCTTCTGTGCAATTGAGGAGTCCTCAATCTCGGCGTGGCGCGTCATGGCACCGAATCGAAGTATCCCATCCTTTTCTTTGATGAACGAAGTCCCAGAGATGAAGTTAAGGTCGATTAGGTGTTGCGGGTTCGCGAAGCGCAGCTTCATCAGTGGAATCAGGCTCTGGCCGCCGGCCAGCAGCTTGGCTTCATCACCAAGCTGGGTGAGCATGGTGACCGCCTCTTTCAACGAACCGGCCCGGTGATAGTGGAAAGCTCGCGGATACATTTTCAAGCCAGTAAGCTTTTGGTGACCTCAGCAGGTGCTCTTCACGTACTCTGCCGTGCAAATCCGAAAGCTGTCGCGGCAAGCGCGATGATCACCAACGCCGAGCCGACAATTGCCAGCGCCGACGCAACGATGGAGCCGTGACTCACAGTTTGCAGAATTACTCCCAAGGGAAAGACAACAGAGCCCGCAGTCAAGGCCAGCGCAATACATAACTTTACCGTCTCCCCGAAGGCCCCGCGATCGAAGGCCACGCCCAGAACGATCATCAGCATTGCCAGCCCGATCCAGTGGGAGTGCACGTCAACCTGGCGAACGTAGTCATATTTTGTTGCTGCATAGGTATCGAGCGCCGCTCGTGATTCGGGCACTTTGCGTTCCGCCGCGTTCACAAATGCGGTTGCCAGTGAGCCTCCCATCTGGTCAAGGGTCTGGTGCTCGACAAACAAGGCATAATAAAGCCCGTACAACATACCAAAGGTCGCGAGGGCGATACCGCCGAAGATCAGAACTTTGCGGGCGCGGCTCACGAGTGCACGCCTCCGAGTGCATCGACACTACCGCTGTAGCGAAGCGTACCAACCAGCATGCCAATAAGAGCTATGACGACCATCAGTCCGCCCACGTCCGCGATGCCGCCAGCGACCAGTCCCAGCTTGAGTTCAAGCCAGACAAATACGGGAAGAATCAGTGATCCTACCAGCAGCAGAACTACCCAGCGGCGCTTCCAGACGTCGGAGAGAAAGACGTAGCGCTGAACAAATGAAAGTAAAATGGCGAGCAATCCGAATTCGATGATGTGCGAATGCGCCGCGATCTGCACCGCCTTTTCTGCCGCCAGCATTCCGTAGGCATTCACAAATTGTCCAGAAAGTTCAGGGGTCTTAACAGCCGCATCGAGCGTGAAGGCGAGAATGTTTTTTTCGCGCGCCTCCTGTTCGTACAGGTTCTTTCCCGCGTACCAGGCGCCGTACAGAAAGCCGAGAAGCACCAGCACCGTCCCGCCGGAAAGCAGGGCGCGACTCTCCCAACTCCGATCTTGCTGGAAGTCATTTTCGACTGCGAGTCTCTCTCCGCGAAAACACTTCCCAACCCCCCACGCTTCGACCGCGAGCACGACAATGAGCAGAGCGCCGGCAGAGTCAGCCAGAATACTCGCCCATCCGATCACGGAAAACGGGCTGTACGCCAGGCCTACATAGTGAATCAGGAAAATGCCGATGGGCAGAAGAACGCCGCCAAGCAGAAACAGCTTAGCCAGGGACTTCTTCCGCATCGCCGAAAGGGCAACATAGGGCTGCACCAAGGCCAGTAGGAGCGCGAGATAGCCGGCGTCCGTCAGGTGTACGTGCGTGTCCACTTTTGTGCCACGATCCTCGAGCAGACCGCCGATTCTGGAAAACACCTCCTTGACCTCCGCCGGATTCTGGGTCGCCACCGCTTTGGTTGCGGCAAGCAGAGCCTCCCCGGTTTTTCCGCCATTCTGGTGAAGGATAAACACCGCGAATAGGTCGCCGAAGATCATTCCCGCGGCAATGAGAGCAACTCCTCCGAAGACGAGCAGACGCTGCGCACTCATCGCGGGAAATGCCGCGCTGATCGGTGATGAAATGGCCTCGGTTGCCATCAGCTGGAGTCTCTTTGCGTCCTTTGCGGCTTGCTTTGCGAACTATGCGGTTAAGCTTTAATCGGCCGCAGCCCGCTGGAAATCCCTCTCGCGGAACGCCGGCATCACGTGTTTCGCAAACATGTGCTGCGTCTTGATGCTCTTCCAGTGTTCCAGGCCGCCGAAATTGGAGACGATCGCCAACTCGCCGATCCCGCCCTTCTCTTGCAGCGCGCGCACCTGGCTGAGAACTTTTTGCGGCGTGCCGATAAATCCGATCTCCTGCTCCACGATCTGATCGTAAGTTAATTTCGTGAGCGATTCGAGCGCGCCGCTGGCGTAGAATCCGTAGCCTTTGGCGATCAGCTCGGCCTTCTTCTCCTCGCTTTGCAGTGACTCGACCGGCGACGCATTAAATGCCAGGAAATTGTGCAGCGCGGACTCGACTTCCTTGCGAATCTGGCGCTCGTCTTCGTCGATGTAGACAGGGCGGATATAAACAATGTCCGGCGTGTGGCCGTGCTCGGCGCAAGCTTTTTTATAGATGTTGAGAGGAGCTTCCAGAACATTCCACGGCAACAGCGGCGGCACGAACATTCCCCAGCCCTTCTCACCCGCTATCTGGTAAGTAATGTCGCTGGTACCTCCGGTGTAGAACTTAGGATGAGGCTTCTGCACCGGCAGCGGCACCACACTTACATCCTTCACCTTGTAATACTGCCCGCTGTACGAAAACGTCTCTTTCGTGAACGCCAGTTCAAGAATATCGATGGCTTCCTTGTAGCGTGGACGGCTTTCTTCCAGCGGCAGGCAAGAAGGCCCGAACAACCAAGCGTGCCCTCGCCCCAGTCCGCATTCCAGGCGTCCATTGGTGAGAATATCGGTTTCCGCGATCATGCCCGCCAGGCGCATGGGATTCTCCAGAGGCAATGTGTGCAGCGCTGTCCGGAAACGGATCCGGTTGGTTCTCTGCGCGGCAGCCGCAAACATCGCCAGCGGATTCGACGAAATCGAGAATTTTTGGAAGAAGTGATGGTCAATTACGGAATAGACATCGAATCCGCATGCGTCGGCATGCTCAATCTGCCGCATGATCTCCCAGATCATTTCATGGTGTGGCTTGCCGGGCGGCGTCTGAATTTCGCAATAAATACCGAATCGCATTCTGTCTCCGTCAGCGATTTACGTCGGTCACCATGTGAAGCGCAGCGCGAACTGGATCTGCCGGGGATTGAAAGCCGCTCGCGGAGTCCCATAAGCAGGATTCGGCGAGCCTTCGAGATTTCCTGAAGGGGTCGCCGGACATCCTGCAGCCGTCGCATTAAACGGGCAGAAATCGGCCGCGCCATAAGCCGTGTTGAAGAAGCGCACGTTCACCGTATTGAAAATATTGAAGGCCTCCGCAATGCCTTCCAGGTGCAGCTTTTCCGTAACCGTAAAAGTTCGCGAAACGCGCAGGTCGACAGACTGGAAACTATCGCCTTTGAACGTATTGCGCGGCTCGATGCCTACGCGGTCGTTGTTGCCGAAGACATCGCCATTCACGTCCGAGCCTGCGAACTTGGTGAAGTAGTGCGGCGTTTCCATGCTCACAATCGTGGAGAATTGCCAGCCGTTCAGCACCGGGTTTTTCTTCTCTGGACCCGAAAAGGTCGCGTTCGCGACGAGGCGATGTGGTGTGTGATCGGCGGAAACGGCCCGCTCGCGATCAAAGTGTCGGCTATCCTGGGGAATCAGAACGAAGCTGGGATTTGGACCGTCATCGATCCCCTTGGAGAACGTGTAGCTCACGCCCCAGCCCAGGTGATGGCTGAGCCGCTTGTTGAAGTTGACGAGCAGACCGTCGTAGACCGAATCCCACTTGGAATCGGCTTCGAAGTACACGGCAACTGTGGGCAGCGCAGTGCCTGGGAAGTTCGAGGGCACGCCGCAACCTGGGGTTGGGAACGGCACGTGGTAATCATCTTTCGGACCACTGCGGCCGTGGGAGTCGTGGGCTGTGATCTGGCAAAACGGCGGAGGCTGATTGACGTTCCAGAAACTGCCCAAATGCACGCCGCGCACATGCAAGTAGCTGACGTCCAGAACTGCATCATGAAAGGGCTGAAGCTCGAGTCCGAAGCTTCCCTGAACCCCGTAGGGCGCTTGATGATCCTTGGCGAAACGCACGATCACTGAGTCGCCAAAGAATCCGCAACCGGAGAGCATGCCGTTGCCGGAGGGGTTGCCCTCAGGGCAAATTCCGCCAGGAACCGGGATGGCGTCAGGATAGGTGCCCGTGTTGAGTAGCGAAGTCAGCGCCTGGTTCGTGCTGAAAGGACCTGCAGCAAACGCCCAAAGGCGCACATTCGCGTTTAGGCTGTCTTCTTTGTTCTCACGCCCGGGGAACGGGCCGATAGTGCCTCCGCAGCTAGGCTTCTGACACATTAACAATGGCGACGGAATGATTCCGTGGAAAATTCCGGCACCGCCGCGGAGCACCATATTCCACCTGCCGCCGATGTTGTATGCAAAGCCGGCGCGCGGATCGACGTTGTTCCAGTCTGTGTTCACCGCGCTGGACGGCCAAGTTTCCCACTCATAACGCAAACCGTAGTTCAATGTGAGCCGGTCCGTGGCGCGCCACTTGTCCATAAAGTAGAAGCCGTTATAGGTGTGTCCCAGTTCGCCTTTTGCTTGGTTACGGACTGCTGCCGGAATCTTTGTGCCCTGATAGATCGAAGTATCGATCGTGGGTTCCTGGAAATCACTGGCGGCATCGTTGCGCTGCATGAAGATCACGAACGGCGCCCCCTGCAGTCCGGGTATGACACTGTTGCCGAGCGAAAACACGCAATTGGAGAGACAGCCAAAGTCCGCTTCAAAGGGATAGAAAAGAGGAAATGACTCGATTGTGTTCACGTGGTTGTAGTTCGCACCGAAGCTCAACGTGTGCTTACCGCGAGACCAGCTGAAGTTATCAACCAGTTCGGCCCGGCTCTCCTGATAAAAGTCCGGATTGCCCCGGTTCACGCCGATCGTAAAGAGATTGCTTACTTCCAAGTGTGGCTGCGTGCTGTTGGTGGGGAAGTCAAAGAATCGGTGAGCATACTGCACTCGCGCCTCGTTCACCGCAGAGTTGCTTAAGGTGGATGTCAAGCTGCCGACAATCGACTGGTCACGGAAGTTGTTCGTTTTGTATCCGGAAGGCAGGTCGAAACCATCATTCAGCGGCGAAACCTGAGTGAGCCGCTGATCATTAAAGAAATAGCGGACGAAAAAGTACTGCTTCTCACTGAAGCTGTGATCCAAGCGCACCAGCAAATTGTCATAGTTCGTGTCGCGCGTGACATTTAAGTCTTCCTGGTGCAGGCTGCCCGGGTCACCGCAGGCCAGCGTGCCAAAGTTTGTGCACTTGAGCTGGTTGATCAAGGTCAAATTGCTGAGGATGGCGGAATTGTAAAAAGGCGATTCGCTGCGGCGTTGCCCTTCATAGTTCCCGAAGAAGAACGTCTTGTCTCTCTGAATCGGACCGCCCAGAGTGAAACCGAACTGGTTCTGGTGCAGCTTCTTCAAGAATCTGCTGCAGGTGTGGCGATCATTTGGATTGGTGCAGCTCGGCAGATCGGGAGAAGTCAAAATACTCTGTGCGTCCAGTGCATCATTGCGAAAGTAGTCGTATGCGGAGCCGTGCAGGTCATTTGTGCCGCTCTTAGTAATGATGTTTACGATGCCACCGACTGCCCGCCCGGCCTCGGTGCTGTACTGCGTGTTGATCACGCGGAATTCACGGACCGCTTCCTGGGAGGGAGTCGTCTTCTGAATTCCCGAAGCGGTCGAGATGTTGTCGGCGCCATCAATGGCGATAAAGTTGAAGTGGATGTTCTGTCCGGCGAAGGAAAGCTTGGTCACGGGTTCGATGATCACGTCGGTACTACCCGAGGTTGTGTCGCCCACGGTAATGCCCGGCGCGAGCAGCGCGAAATCGATGAACTGGCGGCCATTTACCGGCAGATTATCGATCTTCTGCTCATCGATTACCGAACTCACCATGGTGCGCGTCGGCTCAACAACTTCACCTACGTCCTGAACCGTGACTTCCGTTACAACCTGCCCGGGTGCGAGGCTGAAATCCACGTTGCCTGCGGCCCCCACTTCCAAACCGATCTTCTTCGCCGATTTCTGGAAGCCAGGTTTTTCCGCGGTGATGGTGTAATCGCCGACTGGCAACGCCGAAAATTGATAGTCCCCGCCTGCAGTGGCGGTCATTGAACGCGAGAAACCAGTCTCGCTATTCACGACGGTAACGTTGGCTCCCGGTATGGCCGCGCCGGTAGGGTCATAGACGCGACCTTGAACGCTGACTGTGACCACCTGCGCACGCAAAGGCAGCACCAGGAGCGCCGTCAGTGCTGAAAGGATCGCCAGGCCATAGAGAGTCTTGATAGTAATTTTGGTCACATGAGAGTCCATGTTGAAATCCTCCATCACTCGCCAGCTTCATTCACGTTTCGCAGCCATCTGTTTGGCCGTTCATTATCCGGCTCAATCGCAACTCCGAATCCTGAAGGTGCTGTGTTAGCCGCGCTGCACATTGCCTGAGTTTTCCGTTCTCCAGAAATTGATAGACTTTGCGGTGGACAGGGACGAGCCGGCCAGGATCGTCGTGCCCGCGATCCACCAGCACCATGCCCATGCGGAGTTCGCCAATCACCTTTTGGTAAAAGGATTCCAGACGACGATTGTGGTGAAAGCGGATTAGAAGGGCATGAAACTGGAGGTCGAACTCCACCGCTCGAACCCAATCCCGCGCGCGGACGGTTCGCTCGTAGCCGTCGAGAGCCGCACGGAGTTCGCGAAGGATATCGCAGTCTGCCGATTTCGCTGCCAGCACCGCGGAAATTTCCAGGATGCGGCGCAGATGATAAATCTCCCGCACATCTTGTAATGAGAGTTGCGATACCGCCACGCCGCGATGAATCCTGCGCTTCAGCAGGCCTTCAAGGGATAGAATGCGAGTGGCCTCGCGCATGGTGTTGCGGGAAACGCCGAGCGAAGTGGCCAGCGGCGCTTCCTGCAGCGGCATTCCCGGACGCAGTTCGCCGTTGAGAATCTGCTGCCGCAGAACGGACGCAACCTGATCGGCCACGCTGACCCGGTGAATCTGTGAGCGTTGCATCAGAAGGGCGCTTGAGGGTACGCGAAGTTGCGCGCCATCTTGCGCTCAATTGGTCACAAAGTCAAGTGTTGAACAATGGTTGAACAATGGTTGTCCGCGTCACGGAGCGCGTTTATGTCTTTCCAGGATCGGGTTTCGCGACGGCAGTTCGTTCGGTCTGCTTCTCTTGCAGGCGCCGCGGTTGGGCTCTCGAGGTCTTTGGGAAATCGGTTCGCGGGCACTCAGCAGCCACTCGCCGAATTTGCCTACGGCGATGTAGCAGTGCATAGCGAACTTCACAATCAACAACTGGAACAGACACATTCTGTGCTGATGGGGTTAAGTGAAGACAGCCTTCTCAAACCGTTCCGCCAGATGACAGGAAAACCGGCGCCCGGTGATGAACTGGGCGGCTGGTACAACTACGACCCGAACTATGACTGGCACACGTTCGACGCCGGATTTGCTCCCGCTGCAACTTTTGGACAATGGGTGTCGGCGCTGGCACGCAGCTATGCGATTAGCGGAGACCAGGAGACGCGCGACAAGATTCTGCGCTTAAACCGCCTGTATGCAGAAAACATCGCGGGAGACTTCTATGAGAATAACCGCTTCCCCGCTTATTGCTACGACAAGCTGGTTTGTGGACTGATCGATTCGCATCGGTGGGCTGGTGATGCGGATGCTTACCGCATTCTCGAACATACGACGGACATAGCTTTGCCGCATTTGCCCAGTAAAGCGATTGAGCACGGACGTAGCTGGCGGCCCGGCAAGGATGAGTCCTACACATGGGATGAGTCCCACACGATATCGGAAAACCTTTTCCTCGCTTACCAGCGGGGAGCAGGCGAGCGCTATCGCAAGCTGGGAGCGCAGTATCTGGATGATGAGTATTTCGATCCTCTAGCTGAAGGCCGGAGCGTGCTTGCAGGCCGCCATGCCTATAGCCACGTGAATGCCTTGAGTTCGGCGCTGCAGGCCTATCTGACCTTAGGCAGTGAGAAGCACCTGCGTGCCGCCAAAAATGCTTTCGACATGGTCTCTGCGCAGAGTTTTGCAACGGGAGGCTGGGGACCAGATGAGTTGCTCCGGGCTTCTGATGGCGATGACCTCTATGCCAGTCTTAGTAACACGCACCACAGTTTTGAAACACCTTGCGGCGCCTACGCTCACTTTAAGCTAACGCGCTATCTGCTGCGCGTAACTCGCGAGTCGTGCTACGGCGACAGCATGGAGCGCATGATGTACAACACAGTCTTGGGAGCGAAGCCGTTAGAGAGTGACGGCAGGACCTTCTATTATTCCGATTGCAATTTCCACGGCAAAAAAGTTTATTCCGACCATCGCTGGCCCTGCTGCTCGGGCACGCTGCCTCAGGTTGCGACCGATTACGGAATCAACACTTATCTTCGCGATGCGCGCAGCATCTACGTGAACCTTTATATTCCGTCCACGGTGCGATGGGTTCAGGAGGGCGCACCGGTTTCGCTTATGCAGAAGGGCGGCTATCCGTTCGCCAGCCTCGTGCAATTCGAGATCACAACGCCACGCCAGATGGAGTTCGCTCTAAACTTTCGGATTCCCTCGTGGGCAGAGGGGGCTTCGATTTCGGTAAACGGCAGGCGAGTGCCGGAACCTGTAGCGCCGGGAAATTTTGCCACTCTCTCGCGCACATGGAGAAACGGCGATCAAATCGAACTGGATTTGCCACTGAAGAAGCGTCTTGAACCGATCGATCCGCGGCACCTGAGCACGGTCGCATTGCTGAGTGGCCCACTGGTATTGTTTGCCCTCACCGATGATTCGCCGAAGGTGACAAGCCAGCAGCTCTTGGCCGCAAAAAAGATTGGAGCGCAGAGCTGGCAGGTAGAAACCGCGGTTGCATCTTTGACCATGCTGCCATTCACTGCGATTTCTGAGGAGCGCTATTCCACTTACCTAGTCGTGGATTGAGGCACCGCGATCAGAAAAACAGCCTTGACCTTGCGCGCTCACCAATGTCGATCGGTTAGATGTCCAGATTCTTCACATCCAAGGCGTTATCTTCGATGAACTTCCGTCGCGCTTCCACGTCTTCGCCCATGAGTGTGGTGAAGATGGTTTCGCACTCCGCGATGTCTTCGAGCTTCACGGACAGGAGCGTGCGGCGCTCGGGATCCATGGTGGTTTCCCAGAGCTGTTGTGAGGTCATTTCGCCCAGACCTTTATAACGTTGCACGACAAATTCTTTTTTGCCTTCATCTAGAACATAGTCGCGCAGGTCGCGGGCGGTGGTTTTTTCGACCAGTTTCGGCTCAGGCTTTTTGGGCGCTGCCTTGGCCGACTTCTTCTCCGGCCTGCCGGCTTCCTCGCCCTCACCAGCATCGTCGCCGTCTGCGCCGTTCCCTTTGGAGCTCGATGTCGCTTTGGGCACGGCTTCGATGACGAATGGCGGCTCTAGATAAGGCTCAATCTGTTTAAACTTCGTGAGCAGTTGGCGGTACTCAGGTGTTGAGGCAAGTTCCCAATTGATCAGGTGCTCGGCGCCCTGCGAATTAACGTAGCGCACTTCCCACAGGGTGTGCTCTTCGTCGAAACGCATTTCAACTTCCTTGAACTGGCGCTCTTTTTGTAGCTTTTTTAGCTCCTTTTCCAGCTTCTCGACTTTCCGAGGAGGACTCTTCTTGTCGCCTTCGAAATCGGCACGTTTCGAAAGATCAATTTTAGGCAGCAGGTCTGTGACTCTTTCATCTCGCAAGCGCTTTTCTACTTTGTCGGAGAGCTTGATGTATTCGTCGAGAACGGTGATAAACTTGGCCAGGTTCGCGCCTTCGAGCTTGGCTGCGCCTTCGCCGTAACGCACGATCAAGCCTTCGGCGGCGCGCTTCACCATGACCTTCACAAAGTCGCGGTCGTCCTTGATGTACTGCTGCGACTTGCCCTTCCGGATCGAGTAGAGCGGCGGCTGGGCGATGAACACGTTGCCGCGTTTAATCAACTCCTGCATATGGCGGAAGAAGAACGTAAGCAACAGCGTGCGGATATGGCTTCCGTCCACATCGGCGTCGGTCATCAGGATGACTTTGCCGTAGCGCAGCTTCATTGAATCAAAATCGTCTTTGCCAATCCCGGTACCCAGCGCGGTGATCATGGCTCGGATTTCTTCGTGGCCGAGCATCTTGTCGTAGCGCGCTTTCTCTACGTTAAGAATTTTTCCCTTCAGGGGCAGAATTGCCTGGAACCGGCGGTCCCGGCCCTGTTTGGCCGTGCCACCTGCGGACTCGCCCTCCACCAGAAACAGTTCGCAGCGATCCGGCTGGCGCTCGGAACAGTCCGCTAGTTTCCCCGGCAGGCCGCCACCATCGAGGGCACCTTTGCGGCGGGTGAGATCACGAGCCTTGCGGGCAGCTTCGCGGGCGCGGGCAGCGTCGATGGCTTTGTTGATCACCTTTCGCGCGGCAGTTTGGTTTTGCTCCAGATAAGCGCCCAGGCGCTCGTTAACGAAGGCCTGCACGATGCCGGCAATATCGGAATTCAGCTTGCCTTTGGTTTGTCCTTCGAACTGCGGCTGTGGCAGCTTCACGCTAATCACGGCAACCAAGCCCTCGCGGACATCGTCGCCCGTCAGATTCTCTTTGACATCCTTGAACAAGCCCATCTGCTGACCGGCGTAATTGATGGTGCGGGTAAGCGCCATACGGAAGCCGGAAAGATGGGAGCCGCCATCGACCGTGTTGATGTTGTTCGCAAAGCTGAATACGGACTCTGAGTAACCATCGTTGTACTGCAGGCCAATCTCCATCACCACGCCGCTGCGGTCCGCTTCCATGTAGATAGGCTTGTCGTGAAGCACCTGCTTGCCCCGGTTCAGGTGCTTGATGAACTCGGCGATGCCGCCATTGTATTTGAACTCGACCGACTTGGCTTCCCCCGTCTTAGGATCTGTGGTGCGCTCGTCGGTAAGCGTGATTTGGAGTCCCTTGTTCAGGAAGGCCAGCTCGCGCAGCCGTTGCGCCAAGGTGTCGAAGTTGTACTCCGTAACGGTGAAGATGCTCTTGTCCGGCAGAAAGTGAACCTTAGTGCCGGTCTTGATTTTGGCGGCGCCGGTCTTCTTCAGCTTGCTGGTTGGCTCGCCTTTGGAGTACGTCTGCTCCCAAGTGAATCCGTCGCGCCAGATTTCGAGTTCCAATTCCTCACTGAGCGCATTCACGCAGGAAACGCCTACGCCATGTAAGCCGCCAGAAACTTTGTACGATGAAGTATCGAACTTGCCCCCGGCGTGAAGTTTGGTCATGACAACTTGCGCGGCCGGCAATTTCTCGCCGTCAACGTCCATGGAGTCAACAGGAATTCCGCGCCCGTTATCTACTACGGTGATCGAGTTGTCTATATGAATGGTGCAATCAATTTTGTCTGCGAAACCAGCCAGCGCCTCGTCGACAGAGTTGTCGACAACTTCGTACACTAGGTGATGCAAACCCAGCTCACCGGTTGAGCCGATGTACATAGCCGGCCGCTTGCGCACGGCCTCCATGCCGCCGAGTACTTTGATGGACTCGGCAGTGTAGTCGCCGTTACTTCCGTTCATACCGGCCAGCTTTCCGTTTTTGCTTTTGGCTTCGGCGATGGGTGAGATCTCTTTTGTGGCCATTAAGCTCCATGATGGAGAATACCGGAGTTGAGCTCCCTCCGGCACGCCCGTCCGACGCACCCCAAATTGAGCTCAAACTACTGAAATACGGGGATTTATGATGTCGGAACTTAGGTCTTATTTTAACACACGGGGGCTGGTTTTTCGAGGCCGGAACCCGGGCGGTAAAGGGCCCTATTTCCGGAGCATGCGATACCGCAAATGGTGGCCCGGCGGGGAGTGCACCACGGCGGAACGACGCTCGCGCCAAGGCTGCGAACTATCGCTTACGCTCGTCGCGCTCGACTACACCGTCCTTAATATTTACGACGCGGTGGGCGTACTCGGCGATGTCGTGCTCGTGGGTGACCAGCACGATGGTGTTGCCTTGAGCGTGCAGGCGGTCCATGAGCGCCATGATTTCGGTGCCGGTCTGAGAGTCGAGGTTGCCGGTGGGTTCGTCCGCCAGAATGATGGACGGACGGTTCACGAGAGCTCGAGCGATGGCGACTCTCTGGCGCTGTCCGCCGGAGAGCTCGTTGGGCTTGTGGGTCATGCGGGACTCCATTCCCACCGACGCTAAGGCGCTTTTGGCGCGCTCGATGCGCTCTTCGGCTGGGATGCCGGCGTAGATCAGGGGTAGCTCGACGTTGTGCAGGGCAGTGGCCCGCGCCAGCAGATTGAAAGTCTGGAAGACGAACCCGATTTCTTTGTTGCGGATGCGGGCTAGTTCGTCGTCATCGAGTTCGCTGACGAGGTTGCTGTTTAGCCAGTACTGGCCTTTGCTAGGCGTGTCGAGGCAGCCGATCAGGTTCATCAGCGTAGATTTGCCGGAGCCTGAAGGGCCCATGATAGCGACATACTCGTTGCGCTGGATGCGGAGGTTGACGCCGCGCAAGGCGTGCACCTGCTGCTCGGAACCCATGTCGTACGTCTTCCAGAGGTCTTGGGTAACGATCATTGAGGAATCGGGAGATCCCGACACTGCTGGTTCTGAAATGTTGATAACTTCTGCTGTTGCCATTTTCCTCTCCCGGTCCTCTGCGGACACTAGCCACTCCGATCGGTATTTATTGGACGGTCATGAATGTTAGTGGTTAGTCGTTCGTCTTTGCCCGTTTAACCATGTCGGGTTTTTACCATCAGTTCCCGGTTCTCAGTTCCGAGTTCGCAGTTGGTTGCGCTAGCTTTCCTCTTCTTTTTTGGGTGCCGTATTGTCCACTTTAATATTGGTTCCGGGCTTCATGGTGCGCAGGACTTTGTAGCTGCCGGTGACAATCTCGTCACCTTCTTTGAGGCTGTTGAGCACTTCGATGTCGGTGGCGCCGGCGATGCCTGTCTGCACGGGAACAAATTCAGCCTTGCCATTGCGGATCACGAATACACCCTGGATCTCTTCTTTGTCCTTTGGCTGGTTCTGGGGAGTTGCGGCCTGCACTGCGCTTGTGTCGTCTTTCTTTAGTTCAAGGTCGGCGTGGGTGCGCACGGTCAGCGCCTGAATGGGTACGCTCAGCGCGTTGCCGCGGGTCGCGGTGGTGATCTTGGCAGTGGCGGTGAGGCCGGGACGGAGATCGTCGGGAGGATTCTGCAGCGTAACTACTACCTTGAAGTCTTTGGCTTCCTGGCTGGCGCTGGTCTGTTGGGAAGTGGAGACGCCGGTGGAGCGAACGATGGCGTTATTGCCAATCTGCGTGACGATAGCTTTGAAGGGGCGCTTGGGCATGGCGTCGATGCTGACTTCGGCGGACTGGCCGAGGCGGACGTTTACGATGTCGGTCTCGTCGACTTTCACTTCTGCGGTCAGGACCGACATTTCGGCGATGGTCATCAGCGTACTGCCGGGCGAATTCTGAATGCCGATGACAACGGTTTCGCCTTCGCGAACGGGGAGATTGGTGATCATGCCGTCAAAGGGCGCAGCATAGGTTGTCTTCTGCAGCACGTCGGATGCGTGGATGAGGTTGGCGCGGATTTGAGCGATGCGGCGTGCTGCTGAATCTTTTTGAGCTTTGGCCTGGGCGACGCGAGCCTGGGCCTGGGCCAAACCTGCGTCTGCACTTTCAAAGGCTGCTTTTCGCATGTCGTACTCGGACCTGGCGATGAGGGCCTCTTTGAACAAGCCCTGAGCACGGTTCCAGTCGAACTTGGCGCGTTCGGCATCGGACTTCGCGCGGTTTAGATCGGCGAGCGCAGTGTTTAATGCCGCTTCGGCCGCTACGGTATCGGTTTGAGCGACTTCGAGCGACGCCTGGGTGGCATTGACATCGGCGGTCGATTGCACGTTTTCAAGTTGAGCGAGCAATTGTCCCTTTTTTACCCGGTCGCCTTCTTTGACGTAGAGCCTGGTGATTTTCCCGAATGCGTTCGCGCCGATATTCACGTATGTCTTGGGCTTAATTTCGCCCGAAGCACTGACGATCGAGGTAAGATCAAGCCGCTGCACTCTTCCCGTCTGGACCGTAACGACGCCTTTGTGGCTGTAATAAGAGGCGGTTCCGGCGAGCGCAGCCAATGCGACGACAATCCCGGCGCCGAGTGCAATCTTCTTTCCAGTGCTCATTGGTCCCTATTCAGTATCAAGATGTCGCCACCATTGATGCCGCCACCATCAAACGAGCCAAATCATGCGTAAAGGGATCCATCATCAGATACGGTGTTGAAACTACAAAAGTTCCTGTGGAGCTGGTGAGTCGCGAAGGATGATCTCTCTTCTATGCTTTTGATTATAGCGTGCAGTAATTTCCAGAGGAACCCTTAACGGAACGGCGCCCGCCAAGTTCGATGCAGACTTTTTGACAATCTTTACAATTGACATAAGAGGAAACACTTAGCCTTGCCTGACACGAGTGAAAGTCATAGAATTGGGGCTAACTGTCCGTGAGGAGTGGCCCCTTTATGTCCCGGGTAGGTTTGGGTTTCCGCCGTTGGGTGGTTTTCGCGCTGCTTGTGTCCCTTTTTGGGCTTGGATCGTTTGCCGCGGCGCAGAGCGACAAATCAGCAACGTCCGATCAGGCTGCTTCGGGATCAGCTCAGGGGCAGGATCCACTCAAACGTCCGATCAGCGAAAAGCAAAAGCGTGAGAACGCTAAGTCGCTGAAGCAAGAGTTGAGCAAGACGTACAAGAAATGGTTGGACGAAGATGTGCGCTGGATTATTTCCGACGAAGAGCGCGCAGCCTTCAAGCAGCTCTCGAATGACGAGGAACGCGATCAGTTCATCGAAGGTTTTTGGCAGCGCCGCGACCCCACCCCGGACACGGTTGAAAACGAATTCAAGGAAGAGCATTACCGCCGCATCGAATATGCCAACGAACATTTTCCCGCTGGAATCCCCGGCTGGAAAACCGATCGGGGACGAATCTACATAATGTACGGTCCCGCGGATGAGGTCGAGTCGCATCCATCGGGTGGAACTTATGAGCGCCCCATGGACGAGGGCGGCGGGAGCACGTCAACTTATCCATTTGAGGATTGGCGGTACAGGTATCTGGAGGGAATTGGGCAGGAAGTGATCATCGAATTCGTGGACACGTGCATGTGCGGCGATTACCACATGACGATGGACCGCTCGGAAAAAGATGCCCTGCTATACACTCCCAATGCTGGCCTGACCATGTACGAGCAAATGGGCATGGCGAATAAAGCGGATCGTTTCACGCATGGCGGGCTGGAACGATTGGGCAACGGGCCGTTTAGCATGAACGACCAGACGAAACAGTTTGATCGTCTGGAGCAGTTCGCGAAGCTGCAAAAGCCGCCGCAAGTCAAGTTCAAGGACCTGGAAGAGGTAGTGAGTCACAAAATCAGCGTGAATCTGATGCCGTTTGATGTGCGCGCGGATTTTGTGAGGGTAACCGGCGATACGGTGCTGGTTCCTGTGACTGTGCAAGTGAAGAATCGAGATGTAACTTTCCAAAACAAGGAAGGCGTGCAGCGTGGCACGGTAAATATTTTCGGCCGGGTCACGACCCTTACTGGGAGGATTGCGCAGACGTTCGAGGATACGGTACAGGTGGATGTACCGGCGGAGTTACTGCCGAAGGTGACGGAGAACTCTTCAGTTTATTGGAAGGCACTGCCGCTACGCCCAGGACGCTACCGTTTTGACATCGTAGTAAAGGATGTTAATGGGGATCGTGTGGGCACTTGGAGTCGAGGGATTCAGGTTCCTGAATACAACGAGGACAAGCTTGCCAATTCAAGCTTGATCGTGGCTGACCAGATGGAGCCTGTGGCAGCCAAGAATGTAGGCACGGGTAATTTTGTGATTGGCACTACGAAAGTGCGGCCGCGGGTGCCCCCGTCGGATGGCAAACCGGTGGTCTTCAAACGTAATCAGAAACTGAATTTTTGGATGCAGGTCTACAATCTGGGCACGGATGAGAAGACCCATAAGCCTTCCGCTACAGTCGAGTACAACGTATTCAATGCGGCAACCAACAAGGCGGTCATCCATACCGTAGAATCGACCGATCAGATGGGCAATCTCGGGGATCAGGTAACGCTGGCGAAATCTCTTTCGGCAGGCAATTTGGATCCGGGAGTTTATCGCATCCAAATCAAGGTCAACGACAACATCTCCAAGCAGAGTGTTGATCCAACGGCAACGTTCGCGGTTGAGTAAACCTACTTCGAGTAGTGGCGAGGTGCTGAACTAATGTCGAGGAGACTCGGGTTGAAACTCGGGTTGTTGGCCACTGCAGTTAGTCTCGCGCTGCCCTCGTTCGCTGCGGATAAATCTGTTTCTCTCTCGGGGTATGTGCGCAGCTCCAATGGCGCGCCGCAAATGGGCGCGATGGTGGAAGTACTCGGCACGGCGGCGCAGACTCTGAAGCTGTTCACCGACGAGAACGGATTCTATTCCGCCAAGGGTCTTAGGCCCGGCGTTTACGCCATCAAGGTTTCGGCTCCGTCTTTTCTGCCGGCATTGCGCGAGCGTATCGGTTTGCGCGCAGGTGGCAGCGTGGTACTCAACGTTACCTTGAACACTCTGTTTGAGGCGATCCAGTTCGCTCCCTTGCGGGGACCCGGTGATGATGACGATTGGAAGTGGGTGCTGCGGTCCACTGCGAACCGGCCCATTCTGCGCGTGCTGGGAGATGGCTCACAGGTGGTGGCTTCCGAATCGGGGAAGGACAGCCATGATCTGAAGGGTACACTCTCGCTGGTAGCCGGATCGGGATCGGAAGGCTTCGGCAGTGCCTCCGACGTAAGTACTGGTTTTGCGGTGGAGAAGTCGATGTTTTCCGCGGGTACTGTGGCTGTGCGGGGAAATGTTGGATACGCCAACGGTTCACCCGCAGGCGCGGTGCGCGCTTCCTATAAACACAAGCTGCCGAATGGAGCTGAGCCTCAGGTGGCCTTGACCATGCGCCGGCTGGCTGCTCCCGACATTAATGCACGTAATGCCGCGCTGCAGGCGCTTGCGCTGACAGCTTCAAACGACTTTACCGTCGGAGATGTGCTGGAACTCCGGGTAGGAAGCGAACTGGAGAGCATTCAGTTCCTGGGTCGCGCAACAGCGTTTCGGCCGTTTGGTTCGGCTGCTCTGCACTTCTCCTCGGATTCGATGGTCGAGTACCGTTACGCGACCACGGAACCGGATCGGCGTCTCGATAAAGGTTTTGACTCGGCTCCTGCCGATCTGAGCGAATCCGGGCCGCGCGTGAGTATTGCGCGGTTCTCGCCCGGGCTTGAGCGGGCGCATCACCATGAGGTCTCGCTCTCGCACCGCGCTGGCAAAACCAATATGCAGGTTGCGGTGTACTCGGATCGAGTGCTTGATCCCGCCCTCACCGGTATAGGCGAAGCTACAGCGAGCACTGGAGAGGTGTTACCCGACCTTTACTCCGGGACATTTACTTATCGCGGCAAAGGGATCGACACTCGCGGCATGCGCTTGGTATTGCAGCGCAAATTGATGTCCGACCTCACGGCCACCTTGGACTACGGCTATGGCGGGGTGCTTGACCTGGGCAAGGCCAACGCGAACCTGCAAACTGCGCGCGACAGCATGGTGACGCGTGACCGGCACTCGTTGACCGGCAAGTTCAGCGGAACCCTACCCAAGACCAAGACCCGGTGGATCGCTTCTTACCGCTGGATTGATGGGCGGGCTCTCACTCCCGTCGACATGTTCAACGCTTCCGCTGGGCAATCAGAACCTTTCCTGAACGTGTTCGTACGACAACCATTACCGGGTACCGGCTTTCTGCCCGGGCACATGGAAGCCATCCTTGAACTGCGCAACCTGCTGGCGCAGGGATACCTTCCCGTGATGGGGCAGGATGGGCACACGGTCTACCTCGTGGATTCAGCCCGGGCGGTACGAGGCGGCGTGGCGTTTACCTTCTAGGCGTCAACCCTGGATCTTCAGGATCATCTCCTCAAATTTTTAGGAACAAAATTGCCTGACAAAGCTTAAACGCAGCGGTCACGCGCCAAAGAGAAAAACTGGTTGACGAAAGACCAGTTCCCGGTTCTCAGTTTCCAGTTCTCCAGACGAGACCACCGAACTGGAAATCCCTGATCGGGATCAAGCGTATCTCAGTGCAATGAATTCACTGATCGAGCGGTAGGCCTTCGCCAGCGTCTGCTCATCCGGTAAGAAGACAATGCGGAAGTGCCGCGTGCCGGGCTTCTGACCGAAGCCGGAGCCGTGCACCACCAGCACGTGTTTTTGCAGGCAGAGTTCCTTTACGAAAACATCGTCGGCTTCCGGTATTTCAAGGCGAGGGAAGGCGTAGAAGGCGCCGCGGGGCGACACACAACTGACGTGTGGGGTGGAGTTGGCCCACTGCATCGTCAGATCGCGACGGGCGCGCAGCTTGTCGCAAACTTCTTTCAAGTGGTCTTGCGGGCCTTCCAGCGCAGCTTTGATGGCGTATTGTTCGGGATGATTCGCACAGAGACGCGCGCGCAAGAGGCGGTGAATGCCTTCGATGTAGGGTTTCACTGCCGCCCGGTCGCCGCTGACGCTAGCCCATCCAATCCGCCAGCCGGGCGCGACGTAGTTCTTGGACAATCCGCCAAAGGTGACGACCGGGAGATCGGGTGCGACGGCTGCGAGCGAGATGTGTCCGTGATCGTCAAGAATGAGTTTGTTGTAGATCTCATCGGCAAAGACGACGAGATTGTGCCGACGCGCGAACTCGGCCAGCTGCTCCAGCATGCGCCGGGAGCAGACGGCGCCGGTGGGGTTGTTGGGATTGATAAGCACGATCGCGCGCGTGCGCGACGTGATCTTGCGCTGGATGTCGATGAGATCCGGCTGCCAGGCATCGTGCTCGTTGAGGTCGTAAGTGGTAATTGGAATTCCCAGCCGCGAGAGGACGGCGGAATAGAGCGGATAATCGGGGCTGGGAGTGAGAATCTGTTCTCCCGGGTTGAGCAGCGCGGTGAGGCAAATGTCCACGGCCTCGCTCACTCCAGAAGTCACGAAGACGTCCTGCACGGAGCGGATTCCCTGACGCTCGGCCTCGTCACGGATGGCGTCCAGCGCCTCTGTGACACCGGCCGAAGGCGCGTAGCCGTTCTTGTTGTCGCGCATGGCCTTGTAAACCGCCTCGACCAGGTGAGGCGGAGTTTGAAAATCGAAGATATTGGGATCACCTACATTCAGGGGCAGTACGGTGTGTCCCTGGCGGGTGACTTGTTCGGCGACCGCGGCAAGATCTCGAATAGCGTAGCGGACGTTTTCGAGGCGGTGAGCGGCGTTAATTTCCCGAGTTTGGATGGAAGGCATGGCAGCAGGCCATTTTATCAACTTCCCGGGGAGACGCTGCGAGGCGACGCTTTTAACCGCGAAGGTCGCAAAGCTTCGGCAAAGTTCGCGAAGAATACGCAGGTGGCTTACTGGCGGGGGTCAAATTCTACGTTTACGCGTACTTTCGTCGCAGCATCAGCCGGGGCGTATTGCCATTTTTTGACAGTTCGAGCGGCAACGTCGGCCAGGATGGGATTTCCACCAACAACCGAAACGCTCTCCACGTTACCGCGAGCTGTCACCAGAATATCCAGCCGCACGGTGCCGCCGATGTAGGCTCGCTTCAAGTCCCAGGGATATGGTGGATCGACCTTGTGAATCAGCTTTCGGGGGGGCACCTTGTCAGGTTTAGTTTGTCCGTGAACCGGGCGAGCTGCCAGCAGCGCGAACAGCGAGACCCAAATGAGCGTGAGGATGCGAGCGGCTCGCAACGCATGCTCTCGCCAAGGCGGGCGAGTTGAGACGGATTTGGGCATTGCTCCCCGGATAAATTGCAGGTTTTGTTCCTAAAATAGTCCGGGTGGCAGGTTAGGACGGGTCGCCGTTACAGGCAAGATTACGGTCGTAATACTATGTCCATTAAGGCCATTTATTCTGGCCTGTCGATCTGGGCTTTCTGCAAGCGGTCAGAGTAGTCGACGTAGACCGATTTCCATTCAGTGTAGAAATCAATGGCTCCAATCCCGCCTTCGCGGTGGCCATTGCCCGTGGCTTTCACTCCGCCGAAGGGGAGATGTACTTCAGCACCGATGGTAGGCGCATTGACGTAAGTTATGCCGGCTTCGAGGTCGCGCATGGCGGCGAAGGCTTTATTTACGTCGCGTGTGTATAGCGAAGACGACAGGCCGTACTGAATGTTGTTAGCGGTCTCGACGGCGTGTTCCAAGTTTTCACAGGCGATGATTGAAACCACTGGGCCGAAGATCTCTTCCTGTGCGATCCGCATCTTGGGATCGACATCGATGAACACCGTCGGCTCCAGGAAGAAGCCGTACTGATACTCGCCTTTATCGAGTCGATTGCCGCCGCATTTGAGCTTTGCGCCTTCAGAGCGGCCGATTTCCACATAACCCAGGTCGGTCTGGAGCTGGCTGGCATTGATGACGGGGCCCATCTCCATGGTTTCGTCAAGTCCGTTGCCGACTTTCAGCGTCTTGGCTCGCTCCACGTAGCGCTCGACGAACTCATTGTAAACACCCTTCTGCACGATGATGCGGCTGGTGGCGGTACAGCGCTGGCCCGTGGTACCGAAGCCGCCCCAGAGCCCGCCTTCAATGGCGAGATCGAGATTGGCGTCGTCCAGCACGATCATCGGATTTTTGCCTCCGAGTTCGAGCGAACAGTGCTTGAAAGTCTTGGCGGCTGTGGTGCCTACGATCCGCCCAATATCGGTAGAGCCCGTGAGGGAAATGACGCGAACGTCGGGATGTTCGGTCATCGGGCTGCCTACGCTTCCGCCGAAGCCGGTCACGATGTTGATTACCCCTCTGGGAACGCCGGCATCGGTTAGTGTGCGCACGAAGTTGAAGGTTGAGAGTGGAGTGTCCTGGGCAGGCTTGATGACGCAGGTATTGCCGCATACGATGGCCGGCAAAAGCTTCCAGGATGGTATGGCCATTGGAAAATTCCAGGGCGTGATCAGGCCGCATACGCCAAGAGGCTGCCGCATGGCCATAGCAAACTTGTTGGGAAGCTCGGAGGGAGTGGTCGGGCCCAACATGCGACGGCCTTCTCCGGCCATGTAGTAGGCCGTATCGATGGCTTCTTGAACGTCGCCTCGGGTCTCTTTAAGAATCTTCCCCATCTCGCGAGTCATGTCGCGAGCGTATTCTTCCTTGCGCTCGATGAGCATTTCAGCGGCACGGTAGACGATTTCGGCGCGGCGAGGAGCCGGTACGAGGCGCCACTTGGAGAAAGCGCGTTTAGCGGCGTCGACGGCAGCATCGACGTCGGCTTTGGCCGATTTCTGGAAAATGCCGACTACTTCCCGAGTGTCCGCAGGATTGCGATCTTCAAAGGTCTCGCCGGTCGAGGCCTCTACCCACTCGCCATCGATGAAGTTTTTGTAAACCCTGGTCCGCGTGGCGGTGCCCACGATGGTGGGGGCAGTAAGAATGTCAGTCGCCATAAGCCTCCTGGGAACTTGCAGAGCCTCTATGCTACAGGTGGGAGCGAAGGGGCGGCAAGCGATGGATGTCGGGCGTGTCGGGCGGCGTGGTGTAAAAGCCAGTTCATTTATGATGGACAGTTAGGCCGAAGTCTATTTTCCACGAATTGGTAATCGGGGGCTGAATGCTGGTCTTCCGTAAAGCTATTTCTGGTATCGAGCGCCCGCAAATGCCAGCCGAGGTTGTTATCGTCGGGGGTGGGCCGGCAGGGATGGCGTGTGCCTTGCGTTTGGCGCAGCTCATCGATGGCCACAATCTAAAGAACCCCGACGCGCAACTCAGCAAAGAAAACATTTACCTTCTCGAGAAATCGCGGGAGGTTGGCCAGCACTGCCTTTCTGGTGCGTTGCTCGATCCGCGCTCGATGCGGGAGTTGGTTCCTGGATTCGAGAAGGAAGCGCCTTTGGAGGCGGAGGTCACGAAGGAAGCAGTCTATTACCTGACCGAGAGGTGGAAGTTTAAGTTGCCCATGACACCGCCGCCGTTGCGGGACCACGGAAATTACGTCATCTCGCTAAACCGTTTTGTGAAATGGCTGGGCGGCAAAGTCGAGGAGACGGGAGTTACGGTATTCACCGGGTTTGCAGGTTCCGAGTTGCTGTTTGATGGCACGCGAGTAAACGGTGTTCGCACTGACGACAAAGGCGTCGACAAGCTGAACCAGCCAAAATCGAACTTCGAGCCCGGGTACGATCTGCAGGCCAGAGTTGTGATTCTCGCCGAAGGGACACGCGGTTCCTTGACCAAACAGCTCATTGCGCGTTTCGCCTTGGACGGTGATCGAAATCCGCAGACTTACGGACAGGGGATCAAGGAATTATGGGAAGTTCCGGCCGGACGGATCATGCCGGGCGAGGTGATCTACACCATGGGATGGCCGCTGACGTCAAAGGAATACGGCGGCGCCTGGATTTATGGCAATCCCAACAACATTGTTTCGCTCGGGTTTGTGACTGGACTGGATTATCCTGACCCGCGACTTGATCCGCAGCGCGTGCTGCAGGAGTTCAAGAAGCACCCTTTTATTAGCAGCTTGCTCAGCGGCGGGAGGATGATCCGCTACGGAGCGAAGTCCTTGCCTTATGGCGGCTGGTGGGCGGTTCCGCCGTTGGCGGGGAACGGCTGGATGATTCTGGGAGACTCAGCCGGCCTTTTGAATTCGCAGCGGCTCAAAGGTATTCATCTGGCGATCAAGAGCGGCATGCTCGCTGCCGAGACTGCGTTCGATGCGCTGCGGGCGAATGATTTCTCTGCGAAGATGCTCGCCGAATATCAACGAAAAGTAGACTCGAGCTGGATCAAAGAAGAGCTCTGGAGGGTCCGGAACTTTCATCAGGGATTCGAACATGGGTTCGGGCGCGGCATGATACATGCCGGACTGCAGCAGATCACCGGGGGTCGCGGTGTGCACAACCGCTATTCTTCGACAGCGGGCTATCAACGGCTGAAGAGGTTAGCTGAATTGCCCGCCGACGGAAATGACGAGGCCCATCTTTTGGACGGCGCGAAAGGTGACGGTAAGCTCACGTTCGACAAGCTGACCGATCTCTACCACTCAGGCACGAAGCACGAGGAAGACCAGCCTTCGCACCTGATCATTCACGACACGGACGTATGCAATCGGCGGTGTGTGAAGGAATTTGGCAGTCCCTGCCAGCACTTCTGTCCCGCGAATGTTTACGAACTGGTGGATGACGAGTCTCAGCCCAACGGCAAGCGAATCAGTCTGAATCCGTCGAATTGCGTGCACTGCAAGACGTGCGATATACAGGACCCATATCAGATCATCACGTGGGTTCCGCCCGAGGGTGGCGGGGGGCCGAATTATGACGGTATGTAAAACCTCCTAGCTTAGCTACGGATCTACGCGGATCAACGCGGATCAGGATAATGCTCACACAATACCGTTCCTGGAACAGCACCCTTACTTCAGCGAGGATGACGATGCGCCTTAAACGACTCTGTTACGAGCCCTTCCTGTTCATGGTGCCGCTTGTTTTCTGCGCGTTCGGGCAGCAGGTAATACCGCCTTCCACCGGCCATCCCGGCTTGGATAAATACCGGGCATCACGCATCGCCATCTACATGGATGATTTCGGTCAATTGGCGAGATACCGCGAGGCGAATGCGCAGCTCAAGTCGCCTGCTGGTAAGGAGAACCGCGTCGTCTTCTTTGGCGACTCGATCACGGATATGTGGAAGCTGGAGGAATATTTTCCCGGCAAACCTTACATCAATCGCGGCATTGGAGGGCAGACCACGCCGCAGATGCTGGTGCGCTTCCGACAGGATGTGATTGATCTTGAGCCGAAGGTTGTGGTCATGCTTGCCGGCACAAACGATATCGCAGGAAATACTGGACCAATGCGACGCGAGGATATTGAGCAGAATTATGCGTCAATGGCTGAGCTGGCGCGGTTACACGATATTCGTGTGGTCTTCGCATCCGTGCTTCCGGTGCACAATTACACACCGCCGTCGCAGGAACTCTTCGAGCAGCGCCATCCGCATGAGATTCTCGAGTTGAACGTCTGGCTGGAAGATTATTGCGCGGAGAATAAACACGTTTACCTCGATTATTTCGAACAGATGGTGGACGACACCGGGCTTCTAAAAAAGGAACTTGCCGATGACGGATTGCATCCCAACAAGGCGGGATACGCCATCATGGCGCCGCTGGCGGAGGCAGCGATTGAGAAGGCCTTAGCAACCTCGAATGCTACTAAATAAGGCTAACGATTGCGTAACTTCTGGGACCTGCTCTGCTGTTGACACAGCAACTCCTCAGCGTTGAAAAGAGACGTTTAGCCCGGTAGTCAGCAAAATATCGTTCTGCTTCTTGCCTCCTGGTGGATTGGTCACGTAAATATCGCCGAAAGCGTTCTGCCAGCCCAGCCACTTGTTCAGCTTGGTTACAGTGCCGAAGTTGAAGGTGGCGCGATATTCACCGCCATCATTCAGATCCGGATAGGCGTATAACTTCTGGGTTAGCACGGTCGCGGCCCCAAGTTTGTGCGTAAGTTCGCCGATCGTCAGCGCCGCGATATTCCGCTGAAGCGTCGAGTAATTTTCCCGCGTGTAGTTTGCGCCGCCAAGCAGTCGAGAGTCGTGCGCTCACTCTTGATGATATGAAGTCCAGGACCTCCGCTGAAGACAGAACGTAAATTCAAATCCTGCAAAGCATCAGCCTGAAAGTCTGCTCCAACGAAGCCGAAGAGTCGGGCGCCGAGATCGTGGTCATAACGGGCTCCGCCTTGAGTGGCTTGGGCTGTGGTGCTGGGCATCGCGCCGATAGTGTCATTCGAGGCGAACACGGAGTTGGCGTACATTCCGAGGTGATCGGTTCTGGTCTTGCGGTCCCCAGTAAAGGCGAGCGCAAGATTTTTGCTCTGGCTGTTGCCCCGTGTAAGGGCAAAACTTACGTTGGCGCCTCCGTTCCAGCCTTGCAGCAAGCCAGGGTGCAAAGATTTCTCGTACGCAATCTCCTCGGACTGGTTACGCAAAGAAGATATGGCATCTTTCGAGATCGCAACCGGACCTTGTTCTCGGGTTTCGACTTCGACTTTGCCTTGCGTGGTCTTCAACTCCCCCACGAACGCCTTGACCATCCCGCACTGCGACGTGCAGCGCGTTGGTCGAATTGATTTCGGTGATTGCGGTCCACTGCACAGAGACGTCCCCGGCGAACTCCGTCTTGATCGCGAGCTTTTTGCCGTCAGACTTGATAATGAGCCCGCCAAGGCGGTCGCCATTGCTCATGACAATCTGGTCGGCGAACGAATGCGTTTGAAGAAAGCCAAAAGCGATCAACACTACCAGCAGAAACCTGCGCATTGCCGTTTTCTCCTTACTAAATGGTGCTCACGGTAGCGGTCTTGCGAATCGGAGCTACTTGGCCAGCATCGCCCAGTGCGATGAAAGGTAGCAGCCAGCTAGTTTATAATCTAGAGAGTTTCCGATCGCGGTGGCCTTAAGGGTATACCTTGGCTGCAGCGGCGAGGGAGAGAGTACACGGGCGAGGGCGCCCGCGCCACATGGCTCCCGAGGGTGTGAGGTGGAAACGCCCACGCCTCCCGTACTTGGAAAGGAAACCTCCGGCTTGCACCTGCCTGTTGTGTCTCCTTTCCAACGCGTAGTGAATCAGATGTGTGGCCAATGGCTGTTCTGACTGACAAATTCGGACGCGCGATTACCGATTTGCGGATCTCGATTACGGACCGCTGCAACTACAAGTGTGTTTATTGCCGGACGGGGAATGAGAGGGCGCTTTACGGGGATTTGCCATTTGCCGATTACCTGCGCATGGCGCGGGTGCTGGCCGGAATGGGAATCCGGAAGGTCCGTATCACTGGCGGCGAGCCGCTGCTGCGCAATGGCGTTGTTGATTTTGTGCGCGAGCTATCGAAGTTGCGTGCCGTAGATGGGGAGCCGCTTGATCTTGCCATCACGACAAATGGGCATTTGCTTTCTGACATGGCCCAGCCGCTCAAGAATGCCGGTCTAAATCGCGTTACCGTAAGCATGGATGCGGTTGATCCCGACCGCTTCGCGCGCATCACGCGCGTCGCCAACGGTTTTGACAATGTGCTGGCTGGAATTCGAGCCGCTCGCCGCGCGGGTCTCTGGCCCGTGAAGGTGAATTGCGTGCTCATGCGCGGCTTCAATGAAGACCAGATCATTCCGTTTGGCATGTTCGCGCGGGAGGAAGGCGTGGTCGTGCGGTTCATCGAATTCATGCCATTAGAAGAGGATCGGGTCTGGGCGCCCGACACGGTCGTGACGCTGGATGAAATCCTGCATCGCATGGCTGAGTACCGGCCACTGGTGGAAATTCCGCACGCGCGCAGCGAGACAGCGCGCCGTTACCGATTTGAGGACGGGATTGGAGAGATAGGAATTATCGCGCCGGTTTCCCATCCCTTCTGTGGACATTGCAGCAGGATCCGCATCACTTCCGATGGAAAAATTCGCACCTGTCTTTTTTCTATATGGGATCACGATCTGCACGAGTTAATGCGGCGAGGGGCTTCGAATGAAGAGTTAAGGGAATTCATTCACGGTGTGGTACAGAGAAAAGAAGAACGTCACCATATCGGAGAGCCGGATTTCATACCGGCATCGCGCACGATGGTCCACATCGGCGGCTAGCTCGTTTCAATGTGATCGGACATTGCTGCGTGGACTAGCGATAGTGCTCAAGGTAGTACAGGGCAAGGAACGCAAGAAGCAAGGCACCAGCTGGAAATCGTAACGGGCGCGCACTTCGCAAAGGCTGTTTCCAATCTGCCGTAGCGAGGAAAAGCAAGATCGTTGGTATCAGCGCCAGGATTGACAGCTGAAAGATGTGTGCTGCCGCTCCTTCGTCTGGTTGGGGCGGCTGTGTATACCCGCTCAGTACGGTCAGCAACGCGACAAGAGACAGCACGACTAGGGCTTTGCGATTTAGGCGATTAATTAGCTGCACACTCACTGCGCCTTTTCCTTCCCTGTTTGTCGTCACCGATCAAGTCCTGTTTCGGGCACCAACCTGGCCCCGCGCGCTAGGACTGTTCAATGATGCTCGCGAATTGCAGTTTTCACAACGGGCAAAACTGGTCTGAACTGTCCGATGGCCATTTAGGCCACCTCGGTAGTATCATTCGCCCGCCATGAGGACACTCACAAAACAGATCATCGTTTATCTGGCGCTCGTCTTCGGCTTTAGTAGCCTGCCGTACTACCTGATCATTCACACCGGGCGCCTCGGGACGGGCGCAGGGATGGCTGTGTCGCTGATCATGTGGTGTCCGGGGCTGGCGGCGTTGGCCTCGTGCGCGCTATTCAGAATCGACCTGGCCAACCTCGGTTGGAATTGGCGGCCCGCGAAATATGAAATCTGGGGATACGTCGTTCCGCTGATTTACGCGCTACCCGTCTATATCGGGACGTGGCTGCTGATCCGTGGCTCATTTGCATTTTACGATTTTGCGAAGCCCATGGCCGAGTCGTTCGGGTTTCCCGAAGCGCCGTTAGCCACGACATTATTGCTGGGAATACCGGGTCTCGCGACCATCGGAGTGATAGGTAGTCTCTCTCGCGCTCTGGGAGAAGAGATCGGCTGGCGAGGATTCTTGCTGCCGCGATTGGTGGAGCGAGTAGGCTTCATCTGGGGATGCCTGCTGAGCGGCTGCATTTGGGCGGCGTGGCACTATCCGGCGCTGCTTTTTGCCGACTACAACGTAGGTACGCGGCCGGCGTTTGCATGGGCTTGTTTCACATTGATGGTAATTGCTATCAGTTACGTTCTGGGTTGGTTGCGGCTGAGGTCGGGAAGCTTGTGGCCGGCTGCGATGCTGCACGCAAGTCACAATCTTTTTGTTCAGGCAATTTTCGATCGGATGACCAGGCCTGTTGGTAGGACCTTGTACATCACCACGGAGTTTGGCGCTGGGTTGGCGTTGGCTGCTTGTGTTTGCGGCTTCTATTTCTGGAGCCGGAGAAAAGAAGTGGTGCCGGTGGTTAGCCACGATGAGAACGTGAAGATCGCGGCTGTGGCGTAGCCGACCTGTTCGTCCGAGGGAACCCGAAGCGTATTCTCCTACTGAGAGACTGCGGCTTGCACACATAAGAGGCCGTCCCTCTGCCGCCGCGTTTCTCTTGCTAGTATCTCTAAACCAGACACATGGCCGCCACTGCAGCACCCCCAGTTGCCAATATTTCAAAACAGTCATTCTTGACTGGCGGGATGACGATCGTCATGGCGATCGCCGTTGCCAAACTTCTGCTTCACTGCTTCTTCAATAATCGCTACGGATACTTTCGCGACGAGTTCGATTACATCGCCTGCGGGCGGCACCTGGCGTGGGGATACGTAGACCAGCCGCCGCTGGTTCCCTTTCTGACCCGAGTCAGCCTGAGCGTCCTGGGAGATTCACTGCGCAGCATACGCTTCCTGCCGGCATTGGTCTCTTCGGCCACAGTAGTTCTCACGGCGATGATTGCGCGCGAATTCGGAGGTCGCCGGGTCGCCCTTGCTCTCTCGGCCGTAACTATTCTTATCGCGCCGATTTATCTCTCTGCAGGCAGTCTGCTGACCACAAACTATCTGGAGCCGCTGTTCTGGATGGGATGTGCGTACTTTGCCATTCTCGCCATCCAACGCGACGACCCCCGTTACTGGCTTTGGTTTGGAGTCGTGGCCGGCTTAGGCATGGAAGAAAAGTACTCCATCGCGGTGTTGGGGTTCGCAACGGTGGTTGGGCTGCTGTTGACTCCACAGCGGCGCCTTTTGTTCAGCAAATGGATTTGGCTGGGGGGCGCTGCCGCTTTCCTGATTTTCCTGCCAAATCTCATGTGGAACGTTCAAAACCACTGGCCCTTTGCAGAACTCATGCGCAACCTCAAAGCCGACGGTCGCGATGTTGTGCTCTCCCCATGGCAGTACTTCTCGCAACAGATGCTGCTGATTCATCCGCTCTCAGCGCCAATTTGGATCACAGGTCTGGTGGCTCTATTCGCCTCGCCGAGATTGAAACCATACCGCGTGCTGGGATGGTGTTATGTCATCACCTTCACCGTTTTCGTTGTGCTGAAAGGCAAGAACTACTATCTGGCGCCGATTTACCCCATGCTTCTGGCCGCAGGCGCCGTAACGATGGAGGCTGGCATTGAGCGATTGCGGCAGGGCTGGCTCAAACCGGCCATCGTGGTGGTTTTGCTGGCCGCGGGAGCGTGGCTGACTCCTATGATCGTACCGGTGCTCCCGGTTGAGCAGTTCATTTCCTATATGAACAACCTGCCATTCAAAGTTCCGCGCAGCGAGCACAGCCATATGGCTGCGGTCCTGCCGCAGTACTTTGCAGACCAGTTCGGCTGGGAGGAGATTGTGGCGGAAGTCGCTCAGGCGTGGTCACAGATTCCGGCAGGTGAACGCCATGACTGCGGCATTTTTGCCCAGGATTATGGGCAAGCGGGAGCGATTGACTTCTTCGGACCTCGCTATGGTCTTCCCCCGGCGCTCAGTGGGCACCAGACTTATTTTCTCTGGGGACCACGCGGCTATTCGGGGAACTGCCTGATCGTGCTGAATGATCGTAAAGAAGATCTAGAGGACATGTTCGAGGACGTCGAGTACGTCGGGAGTTCCGCCGACAATCCCTATGCGCTGGAACGTCAGGTTCCGGTGTTTATCTGCAAAGGTACGAAGTTTGGAACCTTGGAACAGAGTTGGCCGAAGTTGAAGAAGTGGCGATGAGGGTGATGAGCAAACCTAATTAGCCACCATTTGGACTTGGTCCTCCATTGTTCTGTATCCTCTACTGCAACAAGGTCGCCTCCTAAACGAGTTGGAAGGTCTCCGATTGGCAGCTGAAAAAATATGGCCAGGTCTCTCATTTGGATTTCCGACCAGCGCATCACGGGCTGGGCTTGCACGCATTGCGGCTGGAATTATGAGTTGCCTCCGCTTCTCAGTGACCCGGAAGCCAAAAGCGCTTACGACCGGCTAGCCTCGGGCAAGTTTGAGAAGCACGACTGTGCAGCGCACGGACCGATAACCTCCCCCGGCGATAAGGGCGACTTTGCCGCGCGCGCCCGCAAGCTGGTACTGCGCGGCTTCAAACCCAAGGATGCGGTTGCAATAGCGCTGCGGGAGATTGCCTTTGAAACCCGTGACGATCCCAAAATTGTCGCCAAGGTGCGGAAGGATGCTGACGAGTTCCTGCGCCGGGTGAAGGATGGCCTGATCTGAGCGGAGTGTCGTATTGATGTGACTCGGAATCAGGCTCGCGCGACGGCTGCCAGCAGGAACAACGTCAGCACAAGCAACAACGGTTTCGGCAGCCTACGCAGAACTTTCCAGACCATGATGCTCATGCCACCGATCCTCCGCGCGGGGGAGCCCGCGAATGAATCCGTTACCAAACTTCCGGGCTAATGCCCTGAAATCCAGGCTTGGCACACCAAGGTTATCTGTGTAGTTTAAACTTCGCCGTCTAGATTTTACGTCAAACGGTCCCTGCTGAGGCAAATGTCTTTATATGACTTGGATTCGCACGATTCCGCTGTCACAGGCTGACGAGAAACTCCGGAAGGCAATGGAAAGCCAAAGAGCTCTCTATCCCAAGGAGTACGCCACACCCGTTCACCCAACAGAGGAGGGCAGCGCTTTGATAGTGGAATCGCACAGCCTGATTCCGGACGCCCTTTACCATGCCTTCTCGACCTTCGGCGTGCTCATGTCCCCCCAACTGCCCTTGTCCCGGCGTCAGCACGAGATGATAACCACCGTGGTGTCGGTCACCAACCGGTGCGTTTATTGAATCGAGTCACACGCAGAGTTTCTGCGTCGCGTGACCTTGGACCAGCAGCTAATCAATGCCTTGGAGCGGGATTACACGACCGCGCCGCTGACGGATCAGGAGAGGGCCATGCTGGATTACGCGGTTAAGCTGACCCGGGACGCCACCAAGGTTTCGAACCAGGATCACGAATTCTTGCGCTCTGTCGGTTTCGACGACACCGCAATCCTGCAGCTCACCTTAATAGCATCCTGGTTCAATTACATCAACCGCGTGGCGGATGCGCTGGGGGTAGGGCGAGAATAGA
>Ga0075434_100000145_pt1 | contig 43327 bp, 43 predicted proteins | sample RhiMethybrSRZTD3_FD_75298 | JGI IMG/M metagenome (GOLD analysis project Ga0075434, IMG submission 75298) | Populus rhizosphere microbial communities from Tennessee, USA - Rhizosphere MetaG P. TD hybrid SRZTD3 | ecosystem: Host-associated > Plants > Roots > Rhizosphere > Soil | place: USA...
GGAGCACCACTTCCGGCTCATGAAGCCCGAAGCGCTCTACATCAGCACCGGGCGCGGCCCGACGACCGATGAGAGCGCGCTCATCAAGGCGCTGAAGGAAGGCTGGATCGCCGCGGCCGGCCTCGACGTGTTCGAGCAGGAGCCGCCCGACAAGAACAATCCGCTGCTTAAAATGGACAACGTCATCCTCACGCCGCACGCGGCCTCGGCCTCCGCGAGATTCGACCCCGTGCGCAGGCGGCGCGTCGGCCAGGAGCTCGCGCTGGTCCTGAGCGGCCGCTGGCCGCGGAGCTGCGTGAACCCGTCGGTGCTCGAGAAGAGCAAGCTCGTCCGCTGGCAGCCCTACTCGATGGAGCGTGGCCCCGGCGCGTAGCGGGAGTACGCTGAACCCGCAGGGCATATTCTGATCGAGGAAGGGGACACGGGATGGCGCGCAAGCGGCTCGTGCTGAAGAACACCGCGCTGTTCAGCGACCCGGCGAATCTCAGCTGGGAGCGCTACGTCCTCATGCAGGCCCGCGAGCGCGAGCGGTATCTGGCCGAGCGCGCGACTATCCCCCATGACGTGCTGAACTACCGGCACGTCAGCCCGCGCTATCTGCAGAACGCGGTCGATCAGTTCGCCAACAACTACTACTCCGAGCTCTCGGCCACGCACTACGTGGCCACCGCCGCCGCCAACGCGCCGTTCGACGAGCTCAAGAAGTCGGCACTGTTCCAGCTGGCCGACGAGCAGCGGCATCTCGAGATGGACCGCGAGGTGTTCGAGCGAGCCGGCATCCCCGAAGGCGACTGGCTGGCCGCGTGGGAATCACCGGGTACCACGTGCCGCTTCTTCCGCCACCTGCTCGAGCTCGAGGACTCGATCGAGATCCTCGTGAAGGGCAACTTCGTGGCCGAAGGCGCGGCCGGCCCGGGCACGTTCACCGTGCTGGCGGACGGCGCCGAGGCGCGTGGCGACGTGCTGTCCGCGGTCAATCATCGCGCGCGCATCCGCGACGAGACCCGGCACATCAGCTACGGCCGCGCGCTCGTCAAGGCGCTGATCGAGGACGATCCCGCCAACCTCGACACGATTCAGCAGTGGCAGGACGAGAGCCTGCGCCTCTTCTCCGAGGTCGCGCGCGGCGGCGAGCGCCAGGCGTGGTGGGAAGGGTTCCTCGCCTCGTATTACAAGATCGCGCTGCCGATGGGCCTCCGCCCGACCGCGTTCTAGCTCGATCCGGCGTTCTTGCTCGCGGCCGGAATCGTGGCCAGGAATCGCCCAGCGGTGAGCCCGGATCATCCAACACGAATGTCACAATTTCAGGAAATGCTTTATGCGACAGCTATTTACATTCACCTAAGTAGTGGTATGGGGATTGCTGGAAAGACGGTAGCCCTATGCGCATTCTGGTAATCGACGACGACCAGGCTGTCTGCGAGGTTTTCGGAGAGTTTCTCCACGAGATCGGGCACGAGCCGGTCATCACCCACACGGCCGAGACCGCGCTCGACACCTTGCGCCAGGACCGGCCCGACGCGGTGCTTCTCGACGTGTGCTTGCCCGGCATGAGCGGGCTCGAGTTCATGAAGCTCGACGCCGTGCGCGATCTGCGCGTCCCGATCCTCGTGATCTCCGGCCGTGCCACCGAAAGCCAGGCTCAGGAAGCCATGCGAGCGGGCGCGTTCGATTTCATTGGCAAGCCCGTCGCGCTGCGTCGCCTGCAGGAAGTGCTCGCCTGCTTCGAGCCGCCGGCCGACGCGAAGCCCGCGACGGTCAGGGAGGAGCAAGTCCCGCCGGAGCGGCGCCGCGCTCCGCGCGCCCTGCTTTCCCTGCCAGTCCGGATCCGCGAGCAGAACGGCGCCGAGTGGGAATCGACCTCCGTGAACCTGAGCTCCTCCGGCATCAAGGTCCGGGGCAACGGAACGCGCCGCTCCGCGGGCATCGCGACGCTCTCGATCACCCTGCCCGAGACCGACACCCAGCTCGAAGTGCCGTCGATCCTGGTGCGCGCGGACGACGAGGGCTATGCGTTCGCGTTCAAGGACCGCGGCGACGAGCGCCTGCAGGAGCTCAACGAGCTGGTCCGGCGTGCGGTGGGCGCGCCGACCGTCGACGTCGAATCGCACGTGCGCATCCTGCACCGCATCGGCGAGGCGATCAGCGCCACGCTCGACGTCGACGAGGTGCTGCGGATCGCGCTCGACGCGCTCACCCACGTGACCGGCCACGAGATCTCGAGCTTGCATCTGATCTCACCCGACGGCGAGACCCTGCACCTGCGCGGTGACCGGGGTCTGCGGCCACGGCTACGCGAGATCAACAGCGTGCTGCCAATGGGCCAGGGCCTCATCGGCGGCGTCGCGGCCACCGGCAAGACGCTCCACTGGGCGCACGTGAGCGAGTCGGCCGATCTCCTGCCCGCGGCGCGCGCGGCGGTCACGCAGGAAGGCATCCACGCCTTCGTATGCGTGCCGATCCAGAGCCGCGGCCGCATCCTCGGCGCGCTGTCGCTCGGCCGCCGCACGCGCGAGGCGTTCACCGAGTCCGAGATCGCGCTCGTGGAGGCCTGCGCCAACCAGATCGGCCTGGCGCTGCAGAACGCGCAGCTCTACTCGGCCACGCGGCGCCAGCTCGAGGATCTCAAGTCGGCCGAGGCGCAGCTGATCGAGGGCGAGAAGCTCTCGACGGTGGGCAAGCTGGCGGCCGGTCTCGCGCACGAGACGCGCAACCGTCTCACCGCGATCCTCGGGCAGGCCGAGCTCCTGCTGATGGGATCGGACGATCCGGTCAAGAGCCGCGAGCGCCTGCACACGATCGTTCAGGAAACCTCGCGCGCGGCCCAGATGCTCCAGAACCTCTTGCGCTTCACCAGCCGGCACTCGGCCGAGCGCCGTCCCTGCCGCCTCGAGGATCAGATCCAGTGGGCGGTCGAGCTCAAGAGCCACCAGCTGCGCCGCGACAGCGTCAAGGTCGTCACCGACTTCGGTGACGTTCGCCCGGTCCTGGCCGACGAGGGCCAGATCCAGCAGGTGCTGCTCAATCTCGTCCAGAACGCGCACCAGGCGATGGCCAACCACGACGGCCACCGCGAGATCACGATCCGGCTCTCCGAGCCCGGCGGGCCGAACGTGAGGCTCGAGGTCCTCGACTCCGGCCCGGGTATCCATCCCAACGTGCTCCCGCGCATCTTCGAGGCCTTCACCACGACGAAGGCGCCCGGCGAGGGCACGGGGCTCGGCCTCTGGGTGTCGTACTCGATCGTCGAGCAGCACCAGGGCTCGCTGCGGGCCGTCAACCGTCCGGAAGGTGGCGCCGCATTCATCGTCGAGCTGCCGGCCGCCACCGCCTGAAGGCGCCGGTGCGGTTCGCCTCCGGCGCCAAGCTCGCCGTCCAGGAGGCGCGCGACCTCGCCGGATCAGCCGCGGCGCTCGTCGATCAGTCGGTGCCCGGCGGCCGCCGCCCCACCCAGTCGGTCGCTCGCTCGTAGGCGTGCGCTGCGCGCAGCACCGTCGCCTCGTCGAAGTGGCGGCCGATCAACTGGACGCTGATCGGCAGGCCCGAGCGCGTGAAGCCGCACGGCAGCGCGATGGCCGGCAACCCGGCCAGCGCGGCGGGCGTGACGTAGGAGCGCCGCGTGAAGAAGCGCCCGGCGACCTCGTGGCGCCCGGTGATGACGCCGCGGGCGGCGGCGATCGGCGGAGCCGGCTGGTGCGCGGTGGGGCAGAGCAGCAGATCGTGGCGCGCGAGCGCGGCGCCGATCTCGGCGCGGAGGAGCACCCGCGCCCTCGCGGCCCGCTGCTGGACGACCGCCGGGATCAGCGCGGCGGTCAGCAGGCGACGCCGCGTGCCCTGATCGTAATCCGCCGCGCGCGTTCTGAGCCAGCGATGGTGCACGCCGGCACCGTCGGCGTCGGCCAAGGCCATGAAGATCGCGCCCGCGAGCGGCGCGAGCCCGAGCGAGATTTCCTCCGTCGCCGCGCCGAGGCGCTCTAACCGCCGCGCGGCGTCGATGACCGCTTCCCTCACCTCCGGATCGGTCTCGGGACCGACCGTGAGCTCGCGGACGATCCCGATCCGGAGCCCGCGCACGCCGTCGCCGAGCGTGAGCGCGTAGTTCGGCACCGGCGTGCGGCTCGATAGCGGATCTCTTGGATCGTGGCCGGCGACGGCCTGGAGGAGCGCCGCGACATCCTCGACGGTGCGCGCGAGCGGCCCCGGTGTGTCCATCGACCAGCTCAGCGGAAACGAGCCGTGCCGGGAGACGCGACCCCAGGTGGGCCGAAGCCCGACGACGCCGCAGAACGACGCCGGCGAGCGCACGGAGCCGCCCGTGTCCTCGCCGAGCGAGGCCGCGCAGAGCCCCGCCGCGACCGCGATGCCGGAACCCGACGAGGAGCCGCCCGGATCGTGGTCGGGATTCCACGGGTTACGCGGCTGGCCGAACGGAAAGTGCTGCGTGCCGCCCAGGGCGAACTCGGTGAGGTTCAGCTTGCCGAGGAGGATTCCGCCCGCCCCCTGCAGGCGCGCGATCGTCGTCGCGTCCTCTCCTGGGACGTGGTCTTCGAGAATGCGTGAGCCGCAGGTCGTGCGCACGCCGGCCGTGTCGAACTGATCCTTCACCGCGTAGGGCACGCCGTGAAGCGGGCCGAGTGCCGCGCCGCGCATCACGGCGGCCTCGGCCCGCCGGGCGGCATCGAGCGCGTCGTCCGCCGTCACGGTGATGTACGACCGGAGCTTTGGATCGAGGCGCTCGATCCGCTCGAGATAGACGCGCGTGATCTCGACTGGCGAGAGCTTGCGCTCGCGCACGAGCGTGGCGATTCGCGTTGCGCCCAGGAACGCGAGGTCGGCCCGGCCGTCGCTCACGCGCTGGGCGCCTCGCCGAAGCCCGGCACGGGCTCGACGGTCTCGAGCGGGAGCTCGGCCAGGGGCTCGAGCGCCTCGATCAGCGCGTTGAGCCGGTGCGTGACCTCTGCGACATCGTCGGGCGTGACCGGCAGGCCGAGCGCCGCGGCCAGTGCACCGACCTGCTCGGTCGACAGGTCACTCATGTGCGGAGCCGCCTGGCGCTCAGCAGGCCGGGCGGCGCAGTACCTCGCCCGAGATCTTGCGCGCCACCAGCTTGCCGTCGCGGCGTTCGGAGACCATGCGGCGGTTCTCGACGACGACGCGCCCGCGCAGGATCGTGGTCACCGGCCAGCCCTGGATCGTCCAGCCCTCCCAGGGGCTGTAGTCGCTGACGTGAAAGTCTTCGCGCGCGAGCGTCTTCTTGATCGATGGATCGATGATCGCGATGTCGGCGTCGCTGCCGGGCGCGATCACGCCTTTCTTGGGATACAGCCCGAGAATCTTGGCGGCGTTCGTCGAGGTGACGTCCGCGAAGCGCTCGAGCGACATCTTGCGCTTCACGACGCCTTCCGAGTAGACGATCCCCATCCGCGCCTCGGCGCCGAGGTTGCCGCCCGTCACGTTCTCGAGGTCCTGTCCCCGCAGCTTGAGCTCCAGCGAGGTCGGGAACTCGTCGGTCGCGGTCGTCGACACGCCGTCGCGCACGAGACCGTTCCACAGCGCGGCCTGGTCCTCTGGATACTTGAGCGAGGGATACGTGTGATAGCAGAAGCCGCGCGGGGTCTTGTAGTCCTCCGCGGTGAAGCACGCGTAGTGGTGGAGCGTCTCGGCGTAGATCGGATAGCCGCCGGCGCGCGCTTCGGCGACCGCCTCCACGCCCTCGCGGGCCGAGGTGTGGACGAAGTAGACGCCGGCGCCGGTGTGGGCCGCGAGCTGAATCGTGCGACGGAACGCGAGCTTCTCGGACAGCTTGTTGTGCACCAGCGGTAGGAGCCAGCCGTCGGTCTGCTTCTCCTCGCGGAACTTCTCGTACATGAACTGCACGATGTCGTGGTCCTCGGCGTGCACGACCATGATCCCGTTGTGCGGCGCGATCTTCTCCATGGCCAGCTGGATCCGGCCGTAGTCGAGCCGGTAGGTGTGGCGCTTGGGATGCGGCGGGAGCACGTCGACCGTGAACACCTTGAAGCTCGGGAACCCCGCCTGAACCGCCTCGGGGAGCTGGTCGAAGAGCTTGATCGGCAGCGCGCCCTGCAAGGTCACGTGGAAGGAATAGTCGGCGTACGAGTTGCCCTTCCAGCGCGCGGCGCGCGTCTCGATCACCTGCTGCACGTCCGTGCCCGGCCGCACGAAGCAGAAGTCGACGTGGGTGGTCGTCCCCCCGAAGACCATCCCGCGCGTGTCCTCTTCGGGTCCGAGCGTCGAGAGATTCTCTTCGGGCTGCATCGAGATGAAGTGCGCCAGGTGCGTGTGCGGCTCGACGCCGCCGGGCACCACGATCTGGCCGGTGGCGTCGAGCACGCGGCCGGCCTCGAGCCCTTGCTCGGGCAGGCCGAGCGCCACGATGCGCTCGCCTTCGATGGCCACGTCCCATCGGCCCACGCCCTGCGGCGTCACCACGTCGCCCCCGCGAATCACGAGATCGAGCATCGCGCGTCCTCCCCTGGTGCAGCACCGGGTACCACGCGCCGGGGCGCCCGGTCAAGGCGGCAGGCTGAATTGACAGAATCAAGTTGATAATTGACTATGGCAATCAATCTTCACCGAAGGAGGTGGGTGGCCCATGGCCGGTCCCGAGGCGGAGCGGCGGATCGCGACCGTTCGGCGTTTCAACCGGCTTTACACCAAGCAGATCGGCCTGCTCGGCGAGGGCTACCTCGAGACGCCGTTCTCGCTGACCGAGGCGCGGGTGCTCTACGAGCTGGCGCACCGCCAGCGGCCGCTGGCCACCGAGCTGGCCCGCGAGCTGGCGCTCGATCCGGGCTACCTGAGCCGCATCCTGCGCGGCTTCGAGCGCCGTCGCCTGCTGAGCCGCACGCGGTCGAAGGCCGACGGCCGCCAGAGCCACCTCACCTTGACCGGCCGGGGCCGGGCGGCCTTCGCCCCCCTCGACGGGCGCTCGCGCACGGACATCGGCGCGATGCTGGCGCGGCTGTCTCCCGGCGAGCAGCGCCGGCTCGTCGACGCCATGCGGACCATCGAGACCTTGCTGAGCGGCGCGCCCGAGGCGAAGGCGCCGTACGTCCTGCGGCCCCACCAGCCCGGCGACATGGGCTGGGTGGTCCATCGCCACGGGGCGCTCTATGCCCAGGAGTACGGCTTCGACGAGCGCTTCGAGGCCCTCGTCGCCTCCGTCGTCGCAAAGTTCGTCGACCGCTACGACCCGCGGCGCGAGCGCTGCTGGATCGCCGAGAAGGACGGGGAGATCGTCGGCTCGGTGTTCCTGGTCCGCCGCTCGCGATCGGTCGCGCAGCTGCGACTGCTACTCGTCGAGCCCAAGGCGCGCGGGCTCGGCATCGGCGAGCGCCTGGTCGCGGAGTGTATCCGCTTCGCGCGTCAGGCCGGCTACCGCACGATCACGCTCTGGACCAACAGCGTGCTGCGCGTCGCCCGCCGCGTGTACCAGGCCGCCGGATTCCGCCGGGTCCATCGCGAGAAGCATCGGAGCTTCGGCCGCGACCTCGTGGGCGAGACGTGGGAGCTCTCGCTGTGAGCCGGCGCACCTCGGCAGCCGCCGCGGCGGCCATCACCGGCATCCAGGTCGGCTCGGCGATGGTGGCGACGCGCTTCGTCGTCGACCAGACCGGGCCGGCGTCGCTCGCGCTCTTGCGTTACGTGATCGGCGCCTGCTGCTTGATGCCGCCGGTGTTGCTGGCGCGCGAACGCGTGCGGTTCGCGCCGCGCGATCTCGTCCCGATCGCGCTCCTGGGCATCACCCAGTTCGGCGTTCTGATCGCACTCTTGAACTACGGGCTGCGCTCGGTCTCGTCGGCGCGCGCGGCGCTCATCTTCGCCACGTTTCCGCTCCTGACCTCACTGGTCGCCGCGGCCCTCGGGCGCGAGCGGATTACGCCGTGGAAGCTGGGTGGCGTGCTGCTCACCGTCCTCGGCGTCGGCGTGGCGCTCGGTGACAAGCCCCTTCAGGCCGCGGGCGGTGGCGGGGCGTGGGTCGGCGAGCTGGCCGTCTTCGCCAGCGCCCTGAGCGGCGCGGTTTGCAGCGTCCTCTACCGGCCGTACCTCGCGAAGTATCCGACGCTTCCGGTGAGCGCCTTCGCCATGCTCGCCTCGGTGGCGTTCCTCGCGCTGCTGGCCGCCGGCGAGGGATTCTTCGCCGGCCCGCCCGATCTCACGCCGGGCGGCTGGCTGGCCGTGGTGTTCATCGGGCTCAGCAGCGGTGGGGGCTACTACCTGTGGCTCTGGGCGCTGAACCACGGGACGCCCACACAGGTCACCGCGTTTCTGGCGTTGAGCCCCCTCACGGCAGCCGGCCTGGGCGCCTGGCTGCTCGGCGAGCCCGTCTCACCGCTGGTCGTCGTCGGGCTCGTCTGCGTCGCCGGCGGGCTCGTCCTCGCGCACCGGTCCGGCGCAGACGGGGCGGGGCGCCCGGCTTGACAGCGAACGACGCGGCGCCCTATAACTCGTCGCAGACTATGCTGGAAAATCGCGCGCGGCGGAATAGCCGCACGGCGAGATCCGTCGCAAGCCGGGAGGATCATCAGGATGATCGATTCGCGCAGGGTCAGGCTGACGCTCGTGCTCGCGGTGGCGGCAGTCATGCTCTTTACCGCGACGTCGCTCACCGCCCAGGAAGTGCTCACCAACGATTCGCTCGTCGCCCTGAAGAAGGCCGGTCTCTCGGACTCGATCATCATCGCGAAGATCAAGTCGAGCAAGACGAAGTTCGACGTGAGCACGGACGGGCTCATCGGTCTCAAGAAAGCGGGGCTGTCGGACCAGGTCATCGAGGCGGTCGTCAACGCGGGGGCCGCTCCGGCGACGCCGCCCGCGGCGGCTGCGCCCGCGGCGCCGGCGGCACCGGCCGCGGCGGCCGCCGCCGCCAGCAAGGAGACCATCTATCACCTGGTCAGTGGCAAGTACGTCGAGCTGAATCCCGCCGCCTCGTCCATGGAGACGAACGTCTCGTTCTACTCGAACAAGAGCGAGCTCGTGCTCAAGGGCAAGAAGGCCCAGTACCGCGTCACGGACAAAAAGCCGGTCTTCTACAGCTCGTGGGGCCCGAACGAGGCGCCGCTGGTTCGTCTGAAGCCCGGCAGCGACCACGACGACCGCAACCTCAAGATCGGCGGCGGCTCGTTCATGCCGTTCGGCGGCACGCAGTCGTACGGCGTGCGCAGCGAGGATAAGATCGACGTCGACTCGGAGAAGGACGCGCGCGGCCTCTACAAGATGTCGCCCAAGGAGCCGCTGAAGCCCGGGGAGTACGCGTTCGTGCTCACCTTCGGCTCGGCCGCCGGATCCGGGAAGGTCTACGACTTCGGGATCGACTAGGGCCTAGGCCGGGATCGCGACTTTTCGCAGGAGATCGATGTCGTCGAGCGCCTTGCCGGCGCCGCGCGCCGCGCAGCTCAGCGGATCGTCGGCGACGCGCACCGGCAGCTGCGTCACGTGCTGGAGCAGCCAGTCCAACCCGCGCAGGAGCGCGCCGCCGCCGGTCAGCACCACGCCCTTCTCGATGATATCGGCGGCGAGCTCGGGCGGCGTCCGCTCCAGGCACGTGCGCACGGTCTCGACGATCGTCATCACCGGCTCGCGCAGCGCCTCGCGGATCTCCTCATCGGTGATCACGAGCGTCTTGGGCACGCCGTCCACCAGATCGCGTCCCTTGACCTCGATCGAGCTCCGTTCGAGCGCTTCCGGATGCGCCGAGCCGAGCGCGAGTTTGATCTCCTCCGCGCGCCGCTCGCCGACCAGCAGCCGGTAGTGCTTGCGGATGTGCTGGATGATCGCCTCGTCCATCTCGTCGCCGGCGATCCGGACGGAGTTGCAGTAGACGGTACCGGCCATCGAGATGACCGCCACTTCGGTCGTGCCGCCGCCGATGTCGACGATCAGATGGCCGCCGGGCTCGTGAATCGGGATCCCAGCGCCGATCGCGGCGGCGGTCGGCTCCTCGATCAGATAGACGTCGCGCGCGCCGGCCTGCAGCGCCGCGTCGCGCACCGCGCGCTTCTCGACCTGGGTGATCCCCGAGGGCACGCCGATGACCACCCGCGGGCGATCGAGCACCCAGGCGCGCTTGCGACCGGACGACATCTGCCGCGCCCGCTCGATGAAATACTGGAGCATCCGCTCTGTGACGTCGAAGTCGGCGATGACGCCGTCCTTCAGCGGCCGCAGGGCCTGGATGTTCTCCGGCGTGCGGCCGAGCATGGCCTTGGCCTCGTGGCCGACCCCGATGATCTCGTTGTCGGTCCGGCGGATCGCGATGATCGAGGGCTCGTTGAGCACGATGCCCTGGCCTTGCACGAAAACGAGCGTGTTCGCCGTTCCCAGGTCGATCGCCAGATCCGACGAGAAGAAGCCAAATAGACGGTCTTTTAGCATCGACGCCAGCAAAAGCAATCCCCGCGCCACGGCGAGCGGGCGCTCGAACTGCGTGATTCGTAACGTGCTCGCGCCGCCCGGCGCCGGGCACAGGTGATCCGACGATGACAGCAGCGGCGCCCGGCGGACAGCGCGCGAGCCTCCGAAACCACTATCCGCATACCGCTGGTCGCTACATCTTTCCCCAGTAAGCCCGGTCGGCCGGGAACACCGTCTTGCAGCGGGTCGGGGCCGTCGGGCCGTCCAGGGTGTCGGCCGCCGCGCGCCAGACCGCGTAGTGCGGTGCCGCTCGATGGGCTTCGAGCGCCGCCGCGTCCTTGTACACCTCGTAGAAGTAGTACACGTTCTCGTCTTGATCGTCCTGCAGGACGTTGAACTGCAGGCACCCCGGCTCGTCTCGCTCGGACGCGATCGCGTCGTGCTCGATCGCCTCCAGGAAACGCTTCTTCTGGTCAGGCTTCACTTTCACCTTCACCCAGATCGCCAGCATTCGTGCCCTCCCCGTCGAGTCGGTATCAAGGCGGGATGGTAGCGCGAAGTGCGCGGATACGTCGGACTAATGCGGGGCCGCGAAAAAAGCGCGTGTAGTTCTTACCTCGCACGCTGAGCTCGAAAAATGGCCGCTGCGTGTTCGCTTGTCGTAAGACCACGCAATCGCACCGTCTTCCTGCGCGCGTCAGCGCCTCCGCGCGGGTGGCACAGAAGATGCCCCGTGTCATATCAGGCGAGCTACGCCAATTGCATGGAGGAGGACACGAATATGAGCATGCGGGTCGTTCGAGCGATGTTGATCGCGCCGGCCCTCCTGGCCACCCTGGGGGGTTGCGTGTACAGGAGCGTCGAGAAAACCACTCCGAGCCCCGTCGTCATGACACCCGCGCCGATGCCGCAGCCCGCGGCTCCGCCGGTGGTCGTCGCACCGCCGGCGACCGTGACCGCTCCGGCGTCGGCCGCGGATCGCGTGGTCTATCCGCAGGGTCGCTGGCAACTCTTCGGTGACGGCCGCGGCACGCCGTACTACTGGGTGTGGATCCCCGCGGGCTCGACCTTGACGACGGCGCCCGTGCCTCCCACGAGGCCGGCGGCCACATCCGTCGTGCCGCAGTCGGATCGCACCTACACCTTCACCGAGGGGCGCTGGCAGCTCTACGGTGACGGTGGCGCCACGCCGTACTACTGGGTCTGGATCCCGGCCGGGATGACGCCGCCCGCGCCGCCGATGCCGCCTCAGGCCGGTTAGCGGATCCGGTCCTCGTGTTGCTGGAGGGGGCCACGCGGCCCCTTCCAGTTTCTTACCTCCGTGCTCGGCGTCAGGCGGCCTGGCCTGACCGTGCGCGCCGCAGTATAGTCGCGGGTATCCGCTACCTTGCTGGGAGAAACGCCATGCCCGACGGCGCCACCGACTATCGCGCGATCGAACTGGAGCTCACCGAGGCTCTTGGACTGACTCGACGTCCCGTGGCCGTCGCCTTTCGATCGACTCCGCCGGCGGGCGTGCCGAGGTTTACGGGCACCGAGCCATCGGGCTGTAGCTTCTGGCGCCTGGCCGCCACCGACCGCACCTTCTACACGGTCCCCGCGGATCATCACAACTGTCCGATCGGCAGCTACACGCACAACATCCCCTTGCCGCCGGAACGGGCCGACGAGCTCGGCCAGACGCTCGGGCTCATGACCGAGATCGGCTATCTCAAGATGGAAGAAGTCCCAGGCATTCCGCGGCTGCCGCGGACGCCGGGCGCCGCCATCTATGCGCCGCTCGGGGAGACTCCCGTCGATCCCGACGTGGTGCTCGTCGCGGGCCGCCCCGGCCGGGTGATGCTCCTGCAAGAGGCCGCGCTGCGCGCCGGCATCGCCACGCCGGCGCCGCTGCTCGGCCGGCCGACCTGCACGGCGCTGCCGGTATCGATGGCCCAGGGCGTGATCGCGAGCACAGGATGCGTGGGCAACCGCGTCTACACCGATCTCGGCGAGGACGAGCTCTACGTGATGATTCCCGGCAAGGACGTCGCGCGCGTGGCCGCCGAGGCGCGCACGATCGCGTCAGCCAACCTGAAGCTGTCCGAGTATCATCGCGGCCGGCGCCACGCGCTGGCGACCGAATAGACCACGCGAGGAGAGCGCTCATGGCGGACCACTCGGAGGCACCGCTCCCGTTCCAGCTGCGCAAGCTCGGCCACGTCGTGCTCAACGTCACCGATCTCGAGCGCTCGGTGCGGTTCTACACCGAGGTGCTCGGGCTCGCGATCAGCGATCGCTATCCGGACAGCATGGTGCCGGGCGGCATGGTCTTCATGCGCTGCAACGCCGACCATCATGGCGTGGCGCTGGTCGGCGGCGCGCGCCAGAACGCCTCCGGCAGCCTGAATCACTTCGCCTTCGAGGTCGCCACGCTCGACGAGGTGTTCCGCACGCGGGCGTGGCTCTCCAAGCACGGTGTTCCGATCGTGTTCGAAGGGCGCCGGCGGGCCGGCTGTCAGGTCGCCGTGGAATTCCAGGACCCCGACGGCAACAACCTCGAGGTGTACTGGGGCATCGACCAGGTCGGCACGAACGGCTACGTGCGTCCGGCGAGCGAGTGGCGCCAGGCGCGCTCGCTCGAGGACGCGGTGGCCAACCTCCCGCCCGGTCAGCGGCTGCCGCTCTACTCCGCGTGAGGATGCGCGCGCGGCGATCGCCGTCGCCCGCGCCGCCCTGAACATGCCCTCGCTCTCGACGACGTGCTGCATCGCCGGCGGCGGGCCGGCCGGCATGATGCTCGGCCTGCTGCTGGCACGAGCCGGCGTCGACGTCGTCGTGCTCGAGAAGCACGCCGACTTCCTGCGCGACTTCCGCGGCGACACGATCCATCCTTCCACGCTCGAGATCCTCCACGAGCTCGGTCTGCTGGACGATTTCCTGAAGCTGCCGCATCAGAAGGTGCATGCGCTCACCGTGCAGATCGGCGACGAGACCGTCCCGATCGCCGATTTCTCGCACCTGCCGACGCGTTGCAGGTTCGTCGCGTTCCTGCCGCAGTGGGATTTCTTGAATTTCCTCGCCGAGCGCGCGGGGCGCTATCGGAGCTTCACCCTGAAGATGCGCGCCGAGGTCATCGGCCTGCTAGAAGCGGACGGCCGCGTGGTCGGCGTCACCGCCGACACGCCCGAGGGCCGACTGGACGTGCGCGCGGCGCTCGTGGTGGCCGCCGACGGGCGGCATTCGCTCGTGAGGGAGAAGGCGAGCCTGCCGATCGAGAAGCTGAGCGCGCCGATGGACGTGCTCTGGTTCCGCGTCTCGCGAAGACCGGATGATCCCTACACCGGCCTCGGCCGCTTCCGGCCCGGGCGATTGTTCGTTCTGCTCAATCGCGGCGACTACTGGCAGTGCGGCTTCGTCATCGCCAAGGGCACGTTCGACGATATCCAGCGCGCCGGTCTGCCGGCGTTTCGCGAGAGCGTCGGCGCGCTCGTCCCATTCGCGGCCGACCGGGTGACCGACATCCGCAGCTGGGACGACGTGAAGCTCTTGACGGTGCTGGTCGACCGGCTGACCACGTGGTATCGCACCGGCTTGCTCTGCATCGGCGATGCCGCGCACGCGATGTCGCCGGTCGGCGGCGTCGGAATCAACCTGGCGATCCAGGACGCGGTGGCGACGGCCAATCTCCTGGCCGAGCCGCTTCGCCGCGGCACGCTGACCGACGCCGACCTGCGCCGCGTGCAGGAGCGGCGCGCGCTCCCCACGCGCATCGTGCAGCGCTTTCAGGTCCTGGCTCAGAATCGCGTCGTCGCGCCGGTGCTCGCGAGCCGCGCCCGGGCACTCACGGTGCCGTTCATGCTGCGGGTTTTCGTCTGGTTTCCGTGGCTGCGCCGGATTCCCGCCCGGCTCATCGGGATCGGCTTTCGGCCCGAGCACGTCGAGACCGCCGCCCGCGGCTGAGGAGCGCCCCTGCCGAGCCCGAATCTGATCGCCCAGGCGTTGCTCGCGGGACTGTTCACGGGCGGTCTCTACGCGCTGCTCGGCCTGGGCCTCAGCCTCACGTGGGGCCTGCTCCGCGTGATCAACCTGGCCAACTTCGCGCTGGCGTTCCTCGGCGCGTATCTCACGTACCAGCTCGCCACGGCGCTCGGGCTCGATCCGATGCTCACGCTGGTCGTGATCGTCCCCGCCTTTTTCCTGGTTGGGATCGTCCTGGAGGAAGGATTTCTCCGGCTCCGCATCGACGAGCTCACGTCCTTGATCGTGACCTTCGGCCTCACGGTGATCCTCGAGAGCCTCATCCAGTGGATCTGGACCGCCGACTTCCGCCGCCTCGAATCGCCCTACGCGCGCGTGTCGCTCCGGCTCGGCCCGCTCTTCGTCGGACTCGGCGGGCTCCTCGCGTTCGTGGCGGCCGCGCTCCTGACGCTCGCCACGTGGGCGTGGCTCCGCTGGAGCTATCTGGGCAAGGCGGCGCGCGCCAGCGCTCAGGATGGACCGATGGCCGGCGCGTTCGGCGTCAACCGCCGCCGCCTCGCGCTGTTGCTCGCCGGGCTGAGCTCGGCCTACGCCGCGGTCGCCGGGCTCTTCATCGCGCTCAACCACACCCTGGCGCCGTCGCAGATCTACTCGTGGATCGGCGTGGTGTTCGCCGCCGTCATCATCGGCCGGCTCGGCAACGCGCTCGGCCTGCTGGCTGCCTCGGTCTTCATCGCCGCCAGCGAGGCGCTGACGATGGCCGTGACGGCGCCCGGGTGGGCGCCGCTGGTCTCGTTCACGTTGCTGATCGTGATCCTGCTGCTCCGGCCCGAGCTGTGAGCACGCGTCTCTCGACGCTCGGGCTGGTCGTGGCGGCGCTCGTGCTCGCGCTGGTGCCGGCGCTCAAGCTCCCGGCCTTCTACGAGTCGTTCCTCTACCTCGTGTTCTTCTGGATCTCGCTGGCCACGAGCTGGAACATCCTGAGCGGTTACGCGGGCTACTTCAGCTTCGGCCACGCGGCGTTCTTCGGCGCGGGCGTCTACACCACCGCGACGCTCACCACCGCCTTCAACGTGCCCTTCCTTCTGAGCCTGCCCGCGGCGGGACTGGTCGCGGCGCTGCTCGGCAGCGTGATCGCGGCGGTGGTGTTTCGCGTCCGCGGTGTGCGCGGTGAGCTGTTCGGGCTCCTCACCCTCGCGGTCACCTTCGTGCTGTCGACGATCGCGCTCAACACGCGACTCGACGGTGGTCCGGGGGTCTTCCTGGCCGCCGTGCCGGTGCCCACGCTCCTCGGGGCGCCGGCCACCACGCTCTATCACCTGGCGCTCGCGGTCGCGTTCCTCGCGATGTTCGCCGCGCTGGCGATCTACCGCTCGCGCTGGGGCATGGGCCTCTTCGCGATCCGCGACGACGAGGACGTCGCCGAGGTCCTCGGCGTCCCCACGTACCGGTACAAGCTCGTGGCCTTCGCGCTCTCCTGCTTCATCGCGGGCCTGATCGGCGGGATCCACGCGATGTTCGTGACGTACGTGACCGTCGCCGAGATCTTCGCGGTCGGCCTGGCCGTGGACGCGATCATGATGGCCGCGCTCGGCGGCACGCGCTTCTGGTACGGCCCCGCGCTCGGCGCCGTCATCATCACCACTTTGACCCAGTCGCTCACCGGCGGCGAGAGCGCCGTGCTGAATCGCGCGCTGATCGGCGCCGTCCTGATCGCAGTGATCGTCTTCCTGCCCAACGGCGTGGCGGGTGGGCTCCAGCGGCGCTTTCGGCGCGCGGCGCACGCCTCGGTGAGCATCGTGGCGGCCATCGAGGCGCCGCCGTCTCCGGCGCGAGAGGCCTCCGCGCCGCTACTCGGCTGCGTCGACGTGAAGAAGGCGTTTCGCGGACTGCAGGCGCTGGCCGGCGTCACGCTCGAGGTCCGCGCCGGCGAGATCCTCGGCCTCATCGGTCCGAACGGGTCGGGCAAGTCCACCTTGATCAACGTGGTCAGCGGCTACTACCGCGTCGACGGCGGCCGGATCGTGCTCGACGGCCGCGATATCGCGCGCGTGCGCGCTCACCGCATCGCCGGGCTGGGTCTGGCGCGCACGTACCAGATCCCCCGCTCGTTCCATCGCCTCAGCGTCCTGGACAACGTTGCCCTCGCGGCCATGTTCGGCGGCGACCACGGCCGCGCCGCCGGCCGGAGCCTGGCGCGTTCGTGGCTCGCCTTCACCGGCCTCGAGGCCAGAGCCGATGCGCTGCCCGGTGAGCTGAACCTCCTGGAGCGAAAGTTCCTCGACCTGGCGCGCGCGCTGGCCTCGGAGCCCCGGCTGGTGTTGCTGGACGAGGTGCTCTCCGGCCTGACCCCGGCGCAGATGACCGACGCGCTCAGGCTCGTGCGCAGAATCCGCGACCGGGGCACGACCGTCGTGTTCGTCGAGCACATCATGCGCGCCGTGCTCGACCTCGCCGATCGCGTGGTCGTGCTGAGCGGCGGCCAGGTCATCGCCGAAGGCCTCCCGCGTCAGGTCATGCGCGACCCGGACGTCGTCCGCGCCTATCTCGGGAAGGCCTATGCTTGAGGTCGAGCGCCTCGAGGTCGCGCACGGTGACGCCGTGGCGGTATGGGACGTCTCGCTCTCGGTCCGGCCGCGCGAGCTCGTCACGGTCGTGGGTCCGAACGGCGCCGGCAAGACCACCCTGATCGACGCGATCGCCGGGCTCTTGCCGCCGCGTGCCGGCACGATCCGGCTCGACGGACGCGATCTGGCCTCGGTGCCGCCGCACGAGCTCTGCGGTCAGGGCATCGCGCTCGTGCCCGAAGGGCGCCGCCTCTTTCCCACGATGACGGTCGAGGAGAACCTCGAGATCGGCTGCTACGCGCCGGCCGCGCGCCGGCGACGCGCGCAGAGTCTGGAGCGCGTCTACGCGATGTTTCCCGTGCTGCGGGAGCGCCGGCGCGCCGCGGCCGGCGCGCTCTCGGGCGGTCAGCAGCAAATGGTCGCGATCGGGCGCGCGCTGATGGCGATGCCGCGGCTTCTGCTGCTCGACGAGCCCTCGCTCGGCCTGGCCCCGGCGATCGTCGATCAAGTATTCGAGGTCGTCGCCGGCATCCACGCCGACGGCGTGGCGGTGCTGCTGGTCGAGCAAAACATCGTCCAGGCGTTCGCGATCGCCGCCCGCGCCTACGTCCTCGAGCAGGGGCGCATCGTCGCCGAAGGCACCCCGTCGGAGCTCGCCCGCGACGCGCGGATCCGCGAGGCGTATCTGGGCCAGCAGTGAGCCGGCCAGCGGCGACGCTCTCGCCGCTCCTTGCCCTTGGATTGACGGTGGTCTAGCATGTCGAAGGTCGGCACACAGGAGGACAGCGCGATGGCACTCATCAAGGTGACGGACCTGGCATACGGGCGGCTTCGCTCGCCGGACCTCGACGCGGCGGAGGAGTTCCTCACCAACTTCGGCATGGTACGCGTGGATCGCACGAGCACCGCGCTCTACATGCGGGGCACGGACGCGCCACATCACATCCACGTCACGGAGAAGGGCGATCCTGGGTTCGTCGGCATCGCCTATTACGCGGCGAGCCTGGACGATCTGCAGAAGCTCGCCAAGGCCCCTGGAGCCTCGGGCGTCGAGGACATCGACGAGCCAGGCGGCGGCAAGCGCGTACGGCTCAAGGAACCCAATGGCTATCAGATCGAGGTGGTGTACGGCATCAAGGAGCTCGCCCCCATCTCGGTGAAGCGGCAGCCGCTCAACCTCGGTTCGGAGGGGCTCGAGCGGGCGGGCGAGGTGATGCGCATCCACATGGGGCCATCGCGGGTCAAGCGGATCGGCCACGCGGTCATGGCCTCACCGAAAGTCGTGGAGACCGCGGGCTGGTTCCGCGACACGCTCGGCTTCATCTGCTCCGACGACGTGTACGCGGGAAACAAGGACAACATCATCGGCTCGTTCAACCGGCTCGATCGCGGTGACACCTTCGTCGACCATCACGTGTTCTTCTGTGTCCGGAACGAGCGGGCGGGCCTGAACCACTTCTCGTTCGAGGTGGCCGACATCGACGACGTCTTCACCGGCCACGAGCACATGAAGAAGCTCGGCAAGTACGAGCACATGTGGGGCATCGGGCGCCACCTCCTCGGCAGTCAGATCTACGACTACTGGTCGGACCCGTGGGGCCGCGTGCATGAGCACTGGTCGGACACCGACCGGTTGAACGTGAAGAACGGCTCCAACCTGATCTCGGCGGACGACGGGCTGGTCTCGCAGTGGGGCGAGCGGCCTCCGGAGCGTTTCCTGAATCGGGTGATCGCGTAGCGAGCCGCGGCTCGCTGCGCGCCTCGGCGACGACGCCCCGCCGGTCATGCAGGCCGGCGGGGCGATTCTCTTTCGGGCATTTGTGGTACGGTCCGACTGATCGACTCAGCTCGAGGAGGTCGCGGTGACGCTGCAGGAACAGCTCGACAAGCTTCGCGACGCGGCCAAGACGCGGATCCCGGCGGAGGCGCGCGCGGTCATGGAGCGCCACGTCGAGGATCTTCGGGCATCCGGGATCATGAGCCGCATCGCCAAGATCGGCCAGCCGGCGCCCGACTTCACGTTACCCAACGCCGCCGGTCATCCGGTGAGCCTGGCCGAGCTCAGAGGTCGCGGCGCGGTCGTCCTCTCCTTCTATCGCGGGCGCTGGTGACCGTACTGCAATGCGGAGCTGGCAGCTCTGCAGCGAGCCCTCCCCCAGATCAACGCGGCCGGCGCGAGTCTGGCCGTGATCTCGCCCCAAGTCGCCCGGACTCCGCGCGAAACCTCGGAGCCCGAGGCGTTCGCGTTCGAGATGCTGCGTGACTTCGGCAACCGGATGGCTGAGGGTTACGGCCTCGTCTTCACGCTGCCGGACGATCTGCGCGCGATCTACACGAAGTTCGGTATCGACCTGGCGCTCGGCAATGGCGACGGCACGTGGCGACTGCCCGTTCCGGCCCGCTTCGTCATCGACCGCCAGGGCATCATCCGCGCCGCCGACGCCGACCCGGACTACACGCGCCGTCCCGAGCCGGCAGAGACCGTGAAGACGCTCGAGGCGCTCCGGTGATCATCGTGATTCGCCCATGAGCGGGCGGGGTGCAGGACTCGAGATCATCGGCATGATCTCGACGACGCTCGCGTCGGAGATCTACGGCAAGTCCATCATCACCGGCACGGTCGACCCGGCCTTCATCGCCGAGTTCGCGCGCGTCCACGAAGAAGGCGGCTTCGATCGGGTGCTGGTGGGCTACGGCTCGACCGGCGCCGACGGCTTCGTGGTCACCGCGCACGCCGCCGCGGCGACGACACGGCTCGGGTTTCTCATCGCGCACCGGCCGGGATTCGTGGCGCCGACGCTCGCGGCCCGCAAGGCCGCCTCACTCGACCACCTGACCGGCGGGCGCATCGCGCTGCACATCATCACCGGCGGCAGCGACGTCGAGCAGCAGCGCGACGGCGATTTCCTCGACCACGACGCCCGCTACCGACGCACCGACGAGTATCTCGAGGTCCTGCGACGCACGTGGGCCAGCGAGCGCCCGTTCGACTTCGAGGGCGAGTTCTATCGGGTACGCGGGGCCTTCTCCGAGGTCAAGCCGCTCCAGCGCCCGGCGATTCCGATCTATTTCGGCGGCGCCTCGGGCCCGGCGCTGACGGTCGGAGCCCGGCACTGCGACGTCTACGCGCTCTGGGGCGAGCCCGTCGCGGCCATTCGCCGGCAGATGGCGGAGGTTCGCGCGGCCGCGACGCCCAGACGCGTGCCGCGCTTCAGTGTCTCGGTGCGGCCGATCCTCGGCGCGACGGAAGACGAGGCCTGGGACCGCGCTCGGGGCATCTTGCAGCGCATCATGGAACTGCGCGGCGGGACCGCAACGCCGGCGCGGCCGCAGAGCGTCGGCTCGCAGCGCCTGCTCGATCTGGCCTCGCAGGGCGAGATCCACGACAAGCGTCTGTGGACCGCGATCGCCGCCGCGACCGGCGCGGCCGGCAGCACCACCGCGCTGGTGGGCACCGCGGAGCAGGTGGCCGAATCGCTGCTGGACTATTACGACGCGGGCGCCGGCACCGTGCTGATCCGCGGATTCGATCCGCTCCAGGACGCGGTCGAGTTCGGGCGCGATCTGGTGCCGCGGCTGCGCGCCGGCGCCGAGCGCCGCCAGCGACAGGCGGTTTCCGCCGCCTCGGCCGCAACGTAAGGCGTGCCCGGACTCGACTCGGGACGCGTTGGGCAGCGACGGCCAAAGCGCGGTAGAGTATGGCGAGTGGAATGGCGCCGGGAGCCTATCGGTGCCCCGGGAGGGACCTCATGATCCAGGCAAAGAGACTCGGTCACGTCGTGCTGAACGTCCGAAACGCCGAGAAATCGCGTGACTTCTACACGCAGACCCTCGGCCTCAAGGTGGCCCACGAGAACCTGGAGCGCGGCGCCGTGTTCCTCAGCTTCGGCAAGGAGCACCACGACCTCGCGCTGTTCCAGCAGGCGACCGGTGAGCCGCCGGCGAAGAGCCAGCCCGGGCTTCATCATATGGCGTGGCGCCTGGACAGTTTCGAGGAGCTGAAGGCCGCCTACCAAGAGCTCAAGAGGATGGGGATTCCGCTCGACAGTACCGCTGAGCACAACGTCACGCGCAGCGTCTACTTCTTCGATCCGGACGGCAACCGAGTCGAGCTCTATTGCGACATGGTCGAGAACGGATTCGAGACGATGCAGTCGGTGGGTCCCAAGCGCGACCCGCTCGATCTGGACTAGCCGCCCCGCTCCTCTGATCTCACCGACGCCGGTCGGCGCCCAGGTGCCGTTGACCGGCGTCGTCGTTTGTCACGGCCCGGACGACAAGAGCTTCACGAGTCGATAGAGGTATTCCTGCCCCTCGTAGAGCGAGCGAACGAGCATGCGCTCGTCCCGCCCGTGGGCCCGGACGTCATCGACGTCGCCGAACATGCCCGACGTGCCGTACGCAGGCATGCCGGCGGTGCGCAGATAGCGAGAGTCGGTCGCGCCGGTCGACATCGTCGGGACCACCGGCACGCCCGGCCACATCTCCTGGGTCGCGCGCTCCACTGCGCCCATGATCTCGGGCGTGAGCGGAGAGGCCGGGCTCGGCAGGAACCTGTTGGTCGGCGTCACCGTGATCTTGTCGTTGGCGAGAGCCCGGATCAACATCTGGCGCACGTCCTCCTCCGTCTCGTTGGGCAGCACGCGGCAGTTCACGAGCGCGCGCGCCGTCTGGGGAAGCGCGTTGTTGGCGTGACCGCCCTCGAGCCTCGTCGGAACGCAGGTCGTCCGCATTCGTGAGTTGTAGGCCGGGCTCACCGCGGCGACGCGCGCGACGACAGCCGGGTCGCGGTCGCCGCGCACAACCGCGCGGATGTCCTCCCCGACCGAGCCGCTCGTCTGCGCGGCCGCTCGCTCGAAAAACCGACGATTCACCTCGTCCAGATTGACGGGAAAATCGAAATTGCCCAGCCGCGCCAGACCGCCGGCGAGGTGCAGGATCGCGTTGTCCTTGACCGGCAACGAGCTATGCCCACCCTTGTTCGTCACCTCGAGCTGGTAGTTCAGGACAATCTTCTCGCTCGCCTGGATGCTGTTCGCGACGCGGCGGCCCTTGCTCAGCGAGCCTCCACCGCCCTCGTTGATCGCCATTTCGGCGTCGATGAGCGCGCGGTGCTCCTTGAGCAGCCAGACCACGCCGTTGTGACCGCCTCCTTCTTCGTCCGCGGTCAACGCTACGATGAGGTCGCGATCGGGCACGAAGCCCTCCCGCTTGTAACGGATCAGGTTGGCCACGAACGACGCGGCCATGGCCTTGTCGTCGGTGGTGCCGCGGCCGTAGAAGTACCCGTCCCGCTCGAGGAGCTTGAAGGGGTCGACCGACCAATCCTCACGGTTGGCCTCGACGACGTCGAGATGCGCCAGCAGCAGCAGCGGGCGCCGGGCGCCGGTCCCGCGGAGCCGCGCGACCAGGTTGCCCTTGCGCGGGACCGGCGCCAGCACCTTGACGTCGCCGGCCGGAAAACCCGCGTCGAGCAGGCGCCGCGCCATGGCCTCGGCCGCCTTCGTGTTGTCGCCGACCGAGTTCGTGGTGTTGATCTCGATCAGCTCCTGATAGATGTCGCGCAGGAGCTGCTGGTGCGGCGCAAGCGTGGCCGGCTGGGCGCCTGGCCCCGGCCTCGACACTGAAACAACGGCGACGACCGCCGCGACAACGATCGACAGCAGGAATATTCTCGACAGCCTCCGCGCGCTGGGCATGAGCACCTCCGCGAGCCGGAATACTATCGCGAACTCTCGGTCACGGACACCTTCCTTGACCCGCGGCGGACCACGGGCGTACCGTACCGAGGTCGCCGATTTCACCGCTTCGTGAGAGGAGACTCCCGATGGCTCGTCTCGCCTCATCCAAGATCCAGGACAGCTACGTCGACGCCCTGCCCGCCTCGCGCGCGCTGTACGAGCGCGCCCGGCGCCTCTTCCCCGACGCGGTGACCCACGACAACCGCCGGATGCAGCCGTTCCCGCTCTACATCTCGCACGCCGACGGCGCCCACAAGTGGGACGTCGACGGCAACCGCTACATCGACTACTGGATGGGCCACGGCGCGCTGCTCCTCGGTCACAATCCCGGGCAGGTCGCCGAAGCCGTCAGCCAGCAGGCGCTGCGCGGCACACACTACGGCGCCTGCCACGAGAAGGAAGTCGAGTGGGGCGAGTGGGTCTGCCGCCTGGTGCCGAGCGCCGAGCGCGTGCGCTTCACCGGCACGGGCACCGAGGCCACGCACATGGCCGTGCGCCTGGCGCGGGCGTTCACCGGCAAGCGTCACGTCGTCAAGTTCGCGGGTCACTTTCACGGTTGGCACGAAGGGCTCGAGATCGGCGTGCGCCCGCCGTACGAGGCCGAGCCCGAGGCCGGTCAGCTTCCTGAGGTCGTGGATCTGGTCACGGTGCTGCCGCCCAACGACATCGCCGCGGTGCGCGAACGCCTGGCGAAGGGCGACGTGGCCGCGGTGATCATCGAGCCGACCGGGGGCCACTTCGGCTCGGTGCCGGCGCCGGCGTCGTTCGTCGCGGCGTTGCGCGAGGAGACCAAGCGGGCGAACGTGCTCCTGATCTTCGACGAGGTGGTCACGGGCTTCAGGGTCGCCCCCGGCGGCGCGCAGGCGATGCTCGGCATCCGGCCCGATCTGACGACGATGGCCAAGATCCTCTCGGGCGGGCTCCCGGGCGGCGCGTGCGCCGGCCGGGAGGACGTCATGAGCTACCTGGCCACCAAGCCGAGCGCCGAGGAAAACCGCCGCGCCAAGATCGCGCACGCGGGCACGTTCAACGCCAACCCGCTCTCGGCCGCCGCCGGCGTCGCGATGTTGTCGTCCGTCGCCGACGGTCGGGCGATTCGCATTGCGAATCAACAGGCCGCCAAGCTGCGCTTCGGCATGAACGAGATCCTCGCGCGCGAAACCGTCACGTGGAAGGTCTACGGCGACCACAGTGACTGGAAGATCTTCTTCGGCGCCGGCGTCCCGCCGCGCGACGGCTCGGATCAGTCGGTGCAGGACGTCGACTGGCGGCGGCTGGACGCAAAGAACGCCGAGCAGAGCCGCGCGCTCCGGCAGGCGCTCATTCTCAACGGCATCGACTTCAACGGTGCGCGCGCCCTGGTCGGGACGTGCCATACCGACGATGTGCTCGACGAGACCCTCGCCGCGTTCCAGACCGCCATTCGCGCCATGAAAGAGGAAGGCTTGGCATGATCCCGGAGATCTATCGCAAGCTCGGCGTCCGCCCCGTCATCCACGGCTCGGGAACCACCACGCGCTACGGCGGCTCGATGCTCCGCCCGGAGGCGCTCGAATCGATGCGCCAGGCCTCGCAAGCGCTCGTGAACATCGACGAGCTCAACGAGGCGGCCGGCGTGGCCATCGCGAAGATGCTCGGCGCCGAGGCCGCGTTCGTCACGGCCGGCGCCAGCTCGGGGCTGATCCTCCAGGCGGCGGCGTGCATCGCCGGGGAAGATCCGGCGAAGGTCACGCGGCTGCCCGACACGCGCGGGATGAAGAACGAGATCGTGATCCAGCGCGCGCACCGCTTCGCCTACGACCAGGCCTACCGGGTCGCCGGCGGTGTGCTAGTCGAGATCGGCCTGGCGCGCCGCACGCAGCCGTTCGAGCTCGAGGACGCGATCACCGAGAAGACGGCCGCGGTCGCCTATCTGATCTCGCCGTTCACGAGCCCGCCCGGCGTGCTCACGCTCTCGCAGGTGATCGAGATCGCGCATCGCCGCGGCGTGCCGGTGATCGTCGACGCCGCGTCGATGCTGCCCCCGCGCGAGAACCTGACGAAGTTCCTGCGCCTGGGCGCCGATCTCGTGAGCTTCAGCGGCGGCAAGGGCATTCGCGGCCCGCAGTCGACCGGCATCCTCGCCGGGCGCCGTGATCTCGTGCGGGCGGTCTCCCTCAACGCGAGCCCGAACCAGGCGCTCGGCCGCGCCGCCAAGACGTCCAAGGAAGAGATCTGCGGGCTGGTCACCGCGCTCGAGCTCTTCGTCGCCGAAGACGAGGCCGCCGAGATGAAGCGCTACATCGACGTGTGCACGATCATCGTCGAGAAGCTCTCGGACATTCCCGGCCTGCGCTGCGTCGTCGAGCACGATTCGGTGAACCGCGTGATCCCGCACGCGGTCGTCTATTTCACGCCCGACTGGACGGGCCCGTCGGGCCACGCCGTCCAGATCGCGCTCGCCAAGGGCGATCCCCACATCTACGTCCAGCAGGGCGCCCATCAGGGCGGCTACTTCGACGAGATCGCCGTCGATCCGATCAACCTCCTGCCGGGCCAGGAAGCGATCGTGGCCACGCGCCTGCGCGAGGAGCTGACCCGGCGATAAGCCGTGGAGTGAGCCGTGTGCCGGAACATCAAGATCCTGTTCAACTTCGAGCCGCCCGTGACCGACGAGGAGATCCGGGCGGCCTCACTGCAATTCGTGAGAAAGGTCAGCGGCTTCAACAAGCCGTCGAAGGCCAACGAAGACGCGTTCCTCTCGGCGATCGACCAGATCGCCGCCGTGTCGAAGAACCTCCTCAGCTCCCTGGAGACGACCGCGCCGCCCCGAACCCGCGAGGAGGAAGCGGCCAAGGCGCGGGCTCGAGCGGCGCAGCGCTTCCCACGATGAGCTAGTGTCCGCGCATCCCGGCGGGCCCCTCTGAGCGTGCAGATCGGATTCTTCTTCTGGCCCTACGACGCGGCCCTCGTGCGCGCGATGGCCCAGGCCGCGGATGATCTCGGCTACGACATGGTCGGCATCGCGGACACGCCCGGCATCGCGATGGACCCCTGGGTGGCGACCGCGATTCTGGCCGAACACGTGAGACGCGCGCGGGTTGCCGTCTGCGTGACCAACCTCGTCACGCGGCACCCGGCGATCGCGGCGGCCTCGATCGCGTCGATCGATCTCTTGGCACCGGGCCGCGCCGTCCTCGGGATCGGCGTGGGTCACAGCGGGACGAAGAACCTCGGCACACCGAGCATGCCGGCCGGTGAGCTCGCCGAGGGCGTCACCTTCATCAAGGAGCTCTTGAGCGGGCGTCCCGCCAGCTATCGCGGCGGCACCGCACACTTGCCGTGGGTGAAGCGCGCGAGCCCCGTGTTCCTCGCCGCGTCGCATCCACGCTCGCTCGCGGCCGCCGGCGCACGCGCTGACGGCGTCTTCATCAACTACGGGCTCGCCGCCGCCAACGTGGCCGAGTCCGAAGCGGCGGTGGCACGCGCGGCGCGTGGGGCCGGGCGCGATCCCGACGAGGTCGAGATCTGGCAGATCGCGGCGCTCGACTGCGGCCTCGAGGGCGACGCGTCCCGTCGCAAGATCGGCGCGATCCTCGCGTTCGTCTCCGCCTACGTGATGGGCGGCGGTGACCTCGCCCGGCGCGGCGTGCCCGCCGAGCACCGCGCGGCTCTTCTGGAGCTGCGCCGCCGCTACAGCACACGCCCCGGCGAGGCCGACGCCGCGCTCGTCGGCGAGCTCGGGTTGTTCGATTATCTGAGCGCTCGCCTGGCCGTCTGTGGCACGCCCGACGAATGTCTGGCGCAGATGCGCGCGGCGAAGGCCGCCGGGGTGCGGCGGCTGATGTTCTCGGTCAGCCTGGCCGTAGATCCCGTGCGCACCGTCCGCCTCTTCGGCGAGAAGGTGCTTCCCGCGCTGGGCCGATGACCTCGCCGAGCACCGCGGGAGCCGGCTACGTCGTCATCGGAGCCGTATGGTTCCTGATAGCGCTGACTCTCGGAGCGGCTGGATACGTCGAGCGGTGGCGCCCGCCCACGCCCCAGGCCGTCCTCGTCGGCTTGACCGTGCTGTTGCTGGTGGCCTTCGCGGCCATTCCACACTTTCGTCGATGGCTCCTGGCTCTCGATCTTCGCTGGCTGGTCGGTCTGCACGTCACACGTTTCGTCGGCTTCTATTTCCTGCTCGTCTACTATCGGGACGGGGCGCTGCCGCGCGCGTTCGCCGTCCCCGGCGGGTGGGGCGACATCGTGGTCGCGACCCTCGCGCTGATTCTCGTCGCCACCGGCAAGCTCGAGCCCCGCCGCCGGCTGGTCGCCGCGTGGAACACCTTGGGTCTGCTCGACATCCTCTTCGTCGTCGCCACGGCGACAAGGTTGACTCTGGCCGACCCGGACTCGATGAACGCGCTGCTGCGTCTGCCCTTGAGCCTCCTGCCCACCTTCCTGGTGCCGCTCATCATCGTGGATCACGTCGTCGTGTACTGGCGTCTTGCGCGTCGAGTGGCGTGAGGCGGGTCGCGAAGCTGGCGTGACGAGAACCTGGCGGCATCGGCGGGTCGGTCACGTAGAATTTCGACGATGCCACGCGACCGCGACTCGTGCTCCGAAGCCGATCTGTACCCGGCCGTGAAAGCGTTCCTCGAAGCTCAGGGCTACGACGTCAAGGCCGAGGTGCGCGGCTGCGACGTGGTCGCGATGCGCGGCGAGGAGCCGCCGGTGATCGTCGAGCTCAAGCTCGGATTCAGCCTGGCCCTCCTGCTCCAGGGCGTCGACCGGCTCGGCCTGACCGACCGCGTCTATCTCGCGGTCGGCCGGCCGCGCGGCCGGCGGCGACGAGGATCGGTCCTGCGCCGCGACGTGCGCGACCTCTGTCGTCGGCTCGGCCTCGGCCTGATGACCGTCGCGCCCGGACGATCGGCTGGCTGCGTCGAGGTGATCGTGGATCCCGTGCCCTACCGGCCACGCCGGCGCGTGGCCGCCCTGACGCGCTTGCTCGGCGAGCACGCGCGGCGCATCGGCGATCCAAACCACGGCGGCATCACGCGCATGCCGATCGTCACCGCGTACCGGCAGGAGGCGCTGCGTTGCGCGATGCTGATCGAGCGAGGCGGCCGCGCCAGCCTGAAGGCACTGCGCCAGACCGGGCTGGTGCCGAACGCGTCGCGCATTCTTCAGCGCGACGTCTACGGCTGGTTCCAGCGGCTCGAGCGCGCGACCTACGCGCTGACCGATCGCGCGCGCCAGGATCTCGGCCGCTTCGCGGCCTCTCGCGTCTTGCCGGATCTCGCCGCCGGTGCGACCATCGAGGATTGAGGGAGACTCCTATGTGGACGCCGAAGAAAACGGTCGGACAGATGGTCGCCGAAGCGAAGACGCGCATCGAGAACCTGTCCGTCGAGCAGCTCGAGGCCGAGATGGCGCGAGGCGACGTGCAGGTGGTGGACATCCGCGACGTGCGCGAGCGCAAGAAACTCGGCTTCGTCCCCGGCTCGACTCACGTACCGCGCGGCATGCTCGAGTTCTGGCTCGACCCGACCTCGCACTACTACACGGGCAAGATCGATCCTACCAAGCGCATCATCGTGTATTGCGCCGGCGGCCAGCGTTCCGCGCTCGCCGCGGACGTCCTGCGCGAGATGGGCTTCCCGAACGTCGCCCATCTCGCGGTCGGGTTCACTGGCTGGGCCGAGGCCGGCCGCAAGGTCGATCGCGAGCCCGAAGGCCGGTCCTAGCCGAGCTTACGCGAGCGGCTTGGCCATGAAAACGCGGCTGGTACCCAGCGGCAGACAGGGAACGGTGCCGAGCACGCGGTAGCCGTGGCGTTCGTAGAAGCCCGGCGCCTGGAAGCTGATCGTGTACAGGACGGCGCTGACGCAGCCCCGCCGCCGACCCTCGTCCTCAGCGAGCCGCAACAGGCGACTGCCGAGACCGCCGCCCCGCAGCGCGTCCGGAAGAAAGAAGAGATCGATGAAGAGCAGGCCGAGCGAGGTGCGGCCGGTGAGGCCACCGATCGGCTGCTTGGTCTGCGGGTCGCGAACAATCACCGCCAGCGGCCGGCTGTCCCGGATCCCGCTCTGCTCCTCGTTGAAGCGCGCCAGACCGGCGCCGACCGCGTGCTCCTCCTCGGCGGTCGGCGCGTCGGTGAGGGTCACGATGGGATCGTCACCGCGCATGGCCGAAGTCTACTCCAGGCGCGCGGCAGTCCACGTCGGGACGCATTGACGTGTCTGGCGGTCTGACGTAGCGTCCTCTCAATGACCACGTATCCGGTGCGCACGCGGCGCTGGACCCGCGCAGAGTACGCGCGGCTGATCGACGTCGGCGTGTTCCGTCCCCACGAGGCGCTCGAGCTGCTCGGCGGCGAGCTCGTCGTGAGCGAGCCTCAGGGCAGCGCCCACTACACGGCGATCGGCCTCGTCGAGGACGCGCTCCGCGCGGCGTTGCCGCGGGGCTGGCTCGTCCGATCGCAGGGACCGATCGAGCTCGACGACGAGTCCGAGCCCGAGCCCGACGTCGCCGTCACTCGCGGCGATCGTCGCCGCTACAGTCAACGCCACCCGTCGCGCCCGGCGCTCGTCGTCGAGGTCGCCGATACGAGCCTTGCCTTCGACCGGGAACACAAGGGCAGCTTGTACGCCCGCGCGCAACTGGACGACTACTGGATCGTGAACCTCGTCGATCGCGTTGTGGAGATCTACCGACGGCCCGTCACCGATCCGTCGGCACCGTTCGGCTGGCGCTACGCTTCGAAGGAGGTCCTGAGCGCCGAGTCGTTCGCCGAGCTCCTGGAGGTGCCCAGAGCTCGCATCCTCGTCAGCGACCTCCTGCCCTAGAAAGGAGCTGTCCATGAAAGCCGCCGTATTCCACGGCCCCAACAAACCCCTCACGATCGAGAACGTCGAGGTCGCCAAGCCGATCGGCCGCGAGGTGCTCGTGCGCACCGTCGCCAGCGGCGTCTGCCACAGCGATCTGCACTTCGTCGACGGCTACTATCAGTTTCCGACGCCGGCGATCCTGGGCCACGAGGCCGCGGGCATCGTCGAGGCGGTCGGCCCGCACGTGACCGAGTTCAAGGCCGGCGATCACGTGATTGCCTGCCTGTCCGTGTTCTGCGGTCACTGCTCGTACTGCCTGACCGGACGCACGCATCTCTGCCAGTCGCGACCGGTCCGCACGCCACAGGAGCCGCCAAAGCTCACCTGGAACGGCGCGGCCGTGAACCAGTTCGCGAACCTCTCCGCGTACGCCGAGAAGATGCTGGTGCACGAGAACGGCCTGGTCAAAGTGCGTGACGACATGCCGCTCGACCGCGGCGCCCTGATCGGCTGCGGCGTCACGACCGGCGTGGGCGCCGTGCTCAACACCGCCCGCGTCGAGGCAGGCGCGACCGTCGCGGTCTACGGCGCCGGCGGCGTCGGGCTCGCGGTGATCCAGGGCGCGCGCATCGCGGGCGCCGGCATGATCATCGCGGTCGACGTGTTCGAGAGCAAGCTCGCCAAGGCCAAGGAGCTCGGCGCCACGCACACCGTCGACTCGTCCAAAGTCGATCCGGTCAAGGCGATCCGCGAGATGACCAACGGCGGCGTCGAGTACGCCTTCGAGGCGATCGGTCTCAAGAAAGCCGCCGAGCAGTGCTTCGAGTGCATCCGCCCGGGCGGCACCGCCACCGTCATCGGCATGATCCCGGTCGGTCAGAAGCTCGAGCTCGAGGGCAGCGTATTCCTGCGCGAGAAGCGCATCCAGGGTTGCAGCATGGGCTCGAACCGCTTCAAGGTCGACATGCCGAAGTACGTCGACTTCTACCAGCGCGGCCTCTTGCGGCTGGACGAGATGATCACGCGCCGCGGCCGGCTCGAGGACGTGAACGAAGCCTTCCGCGCGATGAAGGCCGGCGAGGTTGCCCGCACCGTCCTGATGTTCGACTAGTCGAGTGGATCGCGCGCGTCGGGACCGACCCACTCGATCCCGGCGTGCGCGCCCCTGACCGCCGCGACCTCGACCTCGACGAGCAGCTCGGGCCGCGCGAGGCCGCTGATCCGGCAGCCGAGGGAGGCAGGGCAGCTCTTGGCGAACCAGGCCGGGCCCTCGCCGTGCGGGCGATTCACCCGCGCGCCGTCGACGGTGAAAGTGCGCCGGCGCACGACGTCGTCCAGCGAGGCGCCAGCCTGCTCCAGCGCCCAGCGTGCGGTTCCGATCGAGAGATCGGTCTGCGCCGCCCAGTCGCCCGCCGCTTGCGGCTCACCCGCGGCGTTCATCGACGTGCAGCCGCTGACCCAGATCCAGTCGCCGACCGTGACGGCGCGCGCGTAGCCGCGCGGCTTCTCGCGCTGCTGCTGCGTGTAGATGTCGCGCCGGGTCTTCGCGGCGCCCACGACCGCCTCGACCTCGATCTCGACCAGCATGTCGGGAAGCACGAGCGCCGGGATCCCGAGCAGGGTCGAGGTGGGTCGCACGTCGCCGAGCGCCTCGAGCCAGGCGCGCGTGTAATCGGCGCTGCGATCGAGATCGGTGAGAAACGTCTTCGTGTAGACGATGTCCTCGCGCGCGGCGCCCGCCTGGGCGAGCGCGGCGAAGATCGTGTCCATCGTGTTGCGCGTCTGGCGGTAGAGATCGCCCTGGCCCTCGACGACGCCACGGGCACTGAGCGCCGTCGTGCCGGAGACGAACACGCGATCGCCGACGCGCAGTGCCCGTGAGTACGCGTATTCATCCTCGATGGCGCGCCCCGACGAGATCCGGCGCGCTGAGGCCCCGGCGCCGTCGACCAGATCGAGCTCGATTTCCACCAGTTGCTCGGGCCGCGCGAGGCCGTTGACCTGTACGAGTGTCGCCGCGGGCCTGGCATCTCGCAGATATCGCGCCAGGGTCCGCGCGGCACCGTCGCCGACCTGGATGTCGGTGACGTAGATACGGCTCCGCACGACGTCGGCAAGCCGGGCGCCGGCCCTGCCCAGGCTCCACTCGGCGATGGTCATGATGGTCTCGACCTGCCGGGCGACATCGCCGACGCCACGCACGTTGCCCTGGCGATCGATCGCCGTCGTGCCCGACTGGAACACCATGTCGCCGACGCGGAGGGCGCGCGAGTAGTGCGCGAGCTTCTCGAGCGATCGACCAGACGCCACGTTGATCCGGCGACTCGCTGGCATGGCTTCCTCCCGTCCGAAGATTCCGCGCGTGATCGTCAGCGCGCTCGGCTGACGATCGGCGGCACGTGGGCCGCCCAGGGCTGGGCCGCCTCGAAGGCCGCCGCCGCCCGCAGCACGGCCGCCTCGCCGCGACGCCGTCCGACGATCTGCAAGCCGACCGGCAGTCCGCGGCTCGTGAAGCCGCAGGGGATCGAGATCGCCGGAAGGCCGAGCACCGAGAACGCGTACGTCAGATAGGAGCGCTGCAGGATCCGCCCGACCGGCTTGCCATTGATCTCGAGCGCGTGGGCCTGCTCGATCGGAAACGGCGGGGTGGCGGACGTCGGCGTGATCAAGAGATCGCGCGTGGCCAGGAACTCGCGCACACGCTCCCAGAGCTTCGTGCGCAGGAGCTCACCGCGCGCTACGTCGCGCGAAGTGAGCGCCAGCCCCTGCTCGGTGTTCTCGACCAGCCCGTCCTGGAGCACGGCGCGATGCTCGGCGAGCTTGTCCGCGTGGCGGGCGACCATCAGGAGGCCACGGGTGAACCGGACGATCTCGGGCACATCGCTCATGTCGGGACACGCCGCCTCGACCCTGGCTCCCACGGACCGGAAGACCTGAACGGCGCGCTCGAAGACGGTTTTCACCTCGTCGTCGATCGTCATCAACCCGCCGAGATCGGACGTCCACGCGACCCGCCAGCCCTTCACCGACGACGTCCTCGTCGCCTTTACGAATTCGCCCGGGTCGACCTCGTACGAGATCGGTGATCGGTCATCGAATCCCGCCATCACCGAAAGCATCAGCGCGGCGTCACCGACCGTGCGCGCCATCGGCCCCTCGACGGAATAGGTGTCCCACGCGAGCACCGACGGATGGCGCGGGATCAATCCGGGGCTCGTGCGGAAGCCCACGACGCCGCAGTAGGACGCCGGGCCGCGCAAGGAGCCGCCGAGATCCGTGCCTTCGGCGAGCGGGCACATGCCGGTGGCCAGCGCCGCCGCGGAGCCTCCGCTGGAGCCACCGGCGGTGAGGGCGAGATTCCACGGGTTGCGCGTCGCGCCGAATACCGTGTTCACGGTGTTCGGGCCGAACGCGAACTCGGGCGTGTTCGTCTTGCCGATGACGATCGCACCGGCCTGCCGCAGCCGCGCGACCACCAGCGCGTCGTGGTCGGGCACGTGACTCTCGAAGAGCTTGGAGCCGTGCGTGGTGCGGATTCCCTTCGTGGCGGTGACGTCCTTGATGCCGACCGGAACGCCGAAGAGCGGCGGGAGACTCGCGCCGCGGCGGAGCGACGCGGTCGCGCGGCGCGCGGCGCTGAGCGCCTGCTCGCGGACGAGCGTCACGATCGCGTTCACGTCGGGGTTGACGGCGTCGATGCGAGCCATGACCGCCTGCATCACCTCGACCGGCGAGACGCGGCGGGCACGATACAGCCGAGCCAGGTCGACGGCAGGCGTCAAACAGAGATCGCGGACGATCACCATGGCGCGCACAGTCTACACCGTACGCGTCGGCGGCTGCCCGCGGCGACCCGCGCTCTCGCGACGGCTATCGAGCCCGCGCGCTTCTGACGACCGAGGTGCCGATCACGCGGCGGCCGTCGGCCGAGACGACGCCGACCACGGCGACCCGGTCCCGCACGGTGAGCCCTGCGTACTCGTCCTGGGGCACGCTCGTGAGGTCGACACCGACGCTCATGCCGGCGTCCGCCTGCACGATCATCTGCCCGCCGCCGATCCACTGCACGAGCCCGTCGACGCGCACGAACTGCTCGTCGGCGGCGACAGTCGGCGGGAACAGCCCCACCAACATCAGCGCGAGGGCGAAGAGCGCGAAGCCTATCGAATTCTTGTGTCGCATCGTGCACGCCTCCACACTTTCGACGCGCGAAGTCGTGCGATGGTTTCCGTCTCAGGAATTCGCCTGAACCGCCCCCTCAGGAGAAGCCCCCACTCGTTGCCCCGCGTGGAGTCCTGCACTAAGCTGTCGCCGTCTCCGCTCTCACACCTGAGGAGGAGGGACTCATGCCGACCATTGCGACCATCGACAAGCTCTTCACGCAAGCCGTCGAATCCAAGGCCATGCCGGGCATCGTCGCGGTCGCCGCGACCGACAAGGCCACGGTGTACGAGGGCGCCTTCGGCAAGCGCGAGCTCGGCAAGGACGCGCCGATGACGGTCGACTCGGTCGTCTGGATCGCGTCGATGACGAAGGCCATCACGGGGACCGCGGCCATGCAGCTCGTCGAGCGAGGCAAGCTGAGCCTCGAGGGTCCGGCGAGCGCCGTGGTTCCCGCGCTCTCCTCGGCGCAAGTGCTCGAGGGGTTCGATACGGCGGGTCAGCCGCGGCTTCGGGCGCCGAAGCGGCCGATCACGCTGCGGCATCTCCTGACGCACAGCGCGGGCTTCGCCTACGAGATCTGGCGGCCCGAGATCGCCCAGTACCAGAGCGTCACCAACACCCCCGGCATCACCACCTGCGCGAACGCGGCACTGATGACCCCGCTCCTGTTCGACCCAGGAGACCGCTGGGAGTACGGCATCAGCATCGACTGGATTGGCAAGATGGTCGAGGCCGCGAGCGGCCAGAAGCTCGACCGCTATTTCCAGGACAACATCTTTGGTCCGCTCGGCATCAAGGACACGTCATTCAAGGTCTCGGCGTCCCAGCGCGCCCGCCTGGCCAGCGTGCACCAGCGCGACGACAAGGGTGCGCTCGCGCCGATCGAGTTCGGCCTGCCGGAGGAGCCCGAGTTCCTGATGGGCGGCGGCGGCCTCTACGGCACCGCGCGCGACTATCTGACGTTCACGCAGATGATCCTGCAGGGTGGCACCCTGAACGGCGTCCAGGTCCTGCGTCGCGAGACCGTCGACCTGATGTCGCAGAACCACATCGCGCAGCTCGACGTCCCCACGATGAAGACGGCGGCACCGGGGCTGTCCAACGATGTCGATTTGTTCCCGGGCATGCGCAAGGGCTGGGGACTGAGCTTCCTGATCAACACGCAAGACGCGCCGACCGGGCGTTCGGCCGGCAGCCTCGCGTGGGCCGGCCTCGCCAACACGTATTTCTGGATCGACCGCACCAAGCGCGTCTCAGGCGTCTTCCTCTCCCAAGTCCTCCCGTTCTACGACACCACCGCCATCGACCTCTTCGCCAAATTCGAAACCGAGATCTACAAGGCGCTCCGCTAGCGAGCGCGCACCGTGAGCGCGAACGAAACTCGAGACCGAAGCGTGCGCGGCGAGCGAACCCAATACGAGACCGAGGCGCGCGGCGCCGCGGCAGCGAGAACGGAACACGAGACGGAGGAGTCCGACGCGCGGCGGGCGAAACCTGAACGCGAGACGAGGCGTCCCGCCGTGGCCCGCAAGAGCTGAGCTCGAGAGTGAAGTACCGAACGAACGGCTAGCTCGGTCCGAAATCACGAACGAAGGGTCGCGATGGGGCTCCCCCGACCCGAGATTGAAGTGTCCCGGTGCGCGCTAGCCCGAACTATCGATGACCGGCTCACGGGTGCCCGAACGGGTGACGCGGCGGGCGGGGAGGGCCACCGCGTCACCCGTTCGTCTCACGCGTCAGTCGTTCACGAGTAATTAGAGCTAGCGAGCGTCCGTACGCTGCGAGGAACGAAGAGCGCGCCAGACGCGCTCCGGAGTAAGAGGCAGGTCGCGAAGGCGAACACCGGTAAGTCGAGCGAGCGCGTTGGCGACGGCAGGGCTGACGGGGATGAGGCTACCTTCGCCCGCCCCCTTGGCCCCGAACGGTCCACTACCGTCCGCGTTCTCCACGAAGCGGCACTCGAGCTCCGCCGGCGCGTCGTCCGCGCGCGGGATGCGATACACGAGCAATGTGCCGTTCAGCAGGTGGCCGTCGGCGTAGAGCATCTCCTCCAGGAGCGTGTGACCGAGGCCCTGCACCACGCCGCCCTCGTCCTGTCCTTCCAGCGAGAGCGGATTGATCGCGCGGCCAACGTCGGCGACCGAGACGTAGCGCTCGACGCGCACGGCGCCGGTCTCCCGGTCCACGCTCACCTCGGCCGCGCCGACCGCCATCTCCCAGAACGGCGTGCTGCCGCCGAGCGGAGCCGCGGTACGGCCGGGCGCGATCACGCCCCGCCCGATCAGCTCGCCGCCCGACATTCCGAACCGCGCCACGAGCGCCTCGGCATAGGTCAGCCGTCGCCCCGGCGACACGATCGCGCCGTCGGCGAGCGCCAGATCTCGCGTGGCGATGCCGAGGCTCCGCGCCGCGATATCGAGCAGCTGCTCACGCACGTCCTCGGCGGCCACTTGCACCGCGCGGCCGGTCATCGCCGTCGACCGGCTCGAGCTGGTCGTCTGGTCGTAGGGCGTCACCGCGGTATCCGGCTGCACGACCGTCACGCGGTCGAGCGCGACACTCAGCACCTCGGCGGTGATCTGCGCGAGCACCGTGCGCGTCCCCTGGCCCATTTCGACCGCGCTGGCCAGCACGGTCACGCTGCCGTCGGTGTGCAGGCGCACGATCGCTTCCGAGACGCTCGGCGCGACCGAGGCCTTGAGCATCGCGGCCACACCGCGCCCGCGATCGGCGGCGCCGGTCTGCGACCAGCCGATCGCCTCGGCGGCGCGCCCGAGACTCTCCTCGAGCTTGCCGTCGATCGGCGTGTCGCCCGGGGCGAACTCCTCGCCGTGAGCCAGGAAGTTCTGGCGCCTGAGATCGACGGGATCGCGGCCGAGCCGCTCGGCCGCCACGTCGAAGAGCGACTCGAGCGCCCACGCGAGCTGCGGCACGCCGAATCCGCGAAACGCGCCGCCCGGCGTCGTGTTCGTGTACACCGCGCGCGCGGCGAGCCTCACGTGCGCGACTCGATAGGGACCGGTCGCCGTGTAGGTGCCCTTCTGCACGACGCGGGGTCCGATGTCGGCGTAGGCGCCGACGTCGTAGTCGGCGTCGCACTCGACGGCGAGCAGCGTCCCGTCGCGTCGAAAACCGACGCGCACCGCGACCCGTGAGGCACAACGCCGCACCGTCTGGAACGCCTCCGGAATCGACGCCGCCAGGCGCACCGGCCGACCGGCCGCGCGCGCGAGCGTCGCCGCCAGGGGCTCGAGCTTCGCGTAGGTCTTGCTACCGAAGCCACCGCCCAGATGCGGCACCACCACGCGAATGCGCGCCAGCGGGACGTCGAACATCTTCGCCAGCTCCACGCGCACCGAATATGGATTCTGCGTCGACGCCCAGAGGGTGAGCGCGCTGGTCTCGTCCCACGCCGCGAGCACGGCGTGCGGCTCCATCGCCACGTGCTGCACCGATGGAAAGCGGTACGCGTCCTCGACGACGACGTCGGCGGCGGCCAGCGCGGCCTCCGCGTCGCCGCGCGCGAAGTCGAAACGATGACAGATGTTGGTGCCGGGCTCGGGGCGCAAGGTGGAGAGGTCCGCGAAGTGGCCGGCGGGCGGCTGGCCCGCATGCACGAGCGGCGCCCCTGGAGCGAGCGCCGCCTCGAGCGTCATCGCGGCGGCCAGTGGCTCGTAGTCGACGTCGATCAGCTCGAGCGCGGCCTCGGCGGTCGCCTCGTCGACGGCCGCGACTGCCGCCACCGGCTCGCCCTCGTAGCGCACGACGTCGATCGCCAGCACCGGCCGATCGCGATAGGCCGGCCCATAGTATGGATCGCACCAGGTGAGATCGGCGCCGGCCAGCGCGGCGAACACGCCGGGCAGCGCGCGAGCGCGGCGGACGTCGACGCGACGGACGCGCGCGTGCGCGTACGGCGAGCGCAGGACTTTCGCGTGCGCCATACCCGGCACGATGAGATCGGTCACGTAGCGCGCGCGGCCCGTGACCTTCTCCAGCGCGTCGACGCGCGGGACGGGCCGGCCGACCACCCGCAGCGGCCGCGCGCTCATCGCGGCGTCTCCGCGACCGCCATGACCGCGTCGACGATCTTGCGGTAGCCGGTGCACCGGCAGAGGCTGCCGCGCAGATAGTGCAGGACGTCCGCGCGGGTCGGGCGCGCGTTCTCGGCCAGCATCGCGCGCGCGGTAAGCAGCATGCCCGAGGTGCAGAAGCCGCACTGCACGGCACCGGCGTCGATGAACGCGCGCTGCAGCGGGTGGAGCGACTCGCCCTCGGCGAGTCCCTCGACCGTTAGCACCTCGCGCCCGTCGGCTTCGATCGCCAGATACGTGCAGGCGCTCACCGCCAGTCCGTCGACCAGCACGGTACAGGCGCCGCACACCTGCGCATCGCACGAGCGCTTGGCCCCCTTCAGGCCGAGCCCGTCGCGCAGCACGTCGAGCAAGAGCGCGTGGGCGTCGATCTCGAGCTCGTGCGCCCGGCCGTTGACGATCACCTGGAGCTTCATGCGACCACCGCGTGCGGAAACTGCTCGGCGGGCTCGACGCCGCGCGCGCGAGCCGCGGCGATCCGGACCGCCCGGCGCACGAACACCGCGACCATGTCGCGCTTGTAGTCGGCCGAGCCGTAGAGATCGTCTGCGGCGTCGATCACGGCGGCCGCGGCGTCGCCCGCGGCGCGCGCAGCCTCCTCGACCGTCGCCGGCGATGCGCCGGTCAGCGCGGCCTCGGCGGCCGGCACCCGGATCGGGCGTGGACCGACGCAACCCACCGCGAGGCGCGCGCCGACGATCCGACCTTCGCCGCCGGCTGCGCGGCCGACATCGAGCGACAGCATGACGGCCACGGCCAGCGTCGGGCGCTCGTGCACACCGAACTTGACGTACGCCGCGGCGCTCTCGCGCGGCCACGGCGCCAGTCGCACCGAGACGAGCAGCTCATCGGCGCTACGCGTCGTCTCCCAGGGCCCGCGCACGAACTCGGCGAGCGGCAGCTCGCGGCGACCGCGGGGCGATACGAGCTCCACGACCGCGTCGAGCGTGAGGAACAGCGTTGCGAGATCGCTATGTGGATCGGCGAAGGCGAGATTGCCGCCGACGGTGCCGACGTTCCGTACCCTCACGTTGGCCACGTGGCACGCGACCGAGCCGACCAGAGGGCAGCGCGTCTGGACCAGCGGAGAGCGCTCGACCGTCCGATGCGTGACGGCAGCGCCGATCGCAAGCCGCGGACCGTCGGTGATGTCGCTGAGTTCGCCGATGCGCTTGATGTCGACCAGATGGCGCGGGCGCAGCAGGCCGAGCTTCATCAGGAGCAGGAGCTCGGTCCCGCCCGCGTACACGGCGGCGTCCTCGCCGAGCTCGGCGAGCAGCGCGCACGCCGCCTCGGCGGTGGCGGGCCGATGAAGCGTGAACGGCCTGAGCACGATCAGCGGCCGAGCGCCGCGGCGGGCCGGACGATCTCCTCGGCGATCATCCGGAGATAGTCGATGCGCGCCTTCACCTCGCGCGGCAGGCTGTAGATCGTGAACCCGATGCCGTCGAGCCCCCGCTCTCGCGCCCGCGCGATCGTTTCCAGGCACTCGCGCGGGGAGCCGTTGATGGTCCAGTCGTCGAGGCTCGTCTCGAAGTCGAGCTGGAGCTGCACCATGCTCGGCTCCTGCATCTCCCATGTCCGGTACATGTTGAAGGTCCGCTCGAGATAGCCGCGCGCGGCGGCGCGCGCCGCCTCCTTGCTCGGGCCGACGATCAGGCTGCGCGAGGCGTATGCGGTGCCCGCCGCGCCCGGCGTCTCGGTCGCCCGCGTCTCGCGATAGACCGAAACCAGGCGCCCGATGTCGGCCCAGGACACCTGAGGACCGAAGAACACCGCGTCGACGAGCCGCGCCGCCCGCCGCGTGGCGCCGACGCTCTGGGCGCCCATCTCGAGCGGTGGATGCGGGCGCTGGAGCGGCGGCAGGCCGAGCCGCCCCGCCGTCACCTTCGCGTAGGCGCCCTCGAACGTGACCTCGTCGCCGCGCCACAGTCGCTTCATCAGCACCAGCGACTCCTCGAGCTTGGGCACGCGGTCCTTGCGCTGAAGGCCGGCCGCCTCGAGCTCGCGCTCGCGATAGCCGATCGCGACACCGACGTCGAGTCGGCCGTGCGTGATGTGGTCGAGCGTCGCGACGCCCTCGGCGACGTCCACCGGGTTCAACAGCGGAAGCAGCAGCATCGAGGTCTTCAAGCGCATCTCGCCCGCCTCCGGCGCCAGGCGGCCCAGCACCGCGATCGGATGCGGCCACACGGTGGGATGCGAGAGCTGGTGATGGCCGATCGACACCCAGGCGAAGCCCATGGAGGCCGCGGCACGCACGACCTCGATCGCCTCGTCGATGATCGCCGTGGGCGCGCGGTCGGTCGGGCTCCAGAACGGTGTCAGGTGGAAGCCGATCCGCACGGGCGTATTCTACCCGCTGCCGTGGCAGTGCGCGCCGTGGTCGACCGCGAGGGCCGTCCCCGCCGGCCGGGCAAGGCGCGCCTCCAGAACTGGAGGATTCCAATGGCGACGCTTCAGGAGCTCTTGCGCACACACGTGGCTCGATTCGTCGACCGCCAGGCCGACTGGGATGCCTTCGCCGACGCTCGCGTCGAAGGCTATCGTCGAGCCCAGCATCGCTACATCGGCTCGGGCGCTTCCGGCAAGACAGACGCGCGCGCGATCGCCGCCGAGCACTTCACCTTGAGCGTGATGTTCGTGCCGCCCGGTCAGGGCAACGCCGCGCACACGCACGAGGTCGAGGAAGTGTTCTTCATCCTCGACGGCAAGGTGAAGGTCTTCTTCGAGGACGGTGCCGGCGGCCGCGAGGAGGCCGTGCTCGGACGCTGGGACTGCGTGTCGGCGCCGGCCAACGTCATCCACGGCTTCGAGAACGTCGGGCTCGAGCCGGCCTACCTGCAGGTGATGCTCGGCCGCGCGCGACCGGACCTCATGACCTACGCGGACGCCGGGCTCCAGGCCCAGCGCGACGCTCACCTCGGTCGGACGCGGGTGTGAGCGGACGCGCGCTGCATCGTCTCGGCGGCGGCATGTCGGCCGATAATCTGATGCCTGAGCACGTGCGGCGCAACCGCGACCGCTGGAACGCGGAGGCTCCGAGCTACGCCGACGCGGGCGCGCGCGCGTGGGCACGTGAAGAGCCGACCTGGGGAATCTGGCGCGTGCCCGAATCCGAGCTGCGCGTCTTGCCGAGGAATCTCACCGGCAAAGCGGCGATCGAGCTCGGATGCGGCACCGCGTACATCTCGGCCTGGCTCGCCCGTCGCCGAGTGCGGGTCGTCGGGATCGACGCCTCACCGGCCCAGCTGACGACCGCACGCCGGCTCCAGCGCGAGCATCGCCTGGTGTTTCCGCTGATCGAGGCCGACGCCGAGCGTCTCCCGTGCCGCGATCGATCGTTCGATCTGGCCATCTCCGAGTACGGCGCGTGTCTCTGGGCCGATCCGGAGCGGTGGGTTGCCGAAGCCGCGCGCGTCCTGCGGCCCGGAGGCGAGCTCATCTTTCTCGTGAACTCACCGCTGTTCGTTGTCTGCGTGCCCTCGGACAGCGGCGCGGCCGCCGACCGATTGCTGCGGCCCGCATTCGGGATGCGCCGGATCGAGTGGCCCGGCGACCCGGGCGTCGAATTCCACCTGGCCCACGGGGATTGGATTCGCGTGCTGCGCGGCAACGGCTTCGACATCGAGGACCTGATCGAGGTGCGGCCGCCGGAGTCGGCCACGACCGCGTACGATTACGTCACCCTGGAGTGGGCGCGCAACTGGCCGAGTGAAGAGATCTGGCGAGCTCGACGCCGATGAGTCCAGCACGCCGCCTTGAAACGGCGCGTCGCGAGGAGGAACGATGGACGATCTGCTGATTCGTGGCGGTCACGTGATCGACGGCACCGGCGTGCCCGGGCTCGACGCCGATGTGAGCGTCTCCAGCGGTCGCATCGTCGCCGTCGAGCGGCGGTCGTCACGATCCGCCCGGCGCGTGATCGACGCTCGCGGACAGGTGGTGGCCCCGGGCTTCATCGACATCCACACCCACTCGGACTTCACCCTGCCGCTCAACCAGCGTGCCGAGTCCAAGATCCGCCAGGGTGTCACGCTCGAGGTCGTCGGCAACTGTGGATTTTCGGTCGCGCCGGCGCTCCGCGATCGCGTCGAGATGCTGCGCGAATACCTGGCGCCGAGCGCGCCGTGGCTGCCGTTCGGCGAGACGACGTTCGCCGAGTACGTCGCCGCCTTCCCGGCGACCAGTGTCAACGTGATCCTCCAGGTCGGCCACCATACGCTGCGCCTCATGACCGCCGGCATGGAGAGCCGCCCGCTCACGAGTGCCGAGACCTCCGCGATGGAAGTCCTGCTCGCCGAGGCCCTGACGGCGGGCGCGTGGGGACTCTCGTCGGGACTCTTCACGGCGCCCGGGTGCTACGCCGATGCCGCGGAGATCCACGCTCTGGCGCGCGTGCTCCGGCACCATGGCGCCGCATACTCGTCACACATCCGCGACGAGGCCAATCATGTGGGTGACGCCGTCCGCGAAGCGATCGCGGTCGCCGAGGCCACCGGTGTCCACGTGCAGATCGCCCACCTGAAGCTCTCGGGCGTGGACAACTGGGGCGGCGCGCGCGGGCTGCTCGCGGAGATCGCGGCCGCGCGGGCACGTGGGCTCGCCGTCGACTGCGATGCCTATCCGTACGACACCGCGACCAACCCGCTTCGCAACCTGCTCCCCCGCTGGGTCGTCGAGGGCGGGATCCCGGCGATGCTGGAGCGGCTCGGCCGGGCCGAAGCGCGCACCCGGATCCGTGCGGACCTGGCGCGCGACGGTCTGACCAACTTCGGGCGCATTCCCTCGTGGGACGTGGTGCGTGTCGCGATCGCACCGCATCAACCGCAGGACGCGGGCCACACCCTGGGCGAGATCGCGCGGCGGCGCCGCGTGGATCCCCTCGACGCCGTGTGCGACTTTCTGATCGCCGATCGCGGGGCGACGCGGATCCTGATCACGTCGATGAGCGAGAAAGACGTCCGCGAGATCACCGGCACGCCGTGGGTGCTGGTGGGCTCCGATGCGAACTCGCTCGCGACCTCGGGCGTGACCAGCCAGGGAAAGCCGCACCCGCGCTCGTACGGAACTCACGCCCGGCTGCTCGGCGGGTTCGTGCGCGATCTGGGCCTGCTGACCTTGCCGTCGGCCGTCCACAAGACGACGGGAGCCGCCGCCGCGGCACTCGGCCTCGACGACCGCGGCGTCTTGCGGCCAGGAACCTTGGCCGACGTCACGGTCTTCGATCCAGCGCGCATCGCGGAACGCGCGACCTACGACGACCCTCACCAGTATTCGGTCGGCGTCTCGACCGTGCTCGTCAATGGCGACGTGGTCCTGGACGGCGGCGACCACACCGGCGCCCTGCCCGGCCGTGTCCTCAAGCGTCCCCTTGTTGACAGGCGGCGCCTGCTGTAAAGTAGCCCGAATTTCGCTCATCGGTCGCCTTGTCCGTCCGCTCCGTCACGGAGGAAAGACGCCATGCGCACTCGACGCTATCTGCCCACCCTGGGATCCGCGCTGATCGCGCTCGCGGCACTGCTCGCCATGCTTCCGATGGCTGCCGAAGGTCAAGCGCCCAAGCGGGGAGGAATTCTGAAAGTCGCCTACGGCAACGAGATCCTGGGCATGGACTTCTACACGACGCC
>Ga0075434_100000147_pt1 | contig 42992 bp, 43 predicted proteins | sample RhiMethybrSRZTD3_FD_75298 | JGI IMG/M metagenome (GOLD analysis project Ga0075434, IMG submission 75298) | Populus rhizosphere microbial communities from Tennessee, USA - Rhizosphere MetaG P. TD hybrid SRZTD3 | ecosystem: Host-associated > Plants > Roots > Rhizosphere > Soil | place: USA...
GGGTTGTCGGGCACATGGCAGCGGTCGCACTGTCCGTCCCGCATCCTGAGCGCGAGGGTCTTGTACGTGCTGTCGAGCTTGGGAAGAAAGGGGTTGTCCGCGCTGAACAGGCCGTCGAACAGCGTCACTTGCGGCTGCTCTCGGCCGTCGGCGTCGGTCCACATCCACCTGCCGTCGAATTTCGCCTGTTGTACGCGCTCGGAGGCGACGATAGGCGCCGTCGCCCCGCGATCGGTGTACTGGCCGACCTTGATCCTCGCCGTCTTGGGGTCGATCCAGAGAAGCAGCGTGTTGGCGCCCTGGTAGGTGCTCCATTTCGTCTCGTCGTGCCAGAAGGGATACGGGAACTGGCCGGGCGCGAGGCGATTCCGGAACGCCGTCTCCAGGCGCACGAGAAACATGCCCTCGCGCGCCTGGTACTCGAGGGTGTACCTGCCGTTGAACATGAAGAGCGGCAGGTACATGCCGGTGAGGACGTCGGGAGCGAATTGCGTGAGCGTCGTATCCTTCAGCGGCGTCGCCCCATCCCGGGCGGGGCGTCCCCAGAGCGCGCGGGGCACGAAGCTGCGCTTGACCAGCGAATCCTGAAAGAGACCCTGCCGGCAGCGGTCGAACGCCGCCTGGTCGCCGGGTTGCGCAGCCGGACAGAGACGAGCGAGCTCGGCGGCGAGATCCGCGGCCAGGCGCTCGACCTGCGGCGGCGGCGCGGGCCGTTCGCCGTTGGCCGCGGACGCGGCCGCCGACAGGGCAAGTAGCAGGGCGATGAGGGCACGCACGATATTCTCCGCCTGCGCCCTTTACTGCGCCGCGTCGGCCATCTTCTGCGCCGGCTTCATGTAAGTGCTCGCCAGATGATCTGCGATCTTCCGCCCCATTTCGTCGCCGACTTCGACCGAGTTGCGGAAGTGGATTCCGCCCCAGACCCGCACCAGTCTCTGCTCCTCGGCCATCTGCGCGAAGCTGGTGTAGCGGCGTTGCAGCTTCGGATCGAAGATGTCGTTTACGGTAAAGCTGGCCGGGCCGTTGCCGAACACTGACTGCAGTACTCCTGCGGCTGCGCCGCCGACGATGCCGGCCGCCGAGGGGTACTCGGGATGCATCGGCGTCGCGTTCAGCGGCGCCCAGCCGGCGTCGCGCTCGGTGGCATCGTTGCCGTCCTTGTCGCCGTTGCGGATCGCCGTGACCGGGCGCCAGAAGTTGTAGTGGAACTTCGCATCCCACTCCAGGATGAACGCGTTACCCTCCGCCATCGCAAGCAGCGCGAAGAGGCGCGCGTTGTCGGCGAGGCCGAGGCCGCGAGAAGCGGAGAGCTGCGCGGCGGCCTGGAACCAGCAGGGCAGGAAATTGTTCTGGGTCCAGAACTTGACCGCCTCGGTCTGCTCCGGCGTGCGCCTGACGCTCTTCGCTGCGCCGACCTCTTTGATCTCGTTGTAGTCACGCGCGTAGAGCGCGCTCGATAGCGCCGGCGGCGGCGCGGGCCGGAACTGATCGGGGCTCTTGAATCCCCACGGCCTGGCGGTCGCGTACTGCGGGAAGATCGGCGGGGTCGTCGGAATCCACACGCCTGGCGTAGTCACCGGCCGATAGGTGTCGGGCGCGCTGGATGCGTCGTTCGCGCGCTCTGCGAATACGGCCGCGGCCACCTGCTCGCCGACGAGGGTCCCCGCGTTTCTCGCCGTGCCTTCCGCAACGGCCGCGATCGACGCCGCGTAGGCTTCCTGGATCTTCGCCTTCTGGTCGGGATACAGGCGCAGCAGCATCTCGCGCGCCGCGCCGGCAGCCGCCGCCTCGGCCGAGGCTTTCGGTGCGCGCGGACCCTCGGCGATGAAGCGGGTATACCGGTTCTGCACCGTGTTGACCGCGTCGGACATCGCGACATTCATCATCGCCATGTGGCGCGTCCATGGATTGCCCGCGACGTTCGCGGCCTTCATGACCTCGATCGCGGTCTGATTCCAGTCGGTGATCACATCGGCGCGGGCGAGGGTAGCGCTCGCGAGCATTGCGCCGAACACTGCATGACGTACGGTCCTCATGGTCCTCTCCTATTTGTGGATGGCTGCGGCATCCATTAGAGGAGAGGGCAGGCGGGCTGAACATCAGCCTGAAGGATCGCCCCCAGTACTTTGGTCCTGGGACTGTGGTCTAGGGCGCTTCGAGCAGATCTCGCAGCATCGTCACCATTCGGTCTGCGCTCGTGCCGGGCGGGAAGAGCGCCGTATAGCGGCCGTGCCGGTCGAGCACGAACGTGAAAGCAGTATGGTCGATGAAGTACGCACCGCCGGGCTGCGGCACTTTCTCGTAATAGACCTTCCAGGCGCGGGCAATGTGTCGCGTCTCGTCCTCGCTGCCGCGCAGCGCGACGAAGCGCACGTCGAAGGCGGTAACGTACTCGCGCAGCACTTCCGGAGTGTCGCGCGCCGGGTCGAGGGTGACGAAAACCGGCTGCACCGCGTCGGCCTTGGCGCCGAGGGAGCGCAGCGCCGCGCCGATGAAAGCGAGGTCGGTCGGACAAACGTCCGGGCAGCCGGTGTAGCCGAAGTAGAGCAGGACAAGCTTGCCGCGGAACTCTTGGAGGGTTCGCAGCCTTCCGGACGCGTCGCGAAGCGCGAAAGGCGTGCCGACCGGCACCTTGCCGGCCATGAGCTCGCCCATCAGCCGGGCTGCCTCGGGAGATCGCGTTATTTCGGGTTCGCCGTTCTCCGCAGCAAAGACGACGCTTACGACGGCGAAAGTGAAAACAAGAACCCAGGCCACCGCTATGCGCCGAAGACGAACTCCGTCCCGGTGGTCGAGGTGAGGAGCTTGTCGGGCGCGACGGCGCGGGCGAGCTGCACCATCTCGGGTCCCGAGCAGTGCAGCGGGATGATCGCATCCGGGCTCATGCCCTGCAGCTCCGCGATCACGCGCTTGAGGTACGGCTCGTCGGCCGGAAAGAGGTGGAACCCGCCCATCACGGCGTGCACCTTGTCTACGCCCGAAACGGCCATCGCCTGGCGCACCGAGTTGATGATGCCGGTGTGGCCGCACGAGGAGATCACCACCAGACCCCGGTCCTTCACGTGGTAGCACGTCGCGTGCTCGTGGAGGTGGTTATCCTGCTTGGCGAACTCGCCGTTGTACTTCGCGTCCTCTGCCGGCAGGTCGCAGCCGGCGCCGTTCGCGTCCTTGCGGTAGGAGACCTGGGTGTTCGGAAAGATGGTCTCGAAACTCTTGCGCACGACGTGTCCGGTGGTGAAGGCGTGTCCCTCCACGACGGTCGGCCGGTCGCACAGCACGATCTTCACGTTGAGCTTCTCGAGCTCCCGGCGGTCGATCACCCCCCAGTCGGCGAAGTGGCCCGGGACGCCCGTGCCCACCTTGCGGCGGCAGAAGTTCTCCTCACCGCCCGCATAGAGCGTGAGCGATGGCGGCATCTGCGAGCGGTATTTCTGCAGGAAGCCCACGAGGCCGCCGAAGTGGTCGAAGTGGCCGTGGCTCATGACGAGTCCCTGGGTCTTCGAGACGTCTACGCCGATGAACTCGAGATTGTTGACCAGTGCGTCGGGCGTGTAGCCGAAGTCGAGCTGGAGCTGGCGCGTGTCCGCACCGATGCGCGAGCGCAGCACCGTGGCGAGGCCCCACTCGCTATGCAGCGTCCTGGTGCTCGGCGCCTTGCTGGTGGGGGTCCGGCGGACTTTGACGAGCTTGTGCGACATCGCTCGCGGTGTGTCGTAGCTCGAATCGGTCACGATGCGCACCGAGAGCTCGTCTACCGTGGGAACTCGCATCGGGGCCGGCTGCCCCGAGCCGCGGCGCGGCAGCGCTGCAAGGGCGAGCAAGGCGCCCGATGCCATCACGAAATGACGACGGTCGATGGTCCTCGTTGGGCTCATTTGAAGGCCTCTCTCATATAGGCGATCAGGTCGGCGCGGTCGCGCGCCTCGGGCATGCCGGCGTAAGGCATGCGGTTCTGGGGCACCGCCTTCTGCGGGTCGGCGACGTACGCGTCCAGCGCCTCCGGCGTCCAGACGATGCCGCTGCGCTTGATCGCCTGGGAGTAGCGGTAGTCCTCTACGCTTCCAGCCTTGCGCCCGAACACGCCATGCAGGTCCGGCCCGACGCTGTCCTTCACGCCCTTCTCGAGCGCATGGCAGGCGCGGCATTCCTCGAAGAGCTTCTCGCCCTTTCCCTTGTCCTGTGAAAAAGCCGATAAGGGAACTGCCAGGAGAAGAAAGCAAAGTCGTTTCATACCAGGGCTCGGGGGTTCTTCAGGTACTTGCTCTTGATCGCGTCGGCGGTCCAGTAGGCGAGGGCGCCGACCGGGCCCGTGGGGTTGTAGACCGCGTTTTGCGCGAAGACGTTGGCGCCGACGGTGAAGAGGTTGTGGCACTCCCAGCTCTGGCAGTATTTGTTTACGGCGCTGGTGCGCGGGTCCGTTCCCATGCTCGTGCCGCCGGTGTTGTGCGTGCTCTGGTAGGGCACGACCGACCAGCTCTCGCGCGCCACCGCCGGATTGAGGCGAGTCGGGTTCATCGATTTGGCGATGTCGTTGATCACCTGCACCGCGTGTCTTCCGATCTTGTGCTCGTTCTCCTTGTAGTCGAAGGTCATGCGCATGAGCGGGAGGCCGAAGGCGTTGCGGTAGGTCGGGTCGAGGTCGAGGTGGTTGTAGCGGTTCGCCGCCACGCTGCCGCTCATGCCGACCTGCATCGCGGTCTGGTACCACTTCGCCGTCGCCGCCTTCCACGCCGTGCCCCAGGGCGGCGTGCCCGAGGGCACGGGGCGATAGCCGATCGGCAGCGCGGTGTTGAACGAGCCGGCGACGATGAAGCCGCCGACGTAGCCGCCGTGCTTCGAGCGGTCGTGCTCCCAGTTCGCGTTGAAGTCGTCGATGGTGGTCGAGGAGCCGCCGGCGTTCATGAAGGGATTGAAGTTGCGCCCCTCGAAGAAGAGCGTTGCGCTCGCGCCGGTCTGGTAGCAGTAGTTCCTGCCCACCACGCCTTTCTGCGTCTTCGGGTCGTACATCTCGCCGATGCCCGAGAGGAGCATCAGGTGCACGTTGTTGAGCGCGTACGCGCAGAGCAGCACCATCTGCGCGGGCTGCTCGAACTCCTCACCCGACAGCACGTTGGTGTAGGTGACGCCGGTGACTTGCTTGCCGCTCGAGTCCTTGAGGACCTTGGTCACCCAGGTATGGGTGCGCAGCTCGAAGTTCGGGCTCTTCATCGCCGCCGGGATGACGGTGATGTGCGCGCTGCCCTTCGCGTTCGCCTCGCAGCCGAACTTCTGGCAGTGGCCGCAGTACTGGCAGGCGCCGAACTTGGCGCCGTCGGGATTGGTGTAGGCGCGCGAGGCGTTCGCGCTCGGGCGCGGGAACGGGTGGTAGCCCAGCTCCGTCGCAGCCTTCCGGAACATCTCCTGCGAGAGGATCGGCGTGAGCGGCGGCAGCGCGTAGTCGCGTCGCCGCGGCGCCTCGAACGGATTGCCGCCCGGAATGATCTTGCCCTGTAGGTTGCCGGCCTTGCCGGAGACGGCCGCGACGTACTCGAACTTGTCGTAGTAGGGCTCGAGCTCGGCGTAGGTGATCCCCCAGTCCTGGATCGTCATGTCCTCGGGGATGTACTTCCTGCCGTAGCGCTCCTCGTAGCGGCCGCGGATCTTCAACTCGTCGTCGCCCCAGCGCCAGGTATGGCCGCTCCAGTGCACGCCCGAGCCGCCAACTCCGTCGCCGGGCAGGAAAGAGCCGAGCCGGCGCATCGGCAGCGCCTCCTGCGAGGGGTTGTTGCGGATGGTGAGCGTATCGCGCTGCACGTTCATGATGAGCTCGTTGCGCGTGACGTAGCGCAGCTCGTCGCGCACCTGCGGTACCTGGAAGTCCTCCTGCGTCGAGCGCGGCGCGCCGCGCTCGAGCGCGACGACCTTGAGGCCCGCCTCGGAGAGCTCCTTCGCGAGGATCCCGCCGGTCCAGCCCAGGCCGACGATGACGGCGTCGACTTCCTTCAGCTTGGTGGCCATGCGCGCCTCCCTAGCTCATGTCCTGGATGGAGACCGGGTCGACCTTGTACTGCTTGTCGCGGAACTTCTCTACGTTCTGGTAGTGCACCGCGATCACACCCGGGAAGCCGATCATCTTCCAGCCGGCCTTGTTGCGGTTTCCGCCATAGATGGGGTCGGAGAACATGCCCTCCATCACGTTCTGGTAGAGCGCGGCGAAGAACACGCGCGAGGGCAGGCCGCCGTCGAAATTCACCTTGCCCGCGCGGAGGTCCATGAGGAACGCCTCGCGCTCGGCGGCGCCGAGCTTGTCGAAACGCTTTCCGTGGGCCTTGACGCAGGCGGCGTTCGAGGCGGCGATTCCCGCGCGGTAAAGCTCGGCGGGCGTGAGCGGCAGCTGGTAACCCTGGTTCGGCGCGCCCGCCTTCCACGGCCCCTGCAGGTAGAGGCGTTCGCCCTTGCCCCAGCCGCTGGCGAGCGAGCGGTCGATGAATACCGCGAGGCCGAGGTCGCTGCCCTTGGGCGAGTGCTCGTCGGCCGGGATCATGTGATCCACCACCGCCTCGACGAACGCGGCCTCCTCCGGGTTGAGGAACGCGTACGCCGCAGGCGGCGGGGGCGGCGCGTCCGCCTTGGGCTGCGCTTCGGAAGGCTTCGGCAGGGAACTCGCCACGGCGGCGGCGCCGCCGACGACCGCGCCTTTCAGGAACGAACGGCGGTCGAACCCGTCTTCTTTCATTTCGCCTCCTCCCAAGAGGTTATTGCGTCACGCTAGCCCTAATGGCGCCCCCATGCAAGCCGCCGCCTACGGTGCTCTTTATCGTTCCTCGGGCGTGACGCGGCCGCCGCTGCCGTCGACCTTGACGCGCTGCCCGTTGTCGAGCGCCGACAGGGCACCTCGAACCGACATCACCGCCGGCAGGCCGATCTCCCGCGCCGTCACGGCGCCGTGCGACAGCGGCCCGCCGCTCTCGGTGATCACCGCGACCGCCCGGTAGAAAAGCGGCGTCCACGCCGGGTTGGTCGTGCGCGCGACCAGCACCGCGCCCTTCGGGAAGTCCGAGAAATCCTCGCTGCCGTGCACCTTGTACACCGGCCCGCTCGCGCTGCCGGGGCTGCCGGGGAGCCCGCTCAGGCCGCCGCCGGATGCCGCGGGCGTCGCTTCATCGGCGCCGCCGATCTGCCACTTCGGCGTCTCGCCGCGATGCCGCAGGTAGGCCTGCTTCTCCTGGCGAATCTCCTCGCCCAGCGCCTTCCAGCGCTGCGGCGAGTCCGCCGCGACGGCGTCGTTCATGCTTTCGCAATGGGCGAAAAATACGTCCATCGGCTCGTCCACCACGCCCAGGGCGCGCAGCCGCGCGCCGAGGGCATGGAGCCCCTTGCGGAAGGGCAGGGTGAGCCGGGTCGTCTGGTAGTGCTCGACGTCGTCGAGCGTGGTGTAGGCGCGCGCGAGGCGAACGATCTCGTGGACGAAAAAGCGCAGTTCCTGCGGCAGGCGCGCCTGGAGCGCGGCTTCGGTCTCGCGCATCGCGACCTTCAGCTCGCGTTCCTTGTCGGCGGGATCCTCGAGCCGGGTGTCGAGCATCAGCTTCAGATTTTCGACCACCAGCCAGGGCGCCTCGACCCAGGTGGGATGATAGGGGTCGAACTCCACCTCGCGATGTCCATGGTCGCGCAGGAACTTGCGGAATGCGGCGTCGATGTCGCGGTGCGCCGCGAAGCCGCCCGCCTCGAGGAAGCCGCGCGAGGAGCTCTCGCGCAGGCGCGCCGCGAGCGCGGGAAGCGCGGCGACGCGCCGTGCGAGGCGATAGAGCTCCTTGTTGATGACGCCGGTCTTGGTCTCGCAGTACGCGAGCAGCCGGTCGAAAGCGACCGCCGCCTGCTCGCTTCCGAGCGCCGCCTGCACGATGCCCAGCAGGATGCGGTAGAGCGTGCGCTGCGTGATCGAGATTGCGATGTTCGGCAGAAAGTAGCTGGCGCCTAGCTCCTTCACCCGCAGCACGTAGGCCCACAGCTCCGCGACCGGCCTGTCCTCGAGCGGCGCCGCCATGAGCTCGCCGAGCGACATGAGGTAGTGGTCGAGATCGCGCGACCAGGTGAGCGGCAGCTCGAGCACCCATTCGTACTGGTTGCGCAGAGTCGGGATGGCCGCCACCAGCTCGGCGACGCTGCCGATGCTGATCGAGGACGCGGCGCCGTTCGCGTAGATCTCCACCGCATTCTGGTTCCCGTAGATGTAGTGGTCGAACATCGCGAACCACTTGCCCTTGAACGGCGGCAGTCCCATCAGCGCAAACGAGTAGTTGAGCGAGCGATGGAAGCCTTCCTCGACCAGCTCCCAGGCGAGCGGCGTGATGACGCTGGGAAAGCGCTCCGCCGACTCGTCGCGCGTCCAGCGAGCCGGGATGCGGGTGACCGGGCGCGACTGGAGCAGCCAGAGCTTGCCGGCCTCGAAGCCCCACTCGATGTCCTGCGGATAGCCGTAGAGCTTCTCGACGCTTCCGATCAGCGCACCGAGCTCGCTCAGCATGGGCTCGCTGAGGCACGGCGCGGAGCGTGCCGCGCCTTCGAGGCGGACTTCGCGCGTGCCTGAGTCCGCGGCGACGATCTTGAGGTCCTTTTCGGCGATTTGCGACGCCACCAGCGCGCCGCTCGCCTTGTCGAGGACGAAGTGGTCGATCGCCGCCTCGCCGCCGACGACCGACTCGCCCAGGCCGTAGTTCGCGTCGAACACACGGTGCCCGAGGTTGCCGCTCACGGGGTCGATCGAGAACCCCACCCCGGCGACGTCGCAGAAGGCCATCTTCTGGATCACCACCGCCATCGTGGTGTCGCGCACGTCGAAGCCGGCGTTGCGCCGGTAGGCGACGGCGCGCGCGCTCCACAGCGACAGCCAGCAAAGCTTGAGATGCCTGGCGATATCGTCGAAGCCCTTGCAGTTGAGATAGGTGTCGTGCTGCCCGGCGAAGGCGGCGCCGCCGAGATCCTCGGTCGTGGCCGAGGAACGCACGGAGAACGCGGTCGAGGCGGGAAGGCAGTCGAGGCGTTCGCGCAGCGCCCGCAGGACCTCGTCCGGCACCGGTAACTTGTCCAGTTCGCGCACCAGGCCTTTGCAGGCCGTCTCCAGCCTCGCGGCGTCCTCGAAGGGAAAGCCCGCCGCGCGAGCGAGCACGGCCCGCGCCTGCGCGGCAAAGCGCAGATACGCCTGCGCCGTCACGACGAACCCGGGCGGCACTGCGAGCCCGGCTTGCGACAGCCTCGCCAGATTGGCGCCCTTGCCGCCGCTCAGCGCAGCGTCGAGCGCCTGCTTATCGTTGAAATCCAGAAGCGTGGACACCGACCTCCCCCTTGTTGGTGTTTTCCGCGAAACGCGCCGCCACGCGCGCGGCAAAAGCGGCGAGCGCAAACCCGCATGCGACGTCGACGAGATAGTGGTAGCGCAGATAGATGGTCGAGAGCCACAGCCCCACGACCGGCGCGAGCAGCAGCCAGAACTCGCGCCGGTGGTGCCGCCACGCGAACACCAGGATGAACGTCGAGACCGCGCAATGCAGGCTCGGAAAGACATCGACCTTGTTGCTGCCCTCGACCACCATCAGCGTATTGAGCTGCGTGATCGGGCCGCCTTCCAGCGTGACGGAGAAGAGCTCGGGATACGCGAGGTAAGGCCCCATGGCGGGGACCAGCAGATAGCCGAGGAAGCCCAGCCCGTAGACGGTGAAGAGGCCCGCGTAGAACTCCCCGAGGAGCTCCCGGCGCCAGAAGAAATAGCGCAGCAGGCTGCCGAAGAGCAACGGCATGAAAAAGATGTAGCAGACGCTCAGCACCTCCGTGAGCCAGGGACTCGCAAAGCGCTCGGCCCAGACGTTGGGGCTCGTCCCCCAGACCGCGACGTCGATGCCATAGAGCAGCGCATCGAGGCGCGTACCGCGCACGATCGGCACGGCGCCGGCCATCGCCTGGTAGCTCGCGTTCATGGCCACGGCGAGAAACAGGCACTCCGCCACCAGCCGGCCTCGGCTCGGCGAGGCTACGTGCCGCCAGGCGAGCCAGAGAAGCGCGGCGCACATCCCCCCGAAGAGGAGCGCGTACGCGTACGCGCCCCGGAAGAGCAGTCCGGCGGCCATGGCGCCGGCGTACGCCGCGAAAAACGCGACGTGCAGCTTGCGGCGCTGCATTTCAGTGCCGCTCATTTCAGCGCCGCTCGGCATCGAGGCTCGCCGCCAGTGCCAGCCTGAAGTTCAGCAGCTCGTCGCGCAGCCGGCGCACGAAGAGCACGTTGTAGAGCGCGATCGAAAGCTTGCGGAACCGGTAGTACGCGCGCACGCCGGCGATGCACACTGCGACGTAGAGCAGTGCCCACAGCGGGCCGGCCAGCGCCAGCAGGAGCGCGCAGAGAAACGCGGCCCACAAGGCCCCGAGCGGCATGCCCACGAGCATGCGCCAGAGGGCGATCACATTGCGCTCGTCTGGAAGCGTCCGGCTTGCCCACACCGCGCCGGCGACGGCGGGCGCGTTGGACAGGAGGAAAGCCGCCTCGAGCGGCGCGAGAAGCAGCCATAGCAGGACATACGGGGCCACTGCGCCAACCGGCATGAGCGGCACGCCCTGGTGGAGCCTTGCGCCTTCGACACGCGCCGCGTCGAGCAAGGCGGCCGCCGCGGCCTCGAGCTTCGCCGGCACGCCGGCTTCGAGGCGCTTGAGGCATTCGGCGTAGCTTCGCCGGGTGCCCAGCGTCGCCGCATAGGCGAGCGCCTCGATGAGCCGCAGCCGCTCCTCGGTCTCGACGTTGACGCCGACTGCCTCGAGCGCCGCCGCTATGCGCGCTTCCATCTCGTCTTGCGGCACTCGCGCGCCGGCCGGGATCTGCAGCGGCTCGCCGACCAGGATCTCGACGCGGCTCTGCCACTCCCACGCGCACTCGTAGTGGATGCCGAGCGGCACGATCGAGAGCGCCACCCCGCTCGCCGCGACTTCGCCGGCGAGCCGTGCGGCGCCCGGCTTGAAAGGCAGGTGGCGCGGGCCGAGGCTGCTCGTGCCCTCCGGGAGGATCAGCAGCTGTCCGCCCGGCGCCAGATGCTCGAGCGCTTCCCTGAATGCTCCGGCGTTATCCGCCTTGATGCCGCGCTCCCGGTCCTTGTCGCGCGCCACGGCGATGCCCGGAAAGAGCAGGCGCCCGGCAAGGCTGCGATGCCACTGCGCGGAAATGACGAACTCGGCCCGCCGCGCGACGCGCAGATACGCGGCGCCGTCCAGGACGCCGTTGCGGTGCAGGCCGACGTAGAGCACCGGCCCGCCGCGCGGCAGCCGTTCCGCACGCACCACGCGAATGCGATTGAACGACAGGAAGGCGAGCAGTCCCCAGACGGTCCTGGTCAGGACGAAGCCGAGGCGATGTCCGAGCGTAGCCCCCAAAGAACCGTCCCTTGTTGTTGTTCTTGTCGCCCGCATTCTACCCGTTGCGGCGAGGCGCTTCGCGGGCGTGCGTCACCCGCGTCGGCCGGACAATCCGATAAGCTGGATCGTGCGAAATCGCTTCGCAGGATCTCCTACATCGACTACGCGAGCAGGCGGAGGACCCGCTCGACGCTTTCCTGCACCGACATCACGCGGGTATCGATGCGCACGTCCGGATTCTCGGGACGCTCGTAACGGCTGCCGATCCCGGTGAAATCCTTCAATTCGCCCTTCCGGGCGCGCGCGTACATCCCCTTCGGGTCACGGCGCTCGCATTCCTCGAGCGGGGTGTCCACAAATACCTCGATGAACTCTCCGTCGGAGAGGAGCTGGCTCGCCAAGCGACGCTGCGCGCGAAACGGCGATACCAAGGCGACCATCACGGTCAGGCCGGCGTCGACCATCAACCTTGCCACCTCGGCGACCCGGCGGATGTTCTCTACGCGATCGGCCTCGGAGAAGCCCAGGTCCCGGCACAGGCCCTTGCGCAGGCTGTCTCCATCGAGCACGCAGGTCATGCGGCCCAGCTCGCGAAGGCGCTGTTCGAGCGCGCTGGCTAGCGTCGTTTTGCCCGCGGCGGGAAGTCCGGTGAGCCAGATGCAGCGGGCCGGCAGGTCCGCTCGTGCCGAGGGCTGGCGCGCCGGCGCAGCCCCGAGGGGGTGCGGAATTCCGAGAAAACTCATTCGAGCAAATCCTTCTCCCAGACCGCGCCTCCCAGGCGGCCCTCCGTTTCAGACGGCCACGGCAATGCGGTCCTCGACGAGCCCTGCTTTTTCCGCGTCGACCCCGCTCAGGCGTGTTTCGAAAAGGCCCGACGCGAATCGATAAAGTTCCAGGTCGAAGCGGTTGCAGCGCTCGATCGTCTGCAGGGCCTCTTCGCCCAGGTCGATGCGCGCCGGCCGATTCTCACCGACGTTTTCAGGCAGACCCGGCCGGGCCCTCCAGCCGAACGCGCGCTGAAGAAGAACCAGCGACTCGTCGAAGCGCTCGGTGATTCCCACGACCGCGAACTTCGCGAGCCGGGACATGGCGCGCTCGAGCATCGCGGGCGTCACCCGGCCGCAGGCCAGGTTCATTTCGCCCGCCAGGCGGCGCGTCTGGCCGTTGTCCATTTCGACGATGCCGCAGGCGCTCACCCATTCCTTCAGGGTCGAGCGCATCGCCAGCGGGTGCAGCCGGTCGATCGCTCTCCTGCGGTAGTGGTAGTAGTGCGAGATGGCCCGCTCGACGGGGTCTCGCAGCAGCGTAAAAAAGCGCGTGTCCGCCGGGAGATGCCTCGCGATCGATAGATCGAAATGGCCGCGAACCAGGCGCAGCTTGCGCTCGCTTCTGACTGCGGTCCTCAGCCTGAGAACCTTGGAGAACGAGATCAGCGAGCGCCGGATGAGCGGCCGTTTCGGCAGGATCCAGGCCATTCCACGCATCATGATCTCGTAGCATTCGTCCGGGGCATATTCACGGGAGAGGATCGAGTTGAGCGTGGTTCCCGCGGTCTTGGGAATGTGGAGGAAGGCGATCAGGGAGTTCGGAACACGCTGCGAGTCGCCGCGTTGCGGATGGTCGGTCTGCATCTGACTTTTTTTTTGGATCCTCGTCAGTTTAGCGCCAACAATCTGGCCTCCGCAGCAGTTGGCATGTGTAAAGTTTTCGCAGGTCAGGTGGGTGAAAGGTTAGCGCAATCACGCGCCCGGTTTTGGGCGCGAACTGGACTAGACGAATAACGATCGAGATGAGAAGCGCGCGGCGCACCGCAGAGGTGCAAGCGGCATCGACTTCCGCTTGACGATGTAGCATCGCAGGATATGCAGACAAAATCATAGGGGGAGAGCGTGGACAAGCCGCGAGTGCTGATCGTCGACGACTCTAAGGCGGTGCGCAGCGCCGTCGCGAAGGTGATCCGCAGTTTTTTCGACACCGCCGAGGCCGCCGACGGCGAGGCCGGATGGGCGGCGATCGAGCGCGATCCGGGCATCGCGGTGGTGATCTCCGACCTGGACATGCCCGGCCTCGACGGCTTCGGGCTGCTGCAGCGCATCCGCAGCGCTACCTCGCCACGCATCCGCGAGCTGCCGTTTCTGGTCCTCTCGGGCAACGAGGACGATGCGACGCGCCGGCGCGCGCGCGACGCGGGTGCCAGCGACTTCATCAGCAAGAAGATCCGGGGCATCGAGGCCGTCGCGCGGATCGACAACCTGCTGCGGCTGGTGCAGGCAAGGCACGACCTCGAGGCGAGCCACCAGGCGCTCAAGGTCGACGACGACGAGAAGATGTGGGATCGGGTCACCGGCGCCTTCACCCCCGGCTATCTCCTGGAGGAGGGCGCCAAGCACTTCGCGCAGGCGCGCGAGCACGGCACGGCGTTCTCGGCGGTCAGCCTGCGCATCGACAACTACGCCGAGATCGAGGCGAAATTCGGCAGCGCGGCCTTCGGCCAGCTGCTGGGGCGTCTCGTCAAGCTGCTCCAGGGCATGCTGCGCGCTGAGGACGCGCTGGGCCGCACCGGCGAAGCGCTGTTTTCGGTGATCCTGCCCGGGACTGGGGCGCAGCAGGCCGTCGGCGTCGCGCAGCGCCTGCGGCAGCGGCTCGAGAGCGCGCGCATCACGCACGGCGCCGAGGCGGTGAGCATCCTGACCAGCCTCGGCGTCGCGGCGCTCGGAAACGACAACGTCGCGTCGGTGGAAGAGCTCCTCAAGACCTCGGTCGCGCGGCTGCAGCAGGCGGCGCTGAAGGCCGAGGCGCAGCGCAGCGGAGCGCGGGAAACTCTCCCTGCGCCGCCGCCGCCGGCCCGCGCGCCGGGCGACGTCGCGAGCGCGCTGCAGATCCTCGAGCGCGCGAGCGCCGAGCGCCCCTCGGAAGTGCTGGACCGCCTGGGACCGCTCGTCAAGGCGACCTGCGCGCGCGTCGGCATCGACCTGCAGGAATACCTGTTCCTGCTGCAGTCGCGGTAGCGCGAAAGAGAGCGCCTGGTTATCGCCTTCTATTGCAGAGCCTTGGCGAAGGCCGGATCCGCGAACAGCTGCCCGACGAGCTTCTGAACGGTCACGTTGTAGTTGTGCAGCGCGTTCATCACCGCGATGCTGCCGAGGAAGGACGACTCCCACTCGTGCTTCGCGGCGAGCTGCCGCTCGTAGAGCACGCGGCGGCCGTCGGTCACGCTGAAGCGCGCCGCGACCTCCGCGACGCCGACATTGATGCCGCTCGCGTCCAGGTTGTTGGCGGTCATCACGGCGTTGATCGATTTCGGCGCCGTCGGGTCGAGCTTGCCCGCCGCACCGAGATCGGCGCGCAGCGCCTGGGCCAGGTATTCGGCATAACCGCCGGCGTAGGGCGGCTCGATCGTCATGGCGCGGGCCGAGAGCCGGCTCATCGATTCGGCGTTCTTCTCGTCCAGCTTCACCGTACCGACCGCGGCCCTGACCGGACCGAGGCCGGCCAGGGTCTGGACGTTTTCGATCGAAGTCTGGTAGCCGGGCGCCTTGGTCGCGCAGCCGCTCGCGAGCAGGCAGGCGAGCAGTGCGCCGGTGAGGCAAAGCCGCGTGCTCATAGTGTTACAGGCCCGCGTCCTTGCGCACGCCCTGCAAGGCGTTGAGCGTGAGCTGCTTCACCACGATCGGGAGCGCCTCGTCCATTTTCATCGGCGTCACGCCCTTCGGTCCTTCGGTGTTGCCCATGGTGGTGTGCAGCGCGTGCTTGACCTGGCTCTTTTTCGGCGCGGCGCCCGGGGTGGTGTAGGTCGCGGTGCAAACATAGCCGTCGGTAACCGTGTTGCCTGCGAGGCCGAGCGTGAGCCCGGTAGCGAACCCCTTGGAGGCCGCATCCTCGGTGACGGGGATATTGTCGATGACGAGCGTCAGAGTACGTCCGCCCGCGACCGGCGCCTCCGTCACGTTGCTGAAGAGCGCCGTGCTGCGCACCGTGTCGAGCACGATCGGCTTGGCGAACTCGGTCCCGCGCGCGTTCGGCGCGCCCTTGGTGCGAAACTCGAAGAGCACCTGGACAGGCTGCGGGGTCTTGCTCGCGCGCAGGTCTTCGGCGCGCACCGTCGGCAGCGCCGGGTCGATATACGAGTTCATGGAGATGCACCCGGAAAGCGATGCGGTCAGCGCAACCGGCAGGGTGATGCTGCGGAGTACGGCGAGCGTGGACTGCATGATGTTCCCCTTATTGTTATTGTGCCGGGGCAATCTATAACGCACCGGAGGAGGCGGTAAATGGACGACTTCACGGTACTGGACGGTTAGATAAAATCAGCAGGGACTGCAATGACCCAACGCCGAGATCTTGGGATCGCCATCGTGGGCGCCGGCCGCATCGGTGCGCTGCGCGCGCGGCTCGCCGCGGGCCATCCGGCAGTGCGCTTCCTCGCCATTGCCGACGCGGATGCGGCGCGGGCGCGCGATCTCGCGCAGAAGGTGGGGGCCGCGTTTCATTCCGGGGACAACCTGCAGGCGATGTCGCGCCCGGAGGTCGACGCCGTCATCGTCGCCACGAGCGAGGGCGAGCACACTGCCGCGGTGCTGCAGGCGCTCGAGCGCGGCAAGGCGGTGCTGGTCGAAAAGCCGATCGCGCTGGAGCTTGCCGAGGCCGACCGCATTGTCGCCGAGGTCGCGCGGCGCAACGCCGATCTGCGCGTGGGCTACAGCCGCCGCTACAAGGAGCGCTACCTCATCGCCAAGGAGCAGGTGCTCCAGGGTCGAATCGGGCGGATCGTGGGCGCGGCGGCGCGCGTGTTCAACTCGCGCGCGCAAGCCTTGGCAATGCTCAAGCGCAACCCGGGCGCGACTCCGGTCGTCGATGCGCTCACGTATTACGTGGACCTCGTGAACTGGCTGCTCGAAGGCGCGCGGGTCGCCGAAGTCTTCGCGCGCGGGCAAAAGGGCGTGCTCAAGGCAGCGGGGTACGACACGCACGACGTGAGCTGGGCCATCCTCACGTACGGCGACGGCGCGGTCGTGAACCTCGGGGTGAGCTACGCGCTCCCGGAGAAGTATCCGGCGCTTGGCCACGCCGCGCGCGTGGAAGTGCTCGGCACCGACGGCGTCATGATTCTCGACGACGATCACACCGACCAGCTCATGTATACCGACAAAGGCATGCCGCACGTCTACCTGCCGGACCATGCGGTCAACATGGTGTTCCTGCAAAGCGGCACGCCGGGGGATTGGGCGATGGGCGAGCTCTGGGGCCCCATCGCCAACGAGACGCGCGCGTGGCTCGACCACTTGGCGCTGGGCAAGCCTTGCGCGCTTGCGACCGCGCGCGAGGCCCGCCATACGCTGGAGGTCACGCTGGCGATCGAGCGCTCGGCGGCGAGCGGCAAGCCGATCGCCCTGCCTCTCGCCTCCCACAAATGATGGCAACTAACGTGGAGAAAGAAATGAGGGACAAGCTTTTCGAGCAGGGGCTGAGACTGCGAAAGCAGGTTCTCGGGGCAGCGTATGTCGACAGGCAGCTCAGGAACGCCGACGCGTTCTCGCGGCCGATGCAGGTGCTGGCGACCAAGTCGGCGTGGGGCATGGTGTGGACCCGCCCGGGACTGCCGCGCAAGGTCCGCAGCATGCTGAACATCGCGATGCTGGTCGCCCTGGGAAGGGCGGAGGAGCTCGAGCTGCACCTCGACGGCGCGCTGCGCAACGGTGTGACGAAGAAGGAGATCGGCGAGGTCCTGCTGCAGTCGGCGATCTATTGCGGCTATCCGGCCGCGCTCGGCGGCTTCAGGACCGCGCGCGAGTATTTCGCCAAGCACGAAAAGCCACGCCAGCGGAAAAAGTGATGGTCCTGCGCGTCGTCTGCGTCGCGCTTGCAGTGCTCGCGGCGGGCGCCGAAGGTGCGGACGTCTATCCGTCGAAGCCGATTCGCTTCGTCGTCGCCTTCCCGCCGGGCGGCGGCACCGATCTCGTCGCCCGCACCGTCGCGCCGCGGCTCGCCGAGCGCCTGGCGCAGCAGGTGGTGGTGGACAACCGGCCGGGCGCGGGAGGCAACCTCGGCACGGAGATCGTCGCGAAGAGCGCGCCCGACGGCTACACCATGCTGATGGGCTCCGTGGGACCGCTCGCCATCAACGCGAGCCTCTTCGCGCGCATGCCGTTCGACCCGCTCAAGGACCTCGCGCCGGTCACGCTCGCCGCGTCGACACCCAACGTCCTCGTCGTTCACCCTTCGCTTCCCGTCACGACGGTAAGGGAGCTGATCGCGCTCGCCAGGGCAAGGCCGGGCGCGATCAACTTTGCCTCCTCGGGGCAGGGCACGCCCGCGCAGCTCGCCGGAGAGCTGTTCAATTCGATGGCCGGAGTGAAGATGGTTCACGTGCCTTACAAAGGTGCGGCTCCGGCACTCGCGGATCTGCTCGGCGGCCAGGTGCAGGTCATGTTCTCCACCATGCCGCCCGCGCTGCCGCACGTCACGGCCGGGCGGCTGCGGGCGCTCGCGGTTGCCAGCCTGCGGCGCTCTCCAGCGGCGCCGGAGCTGCCGACCCTCGACGAAACTGCGCTGCCGGGATTCGAGGCGACGACCTGGCACGGCGTGATGGTTCCCGCCGGCACCCCCAGTGCGATCGTCGCGAAGCTCCATGACGACATCGTTGCCGTGCTGCGCACGCCGGAGATCGCCGAGCGGCTCTCGAGCCAGGGCGCGGAAGCGATCGGCAATACGCCCGAGGAGTTCGCTTCCTATATCCGGCGCGAAACGGCCAAGTGGGCGAAGGTGGTCCGGGAGTCGGGCGCGAAGCTCGAGTGAGTCGATGCTTGCGTCCAGCTTTCGGCCTGGGGATCGCGGTTGACTTGATCCGGTAAATCGGACTGCGGGAATAGAGCGTGTTCGGCTTCCTTCTCATACTTTGTGACGACTTTCGTCTTCGAGAAGGGGCAATCATGAAACGAAGTGGACCGAAGTTCGCCGCATTCGATCAGGGGCAGATCCCGCAGATCGCGGTGTTCAACCAGGCGAAGACGCCGCTCGGGCTGAATCTGGACGCCCTGGTCGCGGCGCTGCAGAAGTTCGTCACCGACTATGTCGTACCGGTGTGGGGCACGCCTGCGCGGCTGGTGAAGACGACGGACTTCAAGAAGGGCGCCTGGGGCGTCGTGTTCCTAGATACGGCGGACCAGGCGAATGCGCTCGCGTATCACGACCTCACGCCCGATGGCTTTCCCTTGTCCAAAGTGTTCGTGAAGACGATCGCCGAAGGCAAGGCTTCGCTTTCGGTCGCGACGTCGCACGAGCTCGTCGAGATGCTGGTCGACCCCGCGATCAACATGTTGACGACCGGACCGGATACCAAGGCGGCCTACGCGTACGAGGCCGCCGATCCGGTCGAGGACGACTCGCTCGCCTTCAGCGTGAATGGATTCAAGATGACGGACTTCATCTACCCGTCGTACTTCGAGATTTTCCGCAAGCCGGGCTCGACGAAGTTCGACTACCGCGGAAAGGTGGGGAGGCCCTTCCAGGTTCTCTCCGGCGGCTACCAGATCGTATTCAAGAATGGCAAGTGGAGCCAGGTCACGGCGTCGGCGGTGAAGTCGCGCGCCCTCAAGGGCGAGGACCGGCGACAGCACCGCAGCGAGATCCGGCCGAAACGCACTCGCAAGCGCTCGGCCAGGTCGCATCGGGGGCGCCGTTGAGGGGCTAGGCGGTCCCGGAGGTTTTATAATGCGGCTCCTATGCAGAAGGCTGCCGCAGAGGCTCAGGCAGGCGAAGGCGCGCTCACCCCGCAGGAGCTCGAGCTCGCCCAGCTGATCGTCAAGACGCTCAATCTCGAGGTGCCGGCCGTCGACCTCGACCCAGGGGCACCGCTATTCGGCGACGGTTTGGGCCTCGATTCGATCGACATCCTGGAGATCGCGCTCGCCATCTCGAAGGCCTACGGCGTGCGCCTGAAGTCCGACGACCAGGACAACGCGCGCATCTTCGCTTCGCTTCGCAGCCTGAACGAGCACGTCCGGAAGCTGCAGCGCGGCTAGATGCGCCTTGCGTGGAAGGCGCCGGTATTTCTCGCATTCGCAGGGCTGCCGTTGCTTGTCCACTTCGCCCTGCGCGACTCGCTGGGCGCGAACGCGCTCGCCGGGCTCGCTCACGCGGGCGCCTACCTCGCGCTGCTCTGGTATTTCGGCCGCACCCTGCGCCCGGGGCGCGAGCCGCTGATCACGCGGATCGCCCGCCGCATCCATGGCTCGGTGACGCCCGACATGGAGTGCTTCACGCGCCGCCTGACCGTCGCGTGGTGCGCGTTCTTCGCCGGGCAAGTCCTCGTTTCCGGCCTGCTGCTGGCCTTCGCGCCGCACGACATCTGGTCGATGTTCGTCAACGTGCTCGACCTGCCGCTGCTCGCGCTGATGTTCGTGGCCCAGCAGGCTTACCGGGCGCTGTGCTTCCCGCTCGTTCCACCCGTTTCCATCGCGCGCATCCTGACCGCGTTTGCCGAAGTGACCTCCCGGGCACCATGACCGCAGCCCTGCCGCTGCTCCAGGGCCACGCCACCGGCGGGGTGTTCGCCTGGCGCGCTGGCCGCGCCGTCGGCGTCGATGAGTTCTGGCGCGACGTGCGCCGCGTCGCGGCCGCCCTGCCGGAGCGGCACCATGTGTTCAATCGCTGCACGGACCGCTACCGCTTCGCCGTGGGGTTCGCGGCGGCGCTCGTGCGCCGTCAGGTGAGCCTGTTGCCGCCGAACGAGACGCCCGATCTCGTCGGCCGCCTGGTCGCGAGCTACCCGGACCTCTGCTGCCTCAGCGATGCGCCGGGCGCGCCCGCCGGGCTGGAGACGCTGGCGTTTCCCGAGCTGGGCGGCGGTGCAGCGGGGGCTTCCGACATGCCGGCCGTCCCGGCGGAGCAGCTCGCGGCCGTCCTGTTCACGTCCGGCTCCACCGGCGAGCAGAAGCCCTTCCCGAGGACCTGGGGCAGCATGGTGCGTAGCGCCGCAGAGGAGCTCGAAGCCCTCGGCCTGCGCGCGTTTCCGGGCATGGCTGTGATCGGCACCGTGCCGCCGCAGCATTCCTACGGCCTGGAATCCACGCTGCTGATGGCGATGCAGGGCGGGCTCGCGCTGCACGCCGGCCGGCCGTTCTTCCCCGCCGATATCCGCAGCGAGCTGGATGCGCTGCCGCGCCCGCGCAGCCTGGTGACCACGCCCATCCACCTGCGCGTGCTGCTCGGCGAGCCGGACGAGCTGCCCAGCGTCGATCTCGTGCTCTGCGCTACCGCCCCGCTGGCGCCGCAGCTCGCGGCGACGGCTGAGGCACGCTTCGGTGCCCCGCTGCACGAAATCTACGGTTGCACCGAGGCGGGCCAGGTCGCCACCCGGCGCACCGTGGAGACGAACGAGTGGCGGACGCTGCCGGGTGTTCAACTCCGCGGCGACAGCCGGGGCGCCTGGGCGAGCGGCGGCCACATCGAGGGCGAAGTGCTGCTCGCCGACGTCATCGAGCTGCGCGGCAGCGACAGGTTCCTGCTGCATGGCCGCACCTCCGATCTGGTGAACATCGCCGGCAAGCGCACCTCGCTCGCGCATCTCAACTACCACCTGAATTCGATCGAGGGCGTGCTCGACGGCGTCTTCATCGTGCCGGACGACGACGGCGAGGCCGTGGCCCGCCTTGCCGCATTCGCGGTCGCTCCGGGGCATACGGCGGAATCCCTGATGAGCGCTCTGCGCCTGCGCATCGACCCTGCCTTCCTGCCTCGGCCGCTCTGCATGGTCGAAGCGCTGCCGCGCAACGACATCGGCAAGCTGCCGCGGGAGTCGCTCACGCGGATCGTCGCCGGCCCGTGAGCGCCGCCGCACCCCGCCGCGGCGTCGTCGAGCGCGTCTTCCTGCCGGACCATCCCTCCTCGCGCGGGCATTTCGAGGGCAATCCCATCATTCCGGGGGCAGTGCTGCTGAGCGAAGCCATCCAGGCGATCGAGCGGAGCATTGGCGCGCCGCGCGCGCCTTTCTCGATCTCCTCCGCGAAATTCCTGCGCCCCGCGCGACCGGGAGATCGCGTGGTGATCGAGTTCTCGCGCAGCGGCGGCGAGATCAGCTTCAGCTGCGCCGTCGAAGGCAGGATCGTGCTGGCCGGCAGGATGTCATGCCCCGACCCGTCGACGCACGCGTAGCGGGCGAGGTGCACGAGCCCGACTGGGTGCACCGGCCCGAGCGCGGCAACGCGCTCGCGCTGCGCGTGATCGTCTGGGTGGCGAGGGTGATCGGGCGGAGCGCGGCGCGGCTCCTGCTCTATCCCATCTGCCTCTACTTCGTCGCGTTCTCGCCGCGCGCGCGCTCGGCTTCGCGCGAGTATCTCGGCCGGGTGCTCGGCCGCAAGGCGCGGCCGCGCGATCTCTTCCGCCACTTTCACAGCTTTGCGGCGGTGCTGCTCGACCGCATCTTCCTGCTGAACGACGAGCTCGCCCGCTTCGAAGTGCGCATGCACGGCTTCGATGTCTTCGAACAGGCGGTGGCCCAGGGAGAAGGCTGCATGATCCTCAGCGCGCACCTCGGCAGCGCCGAGGTTGCGCGCGCGCTCGGCAGGACGAAGGGACTGCGGATCCGCATGCTGATGTACGAGGAAAACGCGCGCAAAGTGGGAGCCATCCTGCGGGGCGTCAATCCGAGCCTCCACGACGACATCATTCCGCTCGGCCGCCTCGATGCCATGCTGCAGGTGGAGGCCGCGTTCGAGCGCGGCGAAGTCGTCGGCATGCTGGCGGACCGTACCCTCGGCGAAGGGGGAAAAATGAGCTGTGAATTCTTGGGCCGGCCGGCGCTCTTCCCCACCGGGCCGATTCGCGTCGGCATCATCCTGAATCGGCCCATGCTGCTGCTCTTCAGCGTCTACCGCGGTGCGAACCGCTACGACATCCACATCGAGCGTTTCGCCGCGCCGGGCGAAGAGCGCGTTCGCGCCCGCAATGGCGCAGTCGAGGCGCTGCTGCGACGCTATGTGGGACGGCTGGAGCACTACTGCCGTGTCGCGCCCTACAACTGGTTCAACTTCTATGACTTTTGGCGGTAGGGCGCGCGCGGTTCTGCTGGCTGCGGCTCTGGCGCATGGCGTTGCGGCGGCCGCCGAAGGGGCCGCCGAAGAGTCCGCCTGGAATGTCGCGCGGCTGATGCAGGAGCTCGCCAAGGTGAAGACGTCGAAGGGGCGATTCGTGGAGCGCCGGTACGTCGGCATCCTCACTACGCCGCTCGAATCTTCCGGCACGCTGCTGTACGTGGCACCCGATCGCCTCGAGAAGCGCACGCTGTCGCCGCGGGTGGAAAGCGTGCTGCTGGAGGGCGAGCAGCTGACCCTCGAGAGCGGGCAGCCGAAACGGCGCCGCAGCATCCGCCTCGAGGACTACCCCGCGGTCGGCGTCTTTGTCGAAAGCATCCGCTCCACCCTGGCGGGAGACCTGGCGGCGCTGAAGCGCCTGTTCGAGATCGCGCTCGAGGGGGACGAGCGCAAATGGCGCATGGTGCTCAAGCCGACCGATCGGAATATGCAGGAGCTGCTGAGCGAGATCCGCGTCGGCGGCAGCCGCGGCACCATCCACTCGATCGAATTCATCGAGCCCAACGGCGACCGTTCGACGATGACGATCACCCGCGACACGCCGTGACCGCGGGAGAGCGCTGGGCCGTCGGTGCATGGCTCGCGTTCCTCGCGGCCGGCGTATGGATCGTCGCACACACGACGTTTACTACCGACGTTTCCGCTTTCCTGCCTCGCTCGCCGACACCGGAGCAGCAGGTGCTGGTCGAGCAGCTGCGTGAAGGCGTGGTTTCCCGGCTGGTGCTCGTCGCGCTCGAGGGCACGCCGCCGGCCTCGCTGGCGCAAGCGAGCAAATCGATGGCGGCGGAGCTGCGCCAGGACGCGAGCTTCGTCTCGGTGGAGAACGGCGACGGCAGCGGCGCCGGTGCGGATCGCGACTTTCTTTGGCGCCATCGCTACCTGCTCAGTCCCGCCGTCAGCCCGGAGCGCTTCTCGGCCGCGGGGCTGCGCGAGCGCCTCGAGGAGACCCTGCGGTTGCTCGATTCGCCCGCCGGCACGCTGGTGCGGCGTGTCGCGCCGAGCGATCCCACGGGGGAGCTGCTGCAGATCCTCGAACACCTCGAGACGCAATCGCGGCCGGCGACGCGGGAAGGCGTTTGGTTCTCTCGCGACGGCCGGCGGGCTTTGCTGCTCGCGCAGACTCGCGCGCCCGGCTACGACGTGGGCGCGCAGGAACACGCGATTGCGCGGATCCAGGAGGCGTTCTCCCGCGCTGATGCTGGCGAGGCGAAGCTGCTGCTCTCCGGACCGGGTGTATTCGCGGCCAGAACGCGGGTAGCGGTGCGCGACGACGCATTGCGTCTGTCGCTCATCGCGACGGCACTGGTCGCGGGGCTGCTCTTCGCCGTCTACCGTTCCGGCCGGCTGCTCGCGCTCGGTCTCCTGCCCATAGCGAGCGGCGCGCTCGCCGGTATCGCGGCCGTAAGCCTCGGCTTTGGCTCTGTCCACGGCATTACGCTCGGCTTCGGCGTTACGCTGATCGGCGAAGGGGTGGACTACGCGATCTATCTCTTCACGCAGGCCGCCGGAGAGGGAGGGCCTGCCGCACTCGAGCGCATCTGGCCAACGCTGCGCCTCGGAGTCTTGACCTCGATTTGCGGATTCAGCGCGATGCTGTTCTCCGGGTTCACGGGGCTGGCGCAGCTCGGCCTGTTCTCCATCGTCGGCCTGCTGGTCGCGGTGGCGGTGACGCGCTGGGTTCTGCCCGGAATGCTTCCGCCGACGCTGGACGCACCGATCGTCGGCACGGCCGGACCCTGGGCGAGCGCGGCGGCGCGCCGCGCGCCGTCGCTGCGCTACCCGTTGCTCGTCCTGGTCGCGGTCGTCGCCGTCCTGCTGGTCACGCGCGGCAAGCACCTTTGGAGCGAGGACCTGGCGAGCCTGAGCCCCGTGCCGCGCGCCGATCAGGCGCTGGACGAGAAGATGCGCGGCGAGCTCGGCGCGCCCGACGTGCGTTTCTTGATCGTCATCCACGCGCCCGAGCGGGAAGCGGCGCTGCAGGCAAGCGAGGCGATCGCAGACGGACTGCGCGAGGCCTCGCAGGCCGGGATGCTGGAAGGATACGAATCTCCTGCCGACTACCTTCCGAGCCAGAAGACGCAGGAAGCGCGCCGCCAGGCGCTGCCGGAGCCGGCGCAGTTGCGCGCCAACCTCGAAAAGGCCGTGGCCGGACTGCCTTTTCGGGCAAAGGTGTTCGAGCCGTTCCTTGCCGACGCGGCCGCCGCGCGCAGCATGCCGCCGGTCGTGCGCGGCGACATGCAGGGCACCCACCTCGCGTTGCGGGTCGACAGCCTGATCGCCCGGCGCGCAGGCGGATGGGCCGCCATGTTGCCTTTGCGCAATGTCGCCGACGCGGCCGGAGTAGCGCGCCATCTCGCCGCGCCCCCGGGCGCGCAAGCGGTCCTGCTCGATCTCAAGCGCGAGTCGGAGGAGCTCTACCACAGCTATCGCGCCCAGGCGCTCGCCTATTCCCTCCTCGGCGCGGCGGCGATCGGCGCGCTGCTCATCGCCAGCTTGCGGTCGCTGCGCAGCGTTTTCGCCGTGCTGGCGCCGCTCGTCGCCGCGGTGCTCGTCACGACCGGCGTGCTGGCGCTGGCGGGCGCTTCGCTTTCCATCTTCCACCTGGTGGGATTGCTGCTCGTGGTTGCGATCGGTTCGAACTATTCGCTGCTCTTCGACCGGCGGGCGAGCTCGCGAAGCGACCGTGAGCGCACCCTCGTGTCCCTGCTCCTCGCCAACGCGACCACGGTGATCGGTTTCGGGCTGCTGTCATTCTCCAGGGTGCCGGTGCTGCACGACATCGGCATCACGGTCGGCCTGGGAACGGTGCTGGCGCTGGTTTTCTCCGCTATCCTCGGCCGCCGCCATGAGCACGCCTGAGCTGCGCATCCGTTGGCGCCCTGCGCCGCTGGTGGGGCTCGCCGTGCTCGCGATGGCCGCGGCCTGCGCCGCGGTCGCTTGGCGCCCTTCGCTCTGGCCATGGGCGGCCGCGGCGATTGCGGCGAGCTTCTTCTTGGTCACCGCCGGCGTATTCCTGCCGCGCAGCCGGTGGCTGGGCGATAACCTCACACGGCTCCCCGCGCAAAGCGCCGCGCGCGGGATGATCAGCCTCACCTTCGACGACGGCCCGGACCCCGAGCTGACGCCGCGGGTCCTCGACCTGCTCGACCGCCATGGCGCGAAGGCGACCTTCTTCTGCATCGCAAGCAAGGCCGCCGCGCATCCCGAGCTGGCCCGGGAAATCGTGCGGCGCGGACACAGCGTGGAGAATCACAGCCTGCGCCATTCCAACGCCTTCGCGCTCTACGGCGTGTTCCGCTTGCGACGGGACGTGGAATCGGCGCAGGCCATCCTCGGCGGCATTACGGGAAGCCGGCCGTCCCTTTTCCGGGCCCCCATGGGACTGCGCAGCCCGCTGCTCGATCCCGTGCTCGCGCGCTGCGGCCTGCGCTACGTCTCCTGGACGCGGCGAGGATTCGACGGCGTCGACCGGAACGCGGCCAGGATTCTGCGGCGGCTCGCCGGAGCGCTGGCGGCGGGCGACATCGTCCTGCTGCACGACTCCAGGCCGACCGTGCTCGCGGTGCTGCCGGAGCTCCTGGAACGAGTGGCGGCCCAGGGCCTGACCTCGGTCACGCTGGCAACCGCGCTCCACGATGGACGCGCGGTTTAGGCCCGTGTTCGAGGCCGCGACGCGGCCTTATCGGGCGGCCGGAAGGTACGCGTGGTTCGCTGCGAAAGGAAAGCTGCGCCACGACCCGGTGTTCCATGCATTGCTGCGCAGAGGCTTGCTGCCCGACGGTGGCAGCCTGATCGACCTCGGCTGCGGTCAGGGCTTGCTGCTGTCGCTCCTCAGGGCTGCGCGCGACCAGTACGCGGCCGGCCGATGGCCGGCCGACTGGCCGGCGCCGCCGACGCGCCTGAGCCTCCGCGGCGTCGACGCGCATGCCGGCCGCGTGCAGCTCGCGCGCCGGGTGCTGAATGGCGGCGCGCAGTTCGAGGTGCGCGATCTGCGCGAGTTCGACTTCCCGCCCTGCGCAGCGATCGTGATGCTGGACGTGCTGCTTTACCTCCGCGAAGCGCAGCAGGAAAGCGTCCTCGACAAGGCGACCGCAGCGCTGCGGTCCGGCGGGCTGCTGCTGCTGCGCGAGCCCGACGCCGACGCGGGTGTGGCGCTGCACTTGACGAAGCTCAGCGCGCGATTCGAAGCAGCGCTGCGCGGCAAGCTTGCGCAGCCGCTGCACTGCCGCAGCGCCGCGCGCTGGATCGCCGACCTGTCGCGGCGCGGCTTCGCCGTCGATGCCACGCCGATGAGCCAGGGCACGCCATTCTGCAACGTCCTGTTCGTCGCCAGGAAAGTCGTTTAAATTCCGCTGGTGCAGCCGCTCGTCATCACCCGCTATTCCGTCGTGAATTGCCTGGGGATCGGGGCACGCGCGGTCGCCGAAGCGCTGTTTGCCGGACGCTCGGGGCTGGCGCCGTGCGATTTCGAGGACGTGGCGTTTCCAACCCACGTCGGTCGCGTTCGCGCGCTCGAAGCGCAGCCGGTGCGCGCGGACCTGGCCGCCTTCGAATGCCGCAACAACCGCCTGGCGCAGCTCGCGCTGGAGACCGACGGCTTCGCGGCCGCCGTGGCGGAAGCCCGCGAGCGCTACGGCGCCGCGCGCGTCGGAGTGTTCATGGGCACCAGCACCTCCGGCATCCTGGAAACCGAGCTCGCCTACCGCCGCCGCGACCCGGGCACCGGGGCGCTGGCCGCCGGCTTCCGCTACGCGCAGACGCATAACACTTTCTCGCTGGCCGACTTCGTGCAGCGCTATCTCGCGCTGCGCGGCCCCGCGGTGGTCGTCTCCTCGGCGTGCTCCTCGTCGGCGAAGGTGTTCGGCAACGCGGCGCGCATGATGGCAGCGGGGATCTGCGACGCGGCAGTGGTCGGAGGGGTCGATACGCTGTGCCTCACCACGCTCTGCGGATTCCATTCGCTCGAGCTCACCGCGCGGGGGCCGTGCCGGCCGTTCGACGCGGCGCGCGACGGCATCTCGATCGGCGAAGGCGGCGGCTTCGCGCTGCTCGAACGGGAAGATGCCGCGGGCGCAGACGCGAGGCTGCTCGGCGTCGGCGACAGCTGCGACGCTCACCACATGTCGACCCCGCACCCGGAGGGCCTCGGCGCCCGGCTCGCCATGCAGCAGGCGTTGCGCAGCGCGGGCCTTTCTCCTCGCGACATCGACTACGTGAACCTGCACGGCACCGGGACGCGCACGAACGACGTGGCGGAGGACCGCGCGGTATCGGCACTGTTCGAGGGACCGACGCCCTGCAGCTCGACCAAGGGAGCGACCGGCCATCTGCTCGGCGCGGCCGGCGTGACCGAGATCATCATCTCGATCCTCGCCATGAAGCACGGGATTCTCCCGGGCAGCGCCAATACCCGCGAGGTCGATCCGGCGATGCGCTCGAGGTATCTGGTCGAGCCGCGGCGCGCCGCCGCGCGTCGGGTGCTCAGCAACTCGTTCGGCTTCGGCGGCAGCAATTGCAGCGTGGTGCTGGAGGCGACGACTTGATGCGCGCATTCGTGCAGGGCATCGGCCTGGTCGGCCCGGGGCTGAACGGCTGGCAGGCGAGCCGCCCTGCGCTCGCGGGCGAGCAGCGCTACCAGGCGGCCCCGACCTCGGTCGCGGCGAGCCCGCTGCTGCCGGCGGTCGAGCGCCGGCGAGCCGGCATGCCGGTACGGCTTGCGCTCGCGGCCGGCATCGAGGCGATCGAGAATTCCGGGCTCGATGCGGCGGAGTTGCAGACGGTATTCGCCTCCTCCAGCGGGGATTGCGACAACGTGCACGCGATCTGCGAATCCCTCGCCGCGGCGGACCGCCAGGTTTCGCCGACGCGCTTCCACAACTCGGTTCACAACGCCGCCGCAGGCTATTGGAGCATCGCCACCCAGTGCAGGGCCGCGTCCACCAGCCTGTGCGCGTACGATGCCAGCTTCGGCGCGGGGCTGCTCGACGCGGCGTCGCAGGTCGCGCTGGACCGGCAGCCGGTCGCGGTGATCGCCTATGACCATCCCTATCCCGCGCCGCTCGGTGCGGCGCGCGAGATCAAGGCAAGCTTCGGCGTGGCGCTGGTGCTGGCTCCCCAGGCCGGCCGCAGGTCGCTCGGCGCGCTGGAGATCGAGTTCGAGACAGAGGCTGCCGCGGTTACCCGCATGGGCGATGTCGGTCTGGAAGCGCTGCGCAGCGGCGTGCCGGCTGCGCGCTGCCTGCCGCTGCTCTCGGAATTGGCGAGGGGAGGGCGCGGCGAAATTGTGCTCGATCTGCCGGCCGGCGCCCATTTGCGCGTGGAGGTCACGCCGTGCGCCTAGGCCGCGCGGAGATCGCACGCCTGATTCCGCACAGCGGCCCCATGTGCCTTCTCGACGGCGTCGTGCAGTGGGATGCGGAGCGGATCCAGTGTATCAGCCGCGGGCAGCGCGCCGTGGACAACCCGCTGCGGAGCGGCGAGCAGCTTCCGGCCTTGTGCGGGATCGAATATGCGATGCAGGCGATGGCCGTGCACGGCGGCCTGACCGGCAAGGTGGGCAGCCGACCACGCGCCGGCTACCTCGCGAGCCTGAGAAACCTGGATTGCCGCGCGGCGCGGCTCGACGACTGCGCCGGCGATCTGCTGGTCGAGGCGGAGCTGGTGGCGGGCGAGAGCTCGCACGCCACCTATCGCTTCAGCCTTCGGATCGGCGGCGTCGAGGTGCTGAGCGGCCAGGCGCTCGTCGTGCTCGACGCGGCGGCGGGCGGATGAAGAGGCGCGCGCTCGTCACCGGCGGCAGCGGGGCGATCGGCGCGGCCATCTGCGCGCGGCTCGCCGCCGACGGCCTGCACGTGACCGTGCACGCGAACACCCGTCTGGCGGAGGCCAGGCGCGTCGCGGCAGGCATCCGGGAGCGCGGCGGCTCCGCCGACGCGGTCGCGTTCGACGTTACCGACGCGGAGCGGACCGCCGTCGCCGTCAAGGAGCTGCTGGCGGCAGGGCCGGTGCAGATTCTCGTCAACAATGCCGGCATCCACGACGACGCCGTGCTGCCGGGGATGAAGCGCGAGCAGTGGACGCGCGTGATCGAAGTGTCGCTGCACGGATTCTTCAACGTCACGCAGTCCCTGCTGCTGCCGATGATGGCCACGCGATGGGGTCGCATCATCAGCCTGAGCTCGGTGGCGGCCCTGATGGGCAACCGCGGGCAGGCCAACTACGCGGCCGCCAAGGCGGGACTGCACGGCGCGACGAAATCGCTCGCCATCGAGCTGGCGAGCCGCGGCGTCACGGTGAACGCGGTGGCGCCTGGAATCATCGACAGCGGGATGACGAGCGGCCGGTTCGACAAGGAGGCCATCGCGCGGCTCGTGCCGATGAAGCGCCCGGGCAGGGCGGACGAAGTAGCCGAGCTGGTCGCGTTCCTGGCCTCGGAGAAGGCGGGCTACATCTCCGGCCAGATCATCTCGATCAACGGCGCGATGGCCTAGGCCGCAATAATCTGCTTGCGTCGCAACCAGGCCTTGAAGCTGGTCTTGAGGTTAAGCAGGCTGAAGAAGTAGTAAAGCGCCTTGAAGGCGACGAGGCCCAGGCGCGTTGGCGTGCCGCGGAAGATGTCGCCCGCGAGGATGGAGAGCAGCGAGGACTGCATGCCCAGGTGGTTGCCAGGGTTCATGAAGAGATACCGCAGGATGGGCGACGTGCCGCGGTAGATGAACCAGGTAAACGACGACGTGCCGTGGTGCACGCTGGCGTCGTAGGCCTTCATCGCGCTGCGCGCGCGCTCGGGGCGGTCGAGGCAGGTCTCGACGGTGTCCGCGCCGACGAACGCGCTGTGCATCGCCAGGAGCACGCCCGACGAGAAGATCGGATCGATGAACGCGAATGCGTCGCCGAGCAGGATGTAGCTCTCGCCCACCGACTGGCGCGAGCTGTAGGAATAGTTGCCGGTGGCGGTGACCGGCGAGATGAGCGTGGCGTCGCGCAGCCGCTCGGCGAGCTGCGGGCAGAGGGCAATCGTATCGAGCAGGAACTGGCGCGGCTCGGTCTTGCGGGTCTTCATGTAGTACGGCCAGCACACCGCGCCGATGCTGGTCGCGTCGCCGGTTAGGGGGATGAACCAGAACCAGCCGTGGTCGAACCAGAAGATCGAGATGTCGCCTTCGCGTCTGCCCGTCAGACGCGTCGCGCCGGCGAAATGGCCGAAGACGGCCGCGCTGTTGTGCTCGCGGTTGCGTTGCTTGCAGCCGAAGTGGTTGGCGAGGAAGGTGTCGCGCCCGGACGCGTCGACCACGAACTTCGTGCGCCAGATGCGTTCGCTCCCGTTCTCCAGGCGTGCGGTCACGTCGGCGCCGCCGGGACGGAAGCCCACCCGCGTCACGCGGCAACCCTCGATCGCGCGCGCGCCCTTGCGCACGGCGTTGCGGAACAGGATATGGTCGAAGTCCGCGCGACGCACATGGTAGGCCCCGGGAAAACCCTTGTCCCAGGCGTCGGCGAACTCCAGCCCCGAGGCCTTGCCTGCCGTTTCGCCGTCGGGCGGTGCGTTGAATTCGACGCCGTATTTCGGCATGCCGATGGCCTCGATTTCCGCGGCTACGCCCAGGCGCTCGAATAGCTCCTGGTTGAGCGGCAGGAGCGACTCGCCGATGTGGAAGCGCGGATGGCGCGACTTCTCGAGCATGAGAACGTCGCGCCCGCGCTGCGCGAGCAGGGCCGAGATCGTCGCTCCGGCGGGGCCGCCGCCGATGACGAGAATTTCACAGCCGTTGTCGGCCGCGTCCGCCATCATGGCTCCTCTTTGAAGGCTTCTCTGTCCTTCATTATATTAGAGGCATGAGTCCCGAACGGCAGTCAGGGAGGCTGGCCGCGGTCATTCCCGCCTACGACGAGGCGGCGACCATACGCGACGTCGCCGAGCGCACGCTGGCACAGCTCGCGAAGGTCATCGTAGTCGATGACGGCTCGAGCGACGGCACCGCCAGGGAGCTCGCCGGCCTGCCGGTCACGCTCATCCGCAACCCCCGCAACCTCGGCAAGTCAGCCAGCCTGTGGCGCGGCATCGCGCTCGCGCTCGCCGAAGGCGCCGAGGCGGTGTTGACGCTCGACGCCGACGGGCAGCACCGGCCGGAGGACATTCCGCGGCTGCTCGAGGCCCACCGGCGTGATCCGGCTGCGCTGGTGGTCGGCGCGCGGCTGCACCAAAGTGCGGCGATCCCCTCCGAGCGCTACTACGCCAACCGCTTCGCCAACTTCTGGATTGCCTGGGCGGCGGGCGAGCGCATGCAGGACAGCCAGTCGGGCTTCCGCGTGTACCCGGCGCCGCTGCTCCTCGCGCTGCCGCCGCGCGTCGGCCGGGCGGCAAGCTTCGTATTCGAAAGCGAGGCGCTGATCGAGGCGGGACGCCGCGGCACCCGGCTCGAGTGGGTGGCGATCCCGGCGATCTACACGCCGCGCGGACGGCCGAGCCATTTCCGTCCGATCGTGGACGTCGCCCTTATTACGCGCATGGTGGCCTGGAAGCTGGTCTCGCGCGGCCTTTACCTGGGCGGCTTGTTCCGTAGCTTGCGCGACGCGTAGAAAACTGCCGGGAATGAAGCGCGCTCTCGTTGCGGCGCTTATGGCGTCTGCGGCGCTCGTGGCGGCCGTGCGCGCCGAGCCGCGACCGAAATGGGAGGCGGGCGCCGGCGCGACCGGCCTCACGCTGCCCGACTACCGCGGCTCGGACGAAACGCGAGAGTACGCATTTCCGCTGCCGTACTTCGTCTATCGCGGCCCGACCATGCGCTTCGACCGCGACGGCCTGCGCGGGGTGCTGCACGAGTCGGACCGCGTCGAGTTCGACCTGAGCGTGGCCGGCGCGCTGCCCGTGAAGAGCGACCGCAACCGCGCGCGCGCCGGGATGCCCGACCTCGATCCCGTGCTCGAGATCGGTCCCAAGCTCAACCTCACGCTGTGGCGCGACCGGCCGAACGAGCGGCGCCTCGACGTGCGCTTCGCGTTGCGCGGCGTGGTGGCGACCGATCTCACGCACGCGAAGGACGCGGGCGCCGTTTTCTATCCGCATCTCTACTTCGACTCCAGGCCGACGTTCCTCGGCGGGAAATGGGATTTCAGCGCGCAGCTCGGGGCGCTCTACGGCTCCGAGCGCTACCACCAGTACTACTACGGCGTCGCTCCGCAGTTCGCCACGCCGCAGCGCTCCGCCTATGAAGCGCCCGGCGGCTATTCGGGCGTGACCAGCGCCACCTCGCTCACGCGGCGCTTCGGCAAGCTGTGGGTCGGCGGATTCGCGCGCTACGATGCGCTCGACGGCGCCGTGTTCGAGCCTAGCCCGCTCTTCAGGAAGCGCCAATACTTCGCGGCCGGCGTGGCGGTCGCGTGGGTTTTCGCCGAGTCGAAGGAACAGGTCGAAGTGGACGACTAGATGAAGATCTTCCTGAGCTACGCCTCCGAGGACCGCGAACAGGCGAAGTCCATCTACCTGCCGCTGCACGAGCAGGGACACCGCGTGTTCTTCGACCGCAGCGACCTGCCGGCGGGGGAGGAGTATCACAATCGCATCCGCAAGGCGATCGAAGCTTCCGACCTCTTTGTGATGCTGGTCAGTCCGTATGCGATCGACAACGGCAGCTATACGCTGACCGAGCTCGACATCGCGGAGAGGGCTGGAGCGAGGCTCCTGCCGGTGATGCTGCGCAAGCCGGATGTCGAATCGTTGCCGGCGGCGATCAAGGCCGTGACCTTTCTCGAGACAGACGGTAGCCTGCCCGGCGCGGTCGCGGCCGAAGTGCACCGCATCAGTCGCGAGCTGTCGAGGCGGAGAAGGAGATACGCGATCGCGGCGCTCGCAGTGGTCGCCGCCGTCTCGATCGCGGCTTTCTACGCGACCAAGTCGCGACTCTGGAATGCAGAGACCGGCAAGGACGGGGCACCGACGGTCCTGATTCCGGCGGGCCTGTTCATCATGGGCGACGACAGGGTTTCGCCGCGCCGGCGGATCTACGTGGATGCGTTCCGCATGGACAAGTACGAGGTCACGGTGGGGCGCTATGCCACGTTCCTGCAGAGCACCGGCAACATGAGGCCGCCGGAAGAATGGGACACCGTGGATGTCAAGCTGCAGGCCGAGCTCCCGGTTGTCGGGGTCGACTGGCAGGACGCCGCCAGCTACTGCCTGTGGGCAGGGAAGCGGCTGCCTACGGAGGCCGAATGGGAGAAGGCGGCGCGAGGTGGCGACGAGCGCAGGTATCCCTGGGGCAATGATGCGCCGACGGCCGATCACGCGACATTCGGGAAACCGTACCGGAACCCGGTCTACAAGGACGGGGTCGCGCGCGTCGGAGCGCATCCAAAAGGGGCCAGCCCCTTCGGCATCCACGATCTCTCGGGCAACGCGGGGGAGTGGGTAGCCGATTGGTACGCGGACAGTTTTCCGCGCAGCGACGTGCGCAATCCGAAAGGCCCGGAGCGTGGCGAGGGCAAGGTCGTGCGCGGCGGAGGCTGGTACGACGGTCCGGACCGTATTACCGCGACCAGGCGGATGCACTCGAATCTGCAGAACCGCGCCGATGACGTCGGGTTTCGTTGCGCGAGTGATTAGAACGATCGCTGATGTGCAGAAAAATAGTATTCGAGATTTGTCGCATGCGGGCGACACAATGAAAGCCGTGTCCTTTCGCACGCTCGTTATGTGAGACCTGCGAAAATACCGCTCGCGTCCGGCAATTCCGGCATAACGGGGTTGCCGAAAACATCTTCACAATTCCTGACGCGGCAACTAACAAACACGACTTCCGATGGCTGCGCTCAACGAGAACAAATCAGGGATGACCGCACGCAGCGGCCAGTGGCTGGCGCTGCTATGCGCTTTCAGTCTCGCCGCTTGCGGCGGCGGATCGAGCGACGGCAGCGGAGCCTCACAATCGCCGCTTGCACAGCCGCCTGGCACACAGCCGCCGCCAACCCCGCCCGCGCCGACGGTTTCCCTGAGCGCCGCACCGACCGCCGTTAACGCGGGCGGTTCGACGCAGCTCGCCTGGTCCTCGACCAATGCTTCGGCGTGCACGGCCAACGGCGCCTGGTCCGGCACCAAAGCCACCTCGGGCAACCAGACGATCAGCTCCATTTCGGTCACCAGCACCTATGGCCTGATCTGCACCGGCACCGGTGGAAGCACGACGCGATCCGTGACGGTGAGTGTGAATGCGCCGCCCCCGCCCGCGCCCACGGTTTCGCTGAGCGCGGCGCCGACGACAGTGGCCGCAGGCGGTTCGACCCTGCTCACCTGGTCTTCGAGCAATGCCTCGAGCTGCACCGCGTCCGGCGCCTGGTCGGGCGTCAAGGTGACGTCGGGCAACGAGACCATCAATTCCATTTCTGCCCCGAGCACGTACACGCTGACCTGCACGGGCAACGGGGGCGCCACCGCGCGTTCTGCCACCGTGAATATAGCCGGGACGGCTGGCGTGAGCGGTGCGGTGGACAGCAGCCTGCTCAACCGCCACCAGGAGAGCGCCAACCTGGTGTACGCGTTCGCCGGCTTCAATTCGACGAGCGGCACGCCCGCCGCCACGGTTCCCGTGACGCAGGACGCCGGTGCCTGCACATTCCGTTACGCCCTCACGGGGCTTGCCAACGGCAACTACACCGTAGCCCTCACGAGCGACGGCGGCACTACCTTCAAGCGCAGCGCCAATGTCACGGTGTCGAGTGCGATCGCGAACCAGGCATTCACGCCCACACGCGTGGTGCAGGTCGGCCCCGGCCGCCAGTTCACCGACCCAAGCCAGATCACCGGCCTCTTAAGCGGCGACGTAGTGGAGATCGACGCAGGCACGTACAACGGCCCCGCGGTGACCTGGTCGACGAGCAACCTTACTCTCCGCGGCGTGGGTGGCCGGGCGCATCTCGTTGCGCCGGCCACCATCTCGAACGGGAAAGCCATCTGGGTTACGGCCGGCACCAACATCGCGGTGGAGAACATGGAATTTTCCGGCGCGGCCGTTCCGGACAAGAACGGCGCCGGCATCCGCGCCGACGGCCAGGATCTCGCCGTCTGCGGCAGCTATTTTCACGACAACGAAAACGGCGTCCTCGGCGGCGGCGGCAACGTGCTGATCGAGTACAGCGAATTCGCCCGCAACGGCGCGTGCGTAACAGGGTTCGGCTGTTCGCACAACATGTACATCGACGCCGCGCGTCTCACCCTGCGCTACAGCTATTCGCACCACGCGAACATCGGCCACCTCGTGAAAAGCCGCTCGCGGGAGAACTACATACTCTACAACCGCATCATGGACGAGGCCGACGGCACCTCGAGCTACACCATCGATCTGCCGAATGGCGGCCTGTCCTACGTCATCGGCAACCTGCTGCAGCAAGGTCCTAACACCGACAACCCGACGATACTCATCTATGGCGAGGAGGGTGCGACCAACCCAAGCCAGACGTTGTATGTCGTCAACAATACCTTCGTGAACGACCGGGGATCGGGCACTTTCGTCGAGCTCTCGGGCGGCACCACCGCGACGCTGCAGAACAATCTGTTCGTCGGCGGCGGCACCGTAGTCAGCGGCGGCGCGGTGACACAGACTACGAACCAGACCACCAGCACGCCGAATTTCGTCAATAGAACGACGTTCGACTACCGTCCGACCGCGACCACGCCGGGCATCAATGCGGGAACGGCGCCGGGGCTTGGCGGCACGTTCGATCTCACGCCGGTCTTCCAATACGTGCACCCCACCAACCGGCAGGCGCGCCCGGTCAACGGCGTCATCGATATCGGCGCCTACGAGTTCGTTCCTTAGTGTACGGGGGGCCCGCCGCACGGCGACGCTATAAGGACGTGGATCGCCGCCAGCGGGACCAGTTTGCGGGCAGATCGTGCGCATTTCCGCACGAAAATTTGTCCTGCGCAGACTTAGTGTTATCCCGCTGTCCGGGGTGTGGCTGCGCAAGCGCGCACCATGGGATACTGGTCCTCAAAAAAGGGCTCACATGTCGACGCATCTGGCGGAAAAGCCTCGGGCCGTTCAGGGTTCCATTCGGATCGAGCACGTCTCGGTCGAGTTCAGGCGCGACGGCGTCGCCATGCTTGCGCTGAAGGACATCGAACTGGCGATCGAGCCGGGAGAGTTCACTGCGCTGCTGGGTCCTTCGGGCTGCGGCAAGTCGACGCTGCTCAACGTGATTGGCGGGATGGTGCGTCCCGCCCGTGGCGAGGTTCGCATCGACGACACGCCGGTGACGGAGCCGACCGCGCGCTGTGGCGTCGTGTTCCAGCAGCATTCGCTGTTCCCCTGGATGACGGCGCTGGGCAACGTGGCTTTCGGCCCGCGCATGCTGGGTCACGCTTCGCCCGAGGCCGAGGCTCGCGAGTTCCTGGCCCTCGTCGGCCTGGAGAAGTACTCCGGGGCTTACCCGGCGCAGCTTTCCGGCGGCATGCAGCAGCGCGTCGGCATCGCGCGCGCGCTCGCCACGCGGCCGCCCGTGCTGCTGATGGATGAGCCCTTCGGGGCGCTCGACGCCCAGACGCGCAGCATCATGCAGGAGGAGCTGCTGAAGATCTGGTCAAAGCTCAAGACCACGGTCGTGTTCGTCACGCACGACGTGGACGAAGCGCTCTATCTTTCCGACCGCGTCTTCGCCATGACCAATTCGCCCGGTGGCATCAAGGAGGAAATCCGCGTCGACCTCGGCAGGCCGCGGGCACCCGAGGTGGCGCTGAGCGAGAAGTACGGCGCGCTCCACCGGCGCGTCCATCGGTTGATTCGCGAAGAGAGCCTGAAGGTGTTCAACGGCATCACCAGCTGACAGGCAAATGCATGGAACGAGCCATCCGGACCAACATTCCCCCGCGGATCAGCGCGCGCAGCCTTCTGGCCGGGCCGGGCTGGGCGGCCAACACGCTCTGGGCGGCGATCGGCATCGGCGTGTTCGTGCTCGTCTGGACCGCGATCGCGCTGCAGCTGCAAAATCCGGTCCTGCTGCCTACCCCCGCCGTAGTGCTCGAGGGATTCTACCGGCTGCTCGCCGACGGCTACCTCGTCAACGACGTGCTGGCGAGCCTGAAGCGCGTATTCGTCGGATTCCTGATGGCTTCGGCCGTCGGCGTGCCGCTCGCCCTGCTGCTTGCCTATTTCGTTCCGCTGCGCCGCCTGATCCTGCCGGTCGTCACCCTGATCCGCCCGATACCGCCGATCGCCTGGATCCCGATCGCTATCCTCTGGTTCGGCGTCGGCGACAAGCCGAGCTTCTTCATCACCGCCATCGCGGCTTTCTTCCCCATCTTCCTCAACTCATTTTTCGGCGGGATGTCGGTCGAGGACCAGCATCTGAACGCGGCGCGCAGCCTCGGTGCGAAGAAGGTCTCGCTGGTGATACGCATCATGTTCCCGTCGGCGCTGCCGATGATCTGGACCGGCCTGAAGATCGGGCTCGGCCAGTCGTGGATGGCGGTGGTGACGGCCGAGCTGATCGCGGCGCAATCCGGTCTCGGCTACATGATCCAGATGAGCCGGTTGAATCTCGAAACGGCCTATGTGCTGGTGGGCATGGTGACGATCGGAGTGCTCGGATCGCTGATGGGTGCTGCGCTTTCCGGCGTGGAGCGCTACGTGCTTCCCTGGAAGTCAAAATAACCGGCGCCCAAGGAGGATGCAATGCAACCGAAAAGCAGCGCGCTGAAGACCGCCAGAGCGTTCCTGGCCGCGGCCTGGGCGGTGAGCTCGATGGGCGCCGCGGCCGCGACAGGCGCGGCGCCGATCAAGATCCGCATCGCGTATCCGAGCGGCATGAACGGCCAGATCCCGGTTGTGATGGAACGCGCCGGCATCGCCCAGAAGCACGGCCTCGATGCCGAGTTCGTCTTCTTTCAATATGGTCCGCCGATGATGGAGGCTCTCGCCTCCGGCCACATCGACGCCGTGGTGACGAGCCTGATGCCGGTAACGACCTTCCTGTCGCGCCAGCCTGACGCGGCGCTGGTAGTCGCGAGCCTGGGAAGATCGAGCTACTCGCTCATGGTAGCGAAGAGCAGCGCTGCCCAATCGGTGGACGATCTCAAAGGCAAGCGCATCGCCGTGTCGTTCAATTCCGACTCGCACCTCGACCTGCTGCTCCTGCTCAAGGAGCGCAAGCTCGCTCCCGGGAAGGACGTTCGGCTGCTCAACGTCCAGCCGAACGAGCTGGTATTCGCCCTCAACGAGGGTTTTGCCGAAGCGGTCGTGATTCGCCAGCCCCAGGTGCTGAAGATGCAGCAGCAGTTCGGTGCCCGCGTCGTCCACACCTGGCCGTTCGATTTCATCTCCATCATGCGCACCGATTATCTGCGGCAGAGCCCCGACGCCCTGCAGCGCTATCGCAACGCCCTTCGTGAGTCGATTCACTACGCCGCTACCCACAAGGAGCAGGCGAGCGTCTGGTTCGGCGAGAAGCTGCGCGTGGAGCCTGAGGTCGTACGCCAGGTCTCGAACGAGGATCCGAACTTGCGCACGGTGAAGCAGCTGAGCGATGTGTCGATCGACCTGTCTCCGCCGGTGCGCCGCCGCCTGATGGACTGGTTCGATGCGAGCTACGAGCACGGCATGGTCAAAGCCAGGATAGACCCGAACCAGGCACGGATCTTCGCCAACTGATCCTGCGTCGTGGGGTTCAAGGTTTCCGTTCTGCGCCTTCGAGCGCAAAATGCGCGGATGCCAAGGACTCTTCTTTTCGCCCTGGTGCTGGCGGCCGCGTTGCCGGCGCAGGCGCAGGACTATCCGAGCCGGCCGATCCGGCTCATCACGCCGGCGGCGCCGGGCGGAACGACGGACCTGCTCGCGCGCATTTTCGGCGCCAAGCTCGCCGAGTCGCTCAAGCAGCAGGTCATCGTAGACAACCGCGCGAGCGCCTCGGGCGTGATCGCGGGGGAGATCACGGCGAAGGCGCCGCCCGACGGCTATACGCTGCTCCTCGCGTACCACCAGCACACGGCGAACGCTGCGCTCAATCCGAGCCTGCCGTATCACCCGGTCAACGACTTCACGCCGATCACGCAGCTCACCGCCGCAGGCTTCCTGCTGCTGGTGAATCCGGCCTCGCCGCCGCACACGCTGCAGGAATTCGTCGCCTGGACCAAGAGCTTCCAGCGGCCGCTCAATTACGGCTCGGCCGGGCTGGGAACCGGCGGCCATCTCGCCGGCGAGCTCTACAAGCAAATGACCGGCATCCAGGCGCAGCACATCCCCTATAAGGGAACCGGACCGGCGCTGATCGACCTCATCGGCGGGCGTTACGAGTTCAATTTCTCCGGACTGCAGGGCGCCTTGGTGCAGGTGCGCTCGGGCAAGCTGCGCGCGCTCGCGGTGACGACGCCCAAGCGCCTCGCCGCGCTAGCGGAGCTGCCCTCGGTGGCCGAGGCGTTGCCGGGATTCGAGGTGGTCGGCTGGTACGGTGTCATCGGTCCGGGCGCGATGCCGCCGAACATCGTGGCCCGGCTGCACGACGAGCTCGTGAAGGCGCTCGAGGCCCCCGATATCCGCAGCCGCATCCTCGACGACGGCTCGGAGCCCGTCGGCAGCAGCCCGGCAGACTTCCGCGCCTTCATGAGCGCCGACCTCGACAAGTGGGGGCGGCTAGTGAAGCAGAGCGGGGCGAAATCCGACTGAAGCGGCTGCGCTCCTTCGCACCTTACCTTCGCACCTTATTGACGAACCCGGTTTGATCGCCCCATAGTAGGCAGACTCAGGGGGAGGGGGCACCATGTTTCTGCCGCGCGAGGTAACGCGGACCGAGCTTCAGGCTGCGTGGAAGGCCGGATTCCAGTTGAGCTGCACCAAGATCCTCGAGCATCCGCAGGCCCGCTATTGCTGGCAGCCAATCGTCGTCTGGAGCGTAGCAAGGTACAAGGACGAGAGTGTCATGTTCCTTCTCGCCGCCGCGGAGTTCGAGCGCAAGCCGAGCCGCGAAGCGATGATGTGGATCTTCGAGCACTTCGTCGGCGACGGCCGCAAGCGCAAGGCGCAGCGGGAGGTGAACATCCAGCACGAGGCGCGCGACAAGACTTTCGAGCTGGTCACCGGCTACCAGAACCGCAACTATCGCCGCGGCGCCCGGCCCGACGCCTTCAGCGCGGCGCTCTATTCCATCAAGAACCAGCTGCACGACATCGACCGGCTGTTCAGGACCGACGTGACGAACCAAGCGGAGCGCGAGCCGACGCACCAGATGAAAGACCTCCCAGCGATCGTCGTGGATCAGGAACTGACCAGGATGCGGCAGCTCGGGATTCTCTTCTGAGCGCCGGCGCGATGCCCTGACTTCCCGCTGGACCCGCCTCGATCGGCCGCTCGCGCACGGCCAGGCTGACAGCCGCGGCGACCGCGGCGAGCGAGAGGTCGAGGCGCCACATCAGGTCGTAGCTGCCGGTGCGCTCGAGGACCACGCCGCCGAGCCATGCGCCGATGAACGCGCCCGCCTGGTGCACCATGAACGTGATGCCGAGCAGCGTCGCCAGGCGCCGGGCGCCGTAGACGCGGCCGATGAGGCCCGCCGTCGGCGGCAGCACGGCCATGTAGGTGAGTCCCATCCAGGCCGAAAACGCGAGCACCGTAAGCTCGGTCTTGGGCGCCACGATGAAAAGGGCGACGCCGATGCCCCGGGCGGCATAGAGCGACGCCAGGGTGCGCTTCATCGAGCAGCGCTGGATCAGCAGGCCCGCGGCGATGCTGCCCGCAATGTTGAAGAGCCCCAGCGCCGCGAGCGCCAGACCCGACACGCTCGAAGGCAGCCCGCACAGCTCGATCACGCCGGGAAGGTGCGTCATGAGAAAGAACACGTGCAGCCCGCAGACGAAGAAGGTCGCGTTGAGCGTCCAGTAGTGCGGGCTGGCAAGGGCGGTGCGGACCGTGGCGGCTGCTTCGGCCGCGCTGGGAGCGGGCGCGGCAGGCCGGCGGAAGAAAAGGGCGAGCGGTAACGAGGCGAGCGTCAGCCCGGCCAGGGCGAGCGCCGCGTCGACCCAGCCGGCGAGCAGCATCATCGCCTGCGTGGCGGGCGCGAGCACCAGCTGGCCGAGGGGTCCGCCGGCGCCGATCAGTCCGGCAACCATGCCGCGTCGCTCCGCCGGCACGCGCTGGCTGACCGTGCCGATGAGAAGCGAAGGGGCGCCGACTGTAGCCGCGACCCCGCCCAGGGCGAAGACCGCGACGAGCATGGAAGCGCTGTGGGCGAACGGAAGAATCGCGCCGACGGCGGCCGCGAGCAGCGTGCCGCCCGCGATCACCCGAGCGGCACCGATGCGCTCCGCAAGGATCCCGGCGAAGGGTTGCGCCACGCCCCAGCTGAGCTGGCTGACCGCGATGGCGAAGCTGATCGTAGCCACGCCCAGGCCGCTCGCCGAGTTGAGCGGCGACAGGAACAAGCCGAAGACCGAGCGCGTGCCCATGGTGACGGCGAGCAAGGCCACGGCCGCCAGGGCGAGGGCGAGCGCCCCGCCGCTGGCCGATGCGCCGCTTTTCTGCGCGTTGTCCATGCGGCCATGGTAGGAAGCGCGCGTATCGCCCGGATTGCGGCCGCAGGGACGTTCTGTGCCTCGATTGTTTCCGCGCGGTAGCCCTAGGCCGGCGGCAACAGGGTTAACATTGGCCGTACGTCGCGGAAACGGTTGAAACAATAAGAATGCGCCACGGACAACGCCGGGTTACGCGCGTTGGCTAGTCTCGCCCGCCACGAGCAGCATATTGAGTCAACCCACCAGAGGAGCGCAACGATGAGCACGGAAACGGAGAAGCAGGTTCAGAACGGAGTCAACGTCGACGCGCTGCTCGGTGCGCGCGACGCGCTGAGCAAGGCGCCCGAGGCCGCCAAGTTCAACTGGAAAGCGAGCTGCAAGTGGCTGAACGGCACCCACAGCCAGACCAGCATCCAGGGATTCTACGGCCTGGGCCAGCAGCAGAGCCACAAGACCGAGTTCACTTTCGACACCGACCACCCCGAGATCTTCGCCTCCGAGGACAAGGGCGCGACGCCGGTGGAGATGGTGCTCGCCGGGCTGGCCGGCTGCCTGACCGCCGGCGTGGCGTCGATCGCGCAGCTGCGCAAGATCCAGCTGCGCTCGGTCAAGGCGACGCTCGAGGGCTCGATGGACATCCAGGGCATCCTCGGCATCGACAGCGACGTGCGCAACGGCTTCAACGACATCAAGGTGAATTTCGAGATCGACGCCGACGCCTCGAAGGAGGACCTCGAGGCGCTGGTCGCGCAGTCGCAGAAGCGCTCGGCGGTGTATGACGTCATCACCAACCCGACCAACGTTTCGGTCTCGACTACCAAGAAAAGCCTCAACTGAGGCGTGAACTGAGAACCACCGCTCTCATCGTCGGCGCGGGGCACGCCGGCCTCGCCATGAGCCGCTGCCTCACCGAGCGCGCGATCGACCACGTGGTCCTCGAGCGCGGTGAGGTGGCGAACTCGTGGAAGACCGAGCGCTGGGATTCGCTGCGCCTGCTCACGCCGAACTGGCTGAGCCGGCTCCCGGGCTACCGCTAC
>Ga0075434_100000148_pt1 | contig 42965 bp, 33 predicted proteins | sample RhiMethybrSRZTD3_FD_75298 | JGI IMG/M metagenome (GOLD analysis project Ga0075434, IMG submission 75298) | Populus rhizosphere microbial communities from Tennessee, USA - Rhizosphere MetaG P. TD hybrid SRZTD3 | ecosystem: Host-associated > Plants > Roots > Rhizosphere > Soil | place: USA...
GCGGAAGCGCTCGAACTCGGCGTCGTCGAAATCGGGATCCACCAGCAGCGCCTCGTATTCGCGCGCGGGCAGGGCGCGGCGCGCGCGGGCCGCGGTCAGGACCTCCTGGAGCCGCTCGCGGAAGCGTGCGAGACGCAGTTCGTTCATGGGTGTTCGTTTCCGATCTGGAATCCGTGATGACGCGCGGAACCCTCGCTCCAGTGCTCGTCCACGCTCCCGACCCGCGCTGCTCGAGGCCCGGCCTTGAGCGCCTCCACCAGCCGCTCGAGGCTCGGCCGGTCGCCTTCGGCCTCGACCTCGACCGCGCCGTCCGCGAGGTTGCGCACCACGCCGGAGACGCCGAGCCGCCGCGCCTCCCGGACCGCGAAGTAGCGGAAGCCCACGCCCTGCACGCGCCCGCGGATCACGAGGTGAACGAAATGCATGTCACGGTCGTCGACCGCACGACAAGGGGCCCCGCTTCACTGCGGGTCGACTTCGACGTTCCCGACCGCACAGGGGTGAGGATGCACTTCCGGACACCCGGGCTGTCAAGAGGGCAGAGATGCCCGCGAAGGAATGGTCGGGGCGAGAGGATTTGAACCTCCGACCCCCTGGTCCCGAACCAGGTGCTCTACCAGGCTGAGCCACGCCCCGACATTGGATTCGCTATTCGCTTGCAGGAGGTGAATCGGGCCACGCATCGCGTCCCAGCAGCGGGACGAATCGGCACTCGCCGTGCCGCCGGCCCTCCCACCGCCCGCCCGTCATCCTGCGCCAGACTTCGAGATGCTGCCGCTCCTCGCCGCCGACCGGGATGACGAGCACGCCGGGTTCCTGGAGCTGCGCGCGCAGCGAATCAGGCACGCGTGGCGCGGCCGCGGCGACGAGCACCCTATCATAGGGTGCGAACTCCTGCCATCCGAGCGAGCCGTCGCCGTGGCGCAGCGCCACGTTGCGCACGCCCAGCGCCTGCAGCCGCAGGTCGGCGGCGCGCAGCAGCGAAGGCACGCGCTCCACGCTGTACACGCGCTCGGCGAGCCGGGCGAGCAGCGCGGTCTGGTAGCCGGTCCCGGTTCCCACTTCGAGCACGCGATGAGTGGGCTCGATCTCCGCCAGCTCCAGCATGCGCGCCACGATGTAGGGCTGCGAAATGGTTTGACCCTGCTCGCTCGGCAGCGCGTGGTCGCCGTACGCGCGCGCCACGAATCCCGGATCCACGAAGGCATGGCGCGGGACCGTGCCCATGGCGTCGAGCACGCGCCGGTCACGGATGCCGCGCGCCTTGAGCTGCTCCTCGACCATGCGGCGTCGCGCCGGCGTGTAGGGATCGACGTCGGCGGCGAGCGGCACGCCGTTCGTCATTTCGCCAGATTCCATTCGCCCACCGTACCCACCGCCGGCTCGTCGGTGAGGTCGAGCTTGAGCGGCGTCACCGAGATCCAGCCCTCGTGCACCGCGTTGAAATCGGTTCCGGGGCGCGGATCCCACACCGGGTCCTCGCCGCCGATCCAGTAGTAGTCGCGCCCGCGCGGATCCACCTTGCGCACCAGCTGGTCGCGGTAGACGCGGCTGCCGAGGCGCGTGACCGCCACGCCCAGCACCTCGTCCCAGGGCCGGAACGGGATGTTCACGTTGAGCAGTCGCCGGCGCGGCAATCCGCGCTCCATCACCTCGCGGGCCAGGCGCCCGACGAACCCGGCCGGCTCGAGGAAGTCCGTGAGCTCGCGGGTCGCGAGCGACACCGACAGCGCCACCGCCCCCTGCATCGCGCCCTCGATCGCGGCCGCCACCGTGCCGGAGTAGAACACGTCCTCTCCCATGTTGGGCCCGTGATTGATCCCCGAGATCACGAGGTCGGGCCGCACGTCGAGCAGACCGTACCACGCGCACACCACGCAGTCGGTGGGCGTGCCGTCCACGCTGTAGATGTCGACGTCGTGGCGGTGGATGCGGAACGGCCGGTGGAGCGTGAGCGAGTGCGAGGTCGCGCTCTGGTCCCGGTCGGGCGCCACGATCACCACGCGCCCGAGCGGCGCGAGCTCGGTGCGCAGTGCGCGCAACGCCGGGGCGAAGATCCCGTCGTCGTTGGTGACCAGGATGTTCACGAAGGAACCCGGCCCGGCTGGGGCTTGCGCCGCGCCCTCCGCATCTCGGCCGGCGGCATCACGCCTTCGGCGGTGAGCCGCAGCATGGTCCCGACGATGCGCGGCACGTCGCGCGTGAGCCGGAACTGGCTCTGCTCGTCGGCGTAGACCGTGGGCACCGCCACCTCGGCGAGGCGGAAGCCGAGGCGCGCGGCGCGCACGATCACCTCGGTCTCGAGCTCGTAGCGCCCCGCGGTCATCGGGGTGTGCGCGATCACCGCGCGGCCGTAGAGCCGGTAGCCGCACTGGCTGTCGGAAACGGTGCGCCCGGCGAGTGCTGAGGCCCATCCCGACGACAGCGCGTTCGCGAAGCGGCGCAGGCCCGGCATGTTGGGCGAGCGCACGCGCGCGCCCAGCACCAGGTCCGCCCCCGCCTCGGCGGCGGCCACGAACGCGGGGAAGCACTCGGGCGGATGCTGGGCGTCGGCGTCGAGCGTCACCACGCCGTCGTAGTCCTGGAGCAGCTCGAAGCCCTTGAGCAGCGCGTAGCCCTTGCCGCGGTTGGCGGCGAAGGAATGAACCCGCGCGCCGAAGGTGCGCGCCACCTCGGCGGTCGCGTCGCGCGAGCCGTCGTCCACCACCAGGGTGTCGGGGGGCGCGGGCAGGGCCTGAAGACGCAGCAGCACCTCGCCGAGGTGCGCTGCCGCCTGGTACGCCGGGACCAGGGCCGCGATGCGCATCAGGCGCGCACCGGCGGCGCTGTGGGGCGATGGCGGGTCAGGGCAAGCATCGTGGGAGCTTTCGATTCAGGCCCGGAGACGCCGCGGCGGCGGCTCGTGGAAGTGGGTGGGATGTAAAAATGGTCGGGGCGACTGGATTTGAACCAGCGACCACCTGCCCCCCATGCAGGTGCGCTACCAGGCTGCGCTACGCCCCGACCGTTAGGGGACGCGAGGCTCGCGAACGAGCGAATGTAGCGAACCAGCGCGCGCAAGCGCAAGTGCCGGTTCGAGAGGCGTTGAGTCGCCGAGCGACGCACCGGGACCGGGAGTCGCGTCTCGCGACGCCCGCTCGCTTCGCCTAGGGCTCCGCTCGCTCCTCGCGAGCGCGCGCAGGAACCGCCTGCGCGCGCCGCTCGAGCGCCGTGAGACGCGACTCCCGGTCCCGGCGCGCCGCCCGAACGGGCCTCACCCGCGCTCGCGCTTGAGCTTCGCGAGGATGCTCTTCAGCTCGGACTTGATCTCGGTGAGCGCGGCCTTGCGATCGGCATCGGCGAACGCGATCTCGGGCTGCCCCTCGCCGTCGCCCTTCTGCTCGTCGAGCAGCTTGCGGCGGGCGCCCGCGATCGTGAAGCGGCGCTCGTATAGCAGCTCCTTGATGCGCTGCAGCGTGCGCAGCTCCTCGGGCCGGTACATGCGGTTCCCGGCGCGGTTCTTCCGGGGGCGCAGCATGCCGAACTGGGTCTCCCAGTAGCGCAGCACGTGGGCCTTGACCCCCAGCATCTCGCTCACCTCGCTGATCGAGCGGTAGAGCTTGCCCTCTTCCTCGGCTTCCGTTCGCATCGGCGACACCGGCTTCCTCCTTACGCCTGGATCTCGCTCTTCAAGTCGCGCGTCATCAGCGCGTGCAGCGCCTCGCGCGGGCTCCTTCCGTCGAACATCAGCGCGCACACCTGCTCGGTGATCGGAAGCTCCACGCCCTGCGCGCGCCCGAGATCGCGGGCCGCGCGCGCCGTGGTCACGCCTTCCGCCACCATCACCATCGCTCCCAGCACCTGCTCCAGCGTCTCGCCGCGGCCGAGCCGCTCGCCGACGTGCCGATTGCGGCTGTGGCGGCTCATCGCCGTGGTGATCAAGTCGCCCATGCCGGTGAGCCCGAAGAACGTCTCACGCCTGCCTCCCAGCGCGACGCCGAGCCGCGCGATCTCGCTCAAGCCCCGCGTCAGCAGCGCGCCCTTGGTGTTGTCTCCGTACCCCACGCCGTCGCACACGCCGGCGGCGATCGCGATCACGTTCTTGAGCGCAGCTCCCAGCTCGCACCCGGCGACGTCGTCGTTGGTGTAGACCCGGAAGCGGCCGGTCGAGCACAGCACCTGCACCTGCCGCGAGCGGTCCGCGTCGGCCGCCGCCGCGACCACCGACGTCGGAATGCCGCGGCTTACTTCCTCGGCGTGGCTCGGGCCGGTGAGGATCACGGGATCGGGGTCGCCAAGCGCTTCGCGCAGCACCTCGCTCATGCGCATCAGCGTCCCGAGCTCGAGTCCCTTGGCTGCGCACACCGGCAGGCTCTTCTTCCCGCCCAGGGCCCGCACCTTCCCTGCCACTTCCCGCAACGCCTGCGATGGCACGACGAACAACGTGAAGGCCGCCCCGCCGAGCGCGGCCTCCAGTTCCGCGTGAACCTTAACCTCCGGAGGCAGTGCTATGCCAGGCAAAAACTTCCGGTTCTCCCGGGAGGACGCCAGTCCATCGAGCAGGGCCCGGTCGTGGTCCCAGATCCGGGCCTCGTGGCCCGCCCCCGCCAGGTGCACCGCGAGCGTGGTTCCCCAGGATCCGGCGCCCAGAACCGCGACCGTGCTCACGCGCGCTCCTCTCCTTCCCGGCCGGCGTGCCGGCCCGTCGAGGTCACGACGATTTGCCACTCCTGAGCGCGAAGCGGCGCTCCTCGCCGCGCGCGAGCCGCGCGATGTTCTCCTTGTGGCGCGCCACCACCAGCAGCGCGACCAGCGCTCCGAACGCGAAGGTCGGGCTCGCCACGCCGGCCGGCGACCGCACCGCGAGCGTGACGGCGAAGGTGACGGCGCCCAGGATCGAGCCGAGCGAGATGTAGCGCGTGAGCGCGACGGTGACGACGAACACCCCCGCCGACACGATGAAGGCGAAGGGGCTCAAGGCCAGCACCACGCCGCCGGCGGTCGCGACGCCCTTGCCGCCCTGGAAGCCCGCGAACACGGTCCACACGTGGCCGGCGATCGCGCTGAAGCCGACCGCGAGCCGGCACCACTCTGCGCCACCCGGGAAGCTCGCGGCGAGCGGCGTCGCCCCCAGCGCCCACACCGGGAGCGCGCCCTTCAGCATGTCGAGCACCATCGTCGCGATCCCGAGCCCCGCGCCGAGCGTGCGGTAGACGTTGGTCGCGCCGAGATTGCCCGAGCCCAGCGTGCGCACGTCGACGCCGCGAAACCAGCGCCCGAGCCACAGCCCCCACGGTAGCGCCCCCGAGAAGTAGCCGATCGCGACCGAGATCAGCAAAGCAGGGAGCGGCGGCATCACTGGCTCTTCCGCACCCGCAGCCGCACCGGGACACCGTGGAAGCCGAAGTGCTCGGTGAGGCGCGACCACACGAAGCGCCGGTAGTTGGCGTTGATCCGGCTCGGCTCATTCACGAACAGCGTGATCTCGGGCGGCCCGGTGCCAGTCTGGGTCGCGTAGTAGATCTTCGCGGTCCGCCCGAGCTTGGTGGAGGGCATCCCGCGCCGCTTCCGCACCTCCTCGAGCCAATCGTTGACTTCGGGCGTCGTGAGCTTGCGTCGGTGATCGGCGACGCGCGCGCCGAACAGCTGCGGCAGGCGGTGAAGATGCGTACGGGTGAGCGCAGAGACCGGCGTGGCGGGCAGGTCGCCGAGGGTCGCGTAGCGGCGCGCGCGCTCCTGGTTCAGCCGCTTCCACTCCGCCTCGCGGTCGGTCATCAGGTCCCACTTGTTGTAGAGCAGGAGCAGCGAGCAACCGGCGTCGAGCGCCTCGTGCGCGAGCCGCGCCTCCTGCGTCTGGAAGCCCTGGGTCGCGTCCACCACCAGGCCCGCAATGTCGGCGCGCTCGAGCGCGTTCAGCGAGCGCATCGCGGCGTAGAACTCGGGGTCGTCGTCGTATCGCGACTCGTGCCGGATGCCGGCGGTGTCGACCAGCGTGAAATCGCCGGCCGCGGTCTTCCACAGCGCGTCCACGGCGTCCATGGTGGTGCCGGGCGCGGGCTCGACGATCATGCGCTCCTCGCCGAGCAGCGCGTTCACCAGCGACGACTTGCCGACGTTGGGCCGGCCCACGATCGCGATGCGCGGCGCGGGCTTGCCTTCTACCGCGCGCTCGGGCGGCAGCATCGCGAGCACGCGGTCGAGCAGGTCGCCGATATGGGTGCCGTTCTCGGACGAGATCCCGAACGGCTCGCCCAGGCCGAGCGCGTGGAACTCGTGCACGGCGGAGTCGGTGGGCTGGTCGAGCTTGTTCACCACCAGCAGGCAGCGCGCCGCTTTCTTGCGCAGGCCGTTCGCGATCGCCTGGTCGAGGTCGGTCACGCCGGTCTTGGCGTCGACCATGAAGAGCACCAGCGTTGCCAGGTCGATCGCGATCTCGGCCTGGCGCCGGACCAGCGCGTCGCGCTTCGTGCCAACCGGGTCGTCCGGCCGCGCCGCGGGCAGGAAGCCGCCGGTGTCCACCAGCATGAACTCCCGTCCCGCCCACTCCGCGCGCGCGGCGTTGCGGTCGCGCGTGATCCCCGGGCGGTCGTGGACCACCGCGCGGCGCTCGCCCAGCACGCGGTTGAAGAACGTGGACTTGCCCACGTTGGGGCGACCGATGATGGCGACGACGGGAGCGGACATGGCGGGTCTGGGTGGCTCCGGGACCGGGTGCGGCCCGGGATCCGGTTGGGGCGAACGGCGCGGCGCGCCGGAGGTCGCGAGTGCATTCACCGGCGCGCCGCGAAGAGAATGGAGCGGGCAACGGGGTTCGAACCCGCGACCTCAAGCTTGGGAAGCTCGCGCTCTACCAACTGAGCTATGCCCGCAGGTGGCTCGAATGGCTTCAGTGACGCTCAAGCTAGGCCGCGGAGGACGAAGTGTCAACCCGAGTTAGGACGCGAGCCTCATCCGTTCGTGCGGTGACGCGTGCGTGGCTCGCGCCCCCCGCGCGCTCAGCAGCAGGGCTCGCCCCGCGCAGCCTGGAGCGCCGCGGCGAGCAGCGCAGCGTCCCCCATCGCGGCGTCGAGTCGCGTCGCATCGACGCGGTTGCGGAACCATGTGCGCTGCCGTTTCGCGAGCTGGCGCGTGCGCAGGCTGGTGCGCGCTTCGGCCTCCGCGAGCGTCATGCGCCCCTGGATCCGCCCGATCGCCTCGTCGTAGCCGACTGCGCGCAGCGCGCCCAGCGCTTCGCCGTGGCCGGCGGCGAGCAGCGCCTCGGTCTCCTCGATCAGCCCGTGGGCGAACATCAGGCGCGTGCGCCGCTCGATACGCTCGGCGAGCGCGCGCGCCGCGAGCGTGATCTCGATCGCGTGCCACTCCCCCGTCACCATCGGCTCGCCGATCTGCCGCAGCCACCAGGAGAGCGGCCGCCCGCTCGATTCCAGCACCTCGAGCGCGCGCGCGATGCGCTGGGCGTCGCGCGGCGCGAGCCGCGCCGCGGTCTCGGGATCGGACAGCCTGAGCCGCCGGTGGAGCTCGAGGCTGCCGACTTCCTGCACCTCGCGCCGCAGCCGCTCGCGCACCTCGGGCGCGGCGGGCGGAGCGGGCGCCAAGCCTGCGCGCGCCGCCTCGAGATAGAGCCCGGAGCCGCCGACCAGCACGGGGACGCGCCCGCGCGCGTGGATCGCGGCGCACGCCTCGCGCGCCGCGCGCCCGTATCCGCCTGCGGTCGCGCGCCGGCCGAGCGCGAGCGCATCGAACAGGTGATGGGGCAGTGCTTCGCGCTCCGCGGGCGTGGGCTTCCCGGTGCCGATCTCGAGCTCGCGGTAGACCTGGCGTGAGTCGGCGCACACCACCTCGCCGTCGAGTGATTCGGCCAGCGCCTCGCCCAGCGCGGTCTTGCCGGTCGCGGTCGCGCCCACGACGGCGACGATGCGACGCTCGCTCATGGGAGACGCGCCGCGCGGGCGCAGGCCCTCACCCGCGGCCGAAGCGCTTGTGGAGCTCTTCGAGATCGAGCCGCACGAACGTGACGCGGCCGTGAGGATCGCCGTGGGGCCGCGAGGTGCCGAACAGGCGGTTCACCAGCGTGCGCATCTCGGTCTGGGTGAGCACGTCGCCGGCGCGGGTCGCGGCATGACAGGCGTAGGAGCGCGCCAGGCGCTCGACGATGTCGGCGCCCACGTCGCCGCCGCCGCTCTCCCCCATGCCGTCCAGCATGTCCTGCAGGAGCTGCCCGGGCCGCTCGTGCTTGAGCTGATCGGGAATCCCCTGCACCACCACCGTGGGCGGCCCGAGCGGCGCCACCTCCCAGCCCAGCTGGCGCAGCCAGGGCGTGAGCTCGGCCAGCAGCTCGTACTGATCGCGCGACAGATCCACCAGTGCGGGGAACAGGAGCTGCTGCGATGCCCCCTGCTCGGCCGCGAGCCGCGTGCGCGCCTCCTCGTAGAGGATGCGCTCGTGCGCCGCGTGCTGGTCGACGATGATGAGCCCGCCGCGCACCGGGGCCAGGATGTACATGCGATGGAGCTGCCACAGCTCGGGCTCGCGCGCGCTCTCGTCTGCGGCCGGCGTGGCCGCGGCGCCCGTGCCTGTAGCACTCCCCTCGAGCGCGCGCGCCGCCGCATCGCCCCGCCCCGGGACCAGCTCGAGCCCGAGCCGGGTCTGATGCTCCGAGCCCTCGCGCACGCGGTCCGCCCATTGGGGCTCGGGGCCCCCGCCGCGCACCACGGTGAACGGCGGCTCGACCGTGGCGAGCGGCTTGGCGCACGAAGCGGCCACCAGTGAGAACACCGAATCCTCGGTGGCGAAGCGCACCTCGCGCTTGGTGGGATGCACGTTCACGTCGAGCCGGTCGGAGGGCACGCTGAGCCACAGCGTGGCCGACGGATAGCGCGCGCCCGGGAGCAGGTTGCCGTAGGCCTGGCGCAGCGCCTGACCGAGCAGCGGGCTCTGCACCCAGCGGCGGTTCACCAGGATCACCTGTCCGTCGCGCGTGGCGCGTGCGTGCTCGGGCAGGCCGAGCAGCGCCACCACGCGGATGCCATCGCGCTCGCCCTGGGCGGTCAGGAGCTGGCCTGCGAAGGAAGCTCCCCACAGCGCGGCCGCTCGCTCGCGCGCGGCGGCGACCGGATCGCTCAGGTCGCGCACCGCGGGCCATTCGAAGCGCTCGCGCCCGTCGACCACCATTCGCAACGCCACTTCGGGAAACGCGAGCGCATAGGCTTCCATCATGCGCAGGGCGGCGCGCAGCTCCCCGGTCGCGGAGCTCAGGAATTTCCGGCGCGCCGGCGTGTTGAAGAACAGGTCGGCGACCTCGACGGTGGTGCCGGGCGCGCGCCCTGAGTTGCCGCGCTCGCGGACCGCGCCGGCTTCGGCTGCGATGAAGCTCGCGCTCTCGGCTCCCGGCGGCCGGGTCGTGATCCGGAGCCGGCTCACGGCGGCGATGCTCGGCAGCGCCTCGCCGCGGAAGCCGAGCGTCGCGAGCCGGTCGAGATCCTCGAGCGCGACGAGCTTGCTGGTGGCGTGCCGCTCGAGCGCGAGCTCGAGCTCTTCGGGATCGATGCCGGCGCCGTCGTCCGAAACGGAGAAGCGGCGGTCGAGCGTGCCATCGACCCGCACCTCGATCGCGCGCGCGCCCGCGTCGAGCGCGTTCTCGAGCACTTCCTTCAATGCCGAAAGCGGGCGATCGATGACCTCGCCCGCGGCGATGCGGGAAGCTGTGCCGGGGTCGAGCCTCCGGATCGAGCGCTTGAGGGTGGCCTCCATGACGAGGAGGCGAGGATTACACGAGGCTTGGAGCGCGGGTCAAGAACCAGGGTGAAAACTAGGAGGAGAGCCAGCCCTCCGCCGAAGCGAGGAAGCCCTCTGCGTCCTCGGGGCCCGCCATCTCCGCCCGCAGGTCGGTGATGGGCGGGGCGGGCGGCGTTTGCCCGCACTCGCGCCATGCGTTCTCCCACGCCGCCAGCAGGCGGCGGCGCACGTGCGTGTAGTCGTCGGCCGGGACCGCGGTCAGGAGCAACACGTGGCGCGGCGGTATGCGCAGCAGGTAGTCGCTGCCGCGCAGGAGCTGCGGCAGGCCCTCGCACATGCGGTCCATCGCCGCGTCGGGGCCGGGGAACTCGAGACGGTGGAGCGTGAACGGCAGGCCGTCGAACTTGTTGCGCTCGACCGCGAGCAGGAGGCGCGCGCGGAAGTCCTCTGCGCCGAGCCACGCGCGCTCCTGCCCGGGAAGCAGCGGGAACGATCGCACGGCGCTCTCGCGGTCCTGCTGGTCCCAGCGCAGCCGCATCTCGTCCACCATCTTCTCCCACGACGAGACGCCGCCTTCGGGGTCGATCGCGGATGCTGCAAGCACGCCGCGATGCTGGATGGTGCGGAACGGCCACGCGCCCCACAGCTTGCCGACGTTCGGGCTGGTGAGTCCCTTGATGATCTGGGGCGAATTGAGCTGGAGCGCGAGGCCCACGATACCCTCGAGCAGTGGATCCTGCGCGCCGACCTGGATCAGCTTCATCAGATTTGCGCGCCCGGCGTGCAGCTCCGCGCTCCCCGCGCCGGTGTTCACCACGAGCTGGCGGAGCGCGGCCTCGAGCGCGGCCCGGTCTTCGGGCGAAGGGAAATTCTGGAGATTCTCGAGCGGGCGGGAACGGTCCGTGGACCGGCTCTGCACTCTCACCGTCGAGACCGGGTGGGCCATGACCTCCAGCGCCTGCTCCACCACCGAATCGAAGTCCTCTGCAGCGGCCTTCGCCGGCGCAGCCGGAGCTGCCTCGGGCGCCGATGGCGCCTTGGCGACGTCGGGCGCCGCTTGCGCCTGAACTGGCTCGGGCGCTCCTGGCGCCTCGGCGACCTCGCGCACCGCAGGTGCCCTGGCCGCCTCGGGCGCCGCTGGCGCCTTGGTGACCTCGGGCGCCACTGGTGCCTTGGCGACCTCGCGCGCCGCAGGTGCCCTGACTGCCACGGGCGCCACTGGCGCCTTGGTGACCTCGGGCGCCGCCGCCTTGGCGGGCTCTGGCACCGGCGGCCGTGCGGCCGCTGGCTCGGGCGCCGCTGCCGTCTTGGCTGCCTCGGGTGTCGCCGGGCCCGAGCGCGCACTCTCGGCCAGGCCGGGCTCCACGGAGGCCGGACTCTTCCGCTCCGCCGCGGCCACCTTGGGCGCCGCGGGCTCGGCGTGAGCGCGCTCGCGCGCGGGCTCGGGTTTCGCGGCCTCCGGCGCCAGCGCGACGGCTTCGGCCCTTCCCGCTGCGGGTGGTGCCGCGGCCTTCCCATCCTCCCTTTCGAGGAACTCGAGCGGCGAGAGGCACGGCGTGCGCAGCGCTTCGAGCAGGCTCTGGACCCGGGTGCGCCGCAGCGAGCGGTCGCTCACCAGCGCCAGGTCGAAGATCTCCCGCGTCAGGTCCGCCAGGTCGAGCGTGCGCGGCAGGCCGCACACCTCGGCCATGCGCAGGCCCGCGTCCTCGGTCCGCTCGCCGGCCACGAGGCGGACCGAGAACCCGGGGCGCTTGAGGAGTCGGGGAAGCAGGTCGGCGTCCTGCCAATCGAAGTCGATCAGCACGACGCGGCGACGGGCGGCTTCCGTGACGGCCGTTGGGAGGGTGGACATCATGTCGATCCGATTCCCGGTGCGGCCGAGCGCGGATGATATCAGCCGCGAGAGTATTGCAGCCCAAGTGGATTGTGACCCGCCTGCCCCGCCCGGCGCTCGATGAGCCTGGGCGACAGCGAAGGACTACTGCTGGCTCGGCTCGGGGAGGCCGACGTCCTTCAGCCCGGGATCGAGGATCTTGACCGGGTATCGGCGCTTCAGGTCCACGAAATAACCGTGGAGCTTCTGGTCGAGCAGCTTGCGCCGGTCGGCCTCGACCCGGGTGGCGACGGCCGCGGGGTCGGGCGCGGCCCTCCGGTCGAGCCGGACCCGCGCGACCGCGGAGGAGAGGGGCAGCCAGCCGCTCACCTGCCCCGGGCTCAGAGCCGGGGGCCGGCTCCCGCCGAAGGCCAGCGAATCGATCAGGGAAGCGCCGCCGAAGCGCGGTAGGCCCTTGCCACGCTCGAGCGATGCGATGCTCTCGAGGCCCCCCCAGTACACGGCCAGGCTGTCGAGCCCGATCCCCTGCATGCCGAGGGAGTCGAGCTCCGCCAACTTCGCGCTCAGCGCGCGCTGTCCCGCCCCCTCCCGGTAGGCCTGGATCGCATCGTCCTTCACGTCCTCCCAGGTTGGCTTCGGAGCCGGCACGATCGAATCCAGCCAGCTGAAGGCGTAGTCCTTGGCTTCCGACTTGTGCGGGCCGGGGTACATCTCTCCGGGCTTCATCCCCTCGAGCGCCGCCAGCACATCCACCAGGACCGGCAAGCCGCCGCGGTCCCCCATCTTGTGCTCCATCGGCAGGATCGAGAGCTTCAACTTCTTCGCTGCCACGCGCAGCTTGGCGGGCGTGCCCGCCACCAGATAGAGGCTGTCCGCCCGGGTCCGCGCGGCCTTCTCGACGCGCTCGAGCGCCAGATCGGCGCCCACGTTGCCGTACATCCACACCAGCGGCTGGGCCACGGCGCTCTCGCGCGAGATGCACTGGATGATGTGGTAACCCTCCTTGGTGCGCACCAGATCGCTGATCTCACCCTCCTTCAGCGCGAAGGCGGCGCGCTCGAACTCCTCGAGCATCGCGCCACGCGCGAAGCTGCCCAGCTCGCCGCCCTGCTCGCGGGTCGGCGGGTCGTCGCTGAACTGGCGGGCCAGTGCCGCGAAGTCCTCGCCGGCGCGGATGCGGCGCAGCACGTCGGTGGCGCGCGCGCGCGCCTTCTCTTCGGCTTCGGGACCCGGTCCGTTGGGGCTGATCAGGATGTGGCGGGCACGCACCATCTCGGGAGCGGAGTAGCGGTCCATGTGCTCCTGGTGGTAGCGCTCGACCTCCGCGCGCGTGAGCTGGATGTCCAGGATGTCGGGCGGCGGCACCGACAGGCGGCTGAGGTGCATGATGTCAGGTCCCTTGAAGCGCATCGGATCCTGGTCGAAGAGCTGCCGCGCTCCCTCCTCCTCCACGCGGTCGCGCTCCTGCCGCTGCCGCGCGGCGACGACGTCACGCGCCTGCTCGAAGGTCGGAATGTAGCCGGCCACGACTTCGTAAACGTGGAACACCATCGGGCCCTGGCGCGTCGGTCCGGTCCCGACGCCCAGCGCTCCCGCGCGCCGGTTGAGCGAGTCGCCGAGCACGCGCCCGACCACGCCCTCGTCGGCCGGCCGGCCGAGCAAGACGGGGCCCACCTCGCGCAGCAGCGTGGCCTTGGACTCGAGCGCGCGATCGCGCTTCCCCTGGCGCCACGCCGCGGCGATCCCGGCGATGATCTCGCGCGCGGTGTTCACGCGCTGCTCGCTGATCGCGCGACGGCGCACATCGGCCTTGACCTCATCGAACGGGCGCGCGCGCACCGAGGTGGTCGCAGCGTCGAATGCCGAGTAATCGGCGAGGTGCGCGCGGTAGTAGCGCTCGAGCTCCGCGGCGCTGGGCTCCTTGGTCGCCAGCGCCGTGGTGTCCGCGAGCGCGTAGCGCACGCGGTAGCCGGTGGTGCGGAGGCTGTCGCGCATGCGCTGGTAGACCGGCCGCAGCGCATCGTCCTCGGACTGCTTCTGTGCGCGCTCGCGCAGATCGGCGCGGATCTTCCCCGCGACCTCGCTGAGCGGAGCGACGTACGACGGAGTCCGCTCCTCGACCCGCACCAGCAGCCAGCCGAAGTCGGCCGGCACCGGCTCGGGCAGCACGCCGCCGGGCGGCAGCGCGAACAGCAGCGAGTTCAGCCGTTCGCCGCCGCGCCAGTAGCCGGGGAAATTGTCGCGCGTGACCAGGATGTCGCGGCGCGGCGTGCCGAAGTCCGCGGTCGCGTCCTCGAGCGTCTCGCCGCCCTTCACCGCGGCGAGCGCGTCCTGGGCCTGGCCCTTGAGGCGCTCGGTCCACGAGCGCACCTTGACGGGATCGGAGCGCTCGGCCTCGCTCAGCGCCGGGGTGTTGAGGAATGCGATCGTGAGCCGGGCGCGATCCGGGCGGGTGTAGGTCGAGCGGCGCGCGCGATACTCCGCGAGGATGTCGGCCTCGCGTGGCTCGGCGTAGTGGCCGGAGAAGTCCACGCGCCGGAGCGCGAGATACGAGATCGCGGCGCGCGACAGCTCGCGCTCCGCGGTCGCGCGCAGCTCGGCCTCCGGCAGGGCGAACTCGCGGTCGAGTTTCTGCTGCAGCCGGCGCGCGCCGAGCTCGACCCGGATCTGCTGCACGGCCGATGCGAATTGCGCGGGCTGCGTGGTGCGTACGGCGTCGTACTTCGCGGCGTTGAACACGCCGCCGCTCTGGAAGAACGGATCGCGCTTCATCTCCGCTTCCGCTTCCTCCACGGTCGCGAGCAAGCCGCGGCGCTCGGCCTCGAGCTTGAGGAGCTCGCGCTGGATCAGCCCCTCGAGCACCTGCCGGCGCGCGATCGGCACGAACTCCGCGGCCAGCTCGGAGCCCGAGCGCGCGTTGTACTCACCGGCCTGCCGCGCGTAGCGCGACTCGAACTCGGCCCGCGTGATGCGGAGCGAACCCACGGTGGCGACGACCGAGTCGGGATTCGGCGGCGGAAGCTTGGAGGCCGGCTTCGCCGCGGGCGGTTTCGCGGCGGAGGACTTGGTGGCCGGCGGTTTCGCGGTGGGCGCCTGAGCGAAGGCGACGCTGGCCGCGACGGTGAGAGCGACCAGCAGCGCGGGCGCCCGGGCGCGAAGTCGCGAAGCGGACGGCGACGGCGTTGCCAAATCAGAACCGTGCATCTAGCGTGCTCCGATCATGTGGCGACTCGACCGTGATGCCGAGCTTCCCCTGTGGCGACCCGAGGCGCGCTCCGACGGGCTCACGCTGGCGTTCAGCACGCGCCGCGGTGGCGTGAGCGAGGCCGAGTTCGCTTCGCTCAACCTCGGCGGCTCGAGCGGCGATCGCGAGGACGCCGTGCGCGAGAACCGCCGGCGCATGCTCGAGAGCCTCGGGATCGATACCCAGCGCCTCGCCACCGCCGGGCTGGTGCACGGCACGGAGGTCGCGGAGGTCCGCGGCCCGGGCCACACCCTGGGTTGCGACGCGCTGCTCACCCGGGAGCGCGGGGTCGCGCTGACGGTTACGACCGCCGACTGCCTCCCGCTGATCCTCACGCTTCCCGGGACCGTAGCCGTCGCCCATTGCGGTTGGCGGGGCACCGCTGCCGGGCTTCCGGGCCGCGCGCTGCTCGCCGCCTGCGAAGCCGCCTCCGCCACCCCGCGGGAGGTGACGGCGCACCTCGGACCTTGCATCCGACCGTGCTGCTACGAGGTCGGTCCCGAGGTCCTGCGGCAGTTTCCGGCTGAGTTTGGGTCTGTTGTGGAGGGGCGTCATCGTCTCGATCTGGCCGCGGCGGCCCGTATGCAGCTCCTGGACTTGGGCGTTCCTCCCGAGACGATCTTCGACACCGCTGCCTGCACCTGCTGCGCGCCGGACTGGTACTTCTCGCACCGGCGCGACGGCCAACGCTATGGCCGCCACTGGGCGCTGGCTGCGATGTCGTGAGATTGAAAAGCGACCCACGCTCGAAACGGCCGGGCAGTATATCACGTCCCGGAGCGGGTCTGGGAAGCGCCGTTACGCCGGCTCGATCGGGTTGAAGCCCAGGTCGGGGCGGCGCACGCGCCGCAACGCGTCGGGATCCGTGATCACCTGAACTTCGCATGTGACCGTGACCACGCCGCGGAACAGGTGGCCGGTGTGGGCCACGAAATCCTCGCCGGCGATCACCGCGTGGCAGTGCGGATACGGCTCGCCTTCGAGGTCGCTGAAGTTGCCGGTGAGCGCGCCGATCTCGTGCTCGCCCGCGAAGCTGCGCGTCACGTACTGGCCGGTCGCGCGCACGAAGAAGCCGAGCTCGGTCTCCCCTACCGCGCCCAGCCCGCTGATCAGGCCCGCGCGCACGCCTTCGGCCCGCGCGAAATCGCGCAACGTGGCGATGATCTCCTCGCCTGAGTCGAGGCGGATCACGTAGCCGTAACGCGTCCGGCGGAACTTCACGCCGGGATCCCTTCCCGCATCGCGACCCGCCCCACCGCCGCGAGCCGCTCGAACAGCTCGCGCAGGCCCGGCTCTTGATCCGACCCGGCGGGCGTCACGCGCGCGCCCGACTCGAGCCACACCATGTGCGCGATCTCCTCCAGCGTGCGGCTGCCGTCGCACGCCGCCCATGCCAGCTCCATCGTGGTGCGGCCGCCTGAGATCGCGCCCTCGAGCCGGCTCCACGCCGCGCGCTCCGCGGGCGGCAGGCGGTCGAAGCCCGGCAGCAGGTGCCACAGGAACTCGAGCGGCCCGGCCTCGGTGCGCCGCGGACGCACCGGGCCTGCACCCGGCGAACGCGCAGGGAGCGCGCATTCCGGAACGCACGCGCCCTCGCGCCGCGCGAAGTCCTCGAAGGCGCGAGCCGCCTCGGCCCGCTGCGCCTCCGTGGCGCCCAGGCGCTCGAGGCTCGAGAGCGCGCGCAGCGCGCGCAGGCGCTCGCGCGCGAAGGCGCGCGCCGGCTCCTCCTCGTCGAGCGCGTCGAGGGCGCGGCGGCGCGCCCCGCGGCCCACCGCCTCGATCAGCCACTCGGCCTCGCGCGTCCCGGCGGCCGCGAGAAAGCCCGCGTAGGTGGCTGCGCAAGTGGCGGCGAGCGCGAGCGAGCGCGGATCGCACTTGTCGGGCGTGTCGTGGGAGGAATGGTAGAAGCGGTCGGGCCACTGGATCAGCATCGGGCACGGCACGCCGCCCGCGTTCACCAGCGCCGCATGGTCGCTGCCGGCGGCGAACGGCACCTCGGCCGCGCGCATCATCGAGAAGTGGCCCGGTCCCGAGTAGGACGGCACCCATTCGGTGGCGGCGCGGCGGATGCGGAGCAGCAGCTCCTCGGCGAAAGAGCCCTGGAAGCACGGCGGCCGCTCGATCAGCAGCGTGCTGCCGCAGCGCTCCTGGTCCTCCCCCACCATGTCGAGGTTGAGCGCCGCCACTACGCTCGTGCTGCGGCGCGCATCCTGCGCCAGCCACGCGCAGGTTCCGGTCAGCTCGGGCATCCACAGGAAGCGCACGGCACGCGCGCCGGGCTTCCACGCGCCGCGCGCGGCGAGCGATCCCAGCACGCGCGCGGCCTCGAGGTTGGCCGCTGCGCCCGATGCGTTGTCGTTGGCGCTCGGCTGCGGGTGGCACAGGTGCGAGAGCACCACGATCTCCGGGGCGGCGGCCCCGCCCGCGGCCGGGATCAACGCCGAGACCAGCGGGATCTTGGTGTCGAATGCGCGCGACTCGATCTCCACCTCGAGCTCGAGGGCTTCGCCTGAGCGCAGGCGCTCGCGCAGGCGGGCGCCGGTGCGCGGGCTCAGCACGAACCCCCAGCCGCGCGGCTCTTCCTCGTTCCACCAGAACGAGGTGTAGCTCAGGGCGTCGGGATCCTCGAACGCATCGCGCACCGGCGGCACCAGGCGGCGCCCGTCGTGGAGCAGGCCGGCAGCACCCTCCTCCACCACGAAGCGGCGGTGCGCCGCGTGCGCGGCCGAGCGCGTGAGCACCACCGCCCCGCGCACCTCTGCGCGGCGCTCCGCCGCTTCCTCCGGCGCCACGATCGGGAACCGGCCGCGCGCCGGCGCGCTGCGCAGGATGAGCGAGAGCTTCTCCGCGTCGTAGTCGCACAACCGCTCGCGCGTTGCGCCCGCCACCAGCGTCGCGGTGGCGCGCGCGCACGCCCAACCCTGCGGCATGAGCCAGCCGAGGCGGCGCGTGCGCCCGTCGCCCGGCACGCTCTCGCGCTCGACCGCGAGGCCGCACGCCTCGAGGCGCCCGACCAGCCACTCGGCCGCTTCGTCGTAGCCCGGGCTCGCCTGGACGCGATGGTGTCGCGCTAGGGCGCGCACCGACTCGAGCGCGCGCTCGCCCGAGACCTCCGCGCGCACCGCCTCGAGCAGCGTGTCGAACAAGGGATCTCCCGGGTGACTGGATCAGCGGGCCGGCCGCAGCCGCTCCTGGTCCCGCCGCGCCTGGAGCGCGAGCAGAACCGCGAGCAGGAGCGGCGCGCCGTACTCCACCCAACGCCATCCCAGCGACAGGTGGAAGTCGCGGCCCTCTGCGGGTGTCGCCAGCACACCGTAGTTGAGAACCGCCGTGAGCGAAAGCAGGAGCCACGGCGCCGAAGGTGAGAGCGGCTCGAATGCGAGCGCCCAGCCCAGGTACCAGGGATGGAGCACCGGGGAGAGCAACAGCGCTCCGCGCATGCAGAGCCGCGTCGCAGCAGCCGCGGAGGGGCGCTTCACGAGCGCCCAGACCACGAGTGCCAGGAACAGTGCGAGCGCCACGCCGCGCGCCACGATCAAGCCGCCTGCGCGCTCCAGGTAGTGGAACACCAGCTCGTTGTTGCTCCACGCGGACCAGAAGGCGTGGACGCCGGAGCTCGGGCCGCGCGCCTGCCACAGGAACCACGCGAGCCCGGCACCGACCAGCGCCGCCGCGGTCAGACGCGCGCGCCACGGCCATTCGCGCATCAAGAACGGCAGCGCCACCAGCGGCGCGAGCTTGGTGAGCGCGCCCGCCGCCAGCGCCAGCGCCGAGAGCAACGGGCGCTCGCGCGCCAGCGCCAGCGCCACCACCAGCCATAGCAGCGCGGTCGGGTCGTTGTGGCCGCTGCCGGCGTACTCGACCAGCACCAGGGGATTCCACGCGTACGCGATCACCGGCGCCGGGCTCGAGCCGAGCCGGCGCAGCCATGCGAGCAGCACCGTCACCAGCGCGAGATCGTGGAGCACTGCCCACAGCTTGAACGCCGTGACCGTGGGCGAGATCCACGCGACCAGCGCGAAGCCCGCCTCGGCGAGCGGCGGATAGATGGTGGCGAGGTCCCGATGGTTGATGTGGGGATGGATCTCGCGGTCGACGAGCGGCGCGAGTGCCGGGTCGTCGGGGCTCTGGCGGTAGGGATTCCCGCCGTGGAGAATGACGCGACCCTCCCACACGTAGCGGTAGAGATCGCCGGAGAGCGAAGGCGCCGCAGGCAGCAGCGCGAGCCGCGCCGCGACCGCCACCGCCAGCACCGCGAGCCCGACCTGCGGCAGGCGCTCGTAGCGCCTCAGGCGCAGCAGCGCGAGGGCGAAGAACGCGAACGCCAGCGCGAACAGCGCCTGGAAGGTGCCGAGGTTGCGGAACCACGCCGGCAGCCGGCCGAGCAGCGCCATGACGAGCGTGAGCCCGGCGCCGATCGCGGCGAACTCGACTGCGGGAGCGAGCGAAGCGCGGTGCGGACCGCCTTCGATCAAGCGGAGCGGCGGACGGGCTAGCGTTTCGTCGGTACCGTGACCCGGCTCGCGCGCGTCGTCGTGTTGCCCGCGAGGTCCACCGCCCGCACGCTGACGGTGTGCTCGCCGGGCTCCACCTTGGGCAGCCGGGCGCGGAAGGAGAGCGTGCGGTCGTCGGCGAGCCCGCCCTCGGGCGTGACGGTGCGCCAGTCGTCGTCGTCGAGCGCCACCTCGATGCGCGACAGCGGACTCGTTCCATCCTCGGCCTTGCCTTCCAGCGACACCGTCCCCGCCTCGCCGCGCGCCGCGAACGACGTGACCTCGGGCGGCGTGTTGTCGACCGTGAACGGCTCGCTGAACGCCTCGGTGGTGCGCTCCTCGCCCAGCGGGTTCACGTTTTCGTCCGATGCCGTGATGCGCAGCCGGTAGCGGCCGTCCGGGAGCGCTCCGGTATCCCAGCTGAACGAAGTGGCATCGAGTTTCTCGGCGATCTGGATCCACGCCCCCTCGTCGGCGCGGCGCACGTGCACGGTGTAGGTCAGCGCGTCGCCGTTGGGATCGGCCCCCCGCCACTGCACCGTGCGCAGACCCCGCGCCCACATCGGCAGATCGCGCAACGCCCGCGGGGTCGCGGGCTGCGGCAGCGAGTACTCCACCTTCTGCCCGCCGGGGAGACTCTGGGTGACGGATTCGCTGCGCGGCGTCATCTCGCCCTCACGGAATCCCTGCCCCTGCGGCGCCACCACGATGTCGTCCACCGTGGGCGGCAGGTTCAGCTCGCGCCACGCGACCTCCACCGATTCGATCCGGGACTTGTCGCCCGCGAGCGCGAGCTTCCACTGCAGGTAGCGCGCCGGCGGTGATTCGACGCGCGCGCCGCCTTCCGGAACCGCGCCGCCTTTCCACGGAGTCCAGGTGGTGTCGGGCGGATCGGTGTTGCCGCTGCGCGTCTCGATCGTCACGCGGCCCGCGGCCTCGCCGCGCCAGCGGATGCGACCGAAGCGCGCGACGCGCCGCGCGTCGAGCGCGGTCGAGATCAGCTCGCCCCGCTCGCTGCGCTCGGGCCCGATGCGCCACAATGCCGCCGGGTTCGACGCCGCCGCGTAAATCCGCCCGTCCCGGCCCGTCGCCAGCGCTGTGATCTGGCCCTGGGGCGCAGCCATCACGTGCGTGGCGCCGGCCGGGCGCTCGATGCGGTAGAGGCCGGCGCGGTTTCCGGTCGCGGCCAGCACGCCCTCCTTGGTGGCCGCGAGCGCGAACACGAACGGCTGCTGCGAGCTCCAGTATGTGCTCGTCACGCTGTCGGGGACGATGCGGTAGACCGTCGCGCGCCCGCCGCTCACCGCGCTCTTCACCGGCGCGGGCCGCTCGCCGCCGCCCTCCTCGCGCTCCTCCGCCACCGCAGAAGCGGTGAGCCCCGCCGCGTACAGCGCGCCGTCGCTGCCGAGCGCGAGCGCGCGCACCTCGTCCTCGGCGGCGTCGAACACGGTGCGCACCGCGCCGGCCTCGGTCACGCGAAAGACGCGACCGCGCGAGTCGCCGCCGACGAACACTCCGCCGTGACCGTCCCCGGCGAGCGAGATCAGGTTGCTCTCGTCGGAATCGAGCAGCACGCGGCTCTCCTTGCCCGTGACCTTGAGCAGGCGCCCGCGCGTTCCGGTCGCGGCGTACCAGCCGCCGCCCGGAGCCGCGCTCAGCCCCCACACGTAGCGCTCGCCGGTGCGCGCCACCAGCGCGGTGTCGCCGCGCGCGCCGATCCGATAGATGAAACCCTCGGGTCCGGTGCCGGCGACCGCGCCCTCCCCGGACGCCGTGATCGACAGCACCTGGCCCACCGGCAGCAAGACCCACGGCCGGATGCCGCCCTTCTCGGTCCAGCGGTCCACGCGCCCGTGATCTCCGGCGATCGCGACCGATCCGTCGGCCAGCACCGCGATCGCCCACACCACCGAGAGGCTGTCGTCCTTGGACTGCTCGGTCCTGGGGCCGACCTCGATCACGCCGTCGGGCCGCACCACCAGGCCGCGCGCCTCCGACTTGGCGTGGTCACCCGCGGAGTCCGTGATCCACCACTGGGTCTCGGCCGCGCGCGCCGCGCCACAGGCCGCGAGCAGGAGCGCGAGCGCGAGGTGGGTGCGCACGGCCAGCGTGCGCGCCGTGGCCGCGCGCGATCGTGGCTTCGCGTGTCCGCCCATGGAGCCCTTCGCGTGTGCGCTCATGGAGCCCTTCGCGTGTGCGCTCATGGATCGCTTCGCGTGTCCGCTCATGGAGCGTCCCGATCGACCGCGACCTGGAGCTGCAGCTCGCCGCGCACTTCGCCCGCGAGCGACTCCCGCTTCTCGTCGAGGCGCGCGAGCTCGCCGCGGCCCGCGAAGTCGCCCGCGGTCTGACCGCCCGCGAGCAACGCGAGCGCAGAGACCGGCAGCTCGGGATAGTCGCGTCCGTCGCTGGTCACCTCCGGGGCGCGCGCGAACAGCGCGGCGTAGAGCGCGTCGCCCGGGCGCAGCGTGCCGAGCCTGCGCCACGCGTCGTCGAGCGATGTGGGACGGTAGCGCCACGGCAGCCGCGCGGCCTCGTAGCGCGACAGCTCGTCTCCGCCGCCCACCCACAGCAGGTAGCGGCCTTCCGGCACCTCCTCGGGAACCGTGAGGATGAGGTCGTGCTCCTCACGCTCTCCGTGCCAACGCTCCAGCTCGCAGCGCACGGTGAACTTGGCACCGGGTCGCACAGCTGCGTCGAGCACGCGCGCGCCGCGCAGCGTCCACTGATCGCGCCCCGGCCCCACCTCGACTAAGACGCGCACGCTGTCGAGCGTGAGGCGCTCGAACGGGTTGTTGAACAGGAAGCGCAGCGGAGAGGCCACAGAGCCCGCGAAGTCGCCGACCGGAGCGTCGCCGGCCGATACGTCGGAGATCGTGAGCGGAGCCGAGCCACGACGATGGAGCTCGAGCTTCCAGCGCACCGTCTGGCTGGCGCCCGCCCCGCCCGACTCGAGCAGGCTGTTCATGGTGGCCAGGGCGATCAGCTGCGGCGCGAGCGCGCGGTCCTCGATGCTCTCGAACCGGAACGCCCTCGGCTCACGCGCGGCGCCGCGCACCGCGACGCTCACCGGGAGCAGCCGCGGCACTCCACCGATCCGGCCCGCGACCGCCGCGCGCCGGTCCTGGGTCACGACCCCGGCCTCGCGCCCGGTCACCCCCAGCTTGAACGACGACATCTGGCTCGCCACCACCGTGGTGATGGATGCGGTCGAGAGCGGCAGCCGCACCTCGCCGGATTGGAAGAACGGGTGGCCGAAGATCAGCACCCGGTCGCCATCGCGGTAGGTGACGGTGCCGATCGCGGACAGCAGCAGGTCGCCGCGCAGCACGTCCACCGCGACCGCGGCTCCCGGGACCAGCGCGTCGGCGGTCGGCCCGCCGGCCTCGGCCTTCCCGCCCGGCACCACCGCGAAGCCGAGCGCTTCGAGCTCGCGGCCGAGCGGCTCGAGCGCGCGCGCATCGAGCCCGCTGCACGCGAGCGGGATGCGCAGCGGTGTCATGCCCCCCGTGGTGTCGAGCGCACGCCGCGCGCTCGGGGCCGGGCCCGCGCTGGACGCGACCGGCTCGGCCGCGCCATCATCCCAGCGGAACTCGCGGAATCGGGTGCTGCTGCCACTCGGCGCCACGATCTCCGCGCCGGTCGGCCCAGCGGTGCCCGACGGCTGCGCCTGGGTCGGCTGATCCAGCACCTCCAGCATCTCGCGGATGGGCGTGATGCCGAACAGAGGCTCGCGCGAGAAGTTCCAGCCGCTCGAGAGCGCGCCGATCAGCCGGCCGTCGACGTACACCGGGGAGCCGCTCATGCCGGCCGCGACGCCCAGCCGCACCACGCGCTCGGAGGTGGCGCGCGCCAGGATCATGTCGCCTTCGACCCGGCCGCCGTGCAGGACGCCGACGATCTCGGCGTCGAATTCCTCGACGCGATCGCCTGCGAAGACCGTCTTGACCACGGCCTTCTGTCCGGCGTGAATGCCCTCGACGTCGAGCGTGGGGACCGTGGGTTTCGCCGCGGCGGCTGCGACGGGAAGCAGCGGTCCGGCGAGGGCGAGCACGAGGAAAACGCAAGAGCGGGTCACCGCGGCGCACTATAACAGCGGTGTTCCGCCGCGCAACCGGCGGCAGCCCCGACGCGGGGCCGGCCCCTGCGTGACGCGCGGCCGGCCCCTGCGTGACGCGCGGGGCGGCTTGCTGGCCCGCGGCGCAGCCCTTACATTGCGCTCCCCATGTCATCCGCACTCCTCGACCGCCTCGCCCGCGGTCCCCTGCTCGCCGACGGCGCGATGGGGACGCAGCTCTACCAGCGCGGAATCGGCTTCGACCAGAGCTTCGACGGTCTCAATCTGACTCGCGCCACCGTGGTGGAGGCAGTGCACCGCGACTACCTCGCGGCCGGGGCCGAGCTGATCGAGACCAACACCTTCGGCTGCAACGAGGTCCGCCTCGCGCCTCACGAGCTCTCCGACAAGGTGCGGCTGATCGCGCGCCAGGGCGTGAAGGTGGCGCGCGGGGCGCGCGAGATCGTCGGCGTCTCCGCGTTCGTGGCGGGCTCGATCGGCCCGCTCGGCAAGCCGCTCGAGCCCTTCGGCCACATCACGGTCGCGGATGCGGAGCGCTACTTCCGCGCCGTGGTCGAGGGCCTGCTCGAAGGCGGGTGCGACTGCCTGATCCTCGAGACCTTCCAGGACCTGAACGAGGTGCTGGCCGCGCTGCGCGCCGCGCGCCGCGTGACGCTCGACCTTCCGATCATCGCGCAGATGACGTACGGGCAGGACGGCAAGACGCTCTACGGCCACACGCCGCCGCTCGCGGTCAAGGCGCTGAAGCAGGCGGGCGCGAACGTGGTGGGCGTGAACTGCGGGGTGGGTCCGCAGGCCACGCTCGAAGTGCTCGAGGAGGTCCTGGCAGCCGCCGACGGCACCCCGGTGTCGGCGATGCCGAACGCGGGGCTGCCGCAGTTCGTGGAGGGCCGCTTCCTCTACCTGGCGAGCCCCGAGTACTTCGCGGAGTTCGCGGCGCGCGCGGTGGCGATGGGCGTGAAGCTGGTGGGGGGCTGCTGCGGCACCACGCCGGCGCACATCAAATCCATGCGCGACCGCCTGCATTCGCAGCTCCCGGCCGAGAAGCTGGCCCCGGGCGCCGAGGTGCGCGTGCTCGAAGCCGCACCCGCGCCGGTCGAGCCGGCCGAGGCGGCGGAGCCCGCGCTGCTGCGCAAGCTGCGCGAGCGGTTCCTGGTGAGCGTGGAGATCGATCCGCCGCGCGGCATCAGCATCGCGAAGGTGATGGAGGCGGCGCGCATGATGGCGCAGCGCGGCGTGGACGCAGTGAACATCGCCGACTCGCCGCTGGCGCGCATCCGCATGAGCGCGATGGCGCTCGCCTACCAGATCCACCAGCACTTCCCGCGGCTCGAGGTGATCCTCCACTACACCACGCGCGACCGGAACCTGATGGGGCTGCAGAGCGATCTGCTCGGCGCGCATGCGCTCGGGATCCGCAACATCCTGTGCCTGACCGGCGACCCGCCCAGCCTCGGCGACTACCCCAACGCGACTGCGGTGTTCGACACCGACGCCCCGGGGCTGATGAAGATCGTGCACAAGATGAACCGCGGCAGCGATCTGGCCGGCACCTCGATCGGAGCCGCCACCCAGTTCGCGATCGGCTGCGGCGTGAACCCGACAGCAGAGGACCTCGATGCCGAGTTCGAGTACGTGAAGCGCAAGCTGGATTCCGGGCCGCAGTTCGTGATGACCCAGCCGGTGTACGAGCTGCAATGCTGGAAGCGCTTCGTCGAGCGGCTCTCTGCGCTCACCAAGATCCCGATCCTGATCGGCATCCTGCCGCTCCAGTCCTACCGGCACGCCGAGTTCCTGCACAACGAGGTGCCGGGGATCCACGTGCCGGAGAACATCCGCGCCCGCATGCGCGCGGCCGGGAACGAGGGTCAGCGCGTGGGCGTCGAGCTGGCGCGCGAGCTGCTGGCCGAATGCCGGACCCTGGCGAACGGCGTCTACCTGATGCCATCCTTCGGGCGCTACGAGAACTGTCTCGAGGTGCTGGAGGGAACGGTGAGCGGAAGCCTGGGGAGCGGACGATGAAGGCGCGCACCCGCACCGCGCACGAGCCGGACGGCGCCCCGCCCGCGGACCCGCGCGATCCGAAGCAGCTCTCCGCCCAGGAGAACGCGAACCTGTGCGAGGGCTGCGTCAAGTGCTGCACCTACATCACGGTCGAGATCGACCCGCCGCGCGCGGCGTGGGAGTACGACCAGTGGATCTGGGCGCTCCACCACCGCGGCATCCAGTTGTACGTCGAGTTCCCGGAGGCCTGGTTCGTCCACTTCGAGACCGTGTGCGAGAAGCTGAACGAAGCCGGGCGTTGCTCGATCTACGGCCGGCATCCGGTGCTGTGCCGCGAGTACGATCCGCGCACCTGCGAGCGACGCGTGCCGCTCACCGAGGTGCGCGCGTGGTTCGACCACGGCGAGGATCTCGAGAACTGGCTCAAGCAGCATCGGCCGATCCACTACCGGCGCCTGATGGCGTTCCGCCGCGACATGCCGCAGGGGCCGCCGGTGGCAGACGCGCGTCGCGACCGCAGCGCCGCCGCCGCGCTGGTCTCGATCGCCTCCGCCCCGCCCCGCTCCGGCAACGGTGTCGGCGGCGTGGCCCCGGTCGCACCGCCGCGCGGCTCCCGACCGCGCCGCGGCTGAGGGCGCTGCGCGACCGCCTGGCCCCGCACGGAACGCGCGGGGGGCTGCTCACGTCTGTGTGGTGAGCACCCTCCGCAGCTGATCGGGATCGACCGGCTTGGTGAGATGGTGGGAGAAGCCCGATTCCGCCGACATGCGCCGGTCCCGCCCCTGGCCGTAGCCGGTCACGGCGATGAGCACGAGCTTCTCGGCCTCCGGCAGGCGCCGGATCCGCCGGGCCAGCTCGTAGCCGCTCACCCCGGGCAGGCCGATGTCGAGCAGCATGACCTCGGGCTTGAACTCGGTGACGGCCCGCAGCGCGTCTGTGGCGTTGTACGCGACCTCCACCGGGTGGCCCGACAGGCGCACCAGCATCGCCAGACTGTCGGCGGAGTCCGCGATGTCGTCCACCACCAGCACGCGGCGGGCAGTTCCCTCGACCCGGGCGGCGCCCTCCTTCGCCGGCTCTGCTTCCGCGCCCTCCGGCGGCGGCGTGGCCACCGGCAGTTTTACCGTGAACGTGCTGCCCTGACCGGGGCCCGGGCTCCGCACGTCGACGGTGCCGCCGTGCAGCTCGACCAGTCGCCGGACCAGCGTGAGACCGATGCCGAGGCCGCCGCGGGGACGGCCCAGCGAGTGGTCGCCCTGGACGAAGAGCTCGAAGATGCGGGGCAGCATTTCGGTCTCGATGCCGACGCCGTCGTCCTGGACCTTGAGGAGGGCCACCTGCCGTCCGTCCTCCTTGCTGCCCTCGGCCGCGTCCGCCTCCCGCACCACCGTAAGCTTGATGTGGCCGCCCGAGGACGTGAACTTGGAGGCATTGTGGAGCAGGTTGGTGATGACCTGCTCGAGGCGGACCGGATCGCCGAGCACGAACATGCGCTCGCTCGGAATCGCGGTCTCGAGCTTCTGGCCGCGCTGGGCAATCATGTCCTCGACCTGGCTCGCGGCGCGCCGGGCGATCGCGCCGAGGTCGAGCGGCTCGAGCTGGAGCCGGACCTTGCCCCGGGTGACGCCCTCCACGTCGATCAGGTCGTCGATCATCCGCGCGAGGCCGCGGAGCTGCCGCTCCATCAACGTGAGCGCGCCGGACGACGTGGACGGATCCACGCCGGGCATCCGCACCACCGCGATCGAGTTCCCGATCGCGGCCAGCGGGTTGCGCAGCTCGTGCGCGAGCAGCGCCAGGTACTCGTTCTTCCGCAAATCGGCTTCGATCAGCTCGCGGGCCCGCTCGCGCAGCGACTCCTCCATCCGCTTGCGCTCGGTGATCGGGTGGTCGGTCTCCAGCACCAGCGCACTGTTTCCTTCCCCCTTCACCACTACCATCCGGCTCTCGAGGACGATCGGCTTCCCGTCCCGGCCGGTGCGGGACAGCTCCCCGGTCCACTGGCCGTCGCGACGCAGATCCTCGAGGTAGAGCTTGGGCTCGGTCGCGGGCGACAGCAGGTCGTGCCGGTCCCGGCCGACCGCCTGCTCCCGGGGGAATCCGTAGACGGCCTCCGCCCCGCGGTTCCAGTAGACGATCTCTCCGTCGAAGCGCCACACCAGGATCGGCTCGTAGGTCTGGTCGAGCAGATCGGCCTGCTGCCGCAGCGTCTCCTCGCCGCGCTTGAGCTGGTCGATGTCCACCAGCATGAGCACGGCGCCCTCGATCTTGTTGTCGAGCGTCTTGTAGGGCCGCACGCGCAGGGAGTACCAGCGTCCCTTCTTGTCCTGGACCTCCAGCTCCCGGGGGCTCACGGTGTCGATCACCTCGGACAGCAGCGGCTCGAGGTCGGGGATCGTGACGTTGGGCCGGATATCGCCGATCGGGCGGCCCAGGTCGGTGGCGATCAGGTTGAGCACCTTCTCCGCCGCTGGCGTGAAGCGACGGATGCGCAGGTCCTGGCCGACGAAGATGATCGGCGTCTGGACGCTGGCGAGCAGGTTGCTAAGGTCGTCGTTGGCCCGGTTCAGCTCGGTGTTGCGCTCGTGGAGCTCCTCGTTGAGAGTGGTCAGCTCCTCGTTGCTCGACTGGATCTCCTCCTTGGAGGTCTCCAGCTCCTCGTTGATGCTCTGCAGCTCTTCGTTGATCGACTGCACCTCCTCGTTCGAAGACTGCAGCTCCTCGTTGGAGGCTTCCTGCTGCTCGATCACGGACTGGAGGTACTCGCGCGTCGCCGCCAGCTCCTGGGCCAGGTGCGTGATCTGGCGCTCCTTCTCGTCGTCATCGCTCTCGGCGGCCGCGGCGCCGGCCTCCGCATTGCGTGAAGCGGCCGTGCCGGGGGCGCGCCCGGCCTCCTCGAACAGGACCAGGTACGAGCGGTCCTTGGACATCGATCCCTTGATCGGAACCACCTCGAGGTTGACCGCCCGGATGCCGGATTCGGACTTGACGTAGAGGCCTTCCTCGCGCACCGGCGCGTCCTTCCTCCGGGCGGCGCTGAGTGCGGAACGGAGCCGCAGCAGCAGCCCTTCGCGCGCCATCTTGAGGAGGCTGAGCGTGGCGCGGCCCGCGGCCGGCGCCAGGTACGGGCTGGTCTCGCCCCGGAACTGCAGGATGACGAAATCGTCGTTCACCAGAACGCCGGCCGGCGCGTAGCGCAGCAGCAGCATGCGGTCCGCTTCGCGCTGGGGCTCGAGGAGGCTCTCGCGGCCCTCCCGCACGCGCTCGAGTTTCCGCTCCGTGCCGGGCGCTGCCGGCATCCGCAGCGGATGAGGGAAGGCGAGGTCGGGCCGCGAGGGGCCGGGCTTGCGCGAGAAGATCTTGTGCTTGGGATGATGCGCGTCGAACAGATCGCGGTAGCTGCCCACGGTCTCGGAGCTGCCGAGCATCAGGAAACCCTTCGGTTTGAGCGCGTAGTGGAGGATCGGGATGACGCGCTGCTGGAGATCGGGCTCGAGGTAGATGAGCAGGTTGCGGCAGCTCACCAAGTCCATGTTCGAGAACGGAGGGTCGGCGAGCACGTTGTGCCGCGCGAACACGCACATATCGCGGATCGGCTTGTGGATCCGGTAGCCGCCGTCCGTTTCCACGAAGTAGCGCCGGATCCGTTCGGGCGAGACGTCCTGCAGAATGTTGCCGGTGTAGAGCCCGGCCCGCGCCCGATCGAGCACGGCCTGATTCAGGTCGGTGGCGAAGATCTGGACCGGCAGGTCGATCCCCTGCGCCTCGGCGAAATCCTTCCACTCGATGGCGAGGGAATACGCCTCCTCGCCGGTCGAGCAGCCGACCACCCAGATGCGGATCGCCTCGAAGCGTGAGCGGCCCTTGGCCAGCTCGGGGAACACCATGGTACGAACCGCCTCGAACGCCTCGGAATTGCGGAAGAAGCTGGTGACGCCGATCAGGACGTCCTGGAACAGCGCTTCCACCTCGCGCGGGTCCTTGAGGAGCAGGTCGGCATAATCCTTGAGCCCGTCCAACCGGTGCAGGACCATGCGGCGGCTGACCCTGCGGTTCAGGGTCCGGCCCTTGTAGTCGGCGAAGTCGACGCCGGTGCTGTCGCGGAGCGCGCCCAAGATCCGCTCCAGGTCGGTCTCGGTTGCGGGCCCCGCCGGCAGGGTCGGGACGGGGGCCACGTACGGATGTTGACCGATGCGCGCGATCTCCTTCGCGATCCCCGCCGGCGGCAACACGAAGTCCACACAACCGAGCGCGATCGCTCCGCGCGGCATCCCCTCGTAGAGCGCGGTCTTGTCCTGCGCGAACGTGATGCCGCCTTCGGCCTTGATGGCCTCCAGTCCGGCCGAGCCGTCGAGCCCGGTTCCCGAGAGGACCACGCCGATGCTCAGGTGCCGGCGGTCTTCTGCCAGCGAGCGGAAGAAAATGTCGACCGGCCGCGGGATGCCACGGGCCTCGCGCGGCAGGAGGTGCAGCACGCCGTTCTGCAGGATCATGTTCTTGCCCGGCGGGATGACGTAGGCGTGGTTGGGTTCCACGCGCTGGTCGTCCGCAGCCTCGGTGATCGACATCGAGGTCGCCCGCGAGAGGATCTCCGACAGCAGGCTCTTGTGCGTCGGGTCGAGGTGCGCGACGAACACGAAGCTCATGCCGGTGTTCGCGGGGAGCCAGCGCAGCAGCTCGCTCATCGCCTCGAGACCCCCGGCCGAGCCGCCGATGCCCACGACCGGGAACGGCCGGGGCTCGTGACCGTCGCCGGCCGGCTCGGGAGCCTCGCGCTCCGCCGTGGGCAATGCGACTCGAGATCGAGTGGGGGGCGATACCCTACGCTTGTTCCTTGCCATCACGCCCGAAGCCTCTTGAACTACCGATAGGTCAGCCGGCCACGATCCTGTACGGGTCGCGAGGGAAAGGCAAGTCGGGAGTGGGGGCCCGGCGGCCAAACGGTACGCATGTTATCGCATGGGTTTGGACGACGCGAGCGTGTTCCAGATCCCGCGCTCGCCGGGGGCGGGCCTGGTTGGCTCAGGAATCCGCGAGCTTTTTCTTCCAGTCCGCGAGGCGGTTCAGGGCCTCGAGCGGGGTCATGGTCTCCGGGGCGATGGAGCGGATCTCCTCCAGCACCGGGTGCGTGCCCGGCGCGAAGAGCCCCTGTTGCGCCTCTTCGTCCACCGGCGCCGCGCCCTTGCGGTTCCGGCCGCGGCGGGCCTCGAGGTGCTCCACCGTGCGCTCGCTCTCCAGCTCGCGCAGCACCTCGCGCGCGCGCTCGATCACGCCCGCCGGCAGTCCCGCGAGCCGCGCGACGTGAATGCCATAGGAGCGGTCTGCCGCGCCCTCCGCGATGCGATGCAGGAACACCACCTGGTCGCCCCACTCCTTCACCGTGACCTGGACGTTGCGCAGCCGCGGCAGCGTCTCGGCGAGCTGGGTGAGCTCGTGGTAGTGCGTGGCGAACAGCGTGCGCGGCCGGGGTCCTGAGGCGCCGTGCAGGAACTCGGTCACCGCCCACGCCAGCGCCAGGCCGTCGTAGGTCGATGTGCCGCGCCCCACCTCGTCGAGCAGCACCAGCGAGCGCGGCGTCGCAGAGCGCAGGATGTCGGCGGTATCCTGCATCTCCACCATGAACGTGCTCTGGCGCGCGCCCAGCCGGTCGGCGGCGCCGACGCGGGTGAAAAGCCGGTCGACGAGCCCGATCTCGGCACGCTCGGCGGGCACGAACGATCCCGCCTGCGCGAGCAGCACGCACAGCGCGACCTGGCGCAGGTAGGTGCTCTTGCCTCCCATGTTGGGGCCGGTCACGAGCAGGATCTGGCGCGTGCGCCCGTCGAGCTCGACCCCATTGGGCACGAACTCCCCGCGCGGCAGCAGCCGCTCGACCACCGGATGGCGCGCGCCCTCGAGCACCAGGCGGTCGGTGTCCGCGATGCTCGGGCGGGACCATGCGCCCCGCGCTGCGGTCTCGGCGAGCGCCGCTTCCGCGTCGAGTGTGGCCAGGGCGTCTGCCGCGCTCTGGAGCGCAGCCACGAACGCCGCCGCGCGCTCCCGCAGCTCGACGAACAGCTCGTGCTCGCGCGCCTTGAGCTTCTCCTCCGCCCCCAGGATCTCGCTCTCACGGGTCTTGAGGTCGGGCGTGACGAAGCGCTCCGCGGTGGTGAGCGTCTGGCGCCGCTGGTACTCGGGCGGGACCTTGGAGAGGTGCGGGCGCGTGACCTCGAGGTAGTACCCGAACACGCGGTTGAATCCGACCTTGAGGCTCGCGATCCCGGTGCGCTCGCGCTCCCCCGCCTCCAGCTCCGCGACCCAGCGCTTGCCCGAGTGCGCGAGGTCGTCCAACGAATCGCGGTGCGCGTCGTAGCCCGGCCGGATCACCCCGCCCTCGCGCGAGACCGGAGGCGGCTCGGGAGTCAGCGCGCGGGCCAGCAGGGTCTCGAGCTCGGGAACGCCGGCGAGCGCCGCGCGCGCCGCTGCGCCCGACTCGTCCGCGATCCACGCCAAGGAGGCCGCGACCTCCGGAAGCCGCGCCAGGGAGTCGCGCAGCGCGCCCAAGTCGCGCGGCGTGGCGCGCGCGCACGCCACGCGCGCCGCCAGGCGCTCGAGGTCGGGGAAGCCGCGCAGCCGCTCGCGGAACTCCGCGCGCTTCTCCCCCGCCTTGAGCCAGCGCTCGACCGCGTCGTGCCGCGCCGCGAGCGCCCGGATCGAGAGCAGCGGCCGCGCGAGCCATGAGCGCAGGCGGCGCGCCCCGAGCCCGGTCACGGTCAGGTTCACGTGATGCCACAGCGTGTGCTCGTTCTCGCCGCCGGGCTGGGGCCGGAACAGCTCGAGGTGGCGCTCGGTGGCGGCGTCGTAGCGCAGGACGTCCTGCTCGCGCCAGCGCTCGACGCGCGTGAGCTGGCGGCTGCGTCCACCCTGCATGCGGTCCAGGTAATCGAGCGCGCCCGCTGCCGCGATCAGGGCGGCGGGCATGTCATCGAACGCGCCGGCATCCGCGGGCCAGCGCGCGCGCGGCAGCGATGCGTCGCCGAAGCGCGCAGCGGGCACCGGGCTGCGCGTGCCCGCGATCCCCCGCAACGCGCGCTCCAGGCGCTCGGCCAGCGCCGGGTCGTGATCGGGGCCCGCGGGCGTCACCCACTCGGCGACGCGGACGCGCGACATGAACTCGCTCGCCTCTTCCCACGGCAGCTCGAGCAGCCGGACCTCGCCGGTCGATGCGTCCGCCAGACACAGCCCCACGACGTCGGGTGTGGGCCACACCGCTGCCAGATAGTTGTTCGCCCCGGGCTCGAGGAACTGGTCGCTCGTGATCGAGCCCGGGGTGAGGATCTCGGTCACCCCGCGCTGCACCAGTCCGCGCGCGCTCGCCGGATCCTCGAGCTGATCGCAGATCGCCACCTTGTGGCCGAGGCGCAGCAGGCGCGCCACGTAGCCGTCGCGCTGGTGCCAGGGCAGGCCGCACATCGGGATCGGCTCGGGGTCCTGGCGGTTGCGCGACGTGAGCGTGAGCCCGAGCAGCTGGGACGCACGGATTGCGTCCTCGAAGAACATCTCGTAGAAATCGCCGAGCCTGAAAAAGAGGAATGCGTCCGGGTGCTCGGCCTTGACGCGCGCGTACTGCTCCATCAGCGGCGTGCGCGCAGCTGCGGAAGCGCGAGCCGCCAAAGTGGCGCCGGCTCCGGGCGCATCTCCGCCGGTCGCGTCGTCGACGGTCTTGAATCCGTGGCCCGCGGTCATGCTCGCGCTCTCACGGGAAGCGCGTCACCTGGTACGTCACGCCCAGCTCGGCGGCGGCGCGCTCGCCGGCGCGCCGCGCTTCCTCGCGGGTTCCGAACACGCCGAGCGTCACCACGTGCATGCGCGCATCGCCCTCGCCGCGCACGATCACCGTTGCGCTCGGGAAGCCGCGGCGCTGCGCCGATTCCACCAGCGACTTCGCGCGCGCCGGATCCGCGAACGCCCCGATCTGCACCGTCACCGAGCCGTCCGCCGCCGGCGCCGGCGGTGGGGCGGCGGCCGGGAGCGATACACGCGCCGCCTCGATGCTGCGCGGGTAGTCGCGGCGCAGGCGCGCCGTGGCCTTGCGCGCGAGCTCGGGGCGCTGGAGGCGCTCGGCGAGCGCGATCTGGCGCTCGAGCGCAGCGGGGCCGGCCTCGCCGGGCGAGCGCTGGAGCACACTCTCCAGCGCCTGGAGCGCCGCTTCCGGCTTGTCGGCCAGCTCTTCGGCCAGCGCAACGCCCAGCAGGGCCTGGGCGCGCAGTCCGGCGTTCGCCTGCGCCGCCTCCTCGAACGCCGCCCGCGCCGGGTCCGGCTGCTTCAGGGCGAGCCACGAGAGCCCGGTCCAGTAGCGCGCCAGCGGCCGGCGCTCGCTCTCGAGCCGCGAAGCTGCGCGCCCGAAGGCGTCGCATGCCTGCCGGTACTCGCCGCGCGCGAAGTGGAACTGGCCGAGCACGAATGCCGCCTCGCCGCCCTCGGGCGCCTGCGCGTGCTCGAGCTCGAACTTCTTGAGCGGCGCGACCAGGCTGTCCGCCGGGCGCGCATCGAGCAGCTCGCGCAGCGGCGCGGAGAGCGGCCCCAGGGGGCCGGTCGCGAGCACGGCGGTCATGAGGTGGATCGTCACGGCCCGATGCATAGGTGGGTGAGCTTACGGTGTGCCCACGCCAGATCCAAGCATGCGAATCGTGCCGCACGACATCAGGGCACGCTCGAAGCGGGATCGAGCCCGCGCGATCCGGGCCCGAGGTGCGGGTCAGTAGCCGCCGTATCCCGCGCCGGTGGAGGAGGTGCGGCCAACCAGGCCAAGAGTCTCGTCCGGGGGATCGACGTCGCAGCGAGGATAGCACTTAGAGAACGAACGGGGCGCAGCCCGTGAGGGCCGCGCCCACGTCGTTTCGTCCGAGGGGCCCCATGGCCCGCCGGAACTATTCTTCCGTCTCTTCCGTACCGCCCTTCTTCTTCGCGGGCTTGGGCTCCGCCGCCGGCGGTTCCTCTGCCGGCGGGTTGGCCGCGATCCGGGCGCGTACCTGGTTGCGCTTCGAGGTCCACTCCGCGAGCGCGATGTCGTCCTGCTCGGAGAGCCAGGCCTTCACGCTCAGGATCAGCCGGTGGTTGGGAACGTCCACCCGCGTCACCTTCATCGTCAGCTCCTCGCCGGCCTCGAATGCGTCTCCCGGACGCTTGAGGTCGTCGATACCGATCTGCGAGAGCGGAACGAATCCCTCGATGCCGTCGCCCAGGTCCACGATCGCGCCGCGGTCGAAGAGCCGGATCACCGTGCCCTTCACCTCCATCGCCGCGGGGAACTTGTCCGCGAGCTGCGGCCACGGATCGTCGCTCACCTGCTTCAGGCCGAGGCTGATGCGGCGGTGCTCCTTGTCGATCGAGAGGATCACGACCTCGACGGTATCGCCCTTCTTCAGCACTTCGCTGGGATGCGCGACGCGCTTGGTCCAGGACATGTCGGACACGTGCACCAGCCCGTCGATCCCCTCCTCCAGCTCCACGAAGGCGCCGAAGTTGGTGAGGTTCCGCACCTTGCCCTTGACGCGGGTGCGCGGCGGGTACTTCTGGTCGAGCGTGAGCCACGGATCGGGCTCGGTCTGCTTCAGGCCGAGCGAGATCTTCTCGTTCGCCTTGTCGACCTTGAGCACCACCGCCTCGATCGTGTCGCCGATGTTCACGACCTTCGAAGGATGGCGGACGTGCCGGGTCCACGACATCTCGGAGACGTGCACCAGTCCCTCGACGCCCTTCTCCAGCTCGACGAACGCGCCGTAGTCGGTGATCGAGACCACGCGTCCCTTGATGCGGTCGCCGACGCGGTACTTCTCCTCGACTCCCTCCCACGGGTAGGCCTCGAGCTGCTTCAGGCCGAGCGAGATGCGCTCCTTCTCGGGATCGAAGTTGAGCACCTTGACCCGCACGCGGTCGCCGATCTTCACCAGCTCGCTGGGATGCGCGACGCGCCCCCACGACATGTCGGTGATGTGGAGCAGGCCGTCGATGCCGCCGAGGTCCACGAACGCGCCGAAGTCGGTGATGTTCTTCACCTGGCCTTCGCGGATCTGATCCTTGGCGAGGTCCTTCAGGATCGAGGACTTGAGCCGGTCGCGCTCCTCCTCGAGCACCGCGCGCCGCGACACCACGATGTTGCGGCGCCGCTTGTTGAGCTTGATGATCTTGACCGACACCGCCTGGCCCAGCATCGCGTCCACGTTCTGGACCTGGCGCAGCGCGATCTGCGATCCGGGCAGGAATGCCTCGACGCCGTAGAGGTCGACCACCACGCCGCCCTTGATCTTGCGCACCAGCTTGCCTTCGACCACCTGGCCGCCGTCGTGGGCCTCTTTCACGCGGTCCCACACCCGCACGAAGTCCGCGCGCTGCTTCGACAGCACGACCAGGCCGTCCTGGTTCTCCATCTTCTCCAGGAACACGTCGATCAGGGCGCCGACCTTGATGCTCGAAGGATCGGGGAACTCGGCGAGCGAGATCACGCCCTCGCTCTTGAAGCCGACGTCCACCAGCACTTCCTTGTCGTCCACCGCGAGGACCGTGCCGCGCACGATTTCGCCTTCGCCGATGGAGCGCATCGACTCTTCGTACTTGCCGAACATCTCGTCCTGCAGCTCCTGCGAGAGCTCGTCGTCCTCCTCCGCGTTCAGCGGAGCGGGACGTACCGCGGGTGCCCGCGGCGCTGTGACCACCGTGGGGGTAAGGGTTTCTTCGCTCGTGTCCAACATGTGCTCGAATGCCTCCTCGATCTATGAAGATTGGCTGCGGCGATCGCTCGCCGCAGCACGTGAAGCCGTAGTCATCTGACTGCTCTTCAGGGCTGCGATCTCGCGCATCACCCCGTCCGCCACGCGCTGGTAGAGCGCGCGTCCCGGCGTGAAGTCGCCTTCCTCGCCGGCCAGCTCCCGCCACGGCCGCGGTTGCCCGAACCACAGGCGCGGCTGCACGCCGCGCCACCACCACTTCGACGGGCGATTGCTGCCCGAAATGAACGCCGGCAGGATCGGCACGTCGGCGTGCACCGCCATCATGCCGACACCCGGCCGGCCCGGGTGCAGCTCGCCATCCTTCATCCGGCTGCCCTCCGGGAACATCAACAGCGCTCCGCCACGTCCGATGCTCTCGATCGCGCGGCTCATCCCGCTCAGATCCGCCACGCCACGCCGGATCGGAATGGAGTTCAGCGATCGGATGAGCGCGCCGAGACCGGGCGTCGCGAACAGCTCTTCCTTGGCGAGGAAGCTCAGCTCCCGCGGGCAGGCCGCGCCCACCATCGGCGGATCCCAGAACGAGATGTGGTTGCTCGCGACGATCAGTCCACCGCGTCGCGGGACGTTCTCACGGCCCTTCACTTCCCAGCCGGAAGCCAGTCCGATGCAGGCGCTTGCCAAAAGCCGCACGGCACTATAGTACGCGGACACCAAATCTCCTAACCAGCGAGCCAACGGTCACCGGCTCTCCTCGGCCCGCGGGCAGGCCGGATGGGCCGTCACCACGCTCAGCACCGCCTCGACCTGAGGTTCGAGGTCCATCCCCGTGGTGTCAATCACCTTCGCGTCGGGCGAGGGCTTGAGCGGGCTCTGGGCGCGGTCGCGGTCGCGGCGGTCGCGCCGCTCGATCTCCTCGCGGACCTGCTCCAGCGGGGATGCGATCCCGCGCTCCTGTAGATCACGGGCCCTTCTGCGGGCCCGCTCCTCGACGCTGGCGTCGAGGTAGATCTTGACCTCGGCCTCCGGGAACACCACCGTCCCCAGGTCGCGGCCCTCTGCCACCAGCGGCCCCCGCGCCGCCAGCGCACGCTGGGTCTCGACCAGCCGCGCCCGCACCTCGGGCATGGCCGCGAGCCGCGAGGACAGCTCGCTCACCGCCGGGGTGCGGATCTCGCGGCTCACGTCGCGCCCGTCGAGCCACACGTGGACGTGCTCCGGCGAGCCCGAGAGATCCACCTTGGCACCCTCGATGCAGGCCTCGACCCCGGCGGGATCGTCGGGCGAGACGCCGCACTCCTCCACCTTGAGGGCGAGCGCGCGGTAGAGCGCGCCGGTGTCCACGTAGAGGAAGCCGAGCCGCGACGCGATCGCGCGCGCGGTCGTGCTCTTTCCCGCCCCGGCCGGCCCGTCGATGGTGACGACGAAGCTCACGAAGCCCTCCGCGGGGACAAGGGCTCGACCTGGCCGCGCAGCGTGGAGAGCGCCTCCACGAAGCCGGGATACGAGGTCGCGATGCTCGAGGCGTCGTCGACGGTCACCGGCGCTGCGGCGCGCGTGGCGAGCGTGGCGAAGGCCATCGCGATGCGGTGGTCGCCGTCGCTCTTCACCGTGCCGCCTCCAACCGGTCCGCCCTCGATCTCGAGCCCGTCCGGATGCTCGTCCACCGTGATCCCGAGGGTCCGCAGATTCGCGGCGATGAGCTCGAGCCGGTCGCTCTCCTTGACCCGCAGCTCGGCTGCGCCCGAGAGCCGCGAGCGGCCATCAGCGGTGGCAGCCGCCATCGCCCACGCCGGGATCTCGTCGATCATGCGTGGCACCCACTCGGCCGGCAGGTCGATCGCACGCAGCCGCTCGGGCCCTGTCACCGTCACGTCGCCGGCCGGCTCTTCGCCCGCCGAAGCATGCGGGCGGCGCTCGACCCACGCCCCCATCTCCTCGAGCGCGTCGAGCAACCCGGAGCGCGTGGGGTTGAGCGAAACCCCGAGCGCTGTCACCGCCGCACCCGGCGTGGCGGCCGCCACCGCGAGGAAGAACGCTGCGGCCGAGAGATCGCCCGGCACCATGAGCCGCGTGCCGCGCGGGCGCGCGGGGCCTTCGAGGCGGAGCCGTGGGCCGCTGCCGTTGCGCGCGTCGCTCTCGACCGCGACCCCGAACGCGCGGAACATGCGCTCGGTGTGGTCGCGCGCCGGGCCCGGCAACCGGACCTCGGTCTCGCCCTCCGCGCCGAGGGCGGCGAACAGAACGCTCGATGCGACCTGGGCGCTCGCGACCGGCAGGTCGTAGTGGATCGCCTTCAGCTTCGCGCCCTGGATCACGAGCGGCGGCAGCCGGTCACCGTCGCGCGCGGAAAGCGTGGCCCCCATCCGGCGCAGCGGCTCGATCACCCGCGCCACCGGCCGGCGATGGAGCGACTCGTCGCCCGCGAGCACCGAGAAGAAGGGCTGGGAGGCGAGCACGCCGGACAGGATGCGCAGCGTCGTCCCCGAGTTGCCGCAATCGAGCACGCGGTCCGGCTCGGTGAGGCTGCCCGCGCGGCCGCGGATCTCGACGCAATCCTTCGTCCTGCTGCACGCGGCGCCGAGCCGGGCGGCGCACGCCAGCGTCGCTTCGCAGTCCGCGCCGGGGTTGGGATTCTCCACCACCGTCACGCCCTCGCTCGACAACCCCAGCAGGTAGGCGCGGTGCGTGATCGACTTGTCGCCCGGCGGGCGCATGGTGCCCCAGAGCGGTGCGCCCGGGTGGACGGTCAGGCGCATGGAGGTCCTCAGTGGATCGTGCGGCGCGTCGTGCTCCCGCGGGCGGCTTTCGCCACCTTGCGCTTCGCGCCCTTGGCTCGCGGCCGCGCGGCCGGGCGCGCGCCGTTGCCGCGATTGGCCGCCGCCCGCAGCGCCTGGAGGTTGCGCCAGGTCACGAACTCCTCGATCAGCATGCGCCGCTTGTCATCGAGCCCCGAGAACATGCAGGCCAGCTCGTAGTACTTGTCGCCGCGCTTCGCGGGCGGCTCGCAGCGCACCACGATCCCTTCGCACTTGATCAGCTCCTTGGCCCCGGTCATGCCCGGCAGCTTCGGCAGCACGATGGTGAGCGCCACGCGGGAGGCCGGCGCCAGGTAGTGCAGCGAAGAGCAATAGACTCCGTTGGCCGAGATGTTCTGCGTCTCGGTCACGATCTGGGTGCGCTCCCCTTCGGCCGGGGCGCTCTCCACGCGCATGCTGAGCCGCGCATCGGCGCGGGTGCTGCGGCGCCGTTCGATGCGCCGTGCGCTCCGCTTCTTCTTCATGTGCTCCTCCTGTGGTGGCGGCGGCGGCCTTGCCGCTCAGGAACGACCAGAGCCAGATCGCACTCACGGGCAGGCACGTCCACCCGGGCCACGATCACGGCGACGGCATCTCCCAAGGCAAATCGCCGCCGGGTGCGACGGCCCGTCATGCGGACCCCCGACGGCTCCAGAACGAAGTAATCGTCCAAGTATTCCCCGATCCTCACGAATCCTTCGGCCGGAACGTCGTCCAGCTCGACGAAGAACCCGCGGGGTACGAACCCGGTGATGATACCCGATGCGCGCTCGCCGAGTCTCGTCGCGAGGTGGCGCATGCACTTGACCTTGACCGCCTCGCGCTCGGCGTCGGCGGCGTTCTGCTCGGTGGCGCTGCAGCGCGTCGCCCGCTCGGCGAGCGCCGCCGGGTCCCAGGCGCCGCTCTTCCGGCCGCGGATCCACTCGCGCACCCGCCGGTGATTGTGGAGGTCGGGGTAGCGCCGGATCGGCGAGGTGAAATGGCAGTACTCGCGGGTCGCGAGCCCGAAGTGCCCCAGGTCGCGCTCGAGGTAGCGCGCCTTGGTGAGCGAGCGCAGCACCAGGCGGTGGAGCAGGTGGCGGTGGGCGGGATCGAGCGGGGCGGCGAGCAGGCTCTGGAGCGCGCGCGCCGGCTCGTGCGGGTGGCCGATGCGCGGCAGTCCGAGCACGCCGAGCATGGTGTCGAGCTCGGCCAGCTTCCCGGCCTGGGGCGGCTCGTGCACGCGGTAGAGCAGGCCGGCCTTGCGGCGCTCGCCCTCGCTCCCGACGCAACGGTTCGCGAGCAGCATGAACTCCTCGATCAGCTCGTGGCTCTCGAGGTGCTCGCGGCGCTCGATCCTCAGGACCTCGCCGTTCTCGTCCACCCACGCCTTGGTCTCGGACACGTCGAGATCGAGCGCGCCCGCCTTGAGCCGGTTGCGGCGCAGCGCCCGCGCCAACGCGCGCAGGGGCTCCAACGCGTGCAACACCGGCGCCGGGAGCTGGCGTTTGCCGTCGAGCGCCTCCTGTACCTCGCCGTAGCTCAGGCGGTGGCGGCTCCGGATCACGGTCTCCTCGAAGCGGCAGCCGTGGAGCACGCCGTGGGTGTCGAGATCGGCGATCACGCTGAGCGCCAGGCGATCGCGCTCGGGACGCAGCGAGCACAGGTCGGAGGAGAGCTTCTCGGGGAGCATGGGCACAACGCCCCCCGGCAGGTAGCAGCTCGTGCCGCGCGCCTCGGCTTCGGCGTCGAGCGGCGAGCCCGCCGCCACGTAGTGCGAGACGTCGGCGATGTGGATGCCGACCGCGTAGCGCCCCTGCCCGTGGGAGCGGATCGAGAGCGCGTCGTCGTGGTCGCGCGCGTCCTCGGGGTCGATGGTGAAGACCAGGTGCTCGCGCAGGTCGACGCGGCCGTGGCACTCGCGCGCGCCCGGCTCGGAGAAGCCGGCCGCCTCGTGCTCGACGGCGGTGGGGAAGCGCTGGCGCAGCCGGAATTGCGAAGCGACCGTCGCGTCGTCCCACTCCGGGCGGTCCTCCGCGCCCAGCACCTCGATCAGGTGCGCGCGGGCGTCCTCTGTGATCTCGGCGATGACGAAGTCGCCGTCCTCGGGTCCGTGCGCGCGCTTCCAGGTGAGCGGGACGATGCCGGGCCGCACGCGCTTGGCCGGGTCGAACATCCAGCGCCCGTGCGTGTGAACGGCACGGCCGATGAGCCGGCGCGGCTCGGCGGGGAAAGGAGCGAAACGCGAACTCGCTTCGCCCCGCGAGAATCGATCACCGGGGCGCGTCCGCCGCGCGTCCGCGCCGCGCGGCGAACGCGACCTACCGGATCCGCTTCTTATGGCGGTTCTTCCGCAGGCGCTTCTTTCGCTTGTGGGTCGCGATCTTCTTGCGCTTGCGTTTCTTTCCCGAGCCCATCGAGCCTCCTTGTCGAAGCTACTTGACCACGGTCTCTTCCAGCGGCGTGCTTCCCAGCACCTGGGCCTTCAGCTCTTTGCTGGGCTTGAACAACGGCACCAGCTTGGCCGGCACCATCACCTCGCCGCCGCTGCGCGGGTTGCGCGCCCGGCGTGCCCGGCGCTCGCGCACCTTGAACGTGCCGAAGCCCCGGATCTCGAGGTGCTTCCCTTCGGTGAGCGCCTGGCTGACCACCTGGAAGAGCTCCTGCACGATGATGCCCGTGTGGCTCTTCGACACGCCGGTCTCCGTCGCGATCGCGTCCACGAGCTCGGCTTTGGTCATGGGATCCCTCCTCAGGATTTCGTGTCTGGCGTTTTCATTGTGTCCGGCACACGCAGTCGGGTGAGCCGCACGGCCCCTTCGCCGTTTCGGCCCGCGGGCCCACGACCGCGAACGTGGAGAGCTGGCGCTCCGCGCGACCGCCCCCGCAATGTGGGCAGGACGGGCTCGGGTCGTCCGCTCTCGACTGCAGGGTTTCGAAGTGCCTTCCGCACGATGCGCACCGGTACTCGAAGATCGGCATCGCTACCCTCCGCGGCCCGGCCGACTGTAGCACGGCCGGGGCGGGCGAAGCACCATTTCGTTGCCGCGCGAATCGGCGGCGGGTCCGCGCCGGATCATCCGCGCGTGGGCTCCGTCGGGCTCTCGACGTCGTCGATCACGCCGACCACGACGGTGCGGATCGCGCCGCGCGGGCGCCGCAGCACCTGGGCCGCGCTGTTGCCCTCGTCCACCACCAGCACGCGGTCGCCCACGCCTGCGTCCACCACGTCCACCGCCAGCATCGGCTGGCCCTTGGGAGTGCCGTCGGGATCCACCGGTTGGACCAGCAGCAGCTTCTGCGCCGAGAGATCGGCGTGCTTGGTCGTGGCCACCACCTCGCCCACGACGCGGGCCGTGATCATGTCGTGGCGCCCGGCGGGTGCTGCGCGGGCCCCGACGCGCGCCCGAGCGGCTCGGGCGTGAACGCCGCCTCGCGCATGTCGTCGACGATCCCGATGATCGCGGCGTCGGTCGGGTTGTCGGTATCGGGGAGCGCCATTCCGGCCTCGCGCGCCTTCACGTAGAACACCCACTGGCCGGGTGCCGCCGACACCAGGTCCACCGCGACGAAGTGGCGGCCGGCATCTGCGCCCCGGCTGTCGGTGGGCTGGAGCAGCAGGAGCCGGTGCCCTTTCCACGCCGGCACCTTCTCGGTGCACACCACCGTGCCGACCACGCGCGCGAACCTCACGCCGCCTCCATCGCCCGGGTCATCGCTCGGCCGCAGCGCCCAGGATCTTCGCCTTCATCTGGGCGTGGAGCCGCGGCACCACCACCGAGCGCGTGAGCAGGCCGCGCTTCTGCGCGTCTGAGCGCCCGGCATCGACCGCGGCCTGCACGTCGTGGACGGCGCCCGAGACGTAGAAGTAGCCCTTGCCGCCCAGGCCGTTGGCGAGCCGGATGTCGCGCACCACCACCTCGGCCGCCTTGGCCGCCTGGTCGGCCGCCACGATGGTCGCGGCGGCGGTCATGGTCTCGATCACGCCGAGCGCGTCGTGGTCCACCTTCTGCGCCGTGCCGGCCAGGGCCTGGAGGACGCCCTCGTGGATGTTGGGGATGAAGAGCGAATCGAGCAGCGTCTCCCCCGCCACCTCGACGCCGCGCCGGAAG
>Ga0075434_100000149_pt1 | contig 42882 bp, 32 predicted proteins | sample RhiMethybrSRZTD3_FD_75298 | JGI IMG/M metagenome (GOLD analysis project Ga0075434, IMG submission 75298) | Populus rhizosphere microbial communities from Tennessee, USA - Rhizosphere MetaG P. TD hybrid SRZTD3 | ecosystem: Host-associated > Plants > Roots > Rhizosphere > Soil | place: USA...
GACGTGCGCGTCCATCCGGACGATGACGTCGCCGCGGGCGGCGCGAATCGCCGTATTGAGCGCCACCGGCGTAATGCGGCGTGGATTGTCGAGCATCCGGATCTGGGGATGCTTGGCGGCGTAGTCGGCGAGCACCTTTCGCGTCCCGTCGTCACTCATCCCGTCCACGACCAGGACTTCGAATTGGTCCTTCGGGTAGTCGCACGCGAGGATTGAATCGAGGCACTCGGCGATGTAGTGCGCCTCATTGCGGCACGGAACCACGATTGAGATGAACATCAGGCGGTCACCAGGGCGTCTACGCCGCTCCCGCGGCCGATCGCGTGACGGTAGACCTCGATCAGGCGGGCGGTGATGGCCTCCTCGGCCAGATGGGCTACGGCGACCCGCCCGGCAACCCGTCCGCCGCGGCGCAGCACCCGCTCGAGCGCCGCCGCGATGGCTTCCGGTCGCTCGTCTTCCACCAGCTCACAGCCCTCAATGCCGCGGAGCCGTTCGGCGGTATCGCCGATTGGCACCGACACGACGGGGAGATCACACGCCAGCGCTTCTTTCACCACGTTCGGCGACCCTTCCTGCATCGAAGTGAACACGAACGCGTCGCACGCGCTCATGTAGACGGGAATGTCGGTGTGCGCCACACCCCATGCGACGACCAGCTCGGTCGGGATCGTGCGATTGACGATGTCGACGGCGGCCTTGGCGAGCGGGTAGCGCTTGCGGGGCTGCTCCGGATTCCCGGCAAACAGGACGAGCCGCTTGTCGAGCGCCCAGCCGAGTCGGGCCCTGGCATCGTCCCGGGGCGTGACGCGGAACAGATCGAAATCGAGGCCGGAGGGGAGCACGGAAACCGGCGCGGCCGTCTCGAAATACTCCTTCATATGCTCGGAGACCACGACGACGGCATCGGCGCGTCGGACGGCGAGCCGGGTCACCCATTGGGAGATCTTGCCAGCCAGGGTGTAGCGCCCGTCCGGTCCGACGATGCCGAGGATATCGCTGCCGCGGAGTGTGACGACCAGCGGCAGGCGCTTGGGGAGGGCGAGAATGCCGCTCTGGCCGAATTGTGCATGCACCAGATCGTACTGTCCCGAACGAATCTTGGGGCGGACGTCGAGCCAGGCGCGTGCGTAGTTCCAGGCGCGCTTGGCGCCACGGAAGTGAAACACGTCGACCGAGACACCGGCCCTGCGCAGGAACTCCGCTTGTCGCTTGACGAAGTGCGTGGTCTGGGGCTGTCCCGGTTGCGGCCAGCCGGCGGTGATCATCAAGACGCGAATCGGAGTTTCCAGGTTTGGTTCGGCCATCAGCGGGCCGCCGCGACGGGGGCCGGCTCGGTGCCGCCCTGCGCCTGGCTCTGGGGCGCGGATCGCTTGCGCTTCCCAGTCACCAGGTCTGTGATTCCCTGTACCCATTCTCCGACGGCGGGCCAGCGATCGTCTGGATCCCACGCCTCCGAGCGCGTGCCGGGTGGTTGGCGGCCGAACAGCTCGCGCAGCCCCTGGACGATGCTCGGGTAACGCCCGGGATATCCGGGGGGCGCGCCGGCGAGAATGTAGAGAAACCGTTTCACATCGCCCCACACCCACCGCACCGTGACGCCGGTCGCGTATCCGGTGCGTCGTTCCACGGGTCGTTCGCGCACGATCGAGAGCCACCATTTCGGGAAGTCCGCTCCGGCGGAAATCGCGAGCTGGAGCGAGCCCCAGAAGCGGCCGTTCACTTCCATGAGATACGGAGCATGGGTGCCGTCGTCACGAAACTCCACCATCGCGGGTCCGTGCCACTGCAAGTCGGTGAGCAACCGCTCGGCGGGTCCCAGCAGGCGGGGATCGAGGGTCGCCGAAGAACGAAGCGAGCTGCCCGAGCCGGACGGGCGGACGTCGCGCAGGCGCTCGTGCGCAAACCAGGCAATCGGCCGTCCGTGGTCGAACAGGGCGAAGATTCCTTTGCCCTGTCCCGGCACGTACGCTTGCATGACCGGCCAGCTGTCCGCCTGGCGGTGCGCGGAAATCGCGCCTTCGAGCTCACTCGCATCGCGAACGTACCCCGTGCCGGGATCGGCGAGAAATCGCCCGCCGCTCCAGGCATTGCTGAAGCGCGACTTGACTACGCACGGGTACCCCAGCTCGCCGGCGGCGGTGTGCGCATCGCGCATCGTCGCCGGCATCCGGGTCGGCGGCACGGCCACGCCGCAGGCGCGGGCCGCTTCGATGGTCTCGGCCTTATCGAAGGCGCTCCGCAAGACCGACTCGAGGGCGCACCCCACCGTGATGCCGGCCGCTTCCCAGGCTTCCCGCTCCAGATTGCAGAGGACGCACGAGCGCTCGGTCAGGGGAAGCACCATCGTCACGTGACGGGTCGTCGCCCATTCTCGCAACGCCTGAAACGCGGCCGGGGTCTCGCCACCGAGCTTGAACCGGCCGCGACAGAATCGGGACCACGAGGCGAGGGGACGTCGTCGGGGAGCGGCGACGAGGACGTCGCACCCGGCGCGGCCCAGCGAGCGGACGGAAGCCAGAGCCTGATTGGTCTGACCGTCCAGGACGAGAACGGTCTCGCGTTCCGGGCTCATGAAAGACCGCCTCGGTCGCGCACGACACCGAGCAGCGTGTCCTGCGTCCGGCGCAGATCGTCGTTGACGATATGGATCGCCCGGGGAACACGCGCGAACATGTGATGATACGCATCGGCGCGCTGGCGCAAATAGTCGATCGAAAACTCCCGCTTGCGACGGAACGACTCCTCCGGCGTGATGTCGAGAAAGACGGGGACGGTCGGCTCTGGGGTCAGCCGCTCGAGCACTCGCGTCCACAGATGCTCCCGGCCGTTCGCGACGTCGACCAGTGTGTCGTAGAAATACCGGTCCATGATCACGACACGGCCCCGGATCCGTTCGAGGTACGTGCGATAGCACAGGAAGACGAACAGGTCGATCGGATACAGCAAGCGGCGCAGCGGCTTGTTCCAAAGCAGCGTGGTTCGCAACTGTCCCAGCAAGCCGCGCCACCCGCGCGGAGTAGGCCGTTGCGTCTTCTGGGATTTGGGGTCGGGGGCTCCCGGCGCCAGCTGATCGGCGGGACGACTGCGCGCACGGTCACGCAGCCATCGCAGCGCGGCGTAAACGCCCACCTGGTCGTTCAGGTGCAGCACGACCACCGGGCGGCGTTGTTTCTCCAACGCCCCCTGCAGGAAATCGATCAAGGTGGATTTGCCCGCTCCATCCAAGCCGGAAAACGTGATCAACACCGGGTGGCGTCCCTTCCGTGGCGCTTCCACCGTGATCTCGACACTGAAACGTGTGGCGGCATGGTTCGCTTACGCACCCCTCGTGCTAGCGAGTCCGCCACGTCTATGCGCGTAAGTATAGATACAACAACGAGATAACATTATCCGCCAGCTCGACTTCTGGTACCCGACAGTGAGGTGTGGCGGGAAAACGACAGGGGATTACCCCCACCGCTGTCGGCGGGCCAACAGGCGCGGTGAAGTGGTAACGCGCGGCTGATGCGGGGTGAGGTAGACCCAGCTGGCCATGGCGTACGCAAGCAGCACCCATTGCAGTTTGAGCATGATGTAATTGCCGCTCAGGTTTCCCACGAGCAGCGCGATGATCTGGGCCGCCGGCAGGATCCCTTCAATGCCACGTCTCGCCCTCCACGCGGCCAGACAACACAGGCCGAGTCCCGCCAGGTACGGAATCGTTCCCGCGATTCCCGTCGACGTGAGCACTTCCAGGAACAGGTTGTGGGTATCGCGGGTGAGATGCAGCTGCGGAGGCAATCCCAGCCGCACCGCGAGCATGAATTGGTTCGACGGCCCCCAGCCGGCGATGGGCCGGTTCTTGAACAGCTGCAACGCCGCGGGGAAGATCTCTTGTCGGCCGGCGAAATTCCCCTGCGCCGCAAGCTGGATACGCCGTTGCATCATGGGTGATTGCAGGGCACCCCAGGCCGCGAGCGCGATCGTCAACAGCGCGACGACCGTATTCCGCAAGCGGATTCCGAACGTCTTTCCCGTGAGGGAAAAGGTCCACAGACCGGCGGCGAGCGCCAACAGGCCCCCTCGGGAGCCGCCCATGATCATCGCCAGTCCGATCAGGGCGGCGATGGGCCAGGCCATCCAGCGGTTTCGCAGGGCGGCGCGGGCGCGGCCAAACACCAGGCCGATCGCCGTCAAAAGACCCGCGCACAGCACCCGCGCGGCGCGGTTCGCGTTCTGCCCGAACACGGTCGCCCGCTGGGTGTCGGAATCGACGATCTTCCCGATGCCGAGTACCGTCATCAGCGCCAGGATCGCGGCGCCGATGACCAGCGTGAGCAGCACTTTGCGGGCGATGTCCGGATACCGCATGAGATTGAAGCAGGCCACGAAAATCATCAGGCCCTGGATGTAGAACAGCGTCGCGCGCACGGCGTCCGACGTGAACCGCGCGCCGCCCAGCACGTAGGCGAGCCAGTAAGCGTACAGGTATCCCAGGAACCACCACACCGCGCCGGGTCGCCGGCCGTAACAGAGCCCGGGCTGCAACATCGTGACGGCGAGGAAAGCGGCGCCCGAAATCGTCGTGAGTTCGAGCGGCAGTCGTCCCGGGGCATCGAACGGCAGGGAAAACACGAATGCGTAGAGGGCCCAGCGGACGATGGCGCTGGGCTGGGCGACCGCCTGATATTGCGGATACGCCTGCGCGCCCCCTCCCTGCGGCACGGCGACCTGGCCCCGAGGACCGGTGTGACGTGGCGCGCGCCGGCTCATCCGTGACCGGACGTGAGGGCGGCGAGCACCATCGGCACCGACTGCTCGGCAGGCATTACCGACGTGTCGACGTCGATGATGCGCGTATGGCCGGCGGAAACAAGACGCGCCCGGATATCGCCGTAGGCGCGACGGTACTGGCCGAGAAACTCGTAGATCGCCTCGTCGGAGTCGTCCTTGACGCGATGCGGCTTGAGCCGCTTCCTGATCCGTTGTGCCAGGACCGCATCCGGCGCGTCGAGCCAGACGACGACGTCCAGGAGCTTGCTCCACCGGCCGAGCTGGTCCTCCCATGCGTGTCCCAGGCGGGTGCGGTTCTCGCGGGCACGGTTGAACACGCTCAGACGGGCGAGACTGAACAGGGGACCCTCATCGAGCACGATGGCCGCCGGGCTGGTCCTGGCTTCCCGCGCGACGACGGCCGGGAGCGTTCGGAGGCGAAGCAGGTGCAGCATCACCGGCCACGTCGAGCGCCAGTCATCCCGCAGCACCTCGAGTCCGGTCGGGACCAGGGCGAGAGCGTACCAGGTGAGCGCCGGCAGGAACCGCGCGCGATCGATCGAGAGGCCGGCGCGGATCCCGGTATGCCGTTGGCCGAGCCTTCGCAGCATCGCCGATTTTCCGGCGCCGGCGGGTCCGACCAATTCGGCGATGACAGGAGCAGCAGGGTTCTTCACCGCTACGCGTTCGCCCGGCGGCGCTCCCGCACCGATCACAAACATTCCCAGACTGCCTGCTTCACCTCCGCCACCACGCGATCAATCGGCTGGGCCGCATTGATCTCCGCCACCCGGCAGGTCGAGGGAAACGCGAGCTTGCCGACGATCTCCACCTTTTGCCGCAGCTGATCGAGGGGTGTCTCCGGTTTGCGGCGCGACGCGATATCGACTGGGACATGCAGGCGGATCACGAGATCAGGCGGGACGAGCTCGGCCATGCGGAACGATGCCTGCTCGCGCCGCGCGGCCTGACGCCGCAGCCAGGACGGGGAATCGACCCACGACCCGAGTCGTGGTCCGTCGTTCAAGCCGGCAAACTGGCTCTGCGGCAGCCGATCCGAAAGCACGATCATGCCGAGGCTTCGGGCCTGCCGGACCTGTTGCGCCCACCGCCGCCGCTCACGGGCGAGGGTGAGGATCCAGAGAATCCTGCCGAGCAGGCGGAACCCCCCGCCCTTGGCCTCGGGCTTCGCCGCCGCGGCGGGGGGGCTCGAGGCCCGGTCGAGGGGGGGACGCACCGCGGTACTCGGCCGTGACCAGGCGCCGATCCATTGCAACCAGCGCCGCGGCGGCGAAGCGGTGCCCTTGCCGCTCCCCCCGTACGTCGTGATGACGGCCATTTCCCGGGACAGCCACTTGGCGATGGTCTGAGTGAGCGTCGACTTCCCGGCGCCGTCGGGTCCGACGAACGCAATCGCGACCCCGCCGTGCGGCGGCGTCCGCGTCGAGCGCGTGGGCGCGCGCGTGATCCAGTGCGACACGCGCCACCAGATCCAGGTCCACTCCCGGAACAGCATCCGGCGCGCCGTTCCCGGCGCGCTGTACATGCGGTAGCTCGACAGCGGGGGATCCACCAGCCGGCGAAAGGCGCGCAGCTGCCGGATCGAGGGCGCGCGTGTGGAAATCATCGCCGCGGCCGCGTGGGCGGCGGCGCTCCCGACGAGCGGCGTCGACCGCTCGATGAGACGATCCGACCGCACCCGCGCCGCGAGCCACCGCATCTCCCGCAGCATCGAGCCGCGGACATAGTCGTATCCGAGGAGCTCGAGGAGTCCGTCGCGCCAACGGAGTTTGATGGCCGCCCGGGCAATGAGGATCAGCAGCTCGAGGTGCGGGTCGGTGACCCAGACGTCGTAGTCGGCGTCCCGGACCCGCGTTTCCAGCAGGACGTCTTCCCACGGCAGCCGATGACCCTTCAGGAACTTCTCGCCCAATGTCAGCTGGTAGTGCACGTGGAGATGCGTGAGCGCCCCGGTTTCCGGATCGAAGCCCACGTAGTCTTCGATGCCGGGATAGCCGCGACCGGCTTTCACCGTAAACCGCTTGAAATGGGGACTGCTCGTGAGAATGTGCGCCAGCCGCTGTGCCGCGCGCCGATCGAACAGTGCGTCGACATCGGTCACGCCCGTCAATGCGGGCCCGAGATGCTCGTTGCTCTTCCAGTGGCAGTAGCGAATCGATTCCGCATCGAGCTGTGCAAACAGGTCGTCCAGAATGCGCAGGCGCTGTGTCGCCCCCCCCTCGGGCACACGGCGCCGCGTCTCGCGCAGCGGCGCGACCGACTCCCTGGCGGGCTGGGCACTCATTCGACGGCGGTCGCCGCAGCCTGCGGGGCGGCTGGAGCAGGGCGCAGCTTGCGAATGAAGCTGCGCATCGTCTCCAGCATCCACTGTCCGTCCGCGCCGAGAAACACGAAGGGAGCGCGGAGCACGAGGAGCAGGGCGGTGCCCAGGGCGAGCACGGAAACCCCGAGGACGATGGCCACCGGTGGCAGGTTCCAGTGACGCAGCAGCACCGTCGAGCCCCAGATCACCGGAGCGCAGGCAGCCGTGAGGAAGACGGCGGGCTCGTGCGCCTTCCAAAAGGCGCCCCAGGTGAGGTGGCCCACGTTCAAGCCGAGCTCGGCCATCAATACGAAGTTGATCGTCAACGCCGCCAGGGTGCCCCAGGCCACGCCGCTGATTCCCCAATGCTGTCCGATCCACGCCCCGCCCACGACGAGCACGGCATACAACGCCTGACGCCAGGCACGACGGTACACGGCGCCCGTCGATCGGGTCACCGAGTCACTCATCTTGTAACTGGTCCGGAACAGCATGCCGATCGCGAGAATCTGGAATGGCGGGACCACGGAGATCCACCGGGGACCGAGCGCGACGTGAATCACTTCCGGGGCGAGCAAGATGATGACGAGGCTCGGCATCAGCACGAGCAGCGCGATCAAGGCGACGCCGCGGCGGAAGGCGGCAGACAGGCGCACCGGATCGTCCTGCACCTTCGCCATGGCGGGGAAGAGCACCGCATCGAGGACCGTGCCGAACCCGTAGGCCGGCGCCGACATGAGCGAGTAGGCGCGACCGTAGTACCCCAGGGCCGCGGGTCCCAGAAACCGGCCGACGGTCATGTTGTCGCCGTTCAGGGCAATGTAGTTGGCGATCCGGGCCGCGGTAAATCCGCCGCCGAAATACATCAGCTCACGGAACGCCCGCCGATCGGTCGATTGCTGGAACCGCGGCGGATGCTGGGTCAGGAGCACCGCCGTCTTGAGCAGGGACTGCGACATCTGTGCGGCGACGAGCGCCCAGACTCCCCAGCCCAGCAAGGCTCCGGCGACGCCGACCACACCGTACCCGAGAGCGTAGGTGATCACATCGAGGTTGGCGAGCCACCGAAACCGCAGCTCGCGACTCATCAGCGACGATGCGACCGTCTGCATTCCCTGGAGCGGGAAGATCCAGGCCAGGACGTGCAGCACCGGGGTCACGTTGGGCATGCGCAGGAATTCGGCGGCGAGCGGGGCGCCGAAATAGATCAGCGCTCCGAGGAACAACCCGAGCACGACCGAGGCGGTAAACGCCGTTTCGATATGCCGGGGCTCGAGCTCGGAGCGTTGCACCAGGGCAGGGCCGAGTCCGAGCTGCGAAACGATGGCGGAAAACCCGATGACCACGGCCGCGGCCGAGACAACGCCGAAATCCGCGGGTGACAGGAGCCGGGCGAGCACTCCGAGGATCACCAGTTGTAGTATGGCGAAGGCCACCTTGCCGTAAACCATCCACAGCATCCCGGCGACCGTGCGATGCGTCAGGCTGCGCTTCATTCCCGTCCTAAAGCTGTGTTGTGGCGGCATTTGTTGCGAGACCGCAACACGAATGGCTATCTCCAGCCCAATATAAGGCTTCCGCGTGTCAGTCGAACCGCGACCTGGGTTGCGACCACACGGTCACGCGCCAGAGTGGCGATTCACAACAGCTTGGTGCCGATCGAGTTACGAGAGACGCCCCGGCCGCCGCGAGGCATGTGAGGCAACTCTGCAACGGGCGTGCCGCGCTAGGCGGCTGCCGTTGCCAGTGTCGCCTGGATGGATGCCTCCTGCCAGGATTGAAACATCAGGACAGTCCAGAGCCGGTAATCCCAGCGCGACTCGCCGGAGAGATGCTCACGCCACTTCTGGCGGATCGGCCCGGGCTCCAGGATGTTCTCGCTACGCAGCCTGTTCTCATCGAGCAATGATTCGGCCCAGTCTCGTAGTGGTCCGCGTAGCCAGTCTGTAACCGGCATGTGGAACCCTTGCTTGGGGCGGTCCACGAGCTGCTGCGGCACGTATCGGTATAACACCTGTCGTAACAGCCACTTGCTTGTGCCGTGGTTCAGCTTCATCGTCAACGGCAGCCGCCAGGCGAATTCGATTACACGATGGTCGAGCAAGGGTATCCGACTCTCCAGACTCACTCCCATACTGGCACGATCCAGCTTCACCAGAATGTCGCCGGGGAGGTAGGTGGCTGAGTCGAGGTACATCATGACGTGCTCGGGCACTTTCCCGACGTGCGGGAGCGGCCGCCCGTCAGCGCTCGGTTGCGTGTTTTCGTACGCGCCGCGAACCAGTCGTGTCGGGTGTTTCCAGAGCGACATCATGTAGTCGTACAGCGCCGCCGGCGACTCGGCGGTCACCATTTCGGCCGATTGCCCGAGTCGCTCGCTGAACGACCGCTTCCCGGTGATTTGACGCGTAACCCGATTGAGGGCGGCCATGACGTGTCCCGGCGGCCCGGTCCCCGCCAGGAGCGCCACGGCCGCAGCCGCACGCAGTGGCTTGGGAATCCAACTGATCGCGCGCCAGATCGATGGCCCCAGGCGATGACGACGATAGCCGCCGAACAACTCGTCGCCGGCATCCCCTGACAGGCTCACTGTCACATGACGCTTGGCAAGCTCGGACACAAGGAAAGTGGGAATCTGCGAGGTGTCGGCGAACGGCTCGTCGTACAAATGTGGGAGTCGCGGAATCACGGCCATGGCTTCGGCCGGCGTGAGGGTCGCCTCCGTGTGGATCGTGCCCAGGTGTCGAGCCACGGCGGTCGCATGACGGGCTTCGCTGTGCTGCTCGTCGCTGAAGCCGATCGTAAACGTTCTGACCGGAGTCGAGCTTTGCGCTTGCATTAAAGAAACGATGGTAGTCGAATCGACGCCGCCCGACAGGAATGCCCCGAGGGGAACGTCGGCCTCCATCCGCATCTTAACTGCTTCTTTTAGAAGCACTTCCAGGTTGTCGATGGCCTCCCGGGCGGTGCCGCGGAACGGTTCTGCCACGCCTGCTTCGGCGACTGCGCGCAACGACCAATACGGAGTTGGGGCCATATCGGACGAAGGGTGTTCGATGGTGAGGTAAGTGCCGGGCATGAGCTTCTTCACGCCGACATAGATGCTCATCGGATCGGGCACGTATCCGTACCGCAGGAATTCCGTCAGTGCGTGCCGGTCGATCTGGGCCCGGAAGGACGGGTGGGCTCGCAGGGCTTTGAGCTCCGACCCGAACAGCAAGCTCCGTCCCATCCAGCCGTAGTAGAGTGGCTTCTCGCCGGCGCGATCCCGCGCCAGAATCAGGTGGCGTTGCTCTCGATCCCACAGGGCGAACGCAAACATCCCGTTGCTTTTGACCAGCGTTTCGCCAACGCCCCAGGCCTCGATGGCGGCGAGCAGGACCTCCGTGTCGGAGCGGCCTCGGAATACGACGCCGCGAGCCATGAGGTCATGACGTAAGTCGGGAAAGTTGTAGATCTCGCCGTTGAACACCACGACGTAACGGCCGGTGGCGGACTCCATCGGCTGATGTCCGGCCAGCGTGAGATCGATAATCGATAGCCGCCTGAACGCGAGTGCGATGCCGGCCTCTGCATCGAGCCACACGCCGCTGTCGTCGGGTCCGCGGTGTTCAAGGGTCTCGGCCATGGCGATGGCCGTGCTGCGCGCCTCGTCGGCGCGAAGCCCACCGGGTTGGAAGCAACCGGCTATGCCGCACACGTCAGTAGCTCTCGGTTTTGAATCGGTTCACGGCCCGCCTGATCTTGAACAGTGTTGGCATGCCAGTCTGCAGCAGCACACGCACGGTTTGTGCCGACCGGACGGGCGCTTCGACCTGACGTCCAACCGGGGTACTGTCTCTAAGTAGCTGATGGCTATGAACTTACGGATTCAATTTAGATACAGTCCCACACGGCTTGTTTGGCCCGTAACAATACGGTCTCTAGAGGTTGCTCGGCATTCAGGTCCACGACGGTCGTCGTCGGCGGAAATTGCAATTGCCGCACCAGCTCGATCCCGGTCTGCAGCTGGGTTGGAGGCGTTTCCGGCTTGCGGCGCGCCGCGACCTCGGGAGACACATGCAGCTTGATGACCAGATCCGGCGGCGACAATTCGACGAGCTGGAACACAGCCCGTTCATGACGAGCCGCCAGGCGCCGAATCCAGGATCCGTTTTCGAGCCACTCAGTGAGACGTGGACCGTCGTTCCAGCCTGGAAACTGGCTTTGCGGGTGACGGTCCGACAGGACGATCATCCCGAGCCCCTTGGCGCGTCGGCTCTCGAGGGCACGGCGGCGCCGCTCGCGGACGAGCGACCATACCCAGAAGACTCGCCCCGCCGCGCGCAGCCGGGAGGGTTCCTCCTCGACCGAACGACGGGGCTCCTGCGCGATGCGCCCGGCAACCGGTTTGCGGCGCCACACGGCGGCGATGCTTTGGAGCAGGCGTCGTGACCATCCGGCGGACCCTTTCCCGCTACCCCCGTAGGTCGTCACTACCGCTACTTCCCTGGACAGCCATTCGGCGATCGCAGTCGTCAGGGTCGACTTACCGGCGCCGTCGGCCCCCAGCAGGGCGATGCTGATACCGCCGTGGGGCAAGGTCCGGGTCGACTTCGTGGGGGCGCCGTGATACCAGTTGCGAACCTTCCACCACACGACACCCCACTCCCGAGCGGCCATCTGACGGACAGCATCCGCCGTTCCGAACAACCGATACTCAGGCAAGCTGGGTCGCGCCCGCCGGCCGAACGCACGAAGGTGCCTCGTCGAGGGCCCTCCTCCTTTGCCCGGGGAATCGAGCATGGCGGTGAGCAATCGGGCTGACTCCGGTCCGACGAGCTCTTCGGCTACCTCGAGCAGCCGAGGGCGTTCGATGCGCGCGGCCAACCACCGCAGCTCCCGGAGCATCCCGCCGTGGAAGAACGGCTTGCCGATTGCTTCGAGCACGGTATCGCGGGCTCGCAGCTTCATGACGGCCCGAACGATCAGCGTCGTCAGCTCGAGATGCGGATCGGCGATGAACAGCTCGTGCACCGGATCCCACACGCGGGTGGAGAGATACAACTCCTCCCACGGCAGGCGGTGGCCCTTGAGGAACTTTTCACCCAGCGTGAGCTGGTAGTGCACGTGGAGGTGTGTCAGGGTTCCGGTGTCCGCGTCGAAGCCGACGTAGTCCTCGATCCCCGGGTATCCACGACCGGGTTTGACGACGAATCGTTTGAAATTCGATTCGCCCAGGATCCGTGTGAGGGGCACGATAGCTCGTCGGTCGAACAGCACATCCACATCGGTGTGTCCGGTGACGGATGCGTCGAGATGCTCGTTGCTTTTCCAATGACAATACCGAAGGCCGTCGGCGTGCACGCGCTGGAACAGCTCGCGGAGCACGCTGAGCTGAGCGGTCGTCGGCTCTTTGAGGGCGGTCACGAATGCGCTCGCCCTTCCGACGCCGCCAACGGGATCGCCGGGCTCCGCTTGCGGATGTAGCCCTGCAGCGTTTCCAGCATCCATTGGCCATCGCGACCGAGGAACGACTTCGGAAACTGACGGATCAATCCCACGCACACCACGAGCTGGAGCAAGCCGACCGTGAGGATCACGAGCAATGCCGGGAATTCCAGTCCACGAACCAGTGCGGTTGCCGCGTAGACGACGGGAAAGGAGCACAGCGTCAGCAGCACCGCGGGGCGGTGGGCCTCCCAGAACTCCTGCCACGTGATGGCGCTGACATCCAGGCTCAGCTCCGCCATGAGAAAGAAGTTGACGGTGAGGGCCGCGAGCGCGCCCCATGCGACACCGGCCACACCCCAGCGCTGACCGATCCAGGCGGCCACCACCACCAGGGCGGCATACAGGATTTGCCGCCAGGCGCGCCGGTACACGACGCCCGTCGATCGGGCGATGGAATCGCTCATCTTGTAGCTGGTCCGGAACAGCATGCCGAGACCGAGAATTTGAAACGGTACGATCACCGCTGTCCACCGCTCACCCAGCATGACGCGGATTACTTCGGGGGCGAGCAAGATGATGGTAGCGCTGGGAGCGAGTACCACGATCGCGATCAAGGCGACGCCCCGTCGATACGCGGCGGCCAGCCGGGCCGCGTCGTCCTGGACCCGGGCCATGGCCGGAAACAGCACCGCATCCAGAACCGATCCGAAGGCGTAGGCCGGCGCCGACATCAGCGAATACGCTCGGCCGTAGAATCCCAGGGCCTCCGCCCCCAGAAACCGTCCCGTGACGACGTTGTCGCCGTAGAGAGCGACGTAGTTCGCCAACTTGGCGATGGTGAAGCCACCGCCGAAATACACGAGGTCACGCCACGCCGCTCGATCGATGGTCAGCCGGGGCGACGGGGGATTCTTCCAGAGGAGAATCGCGGCGCGCACCAATGACTGCCCGACCTGCCCGGCCACGAGCGCCCACACGCCCCATCCCAAGAGAGCGGTGACGATCCCGACGACCCCATACCCGATTCCGTAGGTGATGACGTCGAGGTTGGCCAACCAGGAAAAACGGAGCTCGCGGGAGAGCAGCGAAGACGAGACCGTGCCGAGACCATTGAGCGGGAATACCCAGGCGAGGGCCCGCAGCACCGGTGTCACACCGTCCAGGTGCAGGAAGTCCGCCGCGAGCGGCGCGGTCACCCAGATCAGGGCACCGAGCGACAATCCGAGGATGAGCGATGCGGTGAACGCGGTGTCGAGGTGACGGGACTCCAGCTGTGGACGCTGCACGATCGCCGGGCCGAGTCCCAATTGGGACACGATGGCGGAAACCCCGATGACCACCAATGCGGCGCTGACGACACCGAATTCGGCCGGCGTCACCAGTCGTGCCAATACTCCCAGCACCACGAGCTGCAGGATCGCGAAGGCGGCCTTCCCGTAGCCCATCCACAGCATTCCGGCGAGCGTGCGGCGAGTGAGTCCACTCCGCGCCATCTAGTTGCCGCCCGGGGGAGTAAAGCCCATCTCACGCAGCGCCTGGTCGATGCGACGGGAACCGAACCGCCCCAGCAGCGTGCGCAAGTCCTTTCTCATGCGTCCCCGACCTACATAGGCCCGGAACCGCAGCCATGGCGAGAGGTTGGGCGGAGGCGTTTCCCCGGTGTCGAGCTCCCAGGGGTGGAAGTAGAACATGAACCAGGAGCGCGCCGCGAGACGTCTGGCGACGCCCCACCGGTAGAGTGCGGCGGGGATCAGCCGGAAATAGCCGCCACCGGCCCAAGGCAGGGCCAGCGGCCCGACGGCGACCCGGGACATGGGGAGCTCCAACAAGCCAGGACGGACTTCGACGACCGCGCGTTCGGGATCGATGGGTGTGGAGAGCTGCCCATACCGGTCATGGGCCTTGAAATCGTAGAAGCTCGAATCATACCAGTAGCCCGCTTCGGCGAGGTAGTCGAGCACGGCGTCGCTGATGGAGAACATCGGGGCGCGGATTCCCCACACCGGCGTGCCCGTGAGCTGTTGCAGGGAGTCACGCGCCCGGGTCAGCTCTTCGGCCAGGGCCGCGCGGGGCAGACTGTAGAGCCGCGGATGCGTATCGCTGTGGCTGGCGATCTCGTGGCCATCGGCCACCATCCGGTGCACCAATGACGGGTAGCGACGCGCGATCCATCCCAGCACGAAGCAAGTCGCCCGGACACCGCACGCGGCGAGGGCATCGAGGAGCTCGTGTGTGTTCCGCTCGACCCTCGGTTCGAGCCGGTCCCAATCGGAAGTGGGCAGGGCGCCCTTCAGGTTCTCGGCGTGAAACCACTCTTCGATGTCGAAGGAAGCCAGGAACATGGGCTGCGCGGTCACAGCATGCGCTTCCCGTTGGCGCGCAGCCGGGCCACGTCGGCGGGGGTCGGGAATTTGAAGTAGCGCTTTTGGCTCATGTCGACCGGATGGGACGTAGGCCACTCCGGCGTTCCGAGCCGCGCCAGCAAGCCCGCCACTTCGCGGCCGGCCACGTCCTTGGCGCGGGCCGAGATGTCGTACTGTGAGTCCCGGGCGGTGATCGGGACCCGGTATTCCGCGAGGACTTCTCCGGCATCGAGCTTCTCGGCCATCGTGTGCACGGTAATCGTGACTTCCGGCTCGTCGTGCAGCAGGGCCCAGAACGTGGGCATCATGCCGCGATAGAAGGGCAACTTTCCGTTGTGGATGTTGATCGTGTGGGGCGCCGCGTTGAGCGCGGTCGCACGGAAGATTTCCGGTGCCGACACCGACAGGAGGACGTCCACGCCGCGCTCGCGCAGCGTGCGCAGGTAGGTCTCGTTGTTGATCGAATCCAGCGTCCGCAGGGGCACCCCCGCGCGGGCGGCGAGCGCCGCGACACTGCGCGGGCGCCGCGTGCGGTCGGCCACTTTCGCCGCGGCGTAACGGGTCATCAGGCGGGCCATGTCGACCGTGCCGTACACCTTCCACAGGCGCCGGGCCAAGGCGAGCCTGGACTCGTTGAAATTGCGCAGCAACACGATTTCGACCAGGCGAACGGGGCCGTTGACCGCCGTGGCAAGAAAGGATGCGAAGAACCGGCCGGTGAAAAACGGATCGTCTTGTGTGACTGCAACAACGTTGACCGTACTGCTCATGCGGGAAACGACTCCTGAACGGGTTTCGAATCCCCAGCCGCACGGCGCGGCAGGGGGGAGCGTCACAACGGATACAAAATGGGGTTCGGGGCTCGAAATGCCGAGGGGCGCCGGAGCGCCCCTCGGTGGAGACTGGTTAGCCCGTCGGTCCGCTCACCAGCCACCCTTTCGCAACACCACGACCGGCACCGTGCGAAGCATGATCTTCAGGTCCTCGGTGAGCGACTGGCGCTTGATGTACTCGAGGTCGAGGCTCACCTTGCGCCGCACGTCTTCGATCGACTGGTCGTAGTGCTGGTTGATCTGGGCCCACCCCGTAATGCCGGGGCGCACTTTGTGACGCTGATTGTACACGGTGATTTGCCGCTGCAAATCGGCGGCGATCCCCGGTTGCTCGGGCCGCGGGCCGACCATGTTCATGTCGCCCAGCAGCACGTTGAACAGTTGCGGCAGCTCATCGAGCCGGTACTTCCGCAGCACCCGGCCCAGCGACGTCACGCGCGGATCATCCTTGCTCGCCCACACCTGTTCGACCTTCTTCTGCACGTGCATTGTCCGGAACTTGTAGATCCGGAACGGCTTTCCACCGAGGTCGAGCAGCCGGCGGCCGTTGCCACGATCAACTTCGGGATCGCGGCGGTCGAGGCCGACTCGGGTCTGCATGAAGAACACGGGGCCGGGCGAGGTCAGCTTGATGAGCGTCGCGACGAGGGCCATGACGGGCGCTGCGACGACGATTCCAACCGCCGCCACCAGGACGTTCAATCCCCGGCGCGTGCCTTCCGTCCGTTGTTCAGCCGACCCCATGCCGTGCATCAGCGCCAGAGGCGGACGCACGGCAATACCTTCGGCGAGGTTGGAAGCGGTCATGGCGGGGCCCGCATCTCCAGTGAACGTGGTTACCAACGGGGCCCTATCGGCCCCCCGCGCCACCCTTTAGCAAGTGCCGTGCACGGGGTCGCACGTGCGTGCCCGTTCCGGAAGTGTATGGCAGCTAATCGGTTACACGTTCGTTACGAACCGGCCCGGCGACGCTGGTGCGTGTAACGTGTTGCGGCATATCACTATCTGTGGACCTCATGCCACAAAAAACCGGAGGGAAGCTTGGCTTCCCTCCGGTTGGAGATGACGCGATTCTCTGCTTACTCAGCGCTATTCGTGGCCAGCAGCCCCCGCTCGAGTCCGTGTCGTTCCATCAGGCGGTACAGCGTGGTGCGATCGACGCCGGCAATGCGTGCCGCCTTCGACATGTTGCCTCCCGCCTGTTGCACGAGCCGCGTGAGGTAGCGACGCTCGAATGCCGAGAGCAGGCGTTCGCGCGCGGCGTGATAGCTCTCTCCTGGTGAGCCTTCGATGTCCAGGGGCGCCGGATCCGCCGCCGCGGCCGCTTCCTTCTGCTCACCGATGAACGGGATATCCTCGGGTTGGATATCGGCGCCCGGCTCGAGCAGCACGACGGCATGCTCGACGACGTTCTGGAGCTCCCGCACATTCCCGGGCCAACTGTGGCTCGCGAGAGCGCGAATGGCCGACGGGGTCCAGGTGGGCAGCGGCTGGCCGGAATCCCGATGCCGCTTCCAATAGAACGCGAGGAAGTGGTTCGCGAGCAGCGGAATGTCTTCCGGCCGCGACCGCAGCGGCGGCATGTGGATCGGCACTACGCGCAGGCGATAGTAGAGATCCTCGCGCAGCGCTCCCGAAGCGACCGCTTCGTCTGGATCGATGTTGGTGGCGGCGATAAACCGGACATTCACGACCGCGTCGGTCGTCTCGCTGCCCACGCGCCGGACGACGCCGTCCTGGATGACGCGCAGCAGCTTGGCCTGGATCGGCTTCGGCATTTCGATCAGCTCGTCCAGGAACATCGTGCCGCCGTTCGCGGTCTCCAAGAGACCGGGTTTGTCGCGGACGGCACCGGTAAACGCGCCCTTCACGTGGCCGAACATTTCCGATTCGAGCAACGCTTCCGGCAGCGCGGCGCAGTTGATCGCGACGAGGGGCCGGCTGGAGCGACGGCTGTAATGATGGATGAACTGGGCGATCAATTCCTTGCCCGAGCCGCTCTCACCGGTAATGAATACGGAGGCATCGGTGGCGGCGACTTTGCGGGCCAGCGCGATGATCTTCCGGAATGCCGGGGCGCTGCCCAGCACGTTGAATTTTTCGTTCTCCCCCGGCGTCTGATCGAGCTGCGCCTGCATCGTTTGCGATTCGCGCGCCACGACCACGGCGTGCGCCGCCCGCCCGATGAGAATCTGCAGATGGGTCGCTGAAAACGGCTTCGGGAGATAGTCCCACGCGCCTGCCCGCAGCGCCTCGAGGCTCGAGTCGACGCTCGGATTCCCCGTCATGACGATGACGATGGTCTCGGGATGGGTGGCCAGCGCAGCCCGCAACAGCTCCATGCCGGGGACCTGGCTCATGTAGAGATCGACGAGAATGATGTCGAACGCACGGCGCTTGATGGTCTCGAGCGCCTTGTCCCCACGGGAGCAGACGGTGAGGTTGTAGCCCTCGGCCTCCAGGTACGAGGCGCAGCTCTCGCGCATCACTCGCTCATCGTCCACCACGAGGATGCTGAGGCTGGCCCGTGTGCGGGGGTCGATGGGGAGCAGCTTGCTGACGTCACGCCCCAATGCAGGGTCTGTCGTATTTACGGCCACGTCCGTCGCTTCCTCGTCGCAGGGGTCCATCGTCGCGGCCGCGCGGCGCCGCAGGAATCGGGCAATCCCCATGCAGGGATCGGGCCTACTGGAATCTCCCACGTATGCAGTTGCGGCGCCGCATTCTATGGTGGCTTGGCTGCAACAATCGTTGGATCTATGCAGCAATATGTTGCTTTTTTGCAACAAAATGAGTCATTACGCAATGGCTAGAATTGTGCCCGTAAGACCCGAAAGTGGCCTAAGTCACAGCGGTCTAGACCTTGCAACCACCAGCCCGTGCCTTAGCGTACTAACGGCCCCTGGTTGCTCATGGGTCGGGCCACCGAGGGCCCGACCACCCAGCTTGAGGTTTCATACTGATGCCGAATGACCTGCCGGTCCCGCCGCCGGTGCCGCAGACAATGCCTGCGCCCGTCGCGCTGCAACCGAATCAGGGGTACCCAGCGCCGATGGTGTACGGGGAGCCCCCGAGCGGCGGCGGCCCCGACTGGCGGCGTGTCTGGGCTTCCGTCACGCGCTTCAAATGGCTGGTCCTGGGCGTCGTGGTGCTGGGCACGCTCGCCGGCTATGCCCTGAGCCGTTTCCTCATCAAACCAGGATATCTCGCCCGGGCGACGATTTGGGTCGACGTCGTCGACCCCCACGCGCGCACGCCGGAGGCATTCCAGCTCGGCGGCCAACTGCAGCTCACGAGCGGGTGGAATAACCTGCTCACGTCTGATGCCGTCATGGATTATGTCGTACGCCAGAACAAGCTGTACCTGGGGTGGGAGAACGCGACCGACTCGGCGGCGTTCGACCGGTTCGATCTCGAGGAGCGGTTCCGGATCGGGACCTACACCCTCAAAGTGGACTCCGCCGGCAAGCGCTACAGCCTTACCGGGGAAGACGGGACGTTGGTGGAAAGCGGCGCCGTCGGTGACTCGATCGGCCGCAGTCTGGGTTGGCGCTGGTCGCCGTCGGCGAGCGCGCTTCCCAAGGGCCATGTCATGGCGTTTTCGGTGGCCGCGCCACACGAGACCGGTCTGACTCTGTCCACCACGCTGGCCGTTCGCAGCGACGCGGACGGGAACTTCATGCGCCTCGAGCTGAAGGATCCCGATCCCGAGTTCGCGACGTCGACGGTCAACGCGATTGCGGACCGCTTCGTGGCCCTGGCGGCCGAATTGAAGAAGCAGAAGGTCCATGAGCTCTCCGGGGCGCTGGCCGAGCAGCTCGGCCGGGCGCGCGGCGCGGTCACCTCGGCTGAAGCGGCGCTGCGGCAGTTCCGTGTGCGTTCGGCCACGTCGCTCGCCATGAGCGCGAACGGGCAAATCGACACGCGCGACCCCTCGGCCAATGCATTCTTCAACGCGAAAGTCACGCTGGATCAGTTGCGCGCGGACCGCCAGACCCTGCAACGCGTGATGGCGGCGAGCGCCGATTCCGGGGTGGAAGTCGGCGACATCGAGAATATTCCATCGGTGCAACGCTCATCGACCCTCACCGCGGCGCTGCGCGAGCTGACGTCCAAAGAAGCCGAGCTGCGCGTCATGCGCTACCGCTATACGGACGAGCAGCCGGCGGTTCGGAATCTGTTGTCGCGCATCGACGATCTGCGCAAGCGCACGATCCCGCAGTCGGTCCAGGCGCTCGACGCCACGCTGTCGGCCCAGGAGAACGAGCTCTCACGCCAGATTTCCAGCAGCTCGGCCAGCCTGCAGCAAATCCCGTCGATCGCCATCGACGACGCGCGACTGCAGCGCGATCTGACGACGGCGGAGCAGACGCTCGCGGGCGTGCAGGCTCGCTATGACGAAGTGCGCCTGGCCGAAATCAGCGCGCTGCCCGACGTAAAGCTGTTCGACCGGGCAGTGGTGCCGCAGCGTCCGGTCGGCACCCTGGCGCCGGTGCTCATCGCCCTGGCGTTCCTCGGCAGTCTGGGCGCCGGCGTGGTGGGCGCGGTTCTCCTCGATCGCACCGACACCCGGTTCCGGTATCCGGAGCAGGTCACCACCGACATGGGGCTGTCGATCCTCGGTGTCGTGCCGCGCGTCTCGCGTGAGAACGGCAATGGCCGCAACGCGCCTCAGGTGATCGAAGCGCTGCGCTCGATCCGGTTGGGCGTGCAGAACGCCTATGGGACCGGGCCGATGGTGCTCACGATCACGAGCCCGGGGTCGAGTGACGGCAAATCGTTCATCACGTCGAACCTCGGGCTGGCGTTCGCCGATGCCGGGCTGCGCACGATCGTCATCGACGGGGACATCCGGCGCGGGTTGCTGCATCGGGTGTTGAACGCCAAGCGCAAGCCGGGTCTCATCGATCACCTGGCCGGCAACGCCGGCCGCGAAGACATCATCCAGAAGACGGATTTCCCGCAGCTCAGCTTCATCGGGTGCGGGCAGCGCACACCGAATGGTCCCGAGCTGCTCAGCTCGCCGGCCATGGGACAGCTCATTACGTCGTTGCGCTCGCGCTTCGACGTGATCCTGGTGGACAGCGCGCCGATGGCCGCGGGCGTCGATCCCTATGTGCTCGGAACACTCACCGGTCACCTGCTGCTGGTGATGCGGACCGGAGTTACCGATCGCGAGCTGGCCCAGGCCAAGATCGACCTCCTGGATCGGCTGCCCGTTCGCGTGCTGGGGGCTGTGTTGAACGACGTCGAGGCGGGCGGCGCCTACCGGTACTACGCCTATTACCTCGCGGGGTATGAAGTCGCCGAGGAGGCGGACGAAAAGAAGCTGGTCCGGCCCGGCTGAGCGGTACCGGCGCCGGGTTTGTGGCCCCAAACTTGAAGTGTCTTGCGGCTCATTGGGGCCTGCCGCTTCCACGGACCAGTCTCTGGAGAACTTGATACGCGATGTGCGGCATCGTAGGCTATTCCGGCGTCCGCGAAGCGGCGCCGATTCTCATTGAAGGGCTGCATCGCCTGGAGTACCGCGGCTACGACTCCGCGGGCGTGGCGGTGCAGAATGGAAGCGGCGTCGTGCTCCGGAAGTTGGCGGGACGCGTCACCCGGTTGCACCAGCTGCTGGACGCCGAGCCGGTCAGCGGGCAGAGCGGGATCGCCCACACCCGCTGGGCCACGCACGGCGCTCCCACCCGTACCAACGCCCATCCTCACACCGATTGCGACGGCGACGTCGCTCTGGTCCACAACGGCATCATCGAGAATGCCGACTCGCTGCGCACCAAGCTGCAACAGGCCGGCCACGAATTCCGGACCGAGACGGACACGGAGACCCTGGTCCACCTGATCGAAGAGGCCCCCGGGGCTACGCTCGAAGATCGCGTCATCGCGGCTCTGGCCCACATCGAAGGCACCTATGGGCTCGCCGTGATCTCATCGGCCGAGCCCGGCAAGATCGTCGTGGCCCGGAAGGGGTCGCCGGTCCTGCTGGGGATCGGCGACGGCGAGTATTTCGTCGCGTCGGACGCATCGGCGATTCTCGAGCACACGCGCTCGGTGGTCTACCTCGACGACGGCGACATCGCGGTCGTGACTCCGGAAGGCTACCGGATCCTCGACCTCGATCAGCGCGATCAGGTGCGGGCGGTCAGCGACATCGAGTGGGATCTCGCGGCCATCGAGCTCGGCGGGTACCCCCACTTCATGCTCAAGGAGATTTACGAGCAGCCCGAGACGGTGCAGGCAACGTTGCGGGGCAGGCTGCTGTTCGAAGACGGTACGGCCCGGTTGAACGGTCTGAATCTCAGTCCTGACGACTGCGCCGCGATTCAACGCATCCTGATCGTGGCGTGCGGGACGTCGTGGCATTCTGGCCTGGTCGGCCGCTACGCCCTCGAGGAGCTGGCCCGCATCCCGGTCGATGTGGAGTACGCGTCGGAGTACCGTTACCGGCCGCGGCTGCATCAACCCGGCACGCTGGCCATCGCCGTCTCGCAGTCGGGGGAGACGGCCGATACGCTCGAGGCGATGCGGGCGGCGCGCGCCGCCGGCTGCCGCGTCGTGGGCGTGGTGAACGTCGTGGGCAGCACCATCGCGCGCGAATCAGACGGCGGGATCTACCTGCATGCCGGACCGGAGATCGGCGTCGCCTCGACCAAGGCGTTCACGTCGCAGATCACGGCGCTGCTCTTGCTGGGGCTCTACCTGGGGCGGCAGCGCGGTGTGCTCTCGGAAGAGGACGGCCGCACCTTTGCCAACGAGCTGTCCCATCTCCCCGAGCTGGTGCGGCGCACCCTCGAGCTGTCGAGCGGCGTGGCCGAGCTCGCGAAGGTGTACGCCGACTCGCGCAACGCCCTGTATCTGGGGCGCGGCGTCAATTTCCCGGTGGCGCTGGAAGGGGCGTTGAAGCTGAAGGAAATCAGCTATATCCACGCCGAAGGGTATCCCGCAGCGGAAATGAAGCACGGTCCCATCGCGTTGATCGACGAGAACATGCCGGTGGTGTTCGTCGCTCCGCACGATCAGGTATACCAGAAGGTGCTCGCCAACATGCAGGAAGTGAAAGCGCGCGGCGGTCGCATTCTCGCCGTGACGAGTGAAGGGAATGGAGGGCTGGGCGCACTCGCCGACCGGCAGCTGCACGTGCCGGCTGTGGCACCGCTCCTGTCCCCGGTCGTGACCGCGATCCCCCTGCAGCTGCTGGCCTATCATATCGCGGTGCTGCGCGGGTGTGATGTGGATCGTCCGCGCAATCTGGCGAAGAGCGTCACGGTCGAGTAGCGCCGCGACCCGCGAACCCTTATTCTAGGTTCCACTATGCGAATCCGTGCGGCCGCCGTGGCGGCGGCTCTGCTGTCGATCACCGTATCGGGGCGGGCATTCGGGCAACAGGCAGCCGCCGACAGCGCGCTCTACCGGCTGACGATCCGTCGCGACAGCCTGCAGGCGTTGCTCAGCCAGCTCGATTCCCTGGGGTCGAGCTCCGGTCAGGGTGGCGAGCGCGCCAAGAACACGGCCCAGCTGATTCGCGCTCGACTCGAACGCGGTGATTTCCAGGCGGGGGATCGGATTCGCCTGCAGGTGGACAGCGAGGCCCAGTTGACGGACACCTTTCCGGTCGGACCGAGCCAGGAGCTGGTCTTGCCGGTGGTCGGAATCGTGTCGCTGCACGGCGTGCTGCGCTCCGAGCTTCAGGCTGCCATGTCGCGCGAGCTGGGGCGGTTTCTTCGTGACCCCATCGTCCGCGCTACCCCGTTGATTCGCGTATCGATTGTCGGGGAAGTGAACAAACCCGGATTTTACCTGCTGCCACCCGCCTCGGTCGTGTCGGACGTGGTCACGGCTGCCGGGGGGCCAACGCAGATTGCCAAAGTCGAGAATATGTACGTGGAACGGGCCGGGAGGCGCCTGTTCGAGGGGCAGCAGCTCCAGGCGGCCATGGCCGAAGGTCGCACCCTGGATGACGCCAGCATTCGGCCCGGGGACAAGTTCGTGGTGCCTACCAATAAGAGTGGCAGCCTATTCGAGACCGTCCGCACGATCTCGATCGTCTTGAGCATTCCGCTCACCATCTACGCTTTGACCCAGGTGTTCAAGAAGTAGCGACTGGCGCAGGGCCAGCTTTCCACATTTCCACATCGTCATCCTACCGGGGTAATACCTGGAGGCTCGGCTTTCAAGGCGGACCCCTCCACCGTGTTTGTTCAACGTGGAAAGTCTAGGCAAATCATTGTCCGGCATGTAGATTGTGCCTCCCGGTCCGCAACATTTTATCCACAAGAGGAGTCGTCTCAGCGTGGAACCTATTGTCCGCTCAGCGACGGCAGTGTCTTCTGTTCCGGACCAACTTGATTCAGCTGCTCCAGCTCCCACGCGACCCTCCCGGGAGATGACGGCGCCGGGCACGCCGGTTCGGTTGCAGCTCGATCTCCAGCAACGGGCGCACGACAACCTGCGTCGCTACGTCCAACGTGCGGCGGCTCGATTCCTCGTCCTCGTCGCTGCCGACCTCGCATCGTTTGGGCTGATGCGTGAGCTGATCCGCGCCGTCCGCGACAACGCCGTGCTGGGTGAATGGGTCGCGGCTCGCGTCGAAGCGGTCATGCCTCCCGGTACGTTGAACGGCTGGCAGTATGCCGCCGCTCTGTTCGTGGCCTTGCTGGCGTTGGGGTGTTACGGCACCGGCGATCGGCGGCGCGATCTACGCCGGCTGTTCGCCGCCTGCGCGCTCGCGACCGCGTTGCCCCTGTGGATGACGATCTGGTCGCGTGGGCTGGACGTCGTGCTGCTGCAATTCGCGCTCACGACGTCCCTCGTGTGGGTCGGCCTCATGGGCGAGCGATTGACCGTCGATCGCCTGGTCGATTGGGCCCACCCCCCGGAGCAGAGCGCCACGCGCGCTCTGTTCGTCGGCTCCGCGGAGCATTGCAATGCGGTGGCCAACACCCCGGCGTTTCGAGACCGAAGGGACTTCGCCTCGGTCGGGTTCGTGGATGTGCGGATGCCCCCCGCGCTGGAATCACGCGGCCACCTCATGGAAATCGCGCGTGTGCTTCACGATTCGCACGCCGAGGCCGTCGTGGTGTGCGGGCAGCTCACCGAGATGCAGCTCGAAGACGTCACGCGCGCGGCCCTGTCGGCCGGCTGTCAGCTACTGGCGCTGCCGCGCGGCGTGAACATCCCGGGCGTCGCCCCGGACATCATCTGGCGCCGCGGTCAGCCGCTCGTCGCGCTCACGGCTCCGACGCTGCAGGGATGGCAGCTGGTGTTGAAGCGGGCGGTCGATCTGGTAGGCGCTACGGCCGGGCTGCTCGTCGCGGCGCCGCTGTTTGCGATCTTCGCAGTGGCCATTCGATTGGATTCCCGGGGGCCGGTGTTTTTCCGGCAGGAGCGGGTCGGAACCGGCGGACGGCGATTCCGCGTGCTCAAATTCCGAACCATGGCGAATGGAGCTTCGGACGCGGCCCATCGTGAGCTGGTGCACCGAATGTTGTCGGGGGACGAAGAAACCACCGCACAAGGTGGCTCCGGCGGCCGGCGAGTATACAAACTGCTCCGCGACGATCGGGTCACGCGGGTGGGGCGGTTGCTGCGCCGGACCTCACTCGACGAGCTGCCACAACTCATCAACGTACTGCGCGGCCAGATGAGCCTCGTGGGTCCGCGGCCGCCGCTAGCGTACGAGATGGAGGCCTACGCCCACTGGCAGTTCGACCGGCTCCAGGTGCGTCCGGGGATCACCGGACTGTGGCAGGTTTCCGGTCGTAACCTCTTGACCTACCGCCGGATGTGCGAGCTGGACATCGAGTATGTGCGACGCTGGTCGCTGCTGCTCGATCTCCGGATCCTGCTCCGCACCATCCCTGTGGTGTTGTTCAACTCGGGCCGAGCGGCATGAGCGCACGATCAGTCCGGGTCGGCGTCATCGGGTGCGGGTATTGGGGGCCGAACCTGGTGCGCAACTTTGCGCGACACCCGCACAGCGAGATCGTGGCGGTGTGTGACACCCGCTACGAGCGGGCGTCGAGCGTGGGTACGGAGTACCGCATTCCCACGATCACCGATCGCGTCGACGAGCTGCTCAAGGCGCCGGATCTGGACCTCGTCGTGATCGCCACTCCGTCGTTCACGCACTTCGAGCTGGCGCGGCAGGCGATTGCCCACGGCAAGCACGTGTTGGTGATGAAGCCGCTCGCGACGCGCGCCGACCAGGCTGAGGAGTTGACCGATCTGGCGACGCGCCAGGGCGTGGTGCTGGCCGTCGATCACACGTTCGTGTTCACGGGCGCCGTGCGGAAGATGCGGGAGCTGATCCAGCGCGGGGAAATCGGCGAGCTGTATTATTTCGATTCCGTCCGCATCAACCTCGGCCTCATCCAGACCGACATCAACGTCATCTGGGACCTGGCGCCGCACGACGTCTCGATCATGGATTACCTGATCGCTCAGGAGCCGGTTTCGGTGAGCGCGGTGGGCGCGGCGCACGGCGGCAGCCCGACGGAGAACATTGCGTATCTGACCGTCCGATATGCGGGTTCGCTGCTTGGACACGTGCATGTCAACTGGCTCGCGCCCGCCAAAGTGCGTCGCACCATTGTGGGCGGCTCCAAACGCATGCTGATCTACGACGACATGGAGCCGAGTGAGAAGCTGAAGGTTTATGACAAGGGCTTCTCGGTGGCGTCGTCGCCGGATCCCGAGCGCGAGTACGAGCTGATGATCAGCTACCGCTCGGGCGACATGCACGCGCCGCAGCTCGACACGCGCGAAGCCCTGGCCGTGGAGGCCGAGAATATCGTCCGCGCCATCCAGGGCAAAGAGACTCCCGTGGTGGACGGGCGCGCGGGGTGGCGGGTCGTGCGCATCCTCGAAGCGGCGCAGCGCTCGATCGCGGGCGGGGGGGTGATCGTTCCGCTCGCTCCCGTGGGCACGGCTTCGCCGCAGGCTTGATCGTGGAGGGAGCAGAACGAGACGGCCTGCTACGTCGTATCGCGCCCGATGTGAAACTGGGCCGCGATGTGCGCGTGCACGCGTTCGTGAATCTCTACGGCTGCGAAATCGGCGATGAGACGTCGATCGGCACCTTCGTGGAGATCCAGAAGGGCGTGAAGATCGGCGCCCGCTGCAAAATCCAAAGTCATTCGTTCATCTGTGAGGGCGTAACGATCGAAGACGAGGTATTCGTCGGGCATAACGTGAATTTTCTCAACGACCGGTTTCCGCGGGCCACGAATGCCGACGGCACACGCAAGACAGAGGCGGACTGGACGCTGGAACGCACGCTGGTGAAGCGTCGTGCCGCAGTGGGCACCGGCGCGGTCATTCTCCCTGGGCTGACCATCGGAGCAGAGGCGATTGTCGGTGCCGGGTCCGTGGTGACCCAGGATGTCCCGGATCGTGCAACAGTTGTTGGGAATCCCGCCCGGCTCCTTGCAATCAAGTCATAGCCCGGGTTTTCCACATTTTTGGCTGACCGCAAGCGTTTCCGTTGTAACCGATTAGCGCATATTTGACCGTAGTACTGCACACTGGAGGGGGCGCGGTTCTTGCTTTTCCACACCCCGACCGCCCCTTGGACCAACCAAAACACGAGAACGATGGCCGTTTGTTAGCTCGCACGACCCACGCAGCAGCCCTGTATCATCGGACGCCCGACAATCGCGTGGCGCCTTCGGTGCTCGTGATTGGCGCCTGGGCCGTCCTCCTCACGACCGTTACGGCCTGCCTGTCCGAGCCGAGCGGACCATTCGGGTATCGGCTCGCAATCGCTCCCAACAGCCTGACGTTCGACGCCCTGGGAGACACTGTGCGACTCGCCACTACGGAAATCGGTCCCGACGGAGCTCTCCGGCCAACGCCGACAATCGAGTACCGCACGACTGATCCCGCCGTCAGCGAGGTGGATCAAGCGGGCCTCGTGACATCGCGTGGCAATGGCGCTGCGTGGATCCTGGCGCAGACCCGGAGCGGCGTCAACGATTCGATCCCGGTACTCGTGCTGCAGCAGCCGTCCGGGATGGTCGCGGTGGGGGACACGATAGGCTTCGAAAGTCTCGGAGCCCTACAATCGCTGGAAGCGAACGTCGTCGATCGACTGGGGTCGGCGATACACGGCGCTCCCCTGGAGTTCAGCGTGACTGACTCCTCCATCGCCCGCGTGTCGCCTGTCGGCACCGTCGAAGCCCGGCGGAACGGCGTCACGACGGTCACCGTGACCGGGGCTGGGGAGTCGTTGCTCGTCGTCATTCAGGTGCAACAACGACCGGTGCGAGTCCTGACGGGCTCGGATAGCCTGCTTTTCGTGGCGCTGGGTGAGACAGGCACGGTGGTCGGCATTGCCGTGGATTCCCTGGGGCACGCGGTTCCCGGTGGGGTCACCGCACTGGCTGTCGATGACACGGCGGTGCTCGATCTCGTTGATTCGGTCACGGTACGCTCCCGGAACAACGGCCAGACAACGTTGCGGTTTTCCGTCGCGGGATTGGATGTTGCGCAAGCAGGCGTCGTGAGTCAGGTCCCCGACTCGATTGCCCTGTCTTGGTCCGACACCGAACCGATCCTGTCGGTAGGCCAGGATTCGTTGCTGCCGGTCTCGTGTCAGGTGCTGGATCGCAATCAATATCCCGTCACGATGCAGGCCGCGGCGCTCCCGTCGCCCGCCAATCTCTGGATCGGAGCCACCTGTGACAGCCTGCGCCTACAGCACTCGGGGTTCGATACGCTCGTGCTGACGGCCGGTACCTTGACCAGGCGCGTTCCCGTTGTGTTGGCCGTCCGTCCCATCGTGTCCTCCATCCTAGGTGAGTATCTCACCTCCGACAGCCTGCCATCCGGAACGGGCCCGTGGGCCCCTACGCTCGAGCGAGACCCTGCGGGCGGGTTCGAGCTGTACTTCACGAACTACGAACCCGACAGTGTGAATCCGTCTCTGATTCGGGGTCACCTCCACCGGCTACGGTCTCTCGACGGGCTGTCGTACGCGTACGACGGCATCGCACTGCCGCGGGACGATTCGCTGTGCACCCTGAACGGCTCCGGCATCGAGAATGTGGCGATCGTACCGCGTAACGACGGGCCCGGATGGCGCATGTACTATGCGTCCGGGAGCTTCGGGTGCTACGGATGGCAGGTCTTCTCGGCCGTTTCGGTGGACCGGCAAATGTGGACGAAGGAGCCGGGGATTCGGCTGAGCAACGGCGGGAGTACCCCGCCGGCGCCACCGTCCACGCCACCGTGGCCGGTGGGAGAGGGGATGGTCGTAGAGCATCTGCCTTCCGGGGAATGGCGGATGCTGGTTGGGGGATACCGGCATCTCGAGGCTCCCGAGGACAAGTTTCACATTGTCGAATGGCGCTCGCTCGATCAATTGACCTGGCAGTACGTGGATGAGGTTTTCACGACGGACGATCTTCCAGCGGAGGGACAACGGTCCGTCTACAGTCCGACGATCCGCGAATTCGCTCCGGGGTTGTGGCGCATGATCGTCACGGCCGATAACCTGAACGTACCAGGTGGTCGGAGTCGGATCTGGAGCGCCGTGAGCATCGACAAGACACATTGGCAATTGGAAGGAGAGCTCATGGGTGCACCGGGATCGGACCTCTATTACTCCACGCTGGTCGATGAACATCTCGTCTTCATCCGCAAGGACGCCGGACTCTCGCGGCGTCTAGCGACCGCCACCGTGGAAATGCCCTAGATGGGCGCCGGGACGACGGTGAAAAGCGCCATACCATTCCTCGATCTCGTCGCCCAGCATCGCTCGCTGGAAGACGAACTGGTCGCGGCATTCCGTCGCGCCCTGCAGACGGCCGGCTTTGTCGGCGGTCCCGAGGTGGCGGCCTTCGAATCCGAGCTGGCCGCGTTCGTGGGGAGCGCTGGTGCCGTCGCCGTCAACAGCGGCACCGACGCGCTGCGCTTTGCCTACATGGCGCTGGGCATCGACCCCGGCGACGAAGTGATCACCGTTCCCAATACGTTCATTGCCACGACCGAAGCGCTCACCCAGGCCGGTGCCACGCTGCGATTCGTGGATGTGACCGAGGGCACCCTCACGATGGACCCGGCGGCCGTCGCCGCGGCGATTGGTCCACGGACCGTCGGGCTCGTCCCAGTACATCTCTACGGGCAGCCGGCCGATATGGACCCGCTGCTCGCGCTCGCCCGACAACACGGACTGTGGGTCGTCGAGGACGCGGCGCAGGCCCATGGCGCCGCCTATCGTGGCCGCCCTGCCGGATCGCTCGGCTCGCTCGCGGCGTTCAGCTTCTACCCGGGGAAGAATCTCGGGGCGTGTGGGGAAGGTGGAGCGGTTGTCGGGAACGAATCCAGCCACCTCGATGCCGTACGGCGGTTGCGGGAGCACGGTCAGTCCCGCAAGTACTATCACGAGACGGAAGGCTACAACGGACGACTCGACGCGATTCAAGCCGCGTTTCTGCGCGTCAAGCTGCGGCACCTGCCGGCGTGGAATGCGGCTCGACGCCGGGTCGCCGAGTGGTACGCCGACGCGTTAGCCGATATCGCGGACATCCGGCTGCCCATGGTCGCCCCGTACGCCACGCCTGTCTGGCACCTGTTCGTGATCGAGGCCGAGCGGCGGGATGCCCTCAAGTCCTGCCTCGACTCACAGGGCATCGGAACCGGGCTCCATTACCCGCTGCCGCTCCACCTCCAGAATGCCTACCGGCACCTCGGATTGGTGCGCGGCGCATTTCCGGTCACCGAACAATCCGCTGAGCGCATTCTGTCCCTGCCGATGTATCCCGAGCTGACCCAACCCCAGGTCAGTCAGGTCGCGGACGCGATTCGCGCGTTTTACCGAGGATGATGGATCCCGTCGCGCTGTTCTTCGGCACGCGGCCACAGGTCATCAAGGCGAGCGTGCTGCGCGACGCGCTGGCGGCGACCGGTCCCGTGGTCGCGATCGACACCGGGCAGCACTACGACTACTCGATGCAGCAGGTGCATTACGACCAGCTCGGCGTCCGCGCGCCGGATGCATTTCTCGGTATCGGATCGGGCTCTCACGCGGAGCAGACCGCGGCGATCCTGACCGCGAGCGAGGGCTGGCTCAGAGACCATCCGGCGCGGATCGCCGTCGTGATCGGCGATACCAACACGACGATGGCGTGCGCCCTGGCCGCCGCCAAACGGCGCATCCCGATCGCGCACGTGGAAGCCGGACTGCGGGCGGCGGACCGGCTGATGGCGGAGGAGATCAACCGCCGTGTGACGGACGCCGTGGCCCACTGGTTGTTCGCTCCATGCGCGCGGGTCGCCGACGTGCTGCGCCAGGCGCATCCGGAGGCCGTGGTCCAGAATGTGGGCGACGTGGCGCACGACGTACTCCTGAAAGCCTTGCCCCAGGCACCGCCGCCGGAATCGGTGGCCGGGTATGACTCGTCGTGGCACGGCCAGTTCGTTTATGCGACGCTGCACCGCGCGGAGCTGGTCGACTCGCCCGGGCGGCTGCGCGGCGTCGTGGAATCGCTCAATCGGTCGCCCTTGCCGGTGCTTCTGGCGGCGCATCCACGCACGGCCGGGGCGCTCGAGCGCCAGGGAATCACGCTCGGTCCGACGGTGCGACGGATCGCGCCGGTGGGATATCTCGAGAGTCTCGCGCTGACGCAGGCGGCCGCCGTCGTCGTCACGGATTCGGGCGGTCTGCAGCGCGAAGCGTACTGGCTCGGACGTCCGTGCGTGACCGTCCGGGGCGAAACCGAGTGGGCGGAAACGGTGGAGCTCGGGGCCAACTGCCTGGTCGCGCCGGAGCACGCCGACGAGCTGGCCGCGGCGATATCGGCCGCCGCGAGCCAGGACGGCGCGGGGACGTGGGATCGCGGGGCTTACGGGGACGGGGGCGCGGCCCGGCGCATTGCGGCCGTGCTCGGTACGACCTCCCAGGGACCCTTCAAAGCATCACGATAAAGCGCGACGAGGCGATCGCGTTCGTATGGCCAGGCGATCACCTCGAGCCGCCGCTGCGCGCGGAGCGCGACCTCACGGCGTTGTTCCGGCGGCGCCGTTGCAAGCCGATGAATGGCCTGGGCGAGATCTTCGGGGTCGCTGGGAGTCCAGTACCACGCGGCATCCTCGCCGAGGTAGCGCTCATAACTGGGGAGCCGAGCCGCCAGGAGCGGGATGCCCAGATGGACATACTCCAGGAGCTTGTTGGAGAGGGAGAACCGCGTCATGCCGTTGAGCCGGGTTGGCACGATGCCGGCGTCGGCGCGCGCCAGTCGCTCGCGCAGTGCGCGTTGAGGGATCGGGGCTTCGAACGTCACCAGGAGGTCGGCCCTGAGGTCGCCGGCGAGCCGGGTCAGGCTGTGTCGCTCGGGCCCGTCACCCAGGATCGTGAAGTGCACGGGAGCACCGCGGGCCGCGGCCAGGGCGACGCCCCGGATGGCAATGTCCACGCCGTACAGGGGAGTGAGCGTACCGTGATACACGAGCTCGAGCCGCCCGGAGCGAGATGCCGTTTCCGGTTGCCTGGGCGGGCCGAAATCATCGGGGTCGGCGGAATTGTGGACCAGCAATACCCGCTCAGCACGACCGATGCCGCGTGAGGCGAGCAGCTCCTCGATCGGCTGGTTGACGGTGATGGTCGCGTCGGCGCGCCGGCGCGCATCCCGCTCCAGCCACCGGGCCAGCCATGCCGCGGCGCGTCCCAACAGGCCGTGATACTTCGCCGCCGTGAATTCCGGAAACACCTCGTGCAGGTCGAGGATCACGCGCGCGCCACGGCGGCGAGCCGGCGTGGCTGCCCAGACGAGAAAGTCGGGTAGCGTGTGTACGTGGACGATCCGGACGTTGCGGAACCGGGGATCTCGAGTCAGGAGACGGCGACAGCGCCAAACGAAGGCCGCGTACTCCGATAGGTAGGTCAGTGGCCCGCCGCGGGTCTTGCCGCCGGCGAGGCGAATGACTCGGAGAGCACCGATGTCTTCTTCGGCCGGCTGAGCCGGGCCGCGTAACACCACGACCGCGACCTGCCCGCCGAGACCGACGCCCGCCAGGGCCTCGCGCTTCACGCGCGTGTCGGCGGGGAAGTGTGTAAACGCGAGGTGGACGATTTCAAACATAGGCCCCAAACCTAAGTCTCAATGCGACCGCCGGTGGCGGACGCGGCTGGAGCGGTGTGAGCCGACTCGGTAGCTTGAGCCACTCACCATGTGTGGAATAGCCGGAGCGCTGTGCGGGCAGTCGAGTGCGCGTGTGTCCCAGATCGCGCTCGGGCTGACTGCTGCGCTCGCTCATCGCGGTCCGGACGGTGAAGGGTTCTGGGCCGACACGCCGGGCACGTCGGGCCGCCTGGCACGGGCGCAGGTCCCCGCCGAAGCGGGCCTCGTACTCGGCCATCGGCGACTGAGCATTGTGGATCTCGCGACCGGCGATCAGCCGACGACGAACGAGGACGGCTCGGTATGGGTGGCGTTCAACGGTGAGATCTACAATCACGCCGAGCTGCGTCGCGACCTGGAGGGGGCCGGCCATCGGTTCGCCACCCGATCCGATACCGAGGTCCTGGTGCATGGGTGGGAGGCCTGGGGTGTCGACCTCCTGCCACGGCTCAACGGCATCTTCGTGTTTTCGTTGACGGATCGCGGAAGCGGCGTGACACTCCTCGCGCGCGATCCCGTCGGCGTCAAGCCACTCTATGTCGGCGTGTCCGAGGGCATCACCTGGTGGGCTTCAGAGCTGGGCGCGGCCCGCGCGGCCGGCCTCGAACAGGGGGCGATATCGGGCGAGGCTCTGAAACTGTACCTGATGTTCCGATTCGTGCCCGCGCCCGCCGCGATCTTCGAGAACACCTGGAAATTGCCACCCTCTCACTATGTATTGCTGCGTTCAAAGAACGCCGGTCAGCAACCGACCTGGCATCCCTACGAGACCGCGATTCGCTCCTCGGCGGCGCCCCGCGGTGCTGATGAGTGGAAGGAGGCGTTGATTCACGAGCTCGAAGCGGCCGTCACGCGGCAGCTGATGAGTGATGTACCGGTCGGGTCGTTGCTGTCGGGCGGTGTCGATTCTTCCCTGGTCACACAGATGATGGATCGCCATCTGCCCTACCATCCCCAGTCGTTCGGCATCGGGTTCCGCTCTCAGGGGGAGCAGAGTGAGGCGCTGGCCGCGGAGCGGGCGGCGCGCGATCTCGCCGTTCCGTATACCGCGACATGGGTGGACGATACTGACTACCTCGCTGGTTGGCCCGGGGCCTTCGGGCAGCTCGGCGAGCCTATCGCAAACTCGGGCGGCCTCCTGGTCGGTCTCCTGTGTCAAACCGTCAACCGAACTCACAAGGTGGTGCTCTCCGGGCAGGGGGCTGATGAGCCCCTGGGAGGCTATCCCCGCCACATGGCCGAGCGGCTGTGGCGGGTTGGTCGCATCGCGCCGACTCCGAGCGCTTGGGTGGCGGATCGTTTGTTGGGGGCTGGGGCCGGTCAGCGGCTGCGACGCGTGCTGAGCGCACCGGACGCCCTGGATCGCTTTCTCGAGATTCTGGTTGTCCTCGATCCGGAGACGGTCGACGCCTTCGTTCCTGGCGGTCCGCCGGCACGGGCGCTGGGCCGTGCGGCCATCAAGCGGTGGGTCTCGGAGGACCCTTCCAGGGACGCTCTCAACGAGCTGTTGAAGGTCGATGGTCGCCTCTCGTTGGCCGACGATCTTCTGATCGTGGCAGACCACTTCTCGATGCGGTCGTCCGTGGAGCTGCGAGTACCCTTTCTAGATCTGGCGTTCCGTGACCTGGCGGAGCGTATGCCGAGTCATTACAAGGTGTCATGGCTCGGCGAGCGAAAGTGGCTCTATCGGGAGGGAGCCCTGCGATCGTTGCCCCTCTCGTTGTCAGGGAGGCTCGGTGGACTACGCGGACGGATCGGCCGCAAACAAGGCTTTACGACACCCCTGGATCGCTGGTTGGCTGCGGATACGGGCCCCTTGGGCACGCCCGGAGAGTGGTCGGCCCCGTTGCAGGCGCGTGGACTGCTTTGCGAAGGGGCGTTGAGCGAATTCCTTAAACGTGTCAGGACCGGCGAGCACCAACGCGAGCTCCTGTCACTCTACACGTTGGCCCAGTGGCTCGAATCGAGGAAGTGATATGTTGCTGCTCCTGACGAGCTTGATCGCCGGCTCAGGCCGGCCCGCGGTTGCTCCGGCTACTCGATGGGTGCTCGCCTACGCAGGCAGCCACAAAGGCGGTCTGGGCACGAACTACAGTGTCGATGACTTTGTGCGGCTGATCGCGGCAGTAGATTCCACGGGCCGCCCCGTCGCGTGGTTATCGACCGGTATGGTGTTTCTCCAGCTCTATGCCCCTTCCGGGCGAACGTTCACGACCTGGATCGGCGGGACGCCGGCGACGGGGGCCGATTGGCAGGAATACGCGGACTCCCTCATGAAGCCTTCAGGCGCTCTGGCTCGACTGGATTCTGCCGTTCGTCTCGTAGAGACCGCCGCTGGTCCGCTGTCGGGCGCGTTTCCGGTAGCCCTCATGGTTCCTTACCCGGAGCCGCGAGTTGATAGCCTGTCTCTTGGCGGGACGGTCTTCGATTTCCATGCCTCGGCCGGCCGTGTGGCGGCAGCCGCGGCGTACGTTCGAGCGGGGAAGGCCGAGTTCGCCTCGGCTCGATATCGGCGACTTCGGCTCGATGGATTCTACTGGCTCAGTGAAAGCGTGCTTCCCGCCGATACCGCCACCGTGACCGGCGTTGCCAAGGTGATCCATAGTGAGCGACTGCGGTTTCTTTGGATCCCCTACTATCACGGAGCGGGCATGGAATCGTGGCGGCAGCTAGGGTTCGATGAGGCGTGGTTGCAACCCAACTTCTTTTTCAATCTGCAGGTGCCGCCACCGCGATTGGATTCGGCTGCGACTCGAGCGATCGGGTTGGGGCTCGGGATCGAAGTGGAGTTCAACTCGAAGATCTACAGTGTGCCCGCGTACTTCGATCGTCTGAGTCCTTACCTCGACATGTTGGAGGCGCATCCCGCTCTGCGCAGCCACTCGATCGCGCTGTACGAAGGGCAGGGGGCTTTGATCAATCTGTCGCGCAGCAGCGACTCTCGGGACCGCGCGCTCTACGCTCGGCTGATCCGGGCCCTGTCCCCCGGCGATTCCACCACACTCCAGTAGCCGGCGGGACGTCGTCTACGGGGACGATCCTCCCAAACATCCTCGTGGTGCTGGAGGCTGCTCGGGCGGTTCGGTAACTTGAACCCCCGTGAAACCCAGAGTGCTGGTCGCCACCAACATGTATCCGAGCACCGGCGATCCGGCGCGGGGTGCATTCGTGCGGGCACAGGTCGACGCGCTCCGGACGCTCGATGTGCCCGTGGAGCTGTTCGCCGTGCACGGCGACAGACGAGCGCTCAACTACGCACGCGCCATTCAACCCCTGCGCGCCGCCGTGCACGCGTTTGCCGCCGATCTCGTGTATGCCTTCTACGGCCTCACCGGGTGGCTCGCGCTGTGGCAACCGAGACCGGTCGTTCTCTCGCTTGCCGGAGACGACATCCTGGGCACGCCGAACCGCCACGGTGGTGTGACGACGAAGAGCCGGGTTGGGGTTGGGCTCTCCCAATGGGCCGCACACCGTGCCGAGATCGTCTGCGTCCAAAGCGAAGAGATGAAGAATCGGCTGTGGGGCGCAGAGCTGCGGCGCCGGGCGCTCGTCATCCCCTACGGAGTCGACCCAGGGCGCTTTCATCCCGGAGATCAGGACCAGGCCCGGCGTCGCCTCGGTCTTCCCATCGGACTGCCGCTGGTGATCTTCCCCAACACGCCCACCGAGCCACGTAAACGTTTGGATCTCGCTTCCAAAGCGATGGATCTGGTAGGAAAGGATTGGCCCGGTGTCCGGTTGCAGATCGTTTCCGGCGTTCCGCATGATGACATGCCCGATTACTACCGGGCCGCAGACTGCTGCCTCCTGACGTCCGATTGGGAGGGCTCGCCCAACGTCGTCAAGGAGGCGCTCCTGTGCGGTCTCCCCGTGGTGACTACCGACGTCGGTGATGTCGGGCGCTGGATTCCCCACTCACCGGAGAGTTCGATTTGCGGGCGCACGCCCGAGGATCTGGCCGCCGGCGTTCGGCGCGTCCTGCGGGAACGCCGACGCGTTGATCCCGGCCCCTTCTTGGCCGGCTTTTCGAGCCCCGCGGTCGCCGCTCGCATGCTTCAGTTGTTTCAGGATCTCGTGGACGGCCGCGTGAGTCGATGAGAATTACCGCGCGACGGGCCATCGTGCTGGCATTCGTGAGTGCGATCGCCCGGGTGCCGGCGTTTTTGATTCCAATCGTGATTGCCGCCCTGTTCGGTGCAGGCCGGGAGACGGACGCGTACTTCCTGGCGTACAGCGCGGTCCTGCTGCTGGGCGGGACGGTTGCACAGGGTAGCGAGCAGGCGGTCGTGCCGTTCGCGGCGCAGGAGATTGCCCGCGCCGGTGCCGCTCCCCGGCATTATCTGGATATCGCTGCTCGTCGTCTCGCGGTGTCCGGGTTGCTCCTCTGGATCGTCGGTTTGCCGCTGCTCGGGCTCATCGCCGGTTCCGACATCCGCGCGAGCGTGATACGGTACGGCGTGTACCTGCTTCCCCTCGCCGCGGGCTGGTGCGCCGCCGCGGTGTTCGGCGGTGCTCTGGTGTCCCAATGGCGCATCGGCACGGCGACAGGATCGATGCTGTGGCGCGGAGCCGGCGCGCTGGTCGGCCTGTCGCTGGTGGCGATCGGTGGTGGGCTGCCTGGGATCGCCGTGGGGTTGAGCCTGGGCGAAGTGCTGCGCGTGTGGTGGTTGCGGAATCGGTTGTGGCAGGTGGTCCCCGAATCGCCGGATGGGGTGTCGGCTCCACACGGCCCGTTATGGCGCGCCGCCGCCGCGCAGGCCGCAGCGAGCGCCGCGATCGGACTCACGCCGGTCGTCGAACGGCTTTTGGCCGTTGGCGTCGGGGCGGGAGCGGTATCTCATCTCGAGTACGCGGTCCGCCTGCTTATCGTCCCCGCTGTCTTCTTCGACGGCGCCCTGGCTCCTCTGTTGTTGGCGAAATGGACCACCCAGATCGCGCGGACACGCGAGGCGCCCGCGACGAGCGGCGTGCTCCGTGCCGTGGGCCGGGGGGTGTTGCTCGCCGGGGCGTGCTCGCTCTTGCTAGTATTGTTCGCGCCCGTGGTCGTGCGCGTGCTGCTCGCGCATGGCCGGTTCGGACCGGGCGACACGCTCGTCGTGGTTTCGCTGCTGCGGGTATTGGCCGTCGGGTTCGTCGCGACCATGGGCGCGTTGCTGCTCGAGCGGCTGTTCCTGGCCGCTACTCGGAATCGTCTCCTCGCGACGTTGTCGGTCGGCCGGGCCATCGTGCGCCTTGGGACCGTGGTCGCCTTGCTGCCCACCCGCGGCATCCTGGCCTTCGCGTGGGGATATGTGGTCGCGGACTGGCTGTATCTCTTCACGCTGGGTGCGCTGATCCGCGCCAGAGTGGTCGTCCAATCGGCGTCGAGTCAGCCTCGTTTGGAGGAGACGTGACCCTGCGGGAGATCAATTGGGCCCGTTGGTACGACACGACGGCAGGCGGCATCGGACACCTGGAACACGCCTATTCTCCGGCACGGTGTCTGGATGTGCTTGCCGAGCACCTGCCGCGTGGGAACGGCGTCCGGGTGCTCGAGCTGGGTTGCGCCCCAGGGCGCTGGCTCGGCTGGGCAGCCATGCGGCTTGGAGTTGTCCCTGTGGGACTGGAGCTCGACCCTGACGGCGTCCGTCTCACACGAGCTCAGTTCCCCACGATCCCGCTCACTCGCGCCGATGCGTTTCATCTTCCCTTCTCGGACCGATCGTTCGACGCTGTGTATTCGATCGGTCTCATCGAACACTTCGAGGACCCGAGCGGGATCATCCGGGAGGCGTGGCGAGTGCTGCGGCCAGGTGGGACGAGCGTGTGGTTCATTCCCAACCTGGAACCCGGCTCCTTCGCCCGGTGGCATTGGCGCACGTTTCACCGAAAGGTGTTTGAGGCGCATCGCGCGTACACGATCAGCGATCTCGCGACGCTGATCGCCGGGGCAGGGTTCACGATCGTTCATCGGGAGCACAGCGGTCTCTACCTTCCCCACTTTCAACGCGTACTGGGAAGGCTGCCGCTCCGTGGCCTGCTGCGTCGTTTGGAACATCCTAAGGTGACGAGCAATCTCGCCGTCGTGGGACGCAGAGACGGACACTCGCTTGCGCGTTGATTCTGGATCCAATCCCCGCGTCGTCGTGGCGTTGCTCGCCGTTTGCCTGGCCGCCGGTGCCGCCGTGCGTCCTGCCGTGTTTGGTGTCGCCCTCGCTGCCGCCGGTCTCATGGCGGTATGGGTGTGGCCCGGCAGGGCTCTGGAGCTCGGAGTCGTCCTCGTCCTCACGCTGCGTCCCTGGGTCGACGTTTTCAGCGAGCGACGCGCCGGTTTGGGTCCTTTCGCACTCAACCCCGCCGTACTCATCGGACTGGCGGTGCTGGCGATCGCCGCCGTGCTGACGGTTCAGCGCAAGCGACTGGGACTCCCCGTGTGGCCTAACCCGCCGCTCAGGACCGCGCATGTGCTCCTGGCCGCGGCGTATGGGGTGGCGTGGTTTTCAGGGGTCCGGTTGTTCGGCGCGACGGGATTCGCCGAGGGAGCCCGCGAGGCGGTCAGGGTCGCCAGCGTGCTCGGCGCTTTCCTTCTGACGTATTGGTGGGCCGGATCGTCGCCGACCCGATACCGCCGGGCCTGGGTGTATCTGGTGATCGGCTTGAGCGTGCCGCTCGCCGTGGCGGGATCGCAGTTCGTCACCGGGACGGGGTTTGTCGACACGCCGGGCTTCAATCGCCTGCAGGGAACGCTGTCGCACCCCAATGCATTCGGGCAATACCTGGTGCCGTTCGTGCTCCTCGCGGTGAGCGCGGCGGTGGATGCCAAAAGGAGTCGCCGGCTATGGTTCCTGGGCTGGGCGATCGTCCTGACGTGGTTCATCGTTCACAGCTACAGCCGCACGGTCCTCCTCGTTCTCGCGGCAGGGCTCCTGTCGCTCGCCGTCCTACGGACTCGACGCATCCGGCCTCGAGTCGTCCTGCAAGCGGTCGTGATCGCGGTGGTATTGCTGGCGGTGGGCGGCGTGCTGGCGCGGGACATCGTGAAGGAGCGGTTCGCCAACCTGGCACTCGGTCGCAGCGCTTTGGACGCGGCATTGAGCGGGAATTCGGAGAACTCCTACCAGTGGCGGCTCATCAACTGGAGCGTACTCATTACCATGGGTCTCACGCATCCGGTGGCGGGCTACGGCGCGGGCATGACTACCGTGTTGAATCCGATCGTCAACACGGACAACGGCGTCCCATACAACGCGCACAACGATTTCGTACGGTTCTTTTTCGAGGGCGGCCTGCTCGGGCTGACGGCCTACGTCGGCTACGTCCTCCTCTTGTGCGGATGGTCGATCCGGACGGCCCGCGCGTCCCTGAGTGACGGCGGACGCGCCTACGCGATCGCCGCGGCCTGGTTGGCTCTGCTGTTCCTGAGCGCGGGGAACACGGAGATTTCCTTGGCGACAGCCAATCTGTACACGCTGTACGGCCTGCTGGCGCTCCAGGCCGCCACGCCGGCGGCGGTCGCGGTCGCGCCGCCCTTCGGGTCAGTCGCCGCGGCGGTCGGGACTCAGGGAATACCGCGCGAACGCTAGCGCGAGCCCGATCACCCCGCCCAGCAGGACGGCGAGTCGGCGCTGTGGCCAGCTGCGCTTGACGGGCTCCAGAGGTGGGTCAATCACGCTGATGGCGGGCGTGTTGCGCACCGCCTGTACCGATGCCTGCTCTTCCTGGAGTCGCAGCTGGATGTAGACCTGCTGCGCCATTTCCACGGCCCGTCGCAGTCTGGCTTCCTCGATTTGCAGTGACGGAGCGTTCGCGATCGCGCGGTTGCGCTCGTAGAACCGCTGTAAGGCGAGCTCGGCGTCGGACAGCTCTCGTTGGGCATCGGTTGCGCGCTGCGACGTGAAGGTGCGCTCGGCGGCCGCCCGTGCCTGCCGTAACGCAATGTTGGCTTCGTTGAGGGCGGTCAGCGTGCTCTCCGCCAGCGCTTTGGCCAGGGCGGGGGTGCGAGCCTCAATGCTAAAGCGCACGACACCGGTGCGGATATTGACGTCGACAGTGAGCTGCCGGCGCAGCTTTCGAACGGTGCGGAATTCGCGCCATCCGGCAGGTTCCCCATCGTATCCGTAGATCGCGGCGAGCGGCGCCGCACCGGTCTGCCACGGGTACGCGGCGGCGGCGACGCGGCGCAATATGGCGTCGGTTGTCAGTAGATCGGCGAACAGCTGCGCGTTGTTCTGCGTGGCGACGTTGAGACCGCCGATTTGGGAGGCCAGTCCCGCCAGGGCTCCGCTGATTTGTGGCGTCGGAGCCGACTCGGCCTGAAACGCGCTGCTCGAGCGGTAGTACGACGGGAGCAGCAGCGCCGTGGCGCCGCCGGCGACGGCGCCGAGCAGGGCCAGGCCGATGGTGAAGCGCCAATGCCGGGCGAGATCGCGGAGCACGCGGTCGCCGAAATCGAACCAGTCTGACGGAGGTGGAGATGTCACGGTACGCCCGGTGGCGGGACGTAGGAGCGCCACCGATCTGCGACCGTCTTGAAGAAAGAGTCTCCCGACTGCACGAACAACGCATCGGCCAGCTGCACGTGGAAATTATGATACCAGCGCGTGTTCAACCCCTGGGTCCTCGAGTAGAGAGTCCACGAGCCGGTATCATAGAACGGCGTGTAATACTTCATGGCGTGGAGCCCGCGTTCATACACGCGCTGGACCTCGGGATCGTGGGTGACGCTACTGAGGTAGCCCACCTGCAGCAGAGCCTCGGCGGCGCCGTTCCACACCTGGACTACCGGGTGGAACTCCTCGAACCAATACCCTTGACTCGTATCCGGGAGCAGCACCCCGCCTTGATCCCAGGGAACCATCAACGATCGAAACGTCGTCATGGCGCGGTCACGCCACACGTAATCACCGGTGCGCAGGTAGCACTGGGCGAACAGCATCATGGAACTGGCCTGTGCCATACCTGAGATCCAGGGCGCCTGGACGCCGATCCCGCCAGACGTCCAGGGAAACTCGTACTCCCACACTGGATACTGCACCGTTTCGTGAGTCCGCCATAAGCCGTATCGCCACAGCTGCTGTGAGACACCGAGAAGAGAGTCGATCGGCACGTTCGTTCTCGGGAGGATCCCTGCGATGAGTTGACTCGTCTCCACCGGTTGAAAGTAGATCCCGATGTTCGCGTACAGGTGCCAGGAGAGAAACGGCGTGCTGGTCGGCGAGGAGCGCGGTCCAACCGTTGGCAACGTCCCGCGGACGAACTCGAGCGTTACCGCCACCTGATCCATCATGCGGTGAAAACGGGCGCTGTCGGAAAACAGGCCGCCGGCGTAAAACGTCCCGATGCCTCCGAGTGCGCGCGTCATGTACAGGGCATTGGTCAGGCTCTGAGCAGACGAATCGGCTCGGAGCGAGTCTCGTACCCGCTCGGCGGACTTGAGGAGGGCGATCGAACCGTCTCGGTCCTCCTGGGTGATCGTCTTTTGGAAGTGCAGGCAAACGGGCACACTGTCGGGGGTCGTCAGTCGGCCCGGCTCGCACGCGAGACGGGGATCAATCGCGAATGCGTCAAGACACGCCAACACGATCACGCAGGAGCCCAGTCCCGCAACGGCGCGCCTACGCACTAAGCACTCACAGTTTTGTGGCCACGACGGCGATCGTCACTACACTCGCCAGGATCTGTGCGAGCGCGCCGAACAGGGCGACATAATCCGTGCGCCTCGCGCTGGGATCCTCTGCCGGCACCAGCACTTCTGAGCCGGGGCCCGGCTTCGGCTCGCCCCCAAACACTCCATGCCGGCGCGTGCGCACCTCGCCGTTGGCGAAGCGTACGCTCACCGCACCCTTATCGGCATGCTGGGCAAATCCACCCGCGGCGCTGAGGTAGTAGCTGATGCTCGCGCCGCGGCGCCACAACACGCTCCCCGGCGAGTTGACGGCTCCGCTCACCTTCACACTGGGCTGATACTCCGGCACCTGGATCGAATCACCCGGCTGCAGGATCAGATTGGCCGTCGACGTCGTGTCTCGTAGGGCCTGTGCCAGATCGACGTTGATGCGTCCCACCTCGTTCTGCTG
>Ga0075434_100000151_pt1 | contig 42872 bp, 48 predicted proteins | sample RhiMethybrSRZTD3_FD_75298 | JGI IMG/M metagenome (GOLD analysis project Ga0075434, IMG submission 75298) | Populus rhizosphere microbial communities from Tennessee, USA - Rhizosphere MetaG P. TD hybrid SRZTD3 | ecosystem: Host-associated > Plants > Roots > Rhizosphere > Soil | place: USA...
ATCCCCGCCTTCGTCCCGGATGCCGATGTTGCCGAGCAGCCCCGCGAGCAGCGCGCGATGGATGCTGCGGTGGCCCTTTTCCGGGTCCACCGAGGAACGCGGCCATTTCAGCTCCGCGAGCACCTCCTCGAGCTGCGAATGGACGTCACGCCACTCGCGCATGCGCGGATAGGAAAGGAAGTTCTCGCGGCACAGCCGCCGCAGCCCTGGCTCGCCCTGCATTCGCCAAAGCTTGAGAAAGCCGAGGAAATCGGAGCGCTCGTCGGCGTGCGCGCCGTGGCGCTCGTCGGCCGCGCCCGCCTGGTCGAGCGGCCGCTCGCGCGGATCCTGCACCGAGAGCGCGGCGGCGATGATCAGCACCTGGTCCAGGCAGCCCTCATCGCGCGCGGCCACCAGCATGCGCGCCACGCGCGGGTCGAGCGGCAGGCGCGCGAGCTCGTGTCCGACCGGGGTCAGCTGCCTGGCTTCGTCCACCGCGTTCAGCTCGTGAAGCAGCGCATACCCGTCGGCGATGGCGCGCGGGCCCGGCGGATCGAGGAAGGGGAAGTTCTCGATGTCGTCGAGACCGAGGCTCTTCGCACGCAGGATCACCGAGGCGAGCGACGAGCGCAAAAGCTCCGGGTCGGTGTACTCGGGCCGCTTGCCGAAGTCCTCCTCCGAATAGAGCCGCACGCACACGCCGTTCGCCACGCGCCCGCAGCGGCCGGAGCGCTGCGTCGCCGCGGCCCTCGAGATCGGCTCCACGCGCAGCATCTCGACCTTGTTGCGCAGGCTGTAGCGCTTCACGCGCGCGAACCCGGTGTCGATCACGTACCGGATGCGCGGCACGGTGAGCGAGGTCTCGGCGACGTTGGTCGCGAGCACGATGCGCCGTTCCGGCCCCGGCTTGAACACGCGGTCCTGCTCCGCCGCGGGCAGCCGCGAGTACAGCGGCAGCAGCTCGCCTTTGACCTTCCTCTTCCTCAGCACGTCCGCGGTGTCGCGGATCTCGCGCTCCCCCGGCAGGAACACGAGCACGTCGCCCCCGCCCTCGCGGCAGGCCTCTTCGACCGCGTCCGCGAGCGCCTGCTCCTCCTCTTCGCGCGTGGTGTCTTCTTCGTCGCCCGCTACCGGGCGGTATCGCACCTCGACCGGATAGAGCCTGCCCGAGACCTCGATCACCGGAGCGCCGCCCAAGTGCTGCGAGAAGCGCGCGGCGTCGATCGTGGCGGAAGTGACGACGAGCTTCAGATCGCCGCGCCGCGCGAGCAGGCTCTTCAGGTAGCCGAGCAGGAAGTCGATATTCACGCTGCGCTCGTGCGCTTCGTCGACGATGAGCGCCCAGTACTGCGAGAGCAGCGGGTCGCCCTGGGTCTCAGCCAGCAGGATGCCGTCGGTCATCAGCTTGATCGCGGTGTCCGGGCGCGCCTTGTCCTGGAAGCGCACCTTGTATCCGACCAGCCCGCCGAGCTCGGCGCCGAGCTCCTCGGCGATGCGGGTCGCGACGCTGCGGGCGGCGACGCGGCGCGGTTGGGTGTGGCCAATGCGCTGGCCGCGCCCGCCGCCTCCCATCTCGAGCAGGATCTTGGGCAGCTGCGTGGTCTTGCCCGAGCCGGTCTCGCCGCACACTACGATGGCCTGATGCTGCTCGAGCGCCGCCCGGATCTCGGCGCGGCGCGCGCTCACGGGCAGCGCGGGGTCGAAGCGGATTTCTCGGCTCATGAACTGGGCCGAATCGTACAAGGTCGCGCGCGCGAAACGCCGCGGCGTACACGGCCGCAAGTCGCGCGGTATCACCCAGCGCTACGGCGCGGATTCGGCTGGACGCCGCGTCTCCGCAGCGCGACAGTGGCGTCGCAATTTGCAGCGCGGACAGCGGGGGGATCAGCGGGGGAAAGGGGAGGCGCCCCAGCGCCTCTACCGGTTCGGGGGGCGCAGGCGCGCCCCCTTTTTTTTATGCCCTGCCTTTTATGCCCTGAGGCCGGCCGGACGCGCCACATGCGGCGCGAGCCGCGGCCGGAATACGAGCTCCACGTCCTGGCCGGAGAGCGGCTTCAGCGAGCGCTGCAGCTTGTGCTCGTCGGGTACCTTGACCGCGAGGAACGCGTTGGCATAGGACGGATGGCTCGCCCAGGCGACGATCACGGCGACGTTGCAGACCTGCGCCCCCTGGTGGTGGACCGCCATGAAATAGCGGCCGGTGATGTCGCGCGTCGGCACCTTCGCGGTGATGAGCGAGCGGCGCAGCAGCTGCTTCGCCGAGCGCGGCAGCAGGAACCCGTCTCCGGAGACGCCGATGCTGAACGAGGGGCAGACGAAGCCGAATTCCCGCTTGCGCGCAAACAGCGTGGTCGTGTTCTCCAGGCGCCTGGCAGCCGCGGTCAGCATGACGACAGCCTACCGCTAGCCGCGTCTACCACCCTATAAAGGAATTCACAGGTCCGACGCTTCCGCGAGCCGGGCCACGTAACGCGCGATGAGGTCGGCCTCGAGGTTCACGCGCGCCCCCGGCCGCAGCCGCCCCAGCGTCGTGACTTGCAGCGTGTGAGGGATCAGGTAGACCTCGAAAACGCTGCCCTCCACCCGATTGACGGTGAGGCTTACACCGTCGACGCAGATGGAGCCCTTGCGCGCGATGTAGCGCGCGAGCTCCCGCGGCGCACGCACCTCGAGCGCGCCGCCCTGGAAGCGCGTCACCTCCCCGACGCCGTCCACGTGTCCGGCCACGAGGTGGCCGCCGAGCCGCTCGCCCAGGGCGAGGGCTTTTTCCAGGTTCACCGGACCCTCGCGGTCGAGGCCGGCAGTGACGCCGAGGGTGGCGGGAGAAACATCGGCTGTGAACCCGCGCGCACCGACCGAGGTGACGGTAAGGCACACGCCTTGCACGCAGATGGAGTCACCGGCGTGGATGTCGCGCATATCCAGCGCCCCGCAGTCGACTTCGAACGGCTGTGCGCGCACGATTTCGCCGACCGCCTGCACGATGCCGGTGAACATGCGCGCAGGTTACCGCAAAGCGCCGGCGCTAGCCCTTCAGTCCTCGGCGAACTGCTTGTGCCACCACTTCTCGATTTGCTTGTCGAGCGACAGCGCGGAGGCGGCGAGCGCCATCACGAGCGTGCCGACGGCGATGGAGTTGCCCGCCGGGACGGCCGCGGTCGCGAAGCCGAGGACGAACGGCGCGGCCGCTAGCCAGCTGCCCGCGGCGAGGTTGAGCCATTCGGCCGAGCAGGGGTCGAAGCTCGCCTCGAAGTGCGACGCGAGCGCGAGCGCGATGCCCATGAACGCGGCGTTGCCGGTGGCAAACTGCTGGTCGTCGGCGTAGCCGCAGATCCAGGGCGACATGGCGAGCCACAGGCCGAGCCCGAAGCTCGTCCACTGCTGCCATCTCGTCGTCGCCGCCGCGTTCATACCCTCATTCATCCCTGTGAGCTTGACATCACTAGGTTACGATTCGACTCAGCAAGATGCTTGCCGTTCGGCGTTCGAACGCTTTTTGGCGTCGTTGTTGCCTGAACTACGTGTAGCGATGCAGCGACACATCGAGTTGATCGGGGCGGCTTGGGGCCTTGGCGGCGCCGATCCCGGCTGTGCCCAGGCTCCCGAGGCGCTGATTCCGCTCCTCTCGGGAGAGCTTGCGCGCGGCGGCGCCGAGATCTCGCTAGGGCCGATGCTGCATCCTTCGCCCACGGAACGGCGCAGGGAGGCGGCGGTGAGCAAGCTCTGCGGCGCGCTCGCGTCCGCGGTCGTGGCCGCGATGCGCCAGGCGCACCTGCCGTGCGTGATCGGCGGCGACCACAGCTGCGCAGGGGGAACGTGGGCCGGGGTCGCGCGCATGCTCCAAGGCGAGCTGGGCCTCATCTGGATCGACGCTCATATGGACAGCCATACGCCCGGGACCAGCCATACCGGCAGGCTGCACGGCATGCCGCTCGCATGGCTGCTGGGACAGGCGGACGACGACCTCTACGGGTTGTCCGCCGGCGCGGTCGATCCCGAGCACGTCGCCCTGATCGGGGTGCGAAGCTACGAGCCCGAGGAAAAGGAGCGGCTCGACCGGCTCGGCGTGCGCGTGTTTTACATTGAGGAAGTCGGCCGGCGCGGCCTCGACACGGTGTGCGACGAAGCCTTGGGCATCGCCACGGCCGGAACCTCGGGGTTCGGGATCAGCATCGATCTGGACGTGGTGACACCGGAGGAGGCGCCGGGCGTGGGCACCCCGGTGCCCGAGGGAATCGGGGCGCACGAGCTGAGCCGCGCCCTGCGCAGTCTCGGCTCGCGGCCCGAGCTGCTCGCCGTCGAGCTCGCCGAATACCTGCCGCGCCTCGACCCCGACGGGCGCAGCGCCCGGGTCGCGGTCGAGCTGCTTCTCGCCGCCCTATGCGGGACGCGCGAGAATCCGCAGGTCCTCGCCTAGCCGGCCCAGCGACACGAGCTTCAGCTTCAGGCGCTCCTCGAGCGCGCCGACCGCCGGCAGGTCGAGCATGCCCTGCGCGCCGTCGCCGAGGAAGCTCGGGTTGAGGTAGACCAGGAATTCATCGACGCAGCCCTCGCGCACGAGCGAGCCGTTGAGTCGAAAGCCCGCTTCCACGTGCAGCTCGTTCACGCCGCGGCGGGCCAGTTCCTCCAGCATGCGCGGCAGATCCACCTTGCCATGCGCGTTCGGCAGCACCACCACCTCGGCGTTCTGCGGCGCGGGCGCCGCGCGCGCCGCGAAGATGAGCACCTTCGCGCCCCGCAGGATCTGCGCCTCGGGCGGGATTTCGAGCCGGCTGTCGACGATCACGCGCAGCGGCTGGCGCGGGGTCTCGACTTCCCGCACCGTGAGGCGCGGATCGTCCGCCGTGACCGTGCCGATGCCGGTGAGCAGGGCGCACGCGCGCGCGCGCCAGCGATGGCCGTCGCGTCGCGCCTCGGGACCGGTGATCCACTGCGACGCGCCGCTCGCGAGCGCGCTGCGCCCGTCGAGCGTGGCGGCGACCTTGAGGCGCACCCACGGCCGGCCGCGCTGCACCCGGGAGAGGAACCCGAGGTTGAGCTCGCGCGCCTCGGCCTCGAGCAGGCCATGCTCGAAGCGGATGCCGGCCGCCGCGAGCGCGTCGCCGCCGCGCGCGGCCTGCGGGTCGGGATCGCGCAGTGCCGCCACCACGCGGGCGACTTTGGCATCGATCAGCGCTTGCGCGCACGGCGGCGTGCGGCCGTAGTGGCTGCAGGGCTCCAGGTTGACGTAGACGGTGGCGCCCCGCGCCGCTTCTCCAGCCCGTGAAAGCGCGATGGCTTCCGCGTGCAGCTCTCCGGCGCGCTCGTGCCAGCCCTCGCCCACGACCGATTCGCCCTGCGTGATGACGCAGCCGACCCGCGGGTTCGGCGTGGTAGTGAACAGGCCGTTCTCCGCGAGAGCGAGCGCGCGGCGCATCATCGCCTCGTCGAACGCGGAGTACACGGGCCTAGCGCTTCTTCTTTCGCGTGGCCTTGATCTCCTGCACCGCTTCGCGGAAATCGTCGGGGGTTTCGAAGCTGCGGTACACCGAGGCGAAGCGGATGTAGGCGATCTTGTCGAGCTTCGCCAGCTCGCGGATCACGAAGTCGCCCACCCGGCTGGTCGGCACCTCGCGCTCGCCGAGCGAGCGCAGCCGTTCGATCACGCGGTCGACCGCGCCCTCGACCTCCTCGGTGGCGACGGGGCGCTTCCTCAGCGCGAGCATCATGCTGCCCATCAGCTTGTCGCGGTCGAAATCGGTGCGGCTGCCGTCCTTCTTCACCAGCCGCGGCATCTTGAGATCGACCCTTTCATAGGTGGTGAAGCGCTTCTCGCATTGCACGCACTTCCTGCGGCGGCGGATCGTGTTCGCCTCGAGGCTCGCCCGCGTGTCGACGACCTGGGTGTCGTCCGAGCCGCAGAAGGGGCACTTCATGCGTATACCGGGAACTGCGCACAGAGGGCCTTGATCTGCTCGGCGACGCGCGCCACGCTCTTGTCGTCGCCCGGACGCTCGAGCACGTCGGCGATGAGGTGCGCCAGCGCCTCGGCCTGCGGCTTGCCGAAACCGCGCGTCGTCATGGCCGGAGAGCCGATGCGCACGCCGCTCGTGACCGCCGGCTTCTCGGGGTCGTTGGGGATCGCGTTCTTGTTGACCGTGATGTGCGCGCGGCCGAGCGCGGCTTCGGCATCCTTGCCGGTGATGCCCTTGCTGCGCAGGTCCACGAGGAACATGTGGCAATCGGTGCGGCCCGAGACGATCCTCAATCCGCGCTCGGTCAGCACGGCCGCCATCGTGCGCGCGTTCTCCAGCACTTTCTTCTGGTAGGACCTGAACTCCGGCTTGAGCGCCTCGCCGAGCGCGACGGCCTTCGCGGCGATGACGTGCATGAGCGGCCCGCCCTGCAGGCCGGGGAAGATGGAGCTGTTTATGTTTTTTTCAAATTCAGGCAGACCAAAGATCATGCCGCCGCGTGGCCCGCGCAGCGTCTTGTGGGTGGTGGTGGTGACGAAGTCGGCAATGCCCATGGGGGACGGATAGAGGCCCACGGCGATGAGCCCCGCGTAGTGCGCGATGTCGGCCATCAGCAGCGCGCCGCACTTGTCGGCGATGTCGCGGAAGCGCTTCCAGTCGATCGCGAGCGAGTAGGCCGATGCGCCGGTGACGATGAGCTTCGGCCTTTCCGCGAGCGCGATCTTTTCCGCGGCGTCGTAGTCGATCTCCTCCCTGTCGTTCAGCTGGTACGACACCACGCGATAGAGCTTGCCGGAGAGGTTCACCGGCGAGCCGTGCGTGAGATGGCCGCCGTGCGCGAGCGACATGCCGAGGAGGGTGTCGCCGGGCTTGAGCGCCGCGGTGTACACGGCCTGGTTCGCCTGCGAGCCGGAGTGCGCCTGCACGTTGGCCCATGGCGCGCCGAACAGCTTCTTCGCTCGCTCGATGGCGAGCGACTCGGCCAGGTCGACGTATTCGCAGCCGCCGTAGTAGCGCTTGCCGGGATAGCCTTCGGCGTACTTGTTCGTGAGCTGGCTGCCCTGCGCGATCAGCACCTGGCGGCTGACGTAGTTCTCCGAGGCAATGAGCTCGACGTGGTCTTCCTGGCGCTGGTTTTCGAGGCGGATGGCGTTCCAGAGCTCGGGGTCGGACTGGGCGAGAAGGTCGGGCGATAGCATCGGCAAATTTTACCGGTATCCTTGATCATGGATCGCGAAAAAACCAGGGCGGTCGCCGAGCAGATTTTCCGCGACATGGCGGGAGCGATGACCGCGGGCATGGTCTACCTAGGCACGCGCACCGGCCTCTTCCGAGCAATGCAGGGCAGGGGACCCATGAAGCTCGAGGATGTGGTGCGCGCCTCCGGCATGCAGTCTCGCTACGTCGAAGAGTGGCTGAAGGGCATGACCGCCGCCGGCTACCTCGTCTACGACCCGAAGGCCGCGACGCATACGCTGTCCGACGAGCACGCCTACTTCCTCGCCTCGGACGGGTCCGACCACTTCGCCGGCGGCATGTTCGAGATGGTGCCGCCGCTGCTGCGCGCCGCGCCCGGCGTGGCGCAGGCCTTCGAGAAGGGCGGCGGCGTGCCGTTCGAGGACTTCGGTCCCGACTGCGTCGCGGCGCTCGACCTCATCAATCGCGGCCTGTACGAGAGCCGCTTCACCGACCAGTGGCTCAAGCCGCTGCCGGACGTCGTCGCCAGGCTGCACGCCGGCGGGCGCATGCTCGACGTCGGCTGCGGCAGCGGCCGCGTGTGCACCGCGTTCGCGCGTGCATTTCCAAAGAGCGAGATTGTCGGCATCGATCCCGACGCGCACTCGATCGAGCGCGCGAAGAAGGCGGCGGTCGGCCTTCCCGTGCGCTTCGAGGCCGTCGGCACCGACAGGCTCAGGGCGAACGGCGGCTTCGACCTCATCACGCTCTGCGATTGCATCCACGACCTGGCCGACCCGCTGCAAACGTTGAAGCAAGTACGCGCCCTGCTCAAGCCCGGCGGCACGCTTTTCGTGGTCGAGCCCAAAGCCGCGGACCGCCTCGAGGACAACCTCAACCCGGTGGCGACGATGTTCTACGGCTTCAGCATTTTTCACTGCATGACGCAGTCCCTCGCGCGCGGCGGTCCCGGCCTGGGAACCTGCATGGGTCCCGCCGCCGCGCAGAGGCTGCTGAAGGAGGCCGGCTTCTCGGACTTCCGCATCCTGGACGTGAAGAGCCAGGTGAACCTGTTCTACGCTGCCCGCCCGTGAGGAAATCGGGGTCACAGCCCGATTTGCCTATCCGATTCAGACATTCAGTGGCGGCGCGAGGTCGCCGGGCGTGTCGATGTCGCGGATCGCGCCGGGATCTCCCACCGGGACTTTGAGCAGCCGCTCCTGGTTCGCCTGAAGGATACTTTTCGCACCCTCGTCACCGCCCAGCGCAACGAGCTGGTCGAAGAAGCCGCCGGAGATTCCGACCGGATGTCCGCGCTTCGCGCGCCAGTACGGCGCCGCGAGCGGCGCGCCGGCGGCAAGCGCATCGCGCACTGCGGCGATCGAGGCGGTGCGCACGAACGGCATGTCGGCGAGCGCGACGAGGTAGCCGTCGGCCGTGCCCGCCGCGCGCACGGCGCAGGCGAGGCTCGCACCCATGCCTTCGGCCGCGTTTTCGCAGACGATGACATGGCAATGGGGGGCGAGAGCGTGCGTAAGCTCGTCGGCTCCCGGCTTTACGACCGCGTAGATACTCGGCACGACGGTGTGCAGGTGACGCGCCGCCTGCACGGCGATCGGCACGCCGTGCGGCAGGCGGTGCAAAAGCTTGTCCGAGCCGAAGCGAGTCGCGGACCCCGCGGCGAGCAGGAGTCCGACGATGTTCAAGTCTCGGTCTTCACTTCGCAGGCCGAAGGATCGTAGCGCCGCTCGGGCTTGGCGGCCCAGGACGGCTCGCTCACGCCGTGGCGCACCGCGGTCATCTCGGCGAGGATCGCGAGCGCGATCTCGGGCGGAGTCTTGGAGCCGATGTACAGGCCCACCGGCCCGCGCAGGCGCGCGATCTCGTCGGCCGAGACGTCGAATTCCTTCAGCCGCTCGCGCCGCGCGTCGTTGTTCTTCTTGGAGCCGATGGCGCCGACGTAGAACGCCGCCGACTTCAGCGCCTCCATGAGCGCCAGGTCGTCGAGCTTGGGATCGTGCGTGAGCGCGACCACCGCGCAGTGGCCGTCGAGGTTCAGCTCGCGCACCACGTCGTCGGGCATGCCGCGGTCGAGCGGCACTCCCGGAAGGTCCCAGCCCGCGGCGTATTCGTCTCGCGGGTCGATTACCGCCACGTGATAGTCGAGCATATGCGCCATCTCGGCGAGGTAGCGCGTGAGCTGTCCGGCGCCGATCAGGACCAGGCGCCAGCGCGGGCCGTGAACGGCCGTCAGCACGCGGCCGTCGAACTCGAGCACGTCCTGCCAGCGCCCGGGCTCGAGCGTGCTGCGTCCGCTCTCGAGATCGAGCCGCCGCCGCACGAGCTGCTGCGTCCCGATGCGCTTCAGGAGCTCCTCCACGCCGCTCGCTTCCGAAAGCGGCTCCATGACGAGCTCGAGCGTGCCGCCGCACGGCAGTCCCCAGCGCGTGGCCTCGGCATTGGTGACGCCGTAGGTGATGAGCTCAGGCTTGCTCGCCGCGACCACATTATTTTTTATTTTTTCAACAAGATCATCTTCGACACAGCCACCCGAGACCGAGCCGACGATCTGGCCGTCGCCGCGGATCGCGACCATCGCTCCGACCGGGCGGGGGGCGGAACCCCACGTCCTGACGATGGTGCCGAGCGCAACGCGCTGCCCGCTCTTGCGCCAGCCTTCGGCGGTCCTCAAGACTTCGATGTCTACGCTATCCATGTGGAAATGTTAGCGCAACTCTGCAGCCGCGAGAGCCCGCACCGTCCGTGAGGTCTATGCGAGCGCCGTGCCCGCCCGCGATCTCGCGCACGATGGCGAGGCCCAGGCCGCTGCCCGTGCCGCGCGTGCCCGGCACGCGGTAGAACCGTTCCAGCACGCGCTCGCGCTCCTGGGGTGCAATTCCCGGACCGTCGTCTTCGACTTCGGCAAAGGACTGGCCATCGCGCTGGCCGGTGCGCACGGTGACGCGGCCACCGTTGTTCGAGTACTGGATCGCGTTGTGCACGAGGTTGGCGAGCGCCTCGCGCAGCAGCAGCGCGTCGCCCTTCACCGGCGCCGCGGCGAGCTCGAAGCCGAGATCGACGTCGCGCTCGAGCGCCTGGTGCACCCAGCCGTCGGCCTCGGCCTCGACCACGCTGCGCAGGTTCACGTCGGAGGAACTTCCGCGCGCGCCCGGCTCGGCGCGGGCGAGCGCGAGCAACTGGTTCGCGAGGCGCGCGGTGCGGATGGTCGCCTGGTGGACCTGCTCGATCTGCGCGCGGCACGACTCGGGCAGCGGCTGGGCCAAGGCAAGCTCGGTATGCGCCTGCAGGCCGGCGAGGGGCGTGCGCAGCTGGTGGGCGGCGTTGGCGAGGAAGCGCTGCTGGTTGCTCGCGGCGAGCGCCAATTCCTCGAGCAGGCCGTTCAGCGCCGACACGAGGGGCCGCGTCTCCTCGGGCGCGCCGGCGGCGTCGATCGCGCTGAGGTCGCGCGGCGAGCGCGCCTTCAGCTCCTCCGAAAGGCGCGCGAGCGGCCACAGGCCGCGCTTCACGCCGAACCACAGCAGCACCAGCGTCGCGAGCGCGATGAGGATGCCCGGCAGCAGGCTGGAAATGAGGAACTCGCGCGCGAGCCGCGTCCGCTTGACCATGGTCTCGCCGACGAGCACGGTGCAAGTCAGGCTGCCGCACGGCGCGGGCGCGGTGACGATGCGCACTGCCTCGCCTTTGTACCTCGCGTCGTACGCCGTGCTGCGCTCGGAGACGGGCAGCTTGTCGTCGCCGGCGATGTGCGATCCGCTCGGCGACAGCACGCTGTAGAACAGCTTGTCGTAACGGTCGGTACGCAGCGCCGTCTCCACTTCCTGCGGCAGGTCGAGGCGGTAATCGCTGTCGTTCGCGCGCACGTGCGCCGCAATCGCCGCGGCGATGTCCGAGAGCGCCTGATCGTAGGCCTCGTTTGCCGGCTCGATCGACGAGTAATAGCCGACCACGGCGCCAACGGCGAGCAGCGCCGCGATCGGCGGCAGGAGCAGGCGCAGCAGGTGGGCGCGTAGGCTGCGCGCGGGCATCGCCCAGCGACCTAGTGCGGGGCGGCTTTGAACTCTTCGAGCATGTAGCCGAACCCGCGCACCGTGCGGATCTTGATCCCCGCGGGCTCGAGCTTCGAGCGCAGCCGCGACACGTACACCTCGATCGCGTTCGGGGAGAGGTCCTCGCCCCAGCCCGCGACGGCCTGGATGATCGCCTCCTTGGAGACGATCTTCTCCACCTTCGCGAGCAGCACCTCGAGCACCGCCCACTCCCGCGCCGCCAGCTCGAGCGGCTCGTTCCTGAGGAAGGCGCGGCGCGCCACGGTATCGAGCGCGAGCGGGCCGTGCACGATGCGCGGGCCGCCGTGCGCCTGCGAGCGGCGCAGGAGCGCGCGCACCCGCGCGGTCAGCTCCGGCATGGCGAAGGGCTTCACCATGTAATCGTCGGCACCGATGTCCAGGCCGCGGACCCGGTCCTCGACCGCGTCGCGCGCCGTCAGCACCAAGACAGGGATCGGCTTCTCGGCCGCTCGCAGGCGCCGCAGCACCTCGAAGCCGTCCATGCGCGGCAGGCCGATGTCCAGGATCACCAGGTCGAAGTGCTCCTGCGAGGCCGCGAGCACCGCGTCCTCGCCGCGCTCGGTGACGTCGACAGCGTGGCCTTCGGCCTCGAGGATGCGGGACAGGCCCGAAGCGAGCGGGGCGTCGTCCTCGACGATCAACAGTCTCATAGAGGGATTCCGGATGATAAGCGATTCGCCATTATGCGCGCGGCTTTCGCAGCGCACCATTGCCGCCCCGCGACGGCGGGGCTAGGATGGCTCCTCTTCAGAAGGCACCCTACCCCCCCGGAGGCTTGCATGTCGGTCAAGGTATCCATGAAGGTCAATGGCAAATCCGCTTCGGCCGAGGTCGAGGCGCGGACGCTGCTGGTCACCTTCATCCGTGAGAACCTGCGTCTCACCGGCACCCACGTCGGCTGCGACACTGCGCAGTGCGGCGCGTGCACCGTGCTGATGAACGGCCGCGCCATCAAGAGCTGCTCGATCGTCGCCATGCAGGCCGAAGGCGCCGACATCATGACGATCGAGGGCGTCGCGAAGCCCGACGGCACGCTCCATCCGATGCAGCAGGCCTTCAAGGAGAACCACGGCCTGCAATGCGGCTTCTGCACGCCGGGCATGGTCATGAACGCGCTCGATTTCGCCAGGAGCCATCCGAATCCCACCGAGAAGGAAGTGCGCGAAAGCCTCGAGGGCAACCTCTGCCGCTGCACCGGTTATCACAACATCGTGAAAAGCATCATGGCCGGCGCCCGGGCGATGGGAGGAAAGATATGAACGCCCCGCTGATCGGCGCGCGCATCCAGCGCAAGGAGGACTATCGCTTCCTCACCGGCGCCGGGCAGTACACCGACGACGTCGCGCTGCCGCGCCAGAGCCATGCCGCGTTCCTGCGCTCGCCGCATGCGCATGCCCACATAAAAAACATAAAAACTGATGATGCCAAAAAATCTGCTGGGGTCCTCGCCGTGTACACCGGCGCGGATCTCGCCGCGGCCAAGGTGGGCGGCCTGCCTTGCGGCTGGCTCATCACCGACGTCAACGGCCAGCCGATGAAGGAGCCGCCCTACCCGGCCCTCGCCCAGGGCAAGGTGCGCCACGTCGGGGAGCGCGTCGCCGTCGTCATCGCCGAGACGGCGGCGCAGGCGCGCGACGCGGCCGAGCTGATCGAAGTGGACTACGAGGTGCTTCCCGCGGTCACCGACGGCATGAAGGCGAAGGGGGCCGCCGCGCTGCACGACATCGCGCCGGACAACTCCTGCTACGTGTGGGCGCTGGGCGACAAAGCAGCCGTTGATTCTGCTTTTGCGAAAGCCAGTCACATCACGAAGCTGGAGTTCGTGAACAACCGCCTCGTGCCCAACGCAATCGAGCCGCGCTCGGCGAACGCGTCGTACTCGCGCGCCGACGACGGCTACACGCTCTACGTGGCGAGCCAGAACCCGCACGTCGAGCGCCTGCTCATGACGGCCTTCGTCCTCGGGCTGCCGGAGAACAAGGTGCGGGTGGTCGCGCCCGACGTGGGCGGCGGCTTCGGCTCGAAGATCTACCTCTACCCGGAGGACGTGGTCGTCACCTGGGCCTCGAAGCAGCTCAACCGGCCGGTGAAGTGGACCTCCGACCGCAGCGAGGCCTTCGTGTCCGATGCGCACGGGCGCGACCACGTGACGGTGGCCGAGCTTGCGCTCGACAAGAACGGCAAGTTCCTCGCCATGCGAGTCAAGACCACCGCCAACCTCGGCGCGTATCTCTCGACCTTCGCGTCGTGCATCCCGACGATCCTGTACGCGACGCTGCTCGCCGGCCAGTACACCACCCCGCTCATCTACTGCGAGGTCAACGCGGTGTTCACCAACACCACGCCGGTGGACGCCTACCGCGGCGCCGGCCGGCCCGAGGCGACCTACGTGGTCGAGCGGCTCGTCGAAACCGCCGCGCGCGAGCTCAAGCTCGACCCGGTCGAGATCCGGCGGCGCAACTTCATCAAGGCCTTCCCCTATCAGACGCCGGTCGCGCTGTGCTACGACACGGGGAACTACGAGGCGACGCTGAGCGCCGCTCTCGACATGGCGGACGTTTCGGGATTTGAAAAGCGTAAACAGGAATCGTTGAACAAAAACAAGCTGCGAGGCATCGGCTACGCCTGCTACATCGAGGCCTGCGGCATCGCGCCGTCGAACGTCGCCGGCAGCCTCGGCGCGCGCGCGGGCCTGTTCGAGGCGGGCGAGATCCGCGTGCATCCCACCGGCACGGTGACGGTGTTCACCGGCTCGCACTCCCACGGCCAGGGACACGAGACCACCTTCGCCCAGGTCGTCGCCGACCGGCTGGGGCTGGCGCTCGAGGCGGTCGAGATCGTGCACGGCGATACCTCGAAGATCCTCTTCGGCATGGGCACATACGGCTCGAGGTCGCTCGCCGTCGGCGGCACGGCGATCGTGAAAGCGCTGGACAAGATCGTCGCCAAGGGCAGGAAGATCGCGGCGCATCTCATGGAGGCCGCGGAAGCCGACATCGAGTACGACCGCGGCGTGTTCAAGGTCGCCGGCACCGACAAGCAGAAGGCCTTCGGCGAAGTCGCCTTCGCCGCGTACGTGCCGCACAACTATCCGCTCGACAAGCTCGAGCCCGGGCTGAACGAGAACGCCTTCTACGATCCGACCAACTTCACCTTCCCGGCAGGCACCTATGTCTGCGAGGTGGAAGTGGACCGCGACACCGGCGCCACGGAGATCGCCTCGTTCACCGCCGTGGACGACTTCGGCAAGGTGATCAACCCGATGATCGTCGAGGGCCAGGTGCACGGCGGCCTCGCGCAGGGCATCGGCCAGGCGCTCACCGAGGGCTGCCGCTACGACGACAGCGGGCAGCTCGTCACCGGCTCGCTCGCCGACTACTGCATCCCGAGAGCCGGCGATGTGCCGAGCTTCAAGATCGACACGCGCGAGACGCCCTGCACGCACAACCCGCTCGGAGTGAAGGGCTGCGGCGAAGCGGGCGCCATCGGGGCGCCGGCGGCGGTGATGAACGCGCTCACCGACGCGCTCGGGGTCAAGGACCTCGCGATGCCCGCGACCGCGCAGACCGTGTGGCGCACGCTCCAGAGAAAAGCAGCCTAGGAGAACACACCCATGCATGCATTCGAGTATCACCGTCCGTCCACCACCAAGGATGCCCTCGCCTTGGGCGCGCAGAAATCCGAAGGCCGCTATCTCGCCGGCGGGCAGAGCCTGGTGCAGGCGATGAAGCTGCGCCTGTCCTCGCCGAGCGATCTCATCGATCTCGCCGCCATCAGCGACCTCAAGGCGCTGTCCGGCGACGCCGGCTCGGTCACCATCGGCGCCATGGTGCGGCACGCCGACGTCGCGGCATCCCCCGCGGTGCAGAAGGCAATTCCGGCGCTCGCGCAGCTCGCCGGCATCATCGGCGACCGGCAGGTGCGCCACATGGGGACCATCGGCGGCTCGCTCGCCAACAGCGACCCCGCGGCGGACTACCCGGCCGCGGTGCTCGGCCTGGGCGCGACGATCACGACCAACAAGCGCAAGATCGAAGCGGACAAGTTCTTCAAGGGCCTCTACGAGACCGCGCTCGAGCCGGGCGAGCTCATCACGCAGGTCGCTTTCCCCGCGCCGAAGCGCGCCGCCTACATGAAATTCAAGAACCCGGCCTCGCGCTTCGCGCTGGTCGGCGTGTTCGTGGCGGACTTTGGTAACGGAGCCGTACGCGTCGGCGTCACCGGCGCCGGGGCGTGCGCCTTCCGCCAGGCCGAGATGGAGAAGGCCCTGTCGCAAAAGTTCGCGCCGGAATCGGTCGCCGGCATCAAGGTCAAGGCCGACGGCCTGAACAACGACCTGCACGCCTCGCCCGAATACCGCGCCCATCTGATCACCGTGATGGCGAAGCGGGCCGTGGAGGCGGCGCTGAAGTAATCCTTTTCGAGGCGGAGGAGGAAAAAGCCCGCCGCACGGCGGGCTTTTCTTTTAGCGCATTTTTCCGCGCTGGTGCTCGGCACGCGCCGCGCTGACGGCCGTCTTCACATGCTTGCGCTCCTCGGGCGGCGGCAGGACGGCCTTCAGCCCCAGCATCTGCAGCTCGAGCTCGCGCATCCAGCCGCGGGAATGGTAAAGGTGCTCGTCCTCCTGGTCCTCGACCTCGGCGTAGGCATCCTTGAGCGCCTTGCCTTCGGCGCCCGTGAGCTTCTTCGAGACCTCGCCGATCACCTCCCAGTTGGCGTGGTCCTTGGTCTCGGCCAGTACGACGCAGTCGCACGCCGTGCACTCCGCCTGCTCCTTATCGCCGCTGGCGAGCGCCGCTTCCATGGCCTTGACGAGGGACTGGCCCATGTCGTGCACGATCTTGCGGCCCGGGGTCTGCTGGTCCGGATCGATCTGCAGCTGCGCGCAAACGTCATGCAAAATCTGCACATGGCGCTCGGTTTGCTCGTGATACTTCCCCCATTCTTCCTTCAAGTCCTCGTTGAGCACGCATTTCAGCGCGGTCTCGTAGACCTTGACCCCGCCCATTTCATGCTCCAAAGCCTGGATCAGCATCTCGTGTACGACATCCATCTTCATTGCGGCCTCCTGTGGTTAACCGGGCAAGAGGCAGCAACCCGTGTGCCCAACGGGCTAGCCGCGGCTCGCCAAATTTCGGACAATGCCGATTCCCATGACGCACCCCCTTCCCAAGTCGATCGACGAAACCCAGGCTCTGCTCGCCGGCGGTGAGTACGTTGCCGACCGAAGCCTCGCCACATCGCTCTTCCTCGCGCTCGCCATGAAGCGGCCGCTCTTCCTCGAGGGCGAGGCGGGCGTGGGCAAGACCGAGATCGCCAAGGTGGTGTCGCAGGCGCTCGGACGCGACCTCATCCGCCTGCAGTGCTATGAAGGGCTCGACATCGCGCAGGCAGCCTACGAGTGGAACTATCCGCGCCAGATGATCGAGATCAGGATGGCCGAGGCCGAGGGGGTCAAGTCGCGCGAAGGCCTGGAGCAGGACATCTTCTCCGAGCGCTTCCTCATCCGCAGGCCTCTGCTGCGCGCGCTGCAGTCGGCCGGCGCCGCGCCGGTGCTGCTGATCGACGAGCTCGACCGCACCGACGAGCCCTTCGAGGCGTATCTCCTCGAGGTGCTGTCGGACTGGCAGATCACGATTCCCGAGATCGGCACGGTGCGCGCTGCCGAGCCGCCCGTAGTGGTGATCACTTCCAACCGCACGCGGGAGATCCACGACGCGGTGAAGCGGCGCTGCTTCTACCACTGGGTCGACTACCCCGACGCGAAGCGCGAGCTCGAGATCCTGCGGCGCAAGGCGCCGCGCGCCGCCGAGCGGCTCTCGCGCGAGGTGGTCGCGTTCGTGCAGCGCCTGCGCAGCAGCGATCTGTTCAAGCAGCCGGGCGTCGCCGAGACCATCGACTGGGCGAACTGCCTGGTCGCGCTCGACCGCGTGGCGCTCGATCCGGAGACGGTCAACAACACCCTCGGCGTGCTCCTCAAGTACCGCGACGACCTCGAGCGCGTCGCCGGCGCCGAGGCCGAGCGCATGCTGGCCGAAGCGAGCGCGGCAGCGTGAACCCGGCCTCGTTCCTCAGGAAGCTGCTCGGCGGCGGCCAGAGCGCCGTCGAGCGCCGCACGCGCGAGCTCGTCGGCCTCTGCGAGGCCCTGCTCGCCGAGCGTGGCGAGTACACGAGCACCGCGCTCGCGCGCGACGCGCTCGCCGCCTGTCAGGCACTCGACGAGCGCTCGCGCGAGGATTTCTTCGACGTGCTGGCGCGGCACTACTCGCCCTCGCCGGAGGCGGTATCGCGGGTCGCGGCTGCATACCAGGCCGATCCTTCGCCTGCCAACCTCGCGCACCTCCAGGAGACGGTCGAGCCGCCGCGGCAGGAGATTTTCCGCCGCCTCAACATGGCCCCCGGCGGCACCGCCACGCTGGTGGAGATGCGCAGCCAGCTCCTGAAGGGCATGAAGGCGCATCCGCATTGGAAGGTGATCGACTACGACCTCATGCACCTGCTGCGCTCTTGGTTCAACCGCGGGTTCCTGCGGCTCGAGCGCATCGACTGGCGCACCTCGGCGATCGTGCTCGAGAAGCTGATCCAGTACGAGGCGGTGCACGCGATCCAGGGCTGGCGCGACCTGCGCCGGCGGCTCGAATCCGACCGCCGCTGCTTCGCGTTCTTCCATCCGCAGCTGCCCGAGGAGCCGATCATCTTCATCGAGGTCGCGCTCACGCGCGGGATGAGCGCGCATGTGCAGCCGCTCCTCGACCTGAAGTCGCCCGTCGCGGTGCCGGCGAACGCCGATTGCGCCATGTTCTACTCGATCACCAACTGCCAGGAAGGGCTGCGCGGCATATCGTTCGGCAACCTGCTGATCAAACAGGTCGCCGAGGACCTGAAGCGCGAATTCCCGCACCTGCGCCGCTTCGCGACGCTGTCGCCGGTGCCGGGATTCCGCCGCTGGCTTGGCGAGCACGCCGGCGCGGAGCTCCTGACGAAGATCGAGGACCCGGCCTGGCATCTCGGCGAGGTGCCCGAGGCGGTTCAGGCGCAGCTCACACGCCTCTGCGCCCGCTACCTGCTGCACGCCAAGCAGGGCGAGGAGCCGCTCGATCCGGTGGCCCGGTTCCACCTCGGCAACGGGGCGTCCCTGGAGCGCCTGAACTGGATGGGCGATACCTCCGAGCAGGGCATGGCGCGCGCCGCGGGCCTGATGGTGAACTACGTCTACTGGCTTGCGGAGGTCGAGCGCAATCACGAGCGCTACTTCCGGGAGCACGTCGTCGTCGCGGCGCCGGCGGTGGAGAAGCTGGCGCGGGAAGCGGCTCCTCCGCCTGCCGAAAAAGGCAAGGCCGCTTGACCGAAGGTCGTCTAGCGGAAAACGTGATGCATTTCGCCCGGCTCCTCAGAGCCGCGGGCCTGCGCATCGGTCCCGACCGCGTGGTCGACTGCGTAAAGGCGCTGGAGATGGCGGGCGCGTGCGAGTTTCCGCTGCGGCGCGAAGACTGGTACTGGACCATGTCGGCGGTGCTGCTCTCGCGCAACGAGCAGCGGCCGATCTTCGACCAGGCCTTCCGCATCTTCTGGCGCGATCCGAAGCTGGCCGAACGGATGATGCAGCTGATGTTGCCGCAGGCGTTCGGGCGAGCGCCCAAGCCCGAGGAGCAGCAGAGCCAGCGGCTGACCGACGCGCTTTTCAGCCAGAAGCAGCAGGAAAGCAAGATCGAAAAGGTCGAGCTGGAGGCGCGGCTGACCTTCTCTTCCCGCGAAGTGCTTCAGCGCATGGACTTCGACACCATGTCGGCGGCCGAGCTCGCGGAGGCGAAGAAGCTCATCGCCGAGCTGCGGCTGCCGCTACCCGTAGTCAAGACCAGAAGGTTCCACGTTCAGCGCAACGGCAGGCGGATCGATCTAAGGAGATCCCTGCGCGAGACCCTGCGCGAAGGCGGCGACATCATCCCGCTCGTGCGCGCCGCGCCGCGCGAGCTGCATCCGCCGCTCGTCGTGCTGTGCGACATCTCGGGCTCGATGAACCCGTACTCGCGCATGTTCCTGCACTTCCTTCACGCCGTCACCAACGACCGCGACCGGGTGTCGGTGTTTGTGTTCGGGACGCGGCTCACCAACATCACGCGGCAGCTGCGCCACCGCGACGTGGACGTGGCGATGGCGCGCGTCGCCGAGGCGATCAAGGACTGGTCGGGCGGCACCCGCATCGGCGCCAGCTTGCGCGAATTCAACTGGCGCTGGGGCCGGCGCGTGCTCGGGCAGAACGCCTGCGTGCTGCTCGTGTCCGACGGGCTCGACCGCGAGGCAGGCGAGGGCCTCGGCGACGAGATGGAGCGGCTGGCGAAGTCCTGCCGCTACCTGGTGTGGCTCAACCCGCTGCTGCGCTACGACAAGTTCGAGGCGCGGCCCGCCGGCGTGCGCGCGATGCTGCCGCACGTGGATCTTTTTCTGCCGGTGCATAATCTCGACAGCCTGCTCGACCTGGCCAAGGCGTTGAGCGGCCCCATGACGAGACGACAGGAGATGCGTGCATGGAAATGACCGCCGAGCAGCTGGTCCCGGCCTCCCAGCAGCAGACCTGGGACGCGTTGAACGACCCGGCGATGCTCAAGCAGTGCGTGCCGGGCTGCGAATCGATCGACCCGATCGGCGACAACCAGTACCAGGTGCTCATGGTCGCGCGGGTGGGACCGGTGAGCGCGAAGTTCAAGGGCAAGCTCACGCTCTCCGACATCCAGCCGCCGAGCTCGTACTCGATCTCGTTCGAAGGCCAGGGTGGCGCCGCCGGGTTCGCCAAGGGCGGCGCGCAGGTGCGCCTCTCGCCGCAGGGCGACGCGACGCGCCTCGCCTACGACGTCAAGGCGAACGTCGGCGGCAAGCTCGCGCAGATCGGCTCGCGCCTGATCGACGCCGCGGCGAAAAAGGTCGCCGACGACTTCTTCCGCAACTTCAACCAGAAGGTGGGCGAGCTGCATGGAAAGAGCAACCCACCCGGCTGAAGACCACGCCGCAGCGCATCCCGCGCCGCATCTCGCACCCACGGCGCGCGACCCGGGCTTGCCTTCGGTATCCGATGCGACGCTCATGCTCTTTGCCGGCGGCGCTCTCGTCCTGACGCTGGCCGCGCTCGTCGTCCTCGTCCGCTGAGCCCGCCGCTCCTTTCATGAGCGTAGTCGCGCGCATGGACCGCGTGGTGAACGAGTTCGTGGCGCGCTGCCGCTGGTTCCACGAGCCCCTCACTAAGGGCCGGGCGAAGATGTTCGCCCTGCAGCACCGCCTCAACACGCGCCAGCGCAACTCCGTGCTGAAGCTCAAGGTGGCCACAAACTGCGACGACTGGGATACGCGCATGCGCATCCTGCAGGCATGCAGCGAGGAGGTGATCGCCGACCACGCGCACGGCGGCGGCCGGCCGCACTGGGCGATTCTCGAGGACCTTGGCCTGCGGATCGGCCTGCGGCGGAGCGAGCTCACGGGCGCCAAGCCCCTGCCCTCGACCCAGCTCGCCTGGAGCGCCTGGGAGGGGCTGATGGCAAACAAGCACTGGCTGGAAGGCATCGTCGCCAACACTTGCGCCGAGCGGATCAACGTCCCCGGCTACGGCAAGGGCGAGTTCAGGCGTCGCGGATGGTTCGGCATGGAGCGCGGGCGCTGGGGCCGGCTCTTTCGGCTGAGCGAGGAAGAGCTCGAGTTCTTCGAGCTGCACACCGAGGCCGACATCGAGCATTCCGACATGGGCTGGCGCGCCGTGGAGAAGCACGCCCGGCGGCTGCGCATGGAGGACGCGGCGGTCGCCGCCTGCGAGCGCAACCTGCACGTCTGGGAGCACTACCTGAACGGCATCGCCGCCGGCGGCGACGCCTACAAGAAATAGGGTCTGTCCAGGTCTGTCCCTATTTTTCCGAGTCGTTTTCCTATTTGTCGTTCAGCTTGGGCTGCTTGTCCTTCGGCGGCACGGTCCAGAAGTAGATCGTGCGCCCGTTCGACTCGAGACGCTTTTCCGGCTTCCACGCCCCCATCTCGAACTGGTGCGAGACGATGCGCGTACCCGGCTTGAGCTCGTTCCAGAGCTTCGGCCGCAGCTTCACGTTGAGGTCTGGCAGGAGGTACAGCGTGATGATGCTGGCGTCCTTGAAGTCGGCGGTGAAGAGGTCCTCCTGCCGGAACTGCACCAGGTTGGTGACGCCGGCCTTCTTCGCGTTCTCGTTCGCCTCGCGGATGCGCTCCGGGTCGATGTCGATGCCGGTCGCCTTGACGCCGTACTTGCGCGCCGCGGTGATCGCGATGCGGCCGTCGCCCGAGCCGAGGTCGTAGAGCACGTCGCCTTTCTGCACGTTGGCGAGCCGCAGCATGTCCTCGACCACTTCCTGCGGCGTGGGCACGAAAATCACATCGGGGTACCGGGTCGCGGGCTGTTTTTGCGCCTGCGCGAAAAGCGGGAAGGGTGCGACGAGAATGCACGCCGCCGCCAGCGTGGTGAGGATCTTCATCGGGAAATTATGCCTGAGCGCCTATTGCGGCGAGACGCCGCCCGCGAACCGGTTCGAGGTCACGGCGGCATCGAGCTCGCGCTGCTCGTCGGGAAGGAGCTCGAGCGGGCCGTCGGTGAGCGCCGCCTCGATGTCTCCGGTGCCGTGGATCTCGAAGCGCGCCCAAGTAATCAACACGATGGCGGCGACGATGGCGACGACGGCTAGGAGGGCGACGATCGGATGCTCGTCTTTGGGCGGCTGCGGGAACTCGTCGTGCGTGCAGGCGACCATGGATGTTAGACAGCACGCCCGGGGTTGGTTCGTCGCGCGCCGACGACTGACCGGTTCTAATCCCCCGCGATGGTCATGCTCTCGATCAGGATCGAGCCGCACGAGCGGCCGTTGCGCGTCACCACGTCGCTGCCGATGGCCGCGATCGCGCCGAACATTTGCCGCAGGTTGCCGGCGATGGTGATCTCCTCCACCGGGAAGCGGATCTCGCCGTCCTCGACCCAGTAGCCGGCCGCGCCGCGGGAGTAGTCCCCGGTGACGACATTCACCCCCTGCCCCATCAGCTCCGTGACTAGCAGGCCCTTGCGCATGTGCCGCAGCATGCCGGCGAAGTCCGGCCCTTCCGAGCGCACGAAGAGGTTGTGGTGCCCGCCCGCGTTGCCGGTGCTCTTCATGCCGAGCTTGCGCGCCGAGTACGTGCCCAGAAAGTACCCCTCGACCACTCCGGCGCGCACGATGGTGCGGTCGCGCGTCGCCACGCCTTCCTCGTCGAAGGGAGCGCTCGCCATCGCACCGCGCACGTGCGGGCGTTCATCGATGTCGACGAGCGGCGAGAACAGCTTCCGGCCCAGGCTGTCGGCCAGGAACGAGGTCTTGCGGTAGAGATTTCCGCCGTTCACCGCCGAGATGAAGTGGCCGATGAGCTGAAGCGCCACCGGCGCCTCGAACAGCACCGGCGCCTTGCCGGTGGGAATCTTGCGCGCCCCCAGCCGGGCGAGCGTCCGCTGGCCGGCGTAGCGCCCGAGCGCGACCGGATCGGCAAGCTTCTCCGGGGCGCGCGACGCGCTGTACCAGTCGTCGCGCTGCATCAGGCCCTTCTCCTCGGCGATCACCGAGCACGACAGCCAGTGGCGCGAGCCGGGATAGCCGCCGACGAATCCGAGGCTGTTGGCGGTCACGAACTGCGAATGCTGCGCCGAGACGCTCGCGCCTTCCGAGTTGCGGATCTTCTTCGACACCGCGAACGCGGCCGCCTCGCAGCGCTTCGCGAGATCGATCGCCTCCTCGGTGGAGATCGCCCACGGGTGAAACAGGTCCATGTCGTGGGCGCCGCGCGCGAGCATGTCGGCCTCCGGCAGGCCGGCGCAGTCGTCCTCGGCGGTGTGGCGCGCGATGGCGACCGCGGCCTCGACCGTCTGGCTGACCGCGGCGGGCGAAAAGTCGGAAGTGCTGGCGTGGCCGCGGCGTGCCTTGGGACGCTCGCCCCAGTACACCGACACGCCGAGGCTGCGGTCGCGGTTGTGCTCGACGGTGTCGGGCTTGCCCTTGCGCACCGTCACGGACAGCCCGTAGCTTTCCGACACGTCGCAGTCGCAGCCGGATGCGCCCGCGCGCCGTGCCTGGTCCAGCACCGCCTGCGCGAGGCTTTCCAGTTCGCCGGGCTCGCAGGTGAAGCCGTGGTGCTTCGGCATGGGGGCGCTATGATAACTCGCGTGTCCGACGAACCCGTCAGCAAGACCCGCAGGAAGCGCGAAATGACCGAGCTGCAGTCGCTCGGCGCCGCGCTGGCCGGCCTGCCCGAGTCGCAGCTCGACCAGATGCAGCTCGAAGCGAAACTGCGACAGGCGCTGCTCGACGCCAAGCGCATCACCAGCCACGAGGCGAAGCGCCGGCAGATCCAGTATATCGGCAGGCTGATGCGGGAGGTCGATCCCGAGCCGATCCGCGCCCGGCTGGCCGCCGTCGAAGGACGCTCGGCGCAGGCCGCCGCCGCGCACCGGCGGCTCGAGGCCTGGCGCGAGCGCCTGCTTGCCGACGACGGCGCGCTCACCGAGTTCGCCTCCGAGCATCCCCGCGCCGACCTGCAGGAGATCCGCTCCCTCATCCGCAGCGCGAGGAAGGAGCAGAAGGAGGGCAAGCCGCCACGCGCCTACCGGGAGCTCTTCAGGGTGCTGAAGACCATTGAGACTGCAGGCTCTCTTCAAGGCTGACATCGAGCTTGCGCCGGCGCAGGAGCTCGGCGCCGGACCGCTCGGACGCAGGCGCATCATCGCCATCACTGGCGGGCGGTTCGTGGGCGAGCGGCTCTCGGGCCGGGTCCTCCCCGGCGGCGCCGACTGGCAGGTGATCCGGGCCGACGGCGTCGCCGAGCTCGACGCGCGCTACACGCTCGAAACGGGAGACGGGGCGCTCATCTATGTGCGCAACCGCGGCTTTCGCCACGGGCCCGCGGAGGTGCTCAAGCGCCTCGCGGCGGGGGAAAATGTCGATCCGGCGCAGTACTACATGCGCACCACGCCGCTCTTCGAGACGGGCGACGAGCGTTACGCCTGGCTGAACCGCATGGTGTGCGTGGCAAGCGGGGCGCGGCGGCCCGCGGCCGTAGAGCTTGAGGTTTTCGAAATCCTATGAAGGAACAGCTGATCGTCGGCCTCGTTTCCGTGAGCGACCGCGCCTCGGCCGGCGTCTACAAGGACGAGGGCATCCCGGCGCTCAAGGCGTGGCTCACGTCCGCGATCGCCGCGCCCGTGTGGCGCGACGAGACGCGCCTCATCGCCGACGAGCAGCCGCTCATCGAGGCGACGCTGAAGGAGCTGGTCGATCGCGCGGGCTGCCATCTCGTGCTCACTACCGGCGGCACCGGGCCCGCACCACGGGACGTGACTCCGGAGGCCACGCTGGCAGTCGCCGACAAGGTCATGCCGGGGTTCGGCGAGCAGATGCGCCAGATCAGCCTGAAATTCGTAGCGACGGCGATCCTGTCGCGCCAGGTCGCGGTGATCCGCAAGGGCGCGCTGATCATCAACCTGCCGGGCCAGCCGAAATCGATCCGCGAGACGCTGGAGGGCCTGAAGGACGCCGGCGTGCACGGCATCTTCTCCGCGGTCCCGTACTGCATCGATCTCATCGGCGGCCCCTACATCGAGACGCACGAGGCGGTGGTGAAGGCGTTCCGGCCGAAGTCGGCCCAGAGAAAGCCGGCATGAAATTCATCTGGACCGACCTGCTGCTTCTCCTTGCGCTGCTACCGCTCCTCGTCGCCCTGTACCTGTACGTCCTGCGGCGGCATCAGCGCCGCGCCGTGCGCTTCGCGAGCCTCGCGCTGGTGCGCGCGGCCGTGCCGGGTTCCGCGCGCTGGCGGCGCCACCTGCCGCCGGCGTTGCTGCTCGCGGCGCTCGCCGCGGCGATCTTTGCGCTCGCCCGGCCGAGCGCGATGATCACCCTGCCCTCGCAGCAGCGCACCATCATCATGTCGATCGACGTCTCGCTCAGCATGCGAGCGACCGACGTGCAGCCCAACCGGCTCGCCGCGGCGCAGGCCGCGGCCAAGTCCTTCATCGAGGAGCTGCCTTCCGACCTGCGCGTGGGGATCGTTTCGTTCGCCGGTACCGCGCTCCTCATCCAGAAGCCCACCAACAACAAGGACGACCTCATCGCGGCGCTCGACCGGCTGCAGCTCGACCGCCATACCGCGATCGGCAGCGGCATCGTGATGGCGCTCGCCACCCTGTTCCCGGACGAGGGCATCGACCTCGAGTCGATGGTCCTCGGCAGCCGCCAGTCCTGGCGCACGAACAAGCCGCCGGAGAAGAAGGCGGAGAAGAAAGAGGTGAAGTCGGTGCCGCCCGGCTCGAACACTTCGTCGGCGATCGTGCTCCTCACCGACGGCAGGCGCACCACCGGCCCCGATCCGCTCGATGCGGCTCGCATGGCGGCCGACCACGGCATCCGCGTGTTCACCGTCGGCTTCGGCTCGCCGGCGGGCGGACCGGCGATGATGGACGGGTACTCGATCTACATGGCCTACGACGAGGCCACGCTCAAGTCGATCGCCGAGCTCACCGAGGCGGAGTACTTCCATGCCGCGAGCGCCGACGAGCTGAAGCGGGTCTACCAGGCCCTGAGCGGCAAGTTCGTGCTGGCCAAGGAAGAGCGCGAGGTCACCGCGCTCGCCGCCGCGCTCGCGGCGCTGCTCACGCTCGCGGCCGGCGGCCTCTCGCTCGCCTGGTTCAACCGCCTCTGAAGAGCGCGGCGGCGAAGCGCACCCACAGTAGCGCGAGCACGATGCCGCTCGCGGCGTAGACCCCCAGGCGGTGGTACACGTTGTTGTAGGTCAGGTGGACGAGGCTGTGGCCGACGCGCAGTGCGAAATACAGCCAGGCGAGCGCGAGCGCGTAGGCGTCGACCCCAAGGGTGACGTAGAGCGCGATGCAGACCACGTAAAAGAGCATCGGCAGCTCGAGCAGGTTCATGAAGTTGCGGTTGGGAAGCGATACCGCACCCGGCACGCGCGCCGACTCGCCGTAGCGGAAGTCGCCGGCGTTGACCTCGCGCCTTGCCCCCGCGCGGAACCGGGCGATCGGGATCAGGAGCAGCACTGCGAACGTCCACGCGGCGAGGGCGGCCATCGGGAAGAAAATAGCGATTTGGTTCACAATCGGTTCCATCTTCCCTCGTTTCTATCTCCCTTCACAGTGAACCCCATGCAAGCAGTGGAAATCAATAGCGGGCCGAATCCGAAGGCCAGCGTCATCTGGCTGCACGGCCTGGGCGCCGACGGCCACGACTTCGAGCCGATCGTTCCGGAGCTCGAGCTCGACCAGCCGGTGCGCTTCGTCTTCCCGCACGCGCCGGTGCGCGCGGTGACGCTCAACCAGGGGATGCGCATGCGCGCCTGGTACGACATCCTGCAGTTCGGCCCGGGTCCGGAGGACGAGACCGGCGTGCGCGCCTCGCAGAAGCTGGTCGAGGAGATGATCGCCGCCGAAAAGGCGCGCGGCATCGGAAGCATCGTGCTGGCCGGATTCTCCCAGGGCGGCGCGATCGTCCTGCAGACCGCGCTCAGGCATCGCGAACGCCTCGCCGGCGTGCTGGCCCTGTCCACCTATCTTCCGCTGCACAAGACGCTCGAAGCCGAGCGCAGCCTCGAGAACCGCGAGGTGCCGATCTTCATGGCGCACGGCCAGTACGACGACATCATCCCGCTCGCCCGCGCCGAGCAGTCCCGGCAATTCCTCGAGCGCCTTGGCTACAAGCTGCAATGGCACACCTACCCGATGCCGCATTCGGTCTGCCCGGAGGAGATTGCCCACATCTCGGCCTTCGTGCGCGGGATTTTGTAACGGAGCACAATGGCGCGATGGCGCAGCCGAGCATCCCGGGCTACCGGGTGCTGCATCCCATCGGGCAGGGCGGCCAGGCGATGGTGTATCTCGCCGAGCGCGCCGCCGATGGCGTCAGCGTCGCGCTCAAGGTCCTCGACCGCCGCGCGCGCCAGGACCACGTCTACCTCGAGCGGCTGAAGCGCGAATACCGGGTGCTCGCGGCCATCGACCACCCGTACGTCGCCAAGATCTACGACCAGGATTTCGACGGCGAGCTTGCGTACATCGCGATGGAGTTCGTGCCGGCTGGGACCCTTGCCGGGCGCATACGCGACGGCTTCGAGGCGCGCGACGCGCTGCGGCTCGTCGGGCAGATCGCGCGCGCGCTCGAGGCGATTCACGCCGCGGGCATCGTGCACCGCGACCTCAAGCCGGCGAACATCCTGTTCCGCGCCGACGGCCGCCCGGTCATCGTCGACTTCGGCCTCGCCAAGGACCTGGGCGCCAACTCGACCCTCACGATCGCCGGTCAGTTTCTCGCGACGCCGCGCTACATGAGCCCGGAGCAGTGCCTCAACCTGCCGGTCGACGGCCGGTCCGACCTCTACAGCCTCGGGGTCATCTTTTATGAGATGCTGACCGGCCTGCGTCTGTATGAATCCGCCAACCCCGCAAGCGTCGTCAACATGCACGTGAACGCACCGGTGCCGCGGCTTCCCGCGCACCTCGCCGCGCATCAGCCTCTGCTCGACGGTCTGCTGGCCAAGAAACCGGAGGAGCGCTTCCAGGCGGCCGCGGTCTCGCGCCTGATCGAGCCATGAACGCCGAGGAGCAGCAGTATCTCGACCTGCTCGCCGAAGTGCTCGAGCACGGCGCGCGCAAGAGCGACCGCACCGGGACCGGCACGCTCTCGGTGTTCGGCCGGCAGCTGCGCTTCCGGCTCGACCCGAGCTTTCCGCTGCTCACGACGAAGAAGCTGCATCTCAAGTCCATCATCTACGAGCTGCTGTGGTTCCTGCGCGGCGACACCAACGTAAAGTGGCTGCAGGAGCGCGGCGTGAGCATCTGGGATGAGTGGGCGGACGCCGCGGGCGAGCTCGGGCCGGTCTACGGCTACCAGTGGCGCCATTGGCGCACGCCCGACGGCGGCGAGATCGATCAGATCGCCAAGGTGATCGAGTCGCTGAGGAAAAAACCGGATTCGCGGCGCCACCTCGTCAGCGCCTGGAATCCCGCCGACGTCGATCGCATGGCGCTCCCTCCGTGCCACGCGCTGTTCCAGTTTTACGTCGCCGACGGCCGGCTTTCCTGCCAGATGTACCAGCGGAGCGCCGACCTCTTTCTCGGCGTGCCGTTCAATATCGCTTCCTATGCGCTGCTCACGCGGATGGTGGCGCAGGTCACCGGGCTCGCGTCCGGCGAGTTCGTCCTCACGCTGGGCGACGCGCATCTCTACCTCAACCACCTGGCCCAGGCGCGCGAGCAGATTGCGCGCGCTCCCCGCGCCTTCCCGCGCATGCGCCTCAACCCGCAGATCGGCGAGCTCGCCGGCTTTCGCTACGAGGATTTCACGCTCGAGTGCTACGAGCCGCACCCGGCCATCAAGGCGCCGATCGCGGTTTGAAGCCGCGGGGTTCGGAGTCAAGCCTGTCGCGCGGACTTGACTTGATGTAGGCCTTCCATCGAGCGGCCCGCGGCATGGCGATTGCTCGCCTATAGAGCAACCGGGCAACCGATGTTCGTCACCAGCCTGAAGTGGAAGTTCGACGCCGAGTCGATACGCGGCACGCCGCGCACGCAGGGCGTCTTCGGGCTGTGGGACGAGGGCCGGATCGTCTACATCGGCGCCACCGAGCGCAGCGTGTTCCTGGCCGACGCGCTGGGCGAGCTGCTCGGCTTCAAGCGCCGCGGCATCATCCAAGCCACCCATTTCACCTGGGAAATCACCATCACGCCGCGAAGCTGGGCGGGCGAGCTGCTGCGGCTGCACTTCAACCAGCACGGCGAGCTGCCGCTTTACAACCAGCCCGCGAGCGCCCTGCGGCAACAGCAGGACGCCGCCAACCCTGCCACCGGCCTGTCGCTGCCGTGAACCTCAGGGCCCTGCAGCGCAACAGGTGGATCCGGATCGCAGCCAACGCGCTCGCCTCGTGGTCGAACGACCAAGCCCCGAGCAAGGGCGCGGCGCTCGCCTACTACTCGATGTTCTCGATCGCGCCGCTGCTGTTCCTCATCATCTCCATCGCGGGGCTCGTGTTCGGCGAGGACGCGGTCCGGGGGATGGTGTTCGAGCAGATCGCGTCGCTCATGGGGCAGAACGGGGCCGAGGCGGTGAAAGAGATGCTGGCGCACGTGAGCCAGCCGAAGACCGGCAGCTGGGCGGCGGGGGTCAGCATCGCGGTGCTTCTCTTCAGCGCCTCCAGCGTGTTCGGGCAGCTCCAGACCGCGCTCGACACGATCTGGCGCGTCCCCGAAGCCGAAAAGCGCAAGGAGCAGGCGAGCGGGATCTGGACCTTCGTGCGCTCACGCCTGCTGACTTTCGGCATGGTCCTGGGCCTCGCCTTCCTCGTCACCGTGTCGCTGCTGCTCAGCACCGCGCTGAGCGCGCTGGGCAAATGGTGGGCACCTTTCTTCGGGCGATGGGAGTTCGTCGCCCAGGTGCTGGACATCGTGGTGAACTTCGGCGTGCTGACCGTTGTGTTCGGCGCCATCTACAAGCTAATGCCGCGCGCGCAAATCCAGTGGCGCGACGTTTGGGTCGGCGCCCTGGTGACGGCGCTGCTCTTCGTCATCGGCAAGTTCCTGATCGGGCTATACCTCGGCAAAGGCGACGTCGGCTCGAGCTTCGGCGCGTTCGGCTCGATGGTGATCGTCATGGTGTGGATCTACTACTCGGCGCAGATCTTTCTCCTCGGCGCCGAGTTCACCTGGGCCTACGCGCACGAGTCGGGATCGCGCCGGGGCGAGCAGCCGCAAAAAGCCAATCTCGGGGAGGCCGCGACGCCCGCGCCAGCCCCCGCTTCCGAACCGGCTCCGGCGCCGGTCGCGGCGCCCGCCGGCGCGGTCGCACTCATCGAGCGGCGGCGGGCGTCCGATTCGCAAAACGCAATCATCTACGCGCTCCAGCGCAAAGGCATGTTCGGCGTGACTGTCGTGAGCGCTTTCCTCGGCGGAGCCTTGCTGCGATCCCTGATCGCAAACCGTTGAGGCAAAAAAAAGGGCCCGGCTTATGGGGGGGCAGCGCGGGCCCAGGGGAGACTGCAGCGGCGGCTACGGATCGCGATCAGGACATCAGAAGCTGCCTCGGATCCAGAGCTGCACGACGTAGAGGAGGCCGGCCGCCGCGAATCCGTAGACCGCGATGTCGGCGAATTGCGTGCGCCGGCGGGGCGAGCTGCCGCGCGAGAACCAGGCCAGCGCGACCACCATGATGAGCGAGCCGAGCGCCGCCACGCCCGCGGAGAGGCTGCGGCCGAACGCGTGCGCCACCCAGCCGTCGGGCGAGATGATCTTGTAGATGGTGCCGCCGATGCCGAGCAGCACGAGCGCCAAAATGAGGAACCCCAGGCAGGCTTGCGCCAGGGCGAACGCTTCCTGCTTGACGCGCATTTCGCTCATTGGAGCAACCCGGTCGCCAGCAGGACGCCCGCGACCGCAAGCGCAAGCAGCACCATGGTGGCCAGCGACAAGGCGGGATGGACGTGCTGGATGTACTTGGGGTTCATGCGAATTTCTTCTGCCAAGCCTCCTGCAAAGCGCATGCCAACTATCGTTTCCCTAGTACGATCAGCGCATTGCAGGCTAGTCGGGGTAACGATGACAAGTCATATCGTGCGAAAAACGTCGCCGCATAACGACGTGCGGTCGCATGTCCGTGCGAACCCCCTTGATCCACAAGTCTCTTTTGTGTCGCCCGTCCCCGACGGGCCGAACAAACAATGAAGCTCTCCATCCTCGACCAGTCGCCCGTCATCCGGGGGCACGACACCCGCCGGGCGATTCTGGAAACCCTGGCGCTCGCCCGGCGCGCCGAGGCGTTGGGCTATTACCGCTATTGGCTGGCGGAGCACCACGCGATCGCCGCCCTCGCCGACCCCTGTCCCGAGGTGCTGGTGGCCCGCCTGGGTGCGGAGACCACGCGGCTGCGCATAGGGACGGGCGGCGTCCTCCTGCCCTACTACAGCGCTTTTCGGACCGCGGAGGCGTTTCGCATGCTCGAAGCGCTCTATCCGGGACGTATCGACCTCGGTGTCGGGCGCGCGCCGGGCGGCGACGCCCGGACCGCCCAGGCGGTCGCGGGCGGCGGGTTTCCGCACGCCGAGCAGTTTCCGCAGCAGGTCTGGGAGCTCGCGGCGCACCTCGCCGGCAGGCTGCCTGCCGACCACCCCTACGCCGGCGTGCGGCTTCAGCCCGAGGTATCGACCTCGCCCGAGATCTGGCTGCTCGGGTCCTCGGACTACAGCGGCGCCCTGGCGGCACAGCTCGGCATGGCGTTTGCCTTCGCGCATTTCATCAACCCCCACGGCGGCGACGAGGTGATGCAGGCCTATCGCGAGCATTTCCGGCCCGGCCACGAGCCGTCGCCTCGAACCATGGTCTGCACGTTCGCCATCTGCGGCGAGGACGACGCCGATGCCGAGCGCCTGGCGCAAGCGATCGACCTGCGGCGGTTGCACATGGCGCTCAACGTCGATGCCCCGGTGCCGACGTCCGAGGAGGCCGCGAGCCACCGCTACTCCGCCGCCGAGCGCGAGTACGTCGCCGGGCAGCGCGCCCGAGCGATCATCGGCGGACCGCGGCGGGTGCGGCAGGAGCTCGAGACGATGGCGCGGCGCTACGGCGCCGACGAGGTGATGGTCCTGACCATTACCGGCGACTACGCATCGCGCACGCAGTCTTACGAGCGGCTAATTGGGGCCTTCTAGTAGCTTTTCGATCTGGGCATAACCGTTGGCGCGGGCGTAATCGAGGGCGCTGCGCCCCGCGCCGTTCTTCGTCCCGGGCTCCTTGGTGAGCGGCAGCAGGAGGCGCGCGAGCTCGAGGTGCCCGCCGTCGGCCGCCGCGTGCAGCGGGAGGCTGCCCTTGCGGTCCTTGGCGTTGGCGTCGGCGCCGTGCGCGAGCAGGCGCTGCGCGACGGCGACGTGGCCGCTCAAGGCCGCCCACATCAGAACCGATTCGCCGTCGTTGTTCTGCGCGTTCGCATCGGCGCCCGCGTCGAGCAGCAACTCGGCGACGGAGGCGTCGGCGTCGAGCGCGGCGAAATGCAACGGCGTCTCGCCGTTCTTGGAGCGGGCATTGACCTCCGCGCCCCGCGCCAGGAGCGACTCGGCGAGCGCGCGCATGCCCTTTTCCGCGGCGCGGTGCAGCGGCGCGTCGCCCGCGGCATTGCGCGCCTTGACGTCGAGCCCGCCGGCGCGCACCAGCGCCAGCGCGCCGGCTTCGTCGTCCTGCTCGATGGCGCGCCACAACCCCTCGTCCGTCGCGAGCGCGCGCGTCGAGAACTGGGCGAGCAGCAGCGCCGCCATGATCCACAGCGCCCCGCGCAGCCAGCGCCGGTACGTCGGCGCGTCGATGCGGCTGCGCACGCGCATGCCGACGAAAAGCGCTGCGACCGAAGGCGCGGCGAACGACGCGATCATCAGCCAGCCGCGCGGGCTGATCTCGCCCGACATCGCCCAGGTCGCGGTCTGCGCGCCCTTGCCGAGCGAGAAGCACAGGTTCAGCGTCTGCACGATCTGCGCGGGGGCGAGGCCGAGCAGCATGAAATAGATGAGCAGGATCGGGCCGGCGACGTTCGCGACCGCCTCGCATACCCCCGCGACGAAGCCGAACCCCAGGCCGAAGGGCAGGTGCAACCGCTGCACCAGCGCGCTGCGGCCGCGGCCGACGCGGTCGAGATTGAGGTAGAGAAGGATCACGCCCGCCAGTACGAGGAGAAACGGCTCCGGGGACACGGCAAGGAGGATGCGCGTCCCGAGCCAGGCCCCGAGCGCAGTGGCGAGCGGCAGGAACCAGTATTCCCGCACGATCGACGAGAGGGCAACGCCGCGGAGCGCCGAGATTACCGTCAGCAGGAGCGTGATCGGCGCGAGCAGCGCGATCGCGGACTTGATGTCGATCGCGAGCGCCACGAGCGGAGTGGCGACGATCGGAAAGCCGAAGCCGAGCGCGCCGTGGCCGAAGCCCGCGACGAGACAGGCGAGCGCGACGAACGCGATCACGGCGGGGCCGAGCTCGGCGCTCATGCGCCGGGGAGCCGCAAGCGATGGCATGAATCGTCAGACGCGTACGCTGCGCGCGCCTCATCGTCGAAGCAAACCCGAACGGCTACCATTCGCTAGCCATTCTGGCACAGCGTGCACGGATTACTTTTAAACCTCGGCGCCGCTAGATTTGCCCATTGGTGCCTCATCTCGTCGCTCATCTCATCCTAGGAGTAAAAATGCAATCCGCTTGGGCAAGAACAATCTGCCGCCTGTTGATCGTGCTGATGGTCTGGGCGCCTTATCAGTTGGCGCAGGCCGGAATGATCGGCGCCGATCAGGCAGGCACCGCTTCGTCGCAGGCTGACCGCGCAGCGGTGCTGAGCTTCGTCACGCGCGCCGACGTCGCGGGCGAGCTGCGGTCGATGGGCCTCGACGCCGCCACCGCGAAGGACCGCGTCGCCGCCATGAGCGACGCCGAAGTGGCGTACCTCGCCGGCAGGATCGAGCGCCTCCCTGCGGGCGGCGACACCGCCGGTGTTATCCTACTCATCGTCATCATCGCCGCGATCTGGTGGGTCTGGAAACGCTAGCGCACGTCGGCCGCAAGACCGCACAGAACGCCCGCGCGATTGCGGGCGTTCTCGTTTGCGCCTGCGCGCTCGCGCTTTCAGGCTGCGCGAGCATGTGGCCGCAGACCGCGGAGCTGCGCCGCGCGCTGCCGCAGGGGATTCCGGAGAGCACCGAGCTGCGCGAAGTGCCGTTCTTCCCCCAGGAGGCGTATCAGTGCGGGCCCGCCTCCCTCGCCACCGTGCTCGCCGCCTCCGGCGTCAAGGTCACGCCGGAGGATCTGCTGCCCCAGGTCTACCTGCCCGAGCGCAAAGGCAGCCTCCAGGTCGAGATGCTCGCCGCGGCGCGCCGCCACGGCGTGGTGTCGTATCAGCTCGCGCCGCGCTTCGAGGACCTGCTGCGCGAGCTGGCCGCGGGAAATCCCGTGATCGTGCTTCAGAACCTCAGCGTGGGCGACGGCTGGCACTACGCCGTCGCGGTCGGCTACGACTACGATGGCGGCCGGCTCGTGCTGCGTTCGGGCACCACCGAGCGCGAGCTGATGCCCTTCACCGTGCACGAGGTCGTGTGGAAGCGCAGCAACTACTGGGCGATGGTCGCGCTGCCGCCCGATCGCATACCGGCCACCGCCGAGGAGGGTCGCTGGCTGAGCGCCGTCGCGGCGATGGAGCGGACCGGCAACGCGGCGAGCGCCCGCGTCGCGTACACAAGCTTCCTCAAGCGCTGGCCCGAGAATTTGAGCGCCGCAGTGGGGCTCGCCAATGCGCACTACGCCTTGGGAGCGCTGCCGGACGCCGAGCGCGTGCTGCGCGAGGCCATGAAGCGCGCGCCCGATTCGGTCATCGTGCTCAACAACCTGGCCCAGACCCTGTCCGACCAGGGGAAAAACGAAGAAGCGCTGCCGCTTATCGAGCACGCAGTCGAACGCACCGCTTCGACCGCCAGCCCGTATTCCAAGGCCGTGCTCGAGACCCGAGATACGATTCGCCGGCGTCTCGCCGGAAAATAAGTCACGCTGCCAGCAGCGGATCCTGCGCGGCGAGGACCGGAGGCACCGGGCAGTCGAGCGTCGCGGCGATCGCGCGGAGGATCTCGGCTTCCGCGAGGCGCAGCCTCCCGTCCGCCATGACGATCTCCACGCACGCCCGCAGCAGCGCCGGCTTGGCGAACGGGGCGAGCAGCCGCAGCCGCTCGAGCGACGCCGAAACGCTGGCGCTCGCCAGTTTCTCGCCGGCCGGCGGCGCATCGCCTCCTAGTCCCAGCAAACGGGCACCCGCTGCGAAGGCGTTACCTGACGTATCCCCCGACACGCGCGCGACCAGGGTGAGCAGCGCACGAGCGTCGTCCGCGATCTCTTCTACCTTTCTGTACCGTGCGGGGATCGGCTCGCCCGCGCCCTCCCGCAGGCGCTGCCGCAGGAGCGTCAGCAGGACGAACTCGCGCAGGGTTACCCGCCCGTCGCGCTCCACCAGCGCCGCGTATTCAGCCAGGAACCGGTCGCGCCGCGGTTGCGGCTGGGCTTTCACCGCCGGCAGCGCCAACTCGGCGAGCGTCAGCACCTGCTGGGGTGCGACAGCCTGAACCAGAGCGTTCAGCTCACCCGCCGGTTCGGAGAACCCGCCCAGCGCAAGCAGGACCCGCTCCGCTTCCGGGGCGCTGCGCAGCGCCTGGCGCAGCCTCGGAGGCAGGCTCTCGAGCAGTCGCCGGCTGAAGTCGACGTGCTCGGGGGTTGGCCGGCCCACGCTCGCCACGACCTCCGCCGGTGCGGTGCGAACGCTCTTGACGACGTTCCCCGCGTCGTCGAGCACGGCGACTTCGGCGCGGCGGCCGTGGCGGCGGGCGCGATAGTCCTCGCGCAGGAAGCGCGGATGCACGCGGCGGATGCGCTCGTCGATCGGCGGATGGGTGGCGAACCCGAACCAGTTCCCGCTGGCCGGCGCAAAGAACATGTGCGCAAGTCCCGGCGCGTGCGCGGCGAGCACCACGGTACCGGCGCCCAGGGCGGCGATCGAGTCGAGCGCGCCCGCGATCGCATCTGCGTTGCGCGTGAATTGCACGCTCCCCGCGTCGGCAAGGAGCTCGCGCTGGCGCGAAACCGAGGCCCGGATCGCGCTCGCGGCGAGCGTGCCCGGGAAGCCGACGAACGCGACGACGGCAGCGAACACCGCGGCAAACGCGGCCGTGCTGCCTTCCTCGCCGCCTGCCCGCTGCGCGCGCGCCGAGGCGAAAAAGAGCCGCTCCGCCCGCTCGCCGATCCAGGTCAGGCCGGCGAGCAGCGCGGCAAGGCGCAGGTTGAGCGCCATGTCGCCATTCAGGATATGGCTGAATTCGTGGCCCATGACGCCCTGCAGCTCGTCGCGAGAGAGCTTCTCGATCGCTCCGGCGGTGACCACGATCACGGCTTCGTTCGGAGAGTAGCCGGCGACGAGTGCGTTCACCGCGTCCTCCCGGCGGATCACGTACACCGGCGGGACCGAAACGCCCGACGCGATCGACATCTCTTCCACCACGTTAAGGAGCTTGCGCTCGGCGGGCGAGCAGTGTTCGGGGCTGACATAGTCCGCGCCGAGCAGATCCGCAACGACGTGCCCGCCGTCCCGGAACTGCCACATGCGGTAAGCGGAAACCCACACGACGCACACCGCGACGAGCGCCGCGATGGCGGCGGCGAGCCGCCATGACAGAAGCGCGCCCACGGCGGCATAGCTCGCCACGGTCAGCATCACGGCGACGAGATACCAGAGCACGAGCCAGCGGGAGGTGCTGCGGCTGCGCTCCTGCTGTTCGAAGAAATCCAAGCTACCGGAGGGAGACCTTCGGCGCGGCGCGCTGCTCGGGGGATTCTGTCGCCTGCAGGAGCTCCGCGGGCGCGAAGCCGAGCAGCCGGGCGTAGAAGTTGTCCGGAAAGGACTCCAGGCGGATGTTGTACTGCATGACCGCATCGTTGTAGGCCTGGCGGGCGAACGCGACCTTGTTCTCGGTGCTGGTGAGCTCCTCCTGCAGCGTCGACACGCTCTCGTTCGCCTTGAGGTCGGGATAGCTCTCGAAGACGGCGAGCAGCCGGCTGAGCGCGCCGCCGAGCGCGCCCTCGGCGTGGGCGAGGCCCTGCATCGCAGCCGGGTCGCCCGGCGCCGCGAGCGCGCGCTGCGCCGCGCTCACCGCGTTGCCGCGCGCCTGCACCACCGCATCGAGCGTCTGGCGCTCGTGTTGCAGGTAGCCCTTGACCGATTCGACCAGGTTCGGAATCAGGTCGTAGCGGCGCCTGAGCTGAACGTCGATCTGCGCGAACGCGTTCTTGAAACGGTTACGCAGCACCACCAGGCCGTTGTAGATGGAGATCGCCCATACCGCTGCCGCGACCGCAACCGCGAGGATGATCCAGACCCCCATTCCCATGGCCCCATGGCTCCTGTTGCCTTGTGCTTACTATAGCGCATGCGCAGTTTCCTGACCCGCGCGCTGCGCGCCGAGCCGCACGAGCTCCCCGCGCTCGCCTGGGCGTTCGCGTATTTCTTTCTGCTGCTTTCGAGCTACTACGTGCTGCGGCCGGTGCGCGACGCGCTTGCGGTCGAGCTCGGCGCGCAGGCGCTGCAGCGGCTCTTCACCGCCACGCTCGTGGCGATGCTCGTCCTTGTTCCGGTATTTGGCTGGCTGGCGTCGCGGCTGCCGCGCGCACGGCTGCTGCCCGCGGTCTACGCGTTCTTCGCGGTCAATCTGCTCGTCTTCACGCTAGAGCTGGACGCGCGCGTGTTCTTTGTCTGGCTGAGCGTGTTCAACCTGTTCGTGGTGTCGGTGTTCTGGAGCTTCATGTCGGACATCTTCGACACGCGGCAGGCGGCGCGCCTGTACGGCACGATCGCGGCCGGCGGCAGCAGCGGGGCGATCGCGGGGCCTCTGATCGCGACCCTGGTCCCGCAGAGCGGCGTGCTCCTCGCCGTGAGCGCGCTCCTGCTCACCGCAACCGTCCCGTGCATCCTGGCCCTCGCGCGCTGGGCAAGGGCCCATCCCCGCAGCGCCGAAGCGCCGGCCGAAGCGCCGCTCGGCGGCTCGATCCTCGCCGGCGCGCGCGCCGCGCTCACCTCGCCGTTCCTGCTCGCGATCTGCGGCTACCTTCTCTGCTACACGGCGCTGTCGACCGCGCTCTATTTCCAGCAGGTCGGGATCGTGCGCGATGCGGTCCCCGACCCCGGAGCACGCACGCGGCTTTTCGCGTCGGTCGATCTCGTGGTGAACGGGCTCACGCTCGCCATCCAGCTACTCGCCTTCTCGCGGCTCGCGCCGCTGCTCGGGCCCACCGGCATGCTGGCCGCCGTGCCGCTCCTCTCGGTGGCAGGTTTCGTTTGGCTCGGGGCGACACCGACGCTCGCCGCGCTCATCGGCTTCGGCGTCGTGCGCCGCGTAGGCGAGTTCGCGATCTCCAAGCCCGCGCGCGAGACGCTCTTCACCGTCGTGCCTCGGGAGGAGCGCTACAAGGCGAAGAACTTCATCGACACGGTGGTCTACCGCGGCGGCGACGCGCTTGCGGGCTGGCTCTTTGCAGGCGTGTCCGCCTTCGCCGCGGCCGCCGTCGCGGCGGCCTGGACGGCGCTCGCGGTGTTCCTCGGCGTTAGAATGAAATCATGGACCGGCGACGACGCGCGCTCATCGCGGCGCTTGCAGCGGCAACCGTAGCGCCGGCCCGTGCGGACTCCCGTATCGTGCTGAAGCGCATCCCATCGTCGGGCGAGGAGCTGCCGGCCATCGGCATCGGCACCTGGCAGACGTTCGACGTGCGCGGCGATCCCGCCGCGCTCTCGCCGCTGCGCGAAGTTCTCGAGGCGTTTGCCGAAGCGGGCGGCCGCGTGGTCGATTCGTCGCCGATGTACGGCGCGGCCGAATCGGTGGTCGGCGAGCTCACCGCCGGGCCCGGCTTGCGCGACAGGCTCTTCATGGCGACCAAGGTCTGGACCCACGGCCGCGAGCAGGGCATCCGGCAGATGGAGGAGTCCTTCCGCCGCATGCGGGTCGAGCGCATGGACCTCATGCAGGTCCACAACCTGGCCGATGTCGAGACGCATACGCGCACCCTCAAGGAAATGAAGGAGAAGAAGCGCATCCGCTACATGGGCATCACGCACTACACGGCGTCGGCCTACCGCGAGATCGAGCGCCTGCTGAAGACGCGCCAATACGACTTCCTGCAGATCAATTACTCGCTCGGCGAGCGCGAAGCCGAAAAGACACTCCTGCCGCTCGCTCGCGACCTGAAGGTGGCGGTGATCGCGAACCGGCCGTTCCAGGAAGGCGCGCTGTTCAGCCACGTGAAGGGGAAGCCCCTGCCCGCCTGGGCCGCGGAGCTCGACATCCGGAGCTGGGCGCAGTACTTCCTCAAGTGGATCGTGTCGCACCCGGCGCTCACCTGCGCCATTCCCGCCACCGCAAGAGCGGAGCACATCCGCGACAACGTGGCGGCCGGCTTCGGCGCCCTCCCGGATCCCGGCATGCGGAAAAAGATGGTGGAGTACTTCGACTCGGTCTAGCGGCGGTCGACGAAGCGTGCAGCCTTGACGTTGGCCTCGAATTCCCGGGCGAGCGTTCCGGTTTCCAGCACGACCACCTGGGGCGCGAGCTCGAGCGCGGCCTTGATTTTTTCTGAAAGGACCCTGACGAAGGACTCCCGGTCGGTGCCGCGGCGGATTTCGATCGAAAGCCGCAGGATGTCGTTGCCGCCCTCGTTCAGCACCTCGGCGCGAAAGTCGCCGACCTCGACGTGGCGGAACATGAAGTCCTCGAGGTCCTGGTGACCGAGATTGACGCCGCGCACCTTGAAGAAGCCCGCGGTGCGGTGCGCGTGCTTGATGCGCGGGAAGATCGAGAAAGGTCCCTTGCCGTCTTCCGCCTCGCTATAGGTAACGAGGTCGCCCGAGCTCCAGCGCAGGAACGGCGTGACGTTATTGCTGCACAGCGCCGTTACGACGAGCGTGCCGACCTCGCCCTCCTTCGCCGGCTCGAGCGACTTCGGATCCAGCACCTCGATGTAGTAGAGGTCGCTCCAGATGCGAAAACCGGCACCGGGCACGTCCTCGGCGCCCATCATGCCGGCTTCGGTCATGCCGAAGTTGTCGGTAAGCTTCGCGCCGAAGCTGCGCTCGATCTTGTCGCGCTTCGCCTGCGACACCGGCTCGGCGGAGGTCATGATTTTCTTTATTGAATTCAGGTCAACCCCGCGTGCCTCCGCGAGATTCGCAAGGTGCAGCGCGTAGCTCGACATACCGAGCCAGATGGTGGGCTTCAGGCGCTGGATCAGCTCGAGCTGCAGCGCCGAAGGCGTCGATGTGCCCGACCCGGCCCAGTTGACGGTGATGCCGCGCGAGCCGGCGCAGCGCGCATAAACCTGGCCGACCGGGTGGATGCCAAGCGGGAACGAGACATGCGCGCGCTCGCCGCGGCCGGCGCCGGCGCAGTCGAAGGTGCGCGCGAAAGCTTCGAGGCCGACTTCCATGTCGCGGAATGAGCGCGGGTAGAAGAGCGGCGCGCCGGTCACGCCGCCCGAGCGCCAGTACTCCGCGATGCCGTCGTGGCGCGCGTGGCAGAACTCGCCGTAGAACTGGGCGTCCGGCAGCCCGCGCAGCGTGTCCTTGTCGAGGATGGGAATCTGATGCCAGACCTCCGGATCATGCAATCTCTGCAAATCTATCCTTTTGGAAACCCTTTTCTTCCAGAACGGAGATTGGAGGGCGCGCTCGACCGCGGCGCGCTTGCGCTCGCTCTGGAGGCGGCGGAGCGCAGCGCGGGAGGCGGGAATGGCAAATTCGGCGTCGGGCACGTTGCGATTCTGCCGCAATGATTTAATCTGCGGTGCATGTCCCGTGCGCTGCGCCGCGGTACCCCGCTCCGGCCTCCAGTCGGTTCTTTGGAAGTGAAGCGCCGGGCGCTCGAGCTCGGCGCCGACCTGTGCGGCATCGCCTCGGCCGCGACGCTCAACGCCTTCCCGCCCGATCCGCGCTGGCCGCAGACGCCGGAGCGCATCTCACCGTACGTCAGGAGCGTGGTGGTCATCGTGCAGCGCATCCCGGTGGGCGCGTTCCGTTGCAAGACCAACGTTCCGGTGCAGTACCTCGACATGCTGGTGCTGCGGCGCATGGACCGCATCGCCCTCAAGCTCGCGCAGGAGCTCGAGCGCGCCGGCCATCCCTCGTTCACGCTCGCGGCGCAGGAAACCGACTGGAACCTGAAGCGCGCGAGCTACGGGCAGCTCTCGACCCGGCACCTCGGCGTCGAGGCGGGGCTCGGCACGCTCGGTCTGGAAGTGAACATCCTTACCCCCGAGTTCGGCCCGCGTCTCTATCTCACCGGGATCCTCACCGAGCTCGACCTCGAGGCGGACCGGCGCATGGAGGAGCAGGTGTGCATCGGCGAGTCGTGCAGCCGCTGCCTGCACTCCTGCCCGCCCGATGCGGTCAAGCAGTGGGGACTCGACAAGCCAGGCTGCGCGACCGAAGCGCAGGAGTTCGGCTACATGACCATCACCGATTTCATGAGCCGGTTCCTGGACATGCCCGCCGAGCAGCAGAAAGAGGCCGTACGTTCACGGGATCTCTTCGGTTTCTGGCAGGGCCTGCTGCGCGTGGTCGGCTCGTTCGGCGACTGCCCGCGCTGCCTCGCGGTGTGCCCGGTCGGCAACGACTATCACGCGCACCTCGCCGATATCCAGAAGCACATCCCGGAGAAAACGCCAGAGAAAGTCGCCAAGGCCGCGGAGTTCAAGAAAGCGCGCAAGGAGGGCCACGACCTTCCCGGCCTCAGCGAGTGGAACATCCGCTGGGTGGGCGAGAAGGGTTACAAGGGCATCGTGGCGCGCCAGCTGCAGGAGTTCAAACGGCTGCAGAAGGAGAAGGAGAAGCAGTGAACGTCTTCAAGAGAAAGCTCGCTGCGCGGGAGATCAAGGCAAAGGCCAAGGAGCTCGGCGCCGACCTGGTCGGGATCGCCGACGGCAAGAACGTCGACACGAGCCACATCACCGAGCACGACGGCGGCCGCGTGATCGTCATGGCGACGCGCGTGCAGGCGGGCAGCTCGCGCATAACCAGGTGGAACGATCGCAACAAGTACTACAACGACGAGCTCTCGCTCACCTTCCTCGAGGAGGTGTCGCTCGAGCTGGTGTACTGGCTGGAGGACGCCGGCTATCCGGCGATCATCGTGCCGCCGACGCACGTTGACCCTTGGCGCTACCAGGGCGACCCCGCGAAGCACCAAGGCACGCTGATCTCGCTGCCGCACGCGGCGGTGGAAGCAGGCCTCGGCACCCTCGGCCTCAATCTGCAGCTCCTTACACCCGAGTACGGACCCCGTGTCTTGCTGACCGCGGTGCTGTGCTCGATCGACGTGGAGTGCGATAAGCCCATGACCGAGGCGCTGTGCCTCGGCCCCGAGTGCGGCCGCTGCCTCAAGGCCTGCCCGGGCGACGTGATCAAGCACTGGGACCGCGACTGGGAACGCTGCGACCGCTACCGCTCGCCGCACGGCTTCGCGCAGCTCTCCGAATACCTCGGCCGGGTGATCGACGAGCCCGACGCGAAGCAGAAGAAGGCGATGCTCCGCTCGGAGGATAGTTTCAACCTCTGGCAGAGCATCCTGCGCGGCGCAGGCGTGATCACCGGATGCCGGCGCTGCGCCGACGTGTGCCCGGTGGGCGCGGACTACGAGCCGATGCTGAAGGACGCGCTCGACGCGATCCCGGAGAGCACGCGCGAGAAGGAGGCGCGCCTCGCTGCGATGGTCGATCCCTCGCCGGCCTATCAACGCCAGATCCGCTGGATTGGTAGAATGAAATGGAGGAGGAGCGACCTGTGAGAAGAATCATCTTTTCTTTGGCAATTCTTTTGTTTGCGTTCGATGCGCCTGCCGCCAACGAGCTGAAGATCGGCTACCTGTCGACGCTCTCCGGCCCCGCCGGCGCGATCGGCGTCGAAGTCCGGGACGGCTTCAACCTCGCGCTGAAGCTCGCGGGCGGCAAGCTCGGCGGGTTGCCGACCGAGGTGGTCTTCGCCGACGACACGCTCAACCCCGAGACCGGCAAGCAGCTCGCCGAGCGTTTGCTGAAGCGCGACCGCGTCAA
>Ga0075434_100000153_pt1 | contig 42782 bp, 28 predicted proteins | sample RhiMethybrSRZTD3_FD_75298 | JGI IMG/M metagenome (GOLD analysis project Ga0075434, IMG submission 75298) | Populus rhizosphere microbial communities from Tennessee, USA - Rhizosphere MetaG P. TD hybrid SRZTD3 | ecosystem: Host-associated > Plants > Roots > Rhizosphere > Soil | place: USA...
ATTGTCGCCGTCGTGGCGGCGAACGCGAGTGGGCTCTTCGGCGCAACCGCATCGTGGTAATCGCAAGTCGACAAAGACTTGCAGACGTTTGTTGCGAAGTTCGATCGAAGTAATCAATGCCACTTCAGCCGGGCGACCATCTCGGGCCTTATGAAGTCCAAGCGCTTCTCGGAAGAGGGGGCATGGGAGAGGTGTATCGCGCGCGCGATACGCGACTCGGGCGCGAGGTGGCCCTCAAAGTAATTTCTTCGACATTCGTTGGCGATTCGTCGCGTCGCCACCGTTTCGAGCTCGAGGCCCGGGCGGCCTCTGCGCTCAATCATCCCGCGATCGTCACCGTATATGACGTGGGCGAGACCCAGGGCGTGTCCTGGATCGCCATGGAGTGGGTCGAGGGAAAGACGCTGCGGCAGATTCTTTCCAGTGGATCGCTTCCGCTGCCTGACGCGCTGTCAATTGCTTCGCAGATCAGCGCCGGACTCGCGGCGGCGCACGCGAAAGGGATCGTCCATCGCGATCTCAAACCCGAGAACGTCATGCTCGCCACGGATGGACGCAGCAAGATTGTCGACTTCGGTCTTGCCCGGCAGACGCTCGCTGCACCGCTCGAAGGGGCATTGCACGACGCTACCGTCACATGGCCCGTGACAGTCGACGGAGCGATTCTGGGGACCGTCGGCTACATGTCGCCGGAGCAGGCGGCGGGACAGCCAGTGGACGTTCGATCCGACCAGTTCGCGTTCGGGTTGATTTGCTACGAGATGCTCGCCGGCCAGCGCGCATTCGTACGACCCTCCGCTGCGGAGACGCTCTCGGCGATCATCCGGGAAGACCCCGTCCCGCTTGCAGCGATGCGCAGCGGGATCCCTGAAGGATTGCTGCGGGTCGTTGCGCGCTGTCTCGCCAAGCGTCCGGATGATCGATTCGCGTCGACGCGCGAGCTCGCCACGGAGCTCGAGTCGCTCCAGACGAGGGTCGCCAGCGACGGATTGCCGCCACCAGCGAGCGTTGCGCCGGCGCAGCCGACGGCACGATGGGTCCCGCGACGCGGCGCCGTCGTGATCGCGACAGCCGTCGCGTTGGCGCTCGCCGGCGCGATGTGGATCGGCTTGCGTCTCTTGAAAACACCAATCGCCTCACTTGCCGTGTTGCCGTTCGAAAACGCCGGCACGGATCCGAACGCCGAGTACCTGGCCGACGGTCTCACCGACAGTCTCATCGATGAGATGTCGCTCGTCCCATCCTTGAAGGTCATGGCGCGAGGAACGGTGTTTCGCTTCAAAGGCTCCGCCGATCCTCGAATGGTTGGACAACAGCTTGGCGTAGGCGCGGTTGTAACGGGCAGCGTGGCGCGGCGGGGCGACCGCATTTCAATTGCCGCGGAGCTCATCGACAGCGCCACGGGCGCACGGCTCTGGGGTGAGAAGTACAACCGGCCAGCGACTGAATTGCTCGACGTGGAGGACAGCATCGCATCGGAACTTGCCGCCGGATTGCGCCTGCATCTTTCTAAACCCGAAAAACAGGCGCTGGCCCAACACGGCACCAGCAATACGGAGGCATACGAGCTGTTCCTCAGAGCTCGTTTCCTGCTTCGCGATGAAATCGAGGAAAACGTGCTCGAGGCGAGGCGGCTCTACGAGCAGGCGCTCGCGAAAGATCCGCGATTCGTCGACGCGCATCTCGGTCTGTCGATGACGTACGGCACCAGTGCAGCAAATGGTTATGAACCGCCCCGTAACGTATGGCCGCAGGCAGTCGCGGAGATTCGGAAGGCGCTGGAGCTCGATCCCGGCAATGTCGCCGCGCGTACGGCACTTGCAGGCTATCGTTTTTACTATGAATGGGATTGGCCGGGCGCCGAGCGGGAGTTCCGCGAACTGAGCGCCGACGAGCGAGTGCTGCTTCGACCTCAGTTTCATCCTATCGCCTTTTTCTTCTGGGCGTCCGGCCGTCCCGACGAGTCGGTCGCGGTGACGGAGAAGGCGCTGCGCATGGATCCCGGCAACCTGGAGTCGCGGGTGATGAAGGCCGACTTCCTCGCACAGGCCGGCAGGCTGGCCGAAGCGATTGCCGATTACCGGGCGATCGTGCTCGCAGAGCCGTCGCACGCGCGCGCGTTGTTCGGACTCGCCGACGTGCTCAGCCGGCTCGGCAACCTGAATGGCGCGATCGATGCGCTCCGAAAGGCGTATCAACTGACGGGCGAAGAAGTCGGTTTGCGGGCGCTCGCGGCGGCGCGAACCGACGAGGACTACGAGGCCGCCCAGGAGGCGGTCGCGCGCGCTCGCCTGGCCGATGTCGAAGCGCTCGCGAGAGAGCGATACGTCTCTCCTCTCGATCTCGCACGCCTGTACGCGCAGGTGGGCAATCGCGACAAGGCGTTCGCGAGCCTCACGGCCGCCGTGGCCGAACGCTGTCCGATGCTCGTTCTCCTGAAGGTGGACCGCGCCTGGGATCGCGTCCGCGACGATCGACGCTTTGCGGCGGCCGTTCACGCGGTCGGCATTCCTTGATTCGCAGGCTGCAGTCTGGTTTGTGGTAGGCTCGGCTCCGCACAAGCTGGTCCGGCCTGCCGGGAGGTTCAATGAAATATCGTATCGCCGGCGTGTTGATCGTCGCTGCCATAGTGACGACGACGGGCGTCGAGCCTCTCGCGTGCGGAGAGAAGTTTTTGTGCCTGGCCCGAGGGACACGCTACCAACGGCCGCCGAATGCGCGGGCAGCGACGGTTCTGATCTACGCGGATCCGTCATCCGGACTCACTGCCGCTCTCAAGAGCATGCATGCCGAGTCCGTCCTGAAACAGGAAGGGCATCGTGCCACATTCGTCGAGACTCCCGAGCAGCTCGCCGCCATCCTGGCAGGAGGGAGATTCGATGTTGTCCTTGCGGCCCCCGGAGTGGCTGCTGGCGTCGAAAAGCTTCTCGGCGGGAACGCCGACCACGCAGTGCTGGTGACAATCGATCCTCCTCCCAAACCGCGCTCGCTGCTCGAGGCAATTGATAAAGCGGTGGAGCAGCGCGACAAGAACGCCCGCAGGACGCTGAGCCGCTCGTAACCGTCGGCAGTGGAGCGGACCTTCCGACTGCTCATCGCGGCGGCGTTCGTCGCGCCGTGTGTGTGCGCGCCATCGATCGCTGCCGCTCAGGCGTTCACTCCTCCAGAGGGTATTGGATCCATCACAGTGGCCGCTCAGGCCATCGACAACACGGGGCACCGGCTCAGCGATGGGTTGTTCCTCGAGATCGGGCAAAGCGTCAGCGCAAGCGCGCTTGTGGAGGTGGAGTACGGCGTGACGGATCGGTTGGCAGCCGCCGTCGGATTGCCGTATGTATTCGTCAAGTACACCGGCGCGATACCGTCCCCTTCGCAGCTGCCTGTCGACGAGTGCGCCTGCTGGCACTCGTCAATCCAGGATGCTTCCGTCGGAATCCGCTATCGCCTCGGCAACGGCGTATGGGCGGTCACGCCAACGTTCCGGTACGAACGGCCGACTCACAACTACGCGTACCAAGGAGAGGCCGTCGTCGGTCGGAATCTTCAGGAGGCGCAGGTCGGGATCACGGTGGGCTCTCGTCTGACGCAGTTCGTGCCGAAGATGAGCGTCCAGGCGGCGTATACCCGCGCGTTCGTCGAGAAAGCTCTCGACACGGTCAAGATCGATCGCAGCAATGGGTTCTTCGATGTGGGCTATCCGCTGAAATCGCTGTTTCTCCGCGGGTCAGCGATCTGGCAATACACTCACGGCGGATTGCGCACCGGCTCTCCGTCCGGCGATCCTTTCCCGCTGCCTGGTGAGCTGAACACACCGGAACGCGTCGCACAGCGCGACCGACTACTTCGAACGCAATACTGGCAGATCGCCGGAGGACTCGCGTATTCAACGGGCGCCGTCGATTATTTCGCGTCCGTGACCAAGTACGTCTGGGGAAGAGACGCCCATAATGGCTATGCATTCACATTCGGCAACACGTGGTACTTCGATGTATCGAATAGGCGAGGAGGGTTGCCATATCGAAAGATGATTTCGATGACGCCAACGTCGCTCCGATAATTGCAAGGTCCGGGGAACGCGTTGGGCGGCGAAATGTCCCGTTGCTTGATCGACGGACCGCGACGGGTCAATCTTCCACCCGTGTTCGGACGCGCAAGACTCGATCGTTCCTCCTAGAGGTTGTCCTTTTTCTTGCCTGTGATCCGCAAACATTCAATCCGGACCGATTCTGGGCGTTCGGCGATCCGGGTACGATAGCACGCGAGATGGCCGTCCGTTTTCGGCAGGCGCTCCCGGGCTCGCTTTTTCACGACACGCTGACTAAACTCATCCGTCGGTGCAATCGGTGCAATGTGCGGCGGGAACGCTGGCAATCCCGGCATTGTCAGCAATGGAATTCACGCAAGTCATTGATTCATAAGGCGCTTGTTGGGTTCGAATCCCACCCTCTCCGCCAACCTGTAAGCGATTTTGTGTCAACTAGTTATGCGGAAATTTCGCGTAATTTCGCGAAAACTTGACACAAATCGACTCCTAGAACGCGCTTATCGCACGCGCTCTCACAAGCTCGTAAACATTAGTGCTCCGTTCTCGAGCGAGCTTGGAAGCGAGCGCTCGTGTGCGGCGAAGGCGCACCACTCGCTCACCTTTGTTGTGCGCTGTCTCCGGTGACGCGCAGCGGCTTCTACGCGTGGCGGGACCGGCCCGAATCGGCGCACACGACGCGCGATCGACAGCTGAAGGTGCTCGTCCGGGCGTCGTTTGCGGCGAGCAAGGGGCGGTATGGGAGCCCGCGACGGGCTGGGCCGTGGTCGCTCATGGTGGTGCATTCAAATCGCTTCCGCACCCCGGATCGCGGTGAATGCGCGATTCTCGACTGGTTCTCACGGTTCGTCGTCGGATGGGCGGTGAGCGCGATCAATGATCGCCACCTGACGTTGAAGGCGCTCGAGGTGGCGCTCAAGCGACGCTGTCCCACGGGCGGACTGCTGCACCATTCCGACCAGGGCTGCACGTACGCCAGCGAGGACTACGAGCGGCCGATGCGCACGGTATTACCTGCGCGATGAGCCGTCGCAGCAATTGTCACGACAACGCGGTGATGGAAGCGTTCTTCTCGTCGCTGACGAGCGAGGTGGCCGATCGGTTCGCCAGCTGTGGCGAGGCCAAGATGAAATTGTTCGACTACATTGAAGTGTTCTACAACCAGCGGCGTCGTCGTCACCCGACGATCGGTCAGATCAGTCCGGCTGAATTCGAAAAACGCGCGGCACGCATTATTGTTCTCAGAGAAAGACCAAAGATCGACGGCATAGCCAACCCGTCCACGAGATCGGATCAGGCGCACGGCGATGTTGTCACGGCGACGGAAGGGCCACCGGATGGACTCGGCGGCGCTTCGGACTGTTCTGTCGCGACGGCGCCGTCTGGGGTCGCAACTTGTGTAACGAAACGCTCAATCGGAGTGTCTGCAGTCGGACTCGCCGGCGACGGTGAAGAGGTCGAACCGCACGCAGCCAGAGTGACGTAGACCGCACACGCAACGCATGCGACCGTATGCGTCATACCGGGCACGCGCAAACAGCCTTGGAGCCTACCTCTCGACGACGCAAATCCGCACCAAGACGGTCGGAATCGTGTCCACCAGTGCCCGTATCGGTGCCAATTGCAGCATTCGATCCGCGATCAATGCCAGGGGTAAATGTATGGGCGGCCACGTGTTCCATCGATGCGCGTTTCTCATTATGAAATCAGCATTTGCTGCTTCGGGCCGCAACGTGTCAGGGCACGGCAACTTGAAGGAGTGGACTCTCACTCCTGCACAGTCACCGTGGTCGAACCGCAGACGGACCGGACACATGCGGTAATCGTCGCCATCCCCGGAGCGACGCCGTACACGTGTCCGTTGTTTGTCTCATCGTTTGTGACGGTTGCGACGCGAGAGTCGGACGATGACCATCTCACGGACTGGAGGATTTCAGCATTGCCGTAAGTATCGATCCCTGTAGCCCTCATCGTCGCCGCCGTTCCGACGGCGACTGAAGGCTCCGGAAGACTCACAGTGACAGTCGTGAAGTTCGTGTCCGAAAATGCGAGGTCTATATCGAGAACCGTTGCACTGTTGATGAGACCTCCAGCGATCAGCACCTGGCCGTCATTCAACAGAGTTGCCGTGTGCTCGTAGTGCGCGTTTCGCAGCGCGCCGCCAGGAAGGAATACACCTTTCACGACGTCGTAAAGTTCTACAGCACTGATGGCAGTGTTCGACATCGTAGCATCTCCGATTCCGCCCGTCATCAATACCAATCCGTCGTTCAAAAGCGTGGCGCGATGAGATGATCGTCCGCTTACCATCGTGCCGGTGGGCGTAAACACACCGGTCGACGGATCATAGAGTTCCGCGGTGTCAGACGCGACCGAAGACCGATCGCTACGGCCGCCCGCGACCAGGACCCGTCCATCGTTGAGAAGAGTCGCAGTGTGGGCGTGTCGAATCACACTCATCGTTCCTGTCGGTGTGAACGTTCCCGAGAGCGGATCGTAGATCTCCGCGCTGCCAATCGTATCTCCGCCACAAATCAGCACTCGTCCATCGTTCAAGAGCGTCGCCGAATGCTCGGCGCGGGCGATATTCATCGTACCGGTTGGAGTAAATGTGCCACTGGCGGGATCGTAGATGTCTGCCGTCGCGAGCGCGGTCGAGTTGGATCCGCCGGCAATGAGCACGCGGCCGTCGTTCAGCAGCGTAGCTGTGTGAAAGATGCGGCTGGCGCTCATGCTGCCAGTCAGTGTCGTCGCGTTGGTCGCTGGATCGTACACTTCCGCACTATCGCACGGAGTTGGCGGCGCGCAACCGTTGCTGCCCCCTCCACTCAACAACACGCGCCCGTCATTCAGCAACGTTGACGCATGGCCAGCCCGTGGCGCTGCAGTCGTTGCCACGAGAGGAATTGAGCCGAGACCGTCAATCTCTAAGCTGTGGTCCGCAAAATCGCCGCCGCTGATTAGGACGCGTCCGTCGTTCAACCGCGTCGCCGCGTGTCTCCGGCGAGAAACAATCATTCCTGAATTGTCGAAGCTAGTGACCATCAGCGTTGCCGATCCGACGATAGGCGTCGAAGTCCTTGTGGAGTTCAATGACGCTGAAATCGTGGTCAAGCCCCAACGGCCCGGGTACGCGAAGCCCCGGGGAGTACCCATTAGGGCGGCTGCTGCATTTGACGATGACCAGTTCACAAGCGCGGTTACATCCTGGGTACTGCCGTCGTCGAATGCGGCTGACGCTCTAAACTGAACGGCCTGATTGGGGAGGCCGTCGAAAAACTTGGTCGTGCTCGATTGAGCGGGCGTGATGGCCAGGCTCACGATCGGCCTCGGCATTGAATACGCTTCCACGAGGACCGCATCGTTCACGTACGTCACTACTTGGTACGTGTTCGCGGACACCCAGTCACCATACCCATACCCTCCGCCGCGACACTCGCGAATGTAGACGAAGTTGTTGAAGTAATTTCCGCAATTCGGGTTTTGCCAGTCTGCCCAGCCGCTCCCGTTCACATAAGTCGAGCCTGAAATAGTGACCGTCGTCCCGGCGCCGAGAATGCCGCCGAGGCCAAGCGCCAGGAGATCGACGTCCTGGCTGCCGGAAGCGCCGGAAAGCGACGTCGTCCCGGCGGGCGTCGTCAACGCCGAAAACACCGTGCCCGAGTCATCAATCCGAGACGAGAACGAGTCACACGTAGCCTGTCCGCTTATACCGTTGTAACTCGTGTAGCAGGCCGTCTGCGAATACGACGTATGTGAAGTTGATAGAACCGTGTGCAGCTTTAGTACCGCGGATTGCAAAACAGCCCCGTCAGGCAGTCGCGGCGCGGTGACTAAGAGTTCGAATGGAGTCGCGGCAGAGCTCGAGCTGACACCAGAGGACTGATCGTTCGTACCGTTTGGTCCGCAAAAGATGAAGCAACTTCCATAAACATTGTCGTACGCCCAGCTTGACTGTGTCGCATCCGCCTGTATGGTGGCCACCGCAGGCGTAAAATCGTCCGGCGAGCCGCGACTTTCGAGTCGGTACACGGGAGGCTGCGTAACGGCCAGCGACGCGTAGGCGATTATCGCTCCGAAGCTGGCGCTGACCGCGATCTGTCCTGCCGCAAAGCCGGTCGCGAGTCCTGCACTGATATTCGCGATCGTCGGATCGCTCGATCCCCACGCGACGAGTTTTGTCAGATCGCGCGTCGAACCGTCGGCCATCGTGCCGGTCGCGACGAACTGTTGGTGAGCGCCGACGTAGAGCGACGGGGCAGTCGGCGGAATCGGCGTAACGGTCAGGGCGACGAGAGTCGCTGCTGCGCTCGGATGGTAGATCTCGGAATCCGGCAGAAAACCCGAAGCAACAAGTGCGGTTCCATCATCGAGCAACGTCAGATCGCTCTGCTCGTGATACTTATGTGACGGAGCCGATTGCGCGAACGTCTCCGACTCATAATCGAACATCTCGGCGTCAAAACCTTCGATGATCAACGCGTTCCCGTTGCTCAGCTGCACCATAGGGGCGTAGCCGTGCGCGTTCAACATGCTGCCTGTCGAACGGAATACGCCCGTGCGGGGGTCAAAGAGCTCCGCCGAAGTCAGGTAGCCGCTCAAGTCCACACCGCCGGCGATCAGTACAAGTCCATTTCCGAGCAGACTGCCGCTCGGTCCGACGCGACCCGTATTCAGCGACCCGACGGCATGGAAACTCGCCGTCGCCGGATCGTAGACCTCGCTGAGCGTCGAGTACGCGTCGCCGCCGGCGACTAATACGGAGCGATCAGGAAGCTGCACTGCGGCCCCGCCCAGATGTCTCGCACTCATCGATGCCGCAAGTGAGAACGTACCGCTGTCGGGATCGTACAGTTCGGCAACGGCGGAATCGCCACCGACGATCAAGGCTTTGCCATTGGGAAGGAGAAAGGACGCATGCGTCGAACGTGCGTGGTTCATTCTGCCGGTCGGCGTAAACGCATCGGTTGCAGGATCGTAGAGTTCGGCCGTCGCGAGCGCATATCCCGACTCGCCGTATCCGCCGCTGATGAGCACGCGGCCATCGGGTAGTCGCAGCGCGCTGGCATTGGCGCGCGCCTCGCTCAATGAGCTCGAAGTCCTTGCGAACGTCCCCGTTGCCAGATCGTATATTTCGGCGGTTACTTGCCGCAGGTTGTCGGGGTAGCTATTGCCTCCGGCAATCAGCACGCGGCCGTCGCGCAGCAGCGTTGCACTGTGTCCGCTTCGTCCAACATTGGTAGGATTGGTCAACGCAAAGTAGCCTGCAGGCGGTACGGCGACGGTCAACGTTGTCGTGGCTGGCGTCACTGATCCGGAAGTCGGCGTTCCCGAGATAGTGACGCTGCCGGCTTGGCCGCTTACTGCAAAGAAGCCGTCAATCGCCGCGACCCTGTTATCCGATGAACTCCAGGTTCCAGGAACTTCACGAGTCGATCGGTCCGTAAACGTACCGACGAGGTGCAGGAAGAGCTGATATCCTCCGGGCGCCATCGTGGGTCCAGCTGGCGATATCGCGACGCTGACCAACGCAGGCGGAGCGACGGTCAGCGAGGCGCCGCCGCCGATCGTTCCGACCGACGCGCTTATCGTCGTCGTACCTTCTGCTTGGCTTGTCGCGAGGCCTGCCGAAACCGTCGCGATGCCCGGAGGGCTCGAGACCCACGACGCCGTCGCGGTCAGATCTTGCACGCTGCCGTCGCTGTAGGTGCCCGTCGCCCTTAACTGCTTCGTGAGGCCAAGCGGCACTGATGCCGCGTTCGGTATGATGGCAATGCTCGTCAGCACTGGTGGCGTCACCGTGAGCGCTACGAACGCGCTCGTCACGCCGAAGTAAGAAGCGGCGATATTCGTCTGGCCCTGCGCGTGGCTCGCCGCCAGACCGCCCGGCCCAACAGTCGCAACGCCCGGTGCCGAAGACGACCACGTCGACGCGGACGTGACGTCGCGCGATGTCCCGTCGATGTAGTTACACGTCGCCACGTACTGCTGCGTTGTCCCTAAGGGAATCGAGGCTGTACGCGATGTCACGACGACCGATCGAACTGCCGGTGTCACGATGAGCGTTGTCGCGCCCGAGATCGAGGCGGCCGTCGCCGAGATTGTCGCCGTCCCCGATGAATTCAGTGTCGCGAGTCCGGTTTTGCCGATGGTCGCGGCCGCCGTGTTCGAGGAATTCCAGATGACGCCGTTCGTGAGGTCCGTTGATCGGCCGTCACTGAAAGATCCGACCGCGCGATATTGAACAGCGGCAAACGAAGGTGCCGTCAGGTTTGGTGGCGACACGGTCAATGCTGTCAACACTGCGGACGTCACGGTCACCGGTGCCGTCCCCTGCGTGGCGCCTGGAAAGGAGGCTGTGATCATCGCCGAGCCGGGCCCGACGGCGGTCATCGCCGCATTTTTGATCGTGGCGACTGAATTATTTGAAGACGTCCACGCAACGATCGATGTGACGTCATGTGTACTGCCATCGCTGAACGATCCACTTGCCGAGAACGCGACTTTGTAGCCGGCACCTACCGTAGTCGCGGAAGGCGAGAGGGTGATCCCCGTCAATACGGCCAACGAAATTGACAGCGATGTCGAGCCTGTCACTGTGCCAAGCGTCGCGCTGATCGTCGTCGAACCTGGCCTCCTCGGCGTGACCAGCCCGTTCGCGTCGATCCTGGCGATGTTCCCGTTGGTTGATGACCAGCCAACGAACGCTGTGACGTCGCGCGACGTGCCGTCGCTCAAGAGCGCGGCTGCCGTATATTGCTGCGTTACCGATACCGGAAGACTCACGTCCGCCGGGGCTATCTGGATGGATGTAATCGAAGGTTGAGACCAGGCGCTGACAGCGGTTAACGTGCAGAACGCCAGGACGTTGACAAAAGAGCACCAGAATCTGCGCATGGTGAGAGCTACCTGAACGTGAAACCTGATCCCAGAAATAAGTTGTTTGATTATCAGTTAATCATCGCTATCGCGAACCACCGGCGTTACACGCGGTGATGCTCGAGTGATCGCGAGGCCGCCAAATCGTGATCGACGCTTGATTTGCCTGGCGCAGGGTTTGACGTCGACCTCGTCGCAAAGAAGAACGCCGACAGGAACATCGCCAGGACCGAGAATCGAAGCATCCATGCGTGGAATCGACACCATGACTCCAAACGGTTTGACGATCACCTGATGGCGAAGTGAACGTTGTGTGTAACCGGATCGCCGGACGCGCTGAAATTCAGTTGGTACGTTCCTGTCGTCAGGCCGGTCGTCTGCAGGTTGAAGATGTAGCCGCCGAGCGACTCATCGTAGCGGAAGTTGCTGTCCGGATTCGCGTTGCCCGCGTCTTGCGGCACACCGTCGACGTTGACCGACACGAATGACACGCCGGTCGCAGTCAGCGCAATCATCGGATTCGACAGATTCACGCCATTGGCATCGCAGAGCGCGACTTTGATCGGCATCGTGGCGCCGCTCTTCACCGGCCGCGTCTGGTCGTAGAGCGCGCAGACGTTGTTCGTCACCGTCAGCGTGCCCGGCAGGAACGAGACTGCGTAGTTGGCGGCCGTCGCGCCACCCGGAGTGACGATGTAGGTTCCTGCCGGACTGCCTGGTGCCGCGGTTGTGGTGAAGGTCACCGGTGTCAGCAGGACGGCGGCATCCTCCCCGAGTTTGAAGCCCGAAAACGTCGCGGCGAACGACGGGTTCGCCGCTCCGACGAGTCGAGTGGCGTCGACAGCGGCGACCGCAAGTGCGGCACGCGTCACTGTCAGCACACCGCTGGTCGTCGTGAGGACGTAGTTGGCGAGGCGATGGCTCGAATCAACAACAGTTGGCACGATTGGGTACTCGCCAACGGGAGACGACGCGGTCGCGCTGGTTGCCAACGTAAACGTCAGCGCATCGCTCGCCAACGCGCCGCCGATCGAGCCGGTCAGCCCGGTGTTGGCATCGCCGTACGGCCGCGTCGCGCTATTTGCGACGACCGTCAACGGTGCCGGCGACACGTCGATTGTCACGGACGCCGACGTGGCGTGGTTGCGCGTCTGGTCCGCCGGCGTGAATGTGACCGACAACGGCTGGCCGCGGCCGGCGTCGAGCATGGTCCCGCTCGCGGGGCTGTAGACAAACGTGCCGTCGACTGGAACGCCGTTGACGGTGGCAGTCGCGTTCAATTGCGCCGCGCCGAGTGGCGTGCCATAGACGATCGCCGATGGCGCCGGCCATCCAATCGTCAACGCTGCGTTGGCGATGGCCAGACGAGCGTCGGCCAGCGCCGAGGAAACGTCTTCGTCGCCGGTGAACGTGGCGCGAAGCGGATGGTCGCCGACGAACAAACCGCTTATCGAGATCGTGGCTGTCGCAAAACCCGCTGGGTCGCTGATCGCCGAGGTGTCGCGAGCGCGATCGACGGTGAACGAGATCCGCTTCGCCGCGAGCGGCGCGGCTGCCGCGATGACCGTCGCACTGACAGCGGCTGTCGATTCACCGGCGGTCGCCGATGTATCCGTCAGCGTCAGTTCGGTGACGGCCGGCGGTGGGGCGATCGCCAGCGACTGGAACCAGCCGGCGCCGATCCCCGTCGCGTGCACGAGGCCGGCGACCTGGTGTGGAAGTCCCAACGCCGGCGTCGGCGCGCCGGCCGGAACGTCGCCCCACTTCCACACATGTCCGTCACTGGCGAGCGCGAGACTGTGATGCGAACCCGCAGCAATCGCCACGGCGCTCCCCGGCGGCAACACCTGATGCGGCGGCACCATGGGGCTGGCAACATCGCCAGACTGCGAATAGGTGTTCTCGCCCCATGCCCACACCGAGCCATCGCGCTTGAGCACGAGGTTGTGCTGCGTCCCTGCCGCAATTGCTCGCGCGCCGTCCATGATTTGGAAGGGGGCGTAGGGGCCGCTACCGGCCGCCGATAGCTGACCCTGCGCATTGTCGCCCCACACCCACACCGTGCCGTCGCCCTTTAACGCAAGCCCGTGTGACACCCCCGCCTTGATTGAGACGACGTGTTCGAGGCCGGCAATCGGCCGCGGCGCGGCTGCCTGCGGATTTTCGAGGCCGATCTGACCCTCGTTGTTGTAGCCCCATCCCCACACGGTGCCGTCATCTCGCAGCGCGAGACTGTAAAAGTACCCAGCGGCGACGGCGACGACGTGATCGATGGCTTCGATGGGCGCGGGCGTCGGAAAACTCGGCACGGTGTAGCCAGCTGCCGGAGCATCCGACCTCGTGCCGAGTTCGCGATAAAAGTTGTCGCCCCATCCCCAGACGCTGCCGTCGTTCTTCAACGCCAGCACGTGATACGAGCCGGCGGATACCGCAACGACGTTGTCGATTCCGACAATCTGGCGAACATCGGACCCTGACGGCCGTTCGCCGATTTGCGCGAACGTGTTCTCTCCCCAGCCCCACACAGTGCCATCGGCTTTCAAGGCGATGCTGTGGCAGCATCCGCCGCCGGCGGCGACGACGTTCGTGAAGTGGACCGACTGTGGAAGCGTCGTCGTTTCGCCGACCGCGACAGGGCCGCTTTGTGCCTTGTTATTGGCGCCCCAACCGAGCATCGAGCCGGGAGGAGGCAAAGGATCGGCGGGCGAAATCGTCGCAACGAGCGATCCACCGTTATCCGAAAAGAAGGATCCGCCGGGGCCGGAACAATCATTTGCTCCGAGCAGGAGTCGCCCCGGAGTGGACACTCGTGTCGGACCGACGCCCACCAAGAACCACGAGGCGCCGCCGTCGACAGAGCCGATCAGCGCACCCATAGGTGCCGAGGTCACCGGCGCGCACGACTCCGTTCCAAAGCCCGTCGCGCCACCCGCATTGAAGGTCCCATAGGGGCCGCCGACCGTCCATGTGCCAGTCGCCGTCACCACAACGGCGGCGCCGTCGGTGACGGAATATCCCGTGTCCACCCACGGAAATGCATTGCCCGCAACGACGACCTTCGATGGACCAGAAGCTTCGGCCAGTGACGACGTCGTGAAGGCGACGCCGAGCATGAGCAACGACGAGACATTCCGATTCCGGGTGGCAGATATGAACTTCCGAAGGCAAGAACCAATGGTCATCAACCCACACCTGTACCTTGTGGCGCGTCTTCGCGGGCGCCCACATCGATTTCTTTGTCGTTTGAGGAGTTCGAATTCTACTGAGGCTGACAACGAGCGCAAGTTACGTTCGTACTGTTCACGGAATTTCACGCGACGCGGTGCGGATGCTTTACAGCGTAAAGCGCCAGAGCAAGCCTGGTCTTGACGCCGACCTTCTCGTAAATAATCGATAAAGCGTTCTTCACGGTTTGCTCCTTGACATGCAGCCGCCTTGCGATGCCCTTATTGCTGCAGCCATCGAGCAAGAGCGCCACGATCTGTCGCTCGCGGCGAGTGAGGTGGCCCGCCCGTCGACCCACTCGGGCTCGGGACGCGATCGCACCTTTTGCGCGCGTGAACGGGGGGCGGTGTACGGTCACGAAGCGTGCTCGCTCCTAGGCCACGCCATGGCGAACCTCGCCAATTGCGTCTCTCCGTGGCTGGGCAGTTTTGCGTCAGGCGATCTGCTTTCTCGGCCGAAAACACCTCGACAATTGATGTCCTTCAATTGCGTTCGCTATCGCTGAGTGGATATAGTCATCTCCGTTGGGCTCTGCTCGCGATCGGTTTGCGAAGCCCTTGGGACCGTTGGGCGCCTATTTCACCGGTCGGCTCACTCTCGAGCCCAAATACGACATCGTCGCCGAACCGGTGCGTCCGGCCGGTCAGGGTCCGCTCGCGTTTATCAATCGCCGTTGTTGCGGACGCCATCCGGCCGCACCAGCTCACGTCTCCTCACCGCGTCCTGCCGACGGCCATCTTCACGCGATGTCGGTGGCGCTCCGTGCGCCGATCACTTGTCCAGCACAGGAGGTGTACTCCAACCGGCGCGAAGGCGCATCCTCCAAATGGAGGAGCGCCATTGGTTGTCGCACTGACGATCGCGTCAGCCACGCGAGTGTGGGCGTCGGCGTGACCGAGCCCTGGTGGCGAATACCGGCATGCACGTCTGCGGCGCGCTGCGTCAACAGAGGATCCGTTTTCCCTATACCGGCCCGTCGAGGTGCCTGAGTGCCGAACGATTTTGAGCTGCTGCGGTTGATCGGACTGATTTACGATGCCGTCGACAACTCAGCGTCGTGGACGACATTCCTCGAGCAATACGCGAGCCTCCTCTCTGCGTCAGCGACATTCTTTCAATTGCATCGGCTTGCTGAACGATCATCTCGGATTGTCGGCGTGTTCGGCGGCAGCGCTCGATTTGAGGCCTCGTACAACGAGCACTACGGACGCATGAACATATGGCGCGATCGCGGACGGGAGCGGTACGTTCAGGGCCATGCGTTCCTCGACCAGGAGATGTGTCCACGTGGAGTGCTCCGACAGTCGGAGTTCTACAACGACTACCTTGTGCCGATGGGAGCCGAGTACAGCGCTGGCGGCACCATCAGGCGCGAGCGCGACGAGGTATTGACCATCGGCGCGATCCGCGATAACGCTCATGGGCCGTTTGGCACGACCGAACGAATCGCTATTGAGGTGCTCCTGCCGCATCTCACGCGCGCGAGTGCGATCGCTAAGCGTCTAGAGTTTCTCGATGCGAGCGAATCAGCGCTCGATAATCTGGATGTTGGTATCGTGTTCGTCACCGCCGACGGACAGCTCATTCACGGCAATCGCGCAGCGGAACAAATTGTCGCGCGTGGTGACGGCCTTAACCTGCGGAATGGAAGGCTGCGCGCCGTCGAATCATCAACGGATGCGCACCTGCGTGACACACTGCGGGAGGCAACCTCCGCTATCGTTCCGTTGGAATTGCCGCTGGCGATTACGGTGTCCCGGCCCTCGTCGTGGCGTTGCTACCAGTTGCTCGTTGCGCCTCTTCGTCACGGCCTGTCGGTATTCGCCGGAATGCGCTCGCCACAGGCGGTGATTTTGATTATCGATGTTGAGGGCAGGCGCCGGAGTTCGCCGCGATTGCTGAGTCGCCTTTACGGACTGACGGCCCGGGAAGCGGCAATCGCGTCGGTGCTGTCCAGTGGTAAGACCCTTGAAGCGACTGCCGAGCAACTTCGTATGACGTACGAAACGGCGCGCAGCCATCTGCGCCGCATTTTTGATAAGACAAACACGTCACGTCAGACAGAACTGATCTTATTATTGGCGCGGTTGCCCAAACAGAGCGTCGAACCGACGATGGACGAGTCCGGCGAATGTTCCGATTGAGAATTCGATTGGACCGACAGCAGTGGAGAAATCGTCGACGGGCGAAGGTGTCATCTTGACCTCCGTTACGCTGCAAATACGGTAGGGCTGCGGCCATGGGAACTTCACGGCGCGACTTCGTTAGGCATTTGACCCTCGCGGCTGGCGTCGCGACGCTCGGCCCGGGAGCAATGAGCGGCGCGGGCCAGGCCCCCATTCCGCGACTCGGCCCCGAGCCCCGCTCCCAATTTCCCAGCCTGAACCGTCGGTCGCGCGGCTGGCTTCGCTTCTTGTGGGACAAGGCCACGACGGCGGACGACTGGAGCAGTAGCGGCGTCCCGCATCAATGGTGGGATGTTTACACGACGCCTGGGGTCCAGAGCTACGGGCGTTTCGACTTGCAGACTTCGTCCTATGCGCTTCTTCTCATGGCGGATCAAACGCCAGCGTGGCGAGAAGTGTACACGCGGATTGCGGACGGCTTGGCGAGCCGGTTCCCCACGTATTGGGGCGCGATCGATTGGCTGACACAGATAGGCGATGATCCGAAACGCGCGAACTATCCTGAGCGCGACATGGCGCAAATGCCTCGGCAACTGCGCGGCAAGTACAACCGGATCGGCTGGACGGCCAATGGCACGGCGCCGTGGGGCCTACAACGCGATCCGATCGGCGCGGACGGATACCTATTCTTTCGCGGCTGGTTCAACCTCGTGCTCACGATCTACAAGTACGTATCCGGCGACGACAAGTGGGAACGGCCGTTCATGGTCACTGGCTACGGAGATGAAAAATTCGAGTGGGATCATGGTCGAATCGCAGATTTGCTCGAACGGCAATATACGCAACACGAGGCGGGTCCTCATTGCGAAAACACGAAAGTCTGGTTCTCGTGCAACTCTGCGGCCGCACTGGGCCTTTATCTTTACGACAAGATCCATGGGACGCAAAAGCACCGGCCTGCCGAGAGTTGGCTCGAGTACGCCCGCCACAACTACATGAAGATATCTCGTGAAGGAAAACTTGAGTCGGTGACGAGGTACTACGATCCTCTGGTCGACTACAAATTGAACGTTGGCCCTGAGGCAGCCGTGAACATCGCGTACTTGCTGGTTCCACAGCAGCGCCAGGCCGCGACGCTGTTGTACGAGGCCGCGGCGAACGCGCTCGAATGGCGTAACGGGGCCAAGACGATACGCGCCTCCGCTCCGGGCTTGATTATGGCGCGTGAGCTCGGGGACCACACCGCGGTGGCGAGGCTCACCGCGGCTGCAGAACGAGAGTTCGAGCCCCGATTCTTCGGCGACCACGAGGAGCACTTCGGGTGGTTCTTTCACCTCAATGAGGCATATCCGCGTGGAACGCAGAGCGCCGTGATGATGGTGGCCGAAGTTGGCGACGAAGGGGCTTGGACCAGGGCCTTTGAAGCGCCACATCGCGACAAGTTCGATGCGCCTACGGTTGAAGGCATCGACTTTCCATCTCTTGGCCTGTATCAGGCGTGGAATGACACGGCAAGTGGCGTACTTCATGTCGGCACTTACGCAGCAACCGGCGACCGGTGGCACGCAGAAACGACCTGGCGAGTGACGAACCTTCCGAACCCCGCAGCCGTCTCGATCCGCTGCGACGGTGAGCCATTCACTCGATTCGAGATCGTGGGGAAGACCACGATTCGGCTCAACACAACGATCGACAATCATTCGTTTGAGGTCCTGACGAGGCCTACAGACCGTGGACGCGGCCAAGATGCGGACCATCGCGACGAAGCAATCGCAGCCGTCGGACCCGCCGTCGGGCGTGCGGTCTGCGAGCAGAGTCCCGAATCGCTCGCGCGGGCGGCAAGAGACTTGGCCACTGGTCGAGGACCAAGCTGTCCATGTTGTTCTGACGGTACGTAGAATAGCCGCTTCCCCCGAATCTCAGTGGCGTCGACGTGATAGCGATACCAAGTCACCGCAGTTCGCACGCTAGCGTATTCGTATCGATAAACGCTCACACGGCTTCGTGAACTCGCAGAACAGTTTCGGCGTGGCACTCCGCCAGCTGTTCGGAGCGTAGAGAAGCGACTGACTCCGCGCAAGCCTGGTAAAACAGAGTTTTCAGGCGCGCACTGCCAGCCGGAGCCGTTGCACTTTCTGCAACCTGAAAGGCCAGCGATGAATGCCCGCGGACACGACGAATACGCGGCGGTCGCCGATCCACGTATCCCGACGGACGACAGGAGCGGCTGATCCACGCCTTCGGCATGCGGTACTTCTTCAGGTTCGAGGTCGAACATCTGCTGGCGCGCGCGGGGTTCGACGTGGAGCACCTGTATGCCGACTTCGATCGGAGCCCCTTCGGATCGAAGCACTCCAGTGAGTTGATTTTCGTCGCACGCAAACGTTGATCGCGATGCAACATCAGACGAGAGCAGGCTCGAGGCGGCATTGGGCGTCCGCCGATCGCCGCAGGACGAAGGCCGGTTCGAACTGATCGTGCGGAAAACAAATCGTTGAACGTTCGCCGCCGTCCTTCCGGGTGGCAGGTGAAGGTTCCCATTGCGGCTCAGCGGTGCGTGCAACAGCGTGCAAGACGCCACGGCAACCGTGGCATTCTCGGCAATCGCGGCATTGTAGAATCTGCAAGTTGCAGAATCTAGGAGATCCCGTCGGGTTCGAATCCCACCCTCTCCGCAATCCCTCGCATTCAAAACCCGGAAGGCGCTGACGCCTGATATCATCGCCCGAGCACAGGCTTAAGTGGCCCTCGCGTCAGGAACGCGGCTCGGCCCGTACGAGATCATCGCCGCGCTCGGCGCGGGCGGCATGGGCGAGGTCTACAAAGCCCGCGATACGCGGCTCGATCGCATCGTGGCGATCAAGATCCTGCCGGAGGCCCTCTCGTCTGATCCTGAATTCCGAGAGCGCTTCGACCGAGAAGCTCGCAGCATCTCTCGACTCGAACACCCGCATATCTGCGCGTTGCACGACGTCGGTGAACGGGGCGGCACGGCGTTCCTCGTCATGCAGTACCTGGAGGGCGAGACACTCGCCGACCGCTTGAAGAGATCGACGCTGCCATTCGAGCAGGCACTCCAGTGCGCCATTCAGACCGCTGACGCACTCGACACAGCGCACCGTGCCGGCATCGTCCATCGCGATCTGAAGCCCGGCAACATCATCCTCACCAAGGCGGGCGCCAAGCTGCTGGATTTTGGTTTGGCGAAGACAAACAAGCCCGTCGGCTCAGGCGCAGGGTTGTCGATGTTGCCGACCACGCCGCCTAATCTGACGGCGGTCGGCACGATTCTCGGCACCTTTCAATACATGGCACCCGAACAGCTGGAGGGTCGGGAAGTTGACGCGCGGACGGACATCTTCGCCTTCGGTGCTGTCCTCTACGAAATGCTGACCGGCAACAAGGCGTTCGAAGGAAGAAGTCAGGCGAGCCTGATCGCGTCGATCCTCACCGCTGAACCTCAGTCGCTCACAAATATACGGCCGCTCACGCCACCAGCGCTGGAGCATCTCGTTCGCGTGTCTCTCGCGAAAGATCCGGACAGGCGGTGGCAATCCATGCGCGATGTCCACCGTGAGCTGACCTGGATCGCCGACGTCGCGTCGCGGTCAGACCTCGTCGCGGCGCCTTCCCGTCGCAGCCGCGGAAGGACCATCGCCTCCGCATTGGCAATCGGAATCTGTGGCATGGCAGCGGGTGCGGGACTGACCGTGGTCAGAATGTCGTCCCGAACTCCGTCGAGCACCCCGGATCCGATCGCACGGTTCAGCATTCCCCTCAAGAGCGGGACGGTGCTGACCAACTCGATGTCGGCAGTGGCGCTTTCTCCTGACGGCAAGAACGTCGTCTTTTCGGCCGACTATGGGACCGGTGCGCAACTGTACCTTCGCGCGCTCGATCGCCTCACGGTGGAACCGCTCGACGGCACTGCTGGAGCCGTGGCGCCATTTTTTTCACCAGACGGTCGGTGGGTTGGATTTTGGGCAAGGGCCCGGCTCCACAAGATCGCGCTCGGTGGCGGAGCACCGCAGGAAATCTGCGACGCGCCGGAGGCGCATCCCGCCGCCTGGAGCGACGATGGGACCATCTTTTTCACGTCGACGGACGGGGCGGGTCTGTCGCGCGTGTCGGCCAACGGCGGCACCGCGGTGATCGTCACAACGCCGAGCCGCGACACGCGCGAGAAGACCCACCGGGGACCAGAGGTCCTTCCTGGCGGGAAGGCGGTCCTGATGAGCGTCGGCACAGGCGATATCAGTTCCTGGGATGATGCCCGGATCGAAGCCGTCGTCCTGACGACGGGCGAACGCAAGATTCTGATTCGCGGCGGCACGAATCCGCGGTACGTCTCAAGCGGGCATTTGATTTATGCGCGCGCGGGCTCGTTGCTCGCTGTTCCTTTCGACCTCGATCATCTCGAAGTGACCGGCGCACCGACGACAGTGGTTTCAGACGTCGTCACAGACCCGGTGTCTGGATTTGCGAACTTCGCGATCTCCCGCAACGGTTCTCTCTTGTATGCCACGGGTGCGCCGCTAACGAGCAACGCCGCGCTGGTGTGGGTAGATCGCCGGGGTCGAGCCGAATCGATAGGTGACAGCCGTCGGCCTTTCATATTCCTCCAACTGTCACCGGATGGACAACGCGTGGCCGTGGAGATCAGCGCGGCAAATGAGGACGTCTGGATATACGACCTCGCCCGCAACGGCATGACACGCCTGACATCGGGCTGGGACAACGCCGTGCCAATCTGGTCGCCGGACGGAGTCCATGTCGCCTTCCAGACAAATCGTGCGACGCCTGGCGCGTACGATCTGTTCTGGCAGCGTGCCGACGGTCGAGGCTCGGCGGAACGACTGCCGATTGACACAGCCAGTCTGCAGTGGCCAGAGACATGGTCGCGCGATCGTCGATTCCTCGTCTTTGGTAGGCGCGAAGCCGGAGCGTACAATCTGTGGGTGTGGTCCGCCGCCGAGCGGACGGCGAAGCGGCTCTTTGAGCGATCAATCGCGGCGCGGATTTCTCCCGACGGGCGATGGATCGCCTACGGGTCGTCCCAATCGGGTCGAATGGAAGTGTACGTCCAGGCGTTTCCGGGTCCGTCGCGTACGTGGCAGGTTTCCATCGATGGCGGCAACACTCCCGTCTGGGCTCCCGACGGACATGAGTTGTTCTATCGTTCGGCTGACCAGACGATGAGCGCACGGATTACGACCACGCCGGAGTTTTCCGCCGCACGGCCCACTCGACTATTCAGCGGCTCGTACCTCACCGGCCTCTCGTCGTACGACGTCGGGCGGGACGGCCGATTCTTGATGATCAGGCCTGAACCGCAGACGGTCACTCAGCTCAATGTCATCTTGAACTGGTCCGACGAACTGAAATCGCGTGCGCCACGTCCCGTGCCATAAAACATGAGGTCACGAAAGACACGCGAAGGGGCGATGGTGGACCGGCCCGCGTGCTCAATACGTGCTTCTACCTCGGCCTTCGTGCGGATCTGGCGGATCCTGAGGAAGCGATAACCTGTGAGCTGCCTCGCGTTATGCTGGTCGGCCGAATCGCACGGTTCGAACTTCATATTCGCGACAAGTATTCAGCGGTCAATCGCTCGGCGGTTTCTCGGCTGCTGTCACCGGAGATGATCGAGGAGAACATGAAGATGTGGTTCGGCGCGGCTTGCGTGTTCGCGATCGTCGCCGTCACCCCGCCGTCGCTGTCGGCGCAGTGGCCCTTGTACCCCGCGGCTGACGCTCCGCGGACACCCGCCGGAAAGGTGTTGCTCGATGCGCCCGCTCCGAGGACGGCCGATGGGAAGCCCGATCTGTCGGGGGTCTGGGAGAACGTTCGCTCGGGGACCGGGCAGCGAATCGTCGGGCCTGACGTTCCGCCCCTCAGCAGAACGAGCCAGTTCTGGAATATCGGCGCGGGCCTCGACGGCGATCTCCCGCTTCGGCCGTGGGCAGCGGAGCTGCGGGCCAAGCGCGTCGCAGACAACAGCAAAGACAATCCCGACGCTCACTGCCTGCCGATCGGCCTCACGCAGCTTCACAACCATCCGCAACCACGAAAGATCATTCAGACGCCGTCACTCGTCGTGATTCTGTACGAATCGAACGGCGGCGTCCGGCAGATCTTCATGGATGGCCGGACGCTGCCCAACAACAATCCGCAGCCGTGGTGGTACGGCTATTCAGTCGGCAAATGGGACGGCGACACGCTGGTCGTCGAGACCAACGGCTTCCGGGACGGTGGATGGCTCGATGTGAACGGGGCGCCGCTCACCGACGCGGCGAAAACCACGGAGCGATTCCGCCGCGTGCGCTATGGATATCTGGAAGTCGACATCACGGTCGACGATCCGAAAGCGTATACCAGAGCGTGGACGACACAGACCATACGTCAGCGCCTGATGCCCGACGATGAATTGATCGAGTTCGTGTGCGCGGAAAACGAAAAATCGAGCCCGCACTATAAATGAGCGCAGACCCTCGTCTCCGCCAGTGCCTGAACGTTCTTCGGACTCGCACGATTATGCGCGGAGTAACGTGGAGGTATCGATGAAATGTCGAATCCTCATCCTCTTGCTGAGTTTCTCCGCGGCGATCGGCTCCGCCGCAGGTCAGACGAAAAAAGCGGGCCGCCGTCCGCCGAGCACCCCGGACATTCAAGGCATCTGGAATTTCGCCACGATCACGCCTCTCGAACGGCCCGCCGAGCTCGCAGGAAAGGAATTCTTCACGGAACAGGAAGCGGCGCAATATGAAAAAGACGTGCTCGCGCGGACGAACATGGACCGGCGCGACGGCGGGGCACACGCTGACTTGGAGCGAGCGTACAACGATTTCTGGTGGGACCGTGGGACGAAGGTCGTCAAGACCTGGCGAACGTCGTTGATCGTCGATCCCAAGAACGGCAGGATTCCTCCACTCACCGCCGCCGCAAAGGATAGACAGGCCGCACGGCAAGCAGCAAATCGGGACCATGAGTTCGATGGCCCAGAGAACAGGCCGCTGTTCGAACGATGTCTGATCCTGCAGGGCGCGGGCGCCCCGACGACTCCGACTGCTTACAACAACAACACACAGATTGTTCAGACGCCGGAATTCGTTGCCATCCACAACGAGATGGGCCACGAGGTTCGTATCATCCCGCTCGATGGCCGCCCGCACCTCGCGCAGACGGTCCGTCAGTGGAAGGGGGACTCACGCGGTCATTGGGACGGTGACACGCTCGTCGTCGAGACGACGAACTTCTCGGCGAAGAACTCGTTCCGGGGTTCCGGGCCAGACATGACCCTGACGGAGCGCTTCCGTCGGCTCGATGCGGACACGCTCGAGTACCGATTTACGGTAGACGACCCGGACACGTTCATACAACCCTGGACGGTCGAGATTCCTTTGACGCGCACTCCTGGGCCGATTTTCGAGTACGCGTGCCATGAAGGAAATTACGGAATGCAGGGCGTTCTCGCCGGCGCCCGAGCGCAAGAGAAAATGGAAGTGGAAGCGAAGAAGCCAGCGAAGTAGGTGCACTCTATCCGGCCGCCGCGCCGGCGCGGCGAAGGCCTGGGAGGTTCGAGAGGAATCGTCGGTTGATCGCTCAACCGGCGATGCGGGCGGCTACGCTTCGCGGCCTGTTTGTCCCTGAACCGCGCGCCTCGAAGGATGCCTTCCATCCCGTAGTTCGCCTCGTGGGCAGCACGCACGGCAAATCCTCCTGAACCAGTGAGGCGATGGATCGTGTCACGGTAGCCGACTCCAGCTTGGTGTGACAAGCGGAGCCTTCGCTCCCTTCCCGGTGGTCCGCAAGAATTCATTGCCCGTCCGCGTGCTCAATACATGTCTCTGCCCGGGCTTTCGTGCGGTTCCGGCGGATCGTGAGGAAGCTGAAATCGGTTAAGGTCTTTGTTTTCAGCACCCGACAGGTGTCCGAATCCCACTCTCTCCGCCACTACAACGGCTTGAAATCAAACGACTTGTTCAATCAGTTTTCTGACTGTACCTAACCCGTTGCTTTGAGGCCGATTTTCCCGTCAAAGGACGACGCGAAATTGCTAACGTTTTCGCCACGTGGGTTCCACCTCCACCCACGTGCCCATGCGGTCTCCAAAAGCCAGGGCCCTACAATTCATCGGAACGCGAATCATGACCGTCGAGAAAACCGCGAGGAGATCCTCCGCATCGCCGCACGCCACGGCGCGCGGAACGTACGCCTGTTCGGTTCCGTCGCGCGCGGCGAGGACTGGTCCGACACTGACGTCGACCTGCTTTTCGACATGGAAGGCACCAGGTCACTCTCGATCTCGTCCGATCTCGAGCGAGAGCTCGAGGAACTGCTCCAGCGCAAAGTCGATGTTCTGACTGACGAGAGCATCCCCCCGGCCATTTCGCGGACGGATCACAGCTGACGCTCGCACTCTGTGAAGGACGAGCGCGTCTATCTCGGTCACATCCACGACACCATCGACGACACTAAACCTAAGCATCCGTCCGCGAGGCGGCGTTCGTTGTCGAGCGAGTGCAGGACGCCGTCATCCGAGAGCTCGAGATCGTCGGCGAGGCGGTCAGCGAATCTCCGACGAAACGAGAGCGCGACAGCCAAGATTCGATGGATACAGATCGCGAGTATTAGGGATGGCCTAACCCCTGACTACTTTGGGTCGATCTCGCGTGGCGAGTCGTCGAGCGGGATCCGCAGATACTCGACACGGCGATCGAGGGGCTTCTACTGGAATCGGACATCGGCGATTCAGCCTGCGGCGGCCAATAACCGGTTCGAGCATCTCGCAAAGAATCAGGCTCAGGACCATCGCTGAACTCCCAGGCTCCCACGGTTTCTATTTAACGAACGATTGCGAATGCCGTGAACGGTCGACGGATTCGCTGAGTTCATGTTCAGCTCAACGGCCGGAGCGGCGTACGCAGTGTGAAGTGATGTCAGGAAGCACGGTGCGATTGCGGGCACGCCCGCAATGCTTTAGGCCTCGCCGCGCACAGACGCGCCCGCGGATGCTGGCGTCAGTATTGCGCGCTGGCGGAATAAGATCGAGACATGCTCAGTGACGCTTCGGGAGAGACATAATTGACCGCTGCGATGGTTGGGTCGAGGACCTGACCATTCCTCTCACGCCCCTCGTCGCCAGTGCCCGAAGGCGGAGCGGATCTGCGCCTTCACTTCAGGCAAGAGGGCTCATACGCCGTGATGATCGGTAAGCTGATTCGCGCCGTGAGCGGAATTCGCGCAGCGCTGCAGCTCGCCGAGGTCGGCTACATTTGCGAATGCGGCGCGGTACTGCGGATGGCTGGCGATTTCTGCACGGAGATAAACGCTATCGCGCAGGCGCTCCACTGTGGTCGCCAACCTCCTGCTGCCGTCCGCGCGTTCGTCGACCAGTACTTTATCCCGAGAGAACGAACGCCGGACGAGCACGACGCTGCCGAGCGCGTGCGCTACATCAGCCGGGAGGAGCTGATGAAGGCCGATGTCCGACTCGCAGAGGGTACCCAGATCGATGGCGAACGCGTTCGCGTCATCCATCGGTTCCTAAACATGACGGGCGACGCGTACGTACATGGCGCGTACGAGACCGCGATGGAGCTGTATAACCCGGAAACCGGACGCTTCGAGATGCGCGGACATCCCAACCCTGGCAAGCGCGAGGAGTTCGTCGAGGCGGTATTGCTCCGCAGTCATGAGGTCGTGGTCGCAATCGAACTGAGTGCCCTCGTGATGGGACGCCAGAAGGTCTTCGAAGCGGCACGGGAGGTCCGTCGCCGCATGGACTCAGAGCAGCCCTGGAAGGTTAGTCCAGCACAGGTTTCGGGGGTCGTCCGCAGCTAGCCGGAACACTCGCCGGTGGACTCTGTCCTGCGGGAGGTTGCCCGAGAAGCCGACAGACTACGGGCAGCGGCAACGAGTTCGCGCTTTCTGCACTGCTGCAATCGCCGCTCGGCCGGCGGCTGAGATTGTGCGGCGTCGGGCGCCGCGGGTTGAGCCGCCGCCGTCCACTCGGCGCCTCTGCATATCGCTATGGGTCCCCGAGCAACGCGCTGTTTGCGGCGATTTCGCGTCGAACTTCCTCGGGACACGGACGTGCGTGTGCGCCATGACGTGCTAACTCGCGGATCTGGTCGAGAGCGAATTCGGCAAATGTCCTCCGCCGTTGATGATCCACAAGGTACACGAAAAAAGGCGTTGCGGCTGCACGAAATCGTCTCGGCGGCTGCGCAAGACGTGTGTTCTTTAGCACCATGCTAAGGTCAGACGTAACACGATCGTATTTCATCTTTGATTTGGCTCGGTGGGTGGCGACACTGATTTCCGCTCGACGCCCTTGATATAAGCGGCTTTGAATGCATCATACACTCCTCCGTCATCGGCACGATCTGGCTTGGCAATGTCGACATGATTGCGGTCGATGGCGACCGCCTCGTTGCATAGAAAGCGCGCGCTGACCTCGTCCACAACCGGCTCAGAGCCAAGCATCGGGACCTTCTCAAACGCACAAAACGACACAGCCTTAAACTGTGTACCGTCCCAAAAGTCGGCAAGATCTTTGACATACGACACTTCGTTCCACGCTTCGAGGTTCTTGAACTGTGGATTGTTGCTGTCAATCAATGCCGCAAGCTTAGTTAACTGGCTCCCTGTGGACGGTGTTGCCACAAAGAACAATAGGGGGACGTGCTGCGCGTATTTCGATTGAAACTTGATCAGAAAAGAACGCACGACTAGACCGCCCATGCTGTGTGCCACAAATATTACCTGTTGGTGATCATCGAAGATGCGGTACGTCGTCAGAGCAGTATCAAGATTCGCCGCCAAATCGCTGATCGTTAACCTTGTATTGTAGAGGGAAGACTCATAGTTGTATACGAAGACGTCAGATTCCTTGAACGCATCGTCGCCTCTCACAAGCCGCGGCCAATAGGCCTTGGTCTTACTGGACGTCCAAGTCGACACCGAATTACCAAGGACACCGTGAACAAACACTATTGCTCGCTTAGCGTACGGAACTCGTGTTCCCACGTACCCCGAATGTGGTTCGTCCTTTTTGATGTCTGTCGCACCAATGTTGAACGATTGCCATCTCCACGGTGCGAGTGCGATCAAGCCCAGAACTGCGAAGCCGCCGGCGATCCCTGCCACTATCTTCCATCGAGACCTATGAAGTGTGTTTGACGGCCGGCCCAGGCGTATTTCAAGCGACGCGTTGATTTTGAGAAAACCACTTGAAGCGGCGAGGGCATCGACATCAAACGACTGATACGGATCGAGAGTGCTTCGAAAAAATGAGGACGACTCAAGTCTCGTCCAATCCCGTAACACGTATGTCTCGCCAGCGGCCACCAGCGATTCGGGAACGGACTCGTCATCGATACAGACAAATATCGGGCCCTGTCGTTCTGTGACACTCTCGACTTCGCGCGTCACAAACTTGGATCCTGCGGCCTTCTTCGACCAGACTACGATGACGGCGCGAGATGCCTTTAGCGCTGCTTGGATTTTGACAGTATCAGAACTCCCTGGATTATCTGAGTCCGACCACCAAACCGTCCAACCAAAACGTTTCAGGGCATTCCCCAATGCGCGTGTGTACTGCCGGTCTCCGTTTGAGAAGCTGATGAAAATGTCGATCGTCAACATCGCACCATGGGTTAGCCGAGAGCCTACCACCATTGCCCGATCGTGTGCGCCGACAAATAAGAATTTGTCGACCAAAATCGTGTCATCGCTTGTCGTGGCGTTTTCATGGGCTCCGCCTTACGCCACGGTGCTGTCCCGACTGAAAGGGCCGTTCCATTGGGTTTCGTCCGCAAAGAGTCGGTGCGGATCGATTTCCACTGCTCTGGCGCGATCGCGTCGCACGCCGCACGGCGACCGATGCGCAATTTGCAGATGGCATACGATCGCCGCGACTATGGCCGGCTCACGATGTCGCACCGCCGCTTGCACGCTCGTATGCATTTTCGGAATGTCGTCCGATTTGTCGGGCCTGCCGTGCGGTCGCGTGCCCAAGTCGCCGCGGAGAACCTGTTCCTGAGAAAGCAGCTGGCGTTCTACGTTGAACGCCAAGTAAAGACACGGCGTGCCGATGATGCGACTAGGATCGTACTCGTCGCGCTGTCGCGGCTGATTGAGTGGCGCCGAATCCTAACGATCATCAAACCCGACACGTTAATGGGCTGGCACCGCCAGGCTTTCAGTTGTTCTGGCCGTGGAAATCACGACCACGCGGCCGACCGCGAGTGCCGACGGATCTGCGACGGCTCATCGCGGCGATCGCGACCGGGAATCGCACGAGCGGTGAAGAGCGAGATCGCTGCCGAACTGTTAGTGAAGCGGCGCCGGACCTTGAGGCGCTACCTGCCGAACCCGCCGTGCGCCGCACGCGGGCACGCCGTCGCAGCGGTGGAGCACTCTCGTGCGGAATCACGAAACGGACCGTTGTCGTTTGGCGATCTGCGACCGCGATTAGAAGTGGACCGCGGCCGTACGCGAACCGCTTCGAGGAGCCCGCGAACAATTCTCTCGCGAACACCACTGAAAACTCAGTACCAAGACTGAGGCGATCGGCGGCCACGATCTGCTTCACGTGATTGCGAGGACTGCGCCGGTCCCGCGACGATGGTGGCGCCGGATGCCGGAGGTACTTCGCGACCGTCGCCAGCACTCCAAGCCTGAGCAGTTCGCCGTGTATCCGTGGCGCGCCGCAGGGCGGATTTTCCTGCGCCCCCTGACGAGTCAGCGCGCTCACATCCTGAGCCACGGCTGAGGGTCGCCGACTTTCCAGATCCAGAATCACCGGAATCCTTGCCGGTGCCACCCCACGACCGTATCAGGCTTGACGATCACGAGCGCCGCTCCGCAAATTCAACGGCACCAATATGTTCGAGGTTTTTGGGAAGCGCCAAGGTCTAACGCCGACAAGGAATGTAAGTAACTCTGCATTAAATGACATCGGGCTGCGATTTTCGCATTGACAAAGCGAGCTCATCCGTGCAAGCCTCCGCGCATCAAGAACTTGTAAGAGGTTTACGAAAATGGTGGAAAGATCGCGCCCGGTGCTCGTGCTCACAGTTGCCGTCGCGATGCTCGCTTCCCAAGCCGCTGAGGGTCAGACGTCGCTCAAGCAGAAGATGGCGATCGCTGCCGCCTGCGCAGGCGGCGCATATGCCGGGGCCAAAATCGGCGAGAAGATCGCGCAAATCGAGGCGATACGGCGCAACCTATCGCCACAACAGGTCGCCAGCTACGCTCGCGCCTTCACGATCGGCTTCGCAGTCGCGCTTTGCGGGGGCGGGGCGATGGCGGCCAACACGACGTTCAGCAAACTGACCAAGCGAGGCAAGGAGGCACGCGAGAAGGAGATCCGTACTGCGCTGGAAGACGCGCAGCCGCATACGTATGCCGATCCGGACAACCCATCACTGAAGGGAACGGCGACTCCGCAGCCGACGTTTGTCGAAGGCGACCAGGAATGCCGCATCGTGGAAGATCAACTCGCATCCGACCAAGCACTCATTAAGTATTGCCGTCCCCCGAACGGTACCTGGACGGTGAAGATGGTTTAGCAGCGTTCTTCACAGCTGCGATCCATGAAGAGCCTCCGATGAAGAACGTTCCAAGAAGGGTCCTTGCCATCACGTTCGTGGTGACTCTTGCCGCGCCGCGCGTGGAAGCGCTGAGGTTCCGAGATGTCGATGCCGCATTGCTGCCGGCGGGCGTGAGATCCGCACTCTGGGTACGTGACTGCGGAAGGCCAGGGTTCGCGGATAAGGACTGTGCAGAGGAAGAAAAAAGATTCTCGAAAGGAGACTCGATCAAGCTGGCAGCGCTCCTCGGCGGCGGGCGAAAGTACGACGAGGTCTGGCTGGCCTCGAATGGCGGAGTACTTGACGAGGGATTGAGCGTTGGAGCCGTCCTGCGCAGATTCCAGGCGACCGTGCGTGTGCCTCCGCGGCAGGCATGCGTCAGCAGCTGCACGGTTGCATTTCTCGGAGGAGTCTTTCGGTACATCGATCTCGAGCAAGGCGCCACGTACGAGGTTCATGCGGGATCCAGCTTTCTCGGCGAATCATGGGACAGCAAAGTCCTCGCCCGTGTGATGAATGATCCAGAAGGCGAGCTTCGTAAACGCTCGGTGGACGAAGCTTCAGATAGTCGAGACCTGGCGCAGCAGCTTTTCACTCACTTCCAAAAGGCCGTGCATCCTCTGGGGCAGCTGCCGCCCGGCGTCGAGAGCTCGAATCGGGTCGTGTTTCTGCGGCTGCCGATCCCGCCACCAAACCCGTATCTGACGGGCTCACAGATCGAGGATGATGCGCGGATCATCCGCCGGGAAGGCGCGTCGGCGGCCCAGGACATCCTGATGCGAATCGAGCGCGACTCGATGCAGCACGCGGTCGACGAACTGCGGACGCTGCTTCCCTCACTGGGACCTCGGGCTGAAGCCGCACTGAGGATCCTCGAGACGATGTACTCGAGCCGTATCCTGGGAACGGCGAGCCTCAGCTACGAAACTCTCCTGCGAATGGGTTTTGTCACGAAGGTCTTCAACCCACAGAAATAGCCAGATGCGAAGGCGCCCACGACGTTGGATGCTGGCGTCGGCCGTTGTGGTGACATCGGCAACGCTGCGGGTGATGGTGACCGCGCAGGACAAGGACACGTTGTGGACAAAGGTATCCGCGAGCGGACGCGTCGTGTCCTTGACCTGGAACAAAAACCACCCATGGGACGCCGAACTGGCGGGGCGAGGTGCGGAGCTGATTGCCCGGTACTGGACCGAGTCGCGCCGGGAGGTCTCTGAGCCCGTCGGTCGGGCGACGGCTTCGAAAGGCGAGAGGACGCTGCGTTTCTCGCTGGCCGACGATCTTCGTTCGAATCCACTCGGGCCCGTGTGCTTCTTCATTCAGCTGCCGGACCGACGCGTGCTGCCGGTTCGCCGGGCGAACAAGCAGGATCAGGAGACCGCCGGCTTCCGCTACGAGACATGGGAGCGGCACATGAGGCAGCGCGTCGATGCGCGCGCTGCTCAGAACCGCGTTGCGGCTGCCGAGCGCGCGCTCGACGTGGCAGTGCGAAATGTCGGAACACAGCAGTCCGTGGTCTCGAGCCGCGGATGGGGAACACCCTCGTCCTGCGAAGACATCCCCGCCGTCGCGGCGGATGCCGGGAAGACGCCGTATGACGTGGTGGCGCCATCCGAGCACGACGAGGCCGCGCGTCGGGTGTGCGTCCATCGTCTGTGGTACGGGCGCTCGCTCTTCCAGGCGCTCGTCAAGCGTGACATCGAGCCCAATCTGGCCACAGGAACTGCCGCGAAAATCCGGCAACGCCTTCGGGACCTGTACGGGATCGCGCACGTCATTCCAGAGGCGGCCGGACCAATCCTCGGCGAGGTGAGGCGGATCGGCGGCGCACCATCCGCGGCCAGAGATGCGCAGGCCGCCGAGTTCCTGGCTGATTGGAACAGGCTGTCGGCGACCACGGAAGAGTACAAGCCGCAGTTTGGAAATGCCGACGACTATCTGATGTGGGCTCCGAGCATTTACGAGGGCGCGTTTCGTATTTTCGCGCCCGGCCTCCTGGAGGGTATGAACGCGTCGTCGGTCATGCAGGGCGTGCCTTCGCCGACGATCACCGAGATGGAAGGCGTGATTGGTGCGGGGCTGGATGCGTACTTCGGGTGCCTCGAAGACGGAAAGAAGCAGCTCAAGATCAAGTACGACAACTGGCAGTCGCTCTCGTCTTCCGCTCCGCAGCGCGCTGCAGCGGCTCACGAATTCCTCGTTCGCGAGTGTCGTCAGGAATTCCGCCTGCTCGACCGCCTGAAGGCCGAGCGAACGACCTTCGAGAATCAACTGGCGCAGGAGCGAGAGGCCCTGAAAGCGGCATCGGCGGCGATTCCGCTGCCGACCCAGCCGCAGCAGCTGAATTTCACGGCCTGCGCCGATTCCGACTCCAAGAAACGTTGACGTTCCGCTCCCTCGCTGTGTCCGTATCGTCGAAATCCGGCAACATGACGAAGATCGCAAAACTGATCGCGTTGGCGGCGTTTGTGCTCGTGTTTCCCGCGAAGGCCGATGCGCAGGAGAACATCATCAACATCTGCAATCAGGGAAACACCTTGATTTGGATTGCCCGAGTCCGCAACGAGGTGGGCTGGAACATTCGACTGAACCGCGATAACTATCCGCACAGGGCTTATGGATGGTATACGGCATCGCGTGGCACGTGCGTCGAGACATGGCGATCGGACGTCGTATGGTCGACTCAGATGTGGTTCTCGATTGTCTACAAGGACCGCTGGGGAACAGTCGGCGCCTACCATTTCGAGCCGGAAGAGCGCGGGCTGTTCGAGGCCGCCTCAGCTTTCTCCAAGGATGACGCGCTGTTCTGCATTCCCGATGGCAACGCCGGATCGTTTTCCATGACGAGCGAAAACCTCTCGCGCGCAGGCACATGGTGTGATGTTGGAGCGACGCAGGGAATCAAGGGAATCAACTTCAATTTCACGAACAGGCCAACGGCCAACGGTTTCTGGCAGCCGTTTCCGTTCCTGCTCAAGTGGAAGAGCGGCGGCGCTGGTAACGCCTTTAGCACTCGGACGTACACGTTCACGGTGACGCCCGACAGCAACGTCAAGGTATGGTGGCCCCTGAAAAGGTACGCAGACTACGCCACGGCTGCGATTTCGATCGAAGGCGAGTTTCCTTCAGGGGTTCCTGCGCCCAGCGACGGCACGAACTCCGTTGAGCCGCTTCTCGGCGCCGTTGCGAAACTTGTGGAGGAGGCGAAGCACAAGAATCCAAGCACAACGCCTGAGCCTGCATCACGGGACGTACCTCGCCAATCTTCGTTCTTGACCGCTCTGAGTTCGGGAGCGACGGGGATTTCTGTGAGCTACCTCGCCGAGGTGCGTCCTCCCTGCGACGCGTGCGAACTCATCACGATGTCGAGTCCGACGTCTGTACTTCGTGATGTCGCCAAAGCGAAGGCGATGGGTCGCATCTTGAGCATTGATTTCACGCTCAAGACTCCTACTGACAAGGACGATTTGGATGGCGTCAAGAACGATGACTTGACAATCATGGCAGGCGGCCGGTCGTATACGTGGGATTCACTCCTCTGGCCATCAGCGGGCGACTATCGAGCCACGGTAAGGGTCTTGTTCGTTGTTCCAGCAGATGCCACGCGATTTCAATTGGAGGTCAAAGGCAGCGCCCCGGTGTCGTTTTCGTGGACGGGCATCCGGTGGGTACGCGGTGCGATCTAGTGGCTGTCCGCGCAGCCGCCCGCCATCGATGCGTCCGTCCTGCGCTGGCATGACGAGGGTTTGCAGAACAGCAGCAGCACGGCGACTGATTGAGCGAGCGGCATGTGCGGAGCGCGCTCTTTGAATGGGCGGCTCGCCGGGCCACAACATGTCCTTGCGCGGGCCCGGCTTTCGCGTGCTCAATACGTGTCTCTTCCTCCGTTTTCGAGCGGATCTGGCGGATCGTGAGGTAGCCGAAATCCCTTAAGTTTTTTTTCAACACCCGGGCGTGGTGCGAATCCCACCCTCTCCGCCACCACAAACACAATGCAACTCAGTGGCCGGCGCGTTCGGCGGCCTTGATGTCGACGCTGTATCGGCGCACCAGCTCCTCGCTGAATCTCAAGCCCAGACCCGGCCGATCCGGCACGGGGAAATAGGCCCAGCTGTCTTCCCATTGCCCGAATATCTCGCGACTCAGAGATTGGGATCGGTATCGCCCTGCTCGAAGATGACGAAGTTCGCGAGCGTGCAGCACGCGTGCAGATGCGCCGCAAGGCACACAGGTCCGTTGGGATTGTGCGGCGCGACCGGAATGAAATGGTTCTCGGCCATCGCGCAGACCTTGCGGAACTCGGTGATGCCGCCGATGCGCGCGGCGTCGGGCTGGTACAGACGAATCGCTTCCCGCTCGAGGTACTCGCGCGCCTCGAGACGCGACTTCAGGCGCTCGCCCGCGGCGATCGGCACGCTGGTCGCCCGCTGCACTTCGAGCATCGCGTCCACGTTCTCGGGCGGCACGGGCTCTTCGAGGAACATCGGCGCATACGGCTCGATCGCTTTCGCGATGCGGCCAGCGCGCCTCTGGCAACCAGTTCTTTCGTGCGCTTCGCGTATGCCTCGGCGGTTCTCGGAATGTTGCCCCACTTGTAGCTGGTATAAATCTTCAGCCGATCGTTGATCTTCCCTCCCAGCAGCTTGTACACAGGGACACCGAGCTTCTGCCCGACGATGTCCCACAACGCGATGTCGATCGCGGCGATCGCCGATTGGACCGCGCTGCCGTGCATCGCGTTCCGCCCGCGGTAGATCGTGGGCGGGCCTGATTGAGCACCGAGTTCGTGTCGCGTCCGGTCCAGGCGCTCACTTTGCGATCAGAACTTGAACTCGAGACCGACGCGCCCGATCATCGGAGGAATGACCGCGCTGACGAATCCGAATTGCCGTGCCGTTCCAACCGTCCCGTACTGATAGTTGACGGAGGTTGCGGCGTTGGAATTCGTCGCGTTGAACAGCTCGATGGTGGCGACAACGCGCCGGTCTCCACCGACCTTGACCGTCTTCGCTCCCCTCAGATCGAGGACGCTCAAACCGGGGTTGCGGCGCGTGCCGTAGGGTTCGAGCGCAATCGTCACCGTGCCCAGTTGCGGAACGCCGGTCACCTGGTCGGTGGCATACGCGGGCGTGCCTGCAAGGTAGCGATAGTTCAGGCCAAAGCTCACGTCGCGTGGGAAGTCGTACGTCACCTGCGCTTTGACCGAATAGTCCCACGTCTCATCGAGCGGGAACGCGATCTGGTACGGCGCCGTCGGCTGCGCGGCCGATTGATTCGCCGCGAACACGCCAGACGTCGTGAGCCATTTGTGATTCCTGGTCAGGCTCAGCGCGCCGAGCGCGCTCCAGTGACCTGCCTTGCGTCGGGTCACGGTGAATTCGTAGCTGTGGAAGTAATCCGCATTCCCGGTGCGGTTCACGAACATCGTCTGGTTGCCGATGTCGGTCCGGAGGGCAGCCGGGTAGGTGAGGATCGTCAGCGGCTGGCCGCCGTTGACCGGGTCGGTGGTCGGATATCTCGTGTTGAACGGCACCGTATATGTGCCGATGCCTCGATTTGGAAACGTCAGATCGAACATCCGGTCTTCGTGGTTGTAGACATAGAGCGCGCGAACAGCGAGGTTCGCCGCGAGTTCACGCTCGAACCCGAGCGTCGCGGTCTGGAAGTACGGCATCAGCAGATTCGGATTGATCACGCCGGTGATGCCGCCGGTCGTATTGAGATAGTTTGGCGACCCGACGCCCTTCAGGCCGGCAAGAAACGCGTCCGATGCCGTGCAGGCCGAGAACTGCGTCCTGACGCAGGCCGAGTTCGGCCCCGTCCAGGTGTAGGTGCTGGTGAACAACGCTGCCGGGTTGAAGTTGAGGTCGAAGGTTCCCAGCTGATCGAGATTGTATTGACCATACGACGCTCTGAGTACCGTTCTGCCGTCCCCCGACAGGTCGTACGCAGTTCCGATTCGGGGCACGACCCGGTTCCATGTGTAGACCGTCAACTCGGGAAACGTCCCGCCGCCGGAGAATTGACCCGCCGCCTGATCCTCTTGGCTGTTGTAACCCCGGTAATGATCGAACCGGAGTCCGGGGCTCAGCGTCCAGCGATTCGAAATCCGCCACGTGTCCTTGACGTACAGACCGAACGCGCGTTCTTTTCCGGCGACGCTGAGCGGGAAGTTGTAGGTCAACACCTGATACGGCGTGATGACGCCGTTAATCGTCTGGACCTGGAGTTGATAGTTTCCCGACGGATGGTTCGGATTCTCCTTCGTGTCGGACTGCGGGAAGAACGCCAGGTAGCCGAACTGGAACGAGTGTGTTCCGCTTGGCAGGTACGTCAGGCTGCCGGAGGATTGCAGACGATTGTGGCTGCCGATGTCACCCGAGCTGACATTGCTGATCGGCCCCGTCGAGACGCCGGTGGTCTGATTGAACGTCCAGGGATTCCCGGGCACGTTCTGACCTTCCTGGTTCGGATAACTATAGGGCTGCCAATAATAGCCGCCCAGGATGTCGAGCATTGTTCGCCCGTTCGGCGTCCAGAGCACCTCGCCTTTGGCCGTGCGGAAGTGATCGCTGAAGTTGTACGTGGATGGATAGGCGACGGTCGAGCTCCCGTTTCTTTCCGGCTCGATCTTCGACGCGTCCTCGAAGAACCCCACCAACTTGATGTTCCTGGTCGCTTGCAAGGTCGCCTTGGCGACGTGATTGTCCTGATGCAACAGATCGAATCCAGGATTCCCGTCGGGGCCGATGTAGCCGATCACCGAGGTGTTCTTCGTTTGGAAGTGTGAGGCCCAATAGAACCACAACCGGTCCCTCACGATCTTGCCGCCGAAATCGGCGAACACGTCCGTGAAGTCCTTCAGCCGGTTCACGCCCGAGCCGCCGGGAAACGTGTCGGGAAGGTTGGTCGCCTGAAATCCCGACCACTGCCGCATCAGGCGGCCGTCGCCGTGATAGTCGTTGCCGCCCGTCTTGATGACGGCAATCATCAGCGTGCCCGGCGGTCCGGCGTCGGCATCCGAGCCCGTCGACACGACCTTGAGCTCGGCCAGCGAATCGTAGTCGACGAAGTCGCCCGGCGATGAGCCGCCGCTCAGCGAGTTCGCCTGCAGCACGTTGATCCCGTCGACGAGCGGCACCATGTTGCCGCTGTATCCGTACGCGCCCATCGCCTGCTGGTTCCCCAACTGGCTTCCTCCCACGTCGGGCGTGTTCGTCGGCCGGACGCCGGGCGCCAGATACACCGCCTGAAAGATGCTGCGGCTGGTCGGCACGCTGTCGAGATTGGTTCGCGTGAACGTGTTGCTCACGACCGACGTCGAGACGTCGACGATCGGCGATTGCCCGCTCACTTCGACCATCTGCTCCACCGCGCCGAGTTTCATCGTCACATCGACGCGCGCGTTGAAGCCGACGGCCAGAGTGAAGCCGCTCCGGATGTCGGTGCGGAACCCCGAAACGGAGTACTCGATGCGGTACACGCCGGCCGGGAGGTTGGACAGTCGATAGGCGCCCTGTCCGTCGGACACCGCAGTCTGCGCGCCCTGGAGCGCCGGGCTCGTGGCCGATACCGTCACGCCAGGCAAGGCGGCGCCCGTTTCATCCGTGATCGTGCCGAACACGGAACCGTTCTGCACCGTCTCCTGAGCGATCGCGGATCGCGCGGCGCACAGCAGCAGCACGCTCATCACCATCCCGGCGACAAGGGACCGACGTACGAAAGACATCGGCTGCATGTGATCCTCCCGGCTGTGCGTCAGGGCCGCGGTCCGTAATGCGGCGGCGCCTGGCCGAATTCGAGCGCGCCCAGATCGGGCGCCTGACCAGTGAAGCCATCAGTCACGTTCGGCAGCGTCACGCCGCGATCGATCGCCGCCGCCCCCGGCTTGAGGCGCGGCGAAGATCTTTTCCATCGAGCTTCGGGACGTTCACGAACACGTCGTAGTCCAGCGTGACGCTGTGCTGATCCTGGCCCGTCGCCCGCGCATATTCCGCGAGCGTCGCAAAGCGACGCACGTCCATCGACGATTCGGCCGCGCGCGCGTTTCCTCTGCCGCGTCCGGCAGGCGCTCCACCGCCTTCGCCGCCGTCGCCTCCGCCGCGCAGCAGGCCGGCGTAATCCGCGTGGACGCTGAACGGCGGCGACGTCCACTGAAAAGAGACGTCCGCTCCCGGATTGAGCCGGAAACCGTTGTAGTCGGACGAACTGTAGTTGGTGTACGTCGTCACGCTGAAGATCGCCGGAGCCGAATTCTCTCCGAGCATCAGGTTGTTCCGCCAATGCGCGTTCGCCGAGCTCGCCGCCGTCGTCTCCGTCAGGATGGTGTTGTTGTAGAAGAGCACGCCGGCGGCGCCGCTCGTCATCCGCGTCGAGCCGGTCGGCGCATGGTACGCGATGTTGCGGATCCAGTAGATGGGGCCGCCGACGGCGGGTTGATTGCACATCGGGTGCGACGCGGAGTTGATCATCATGTTCCGCATGACACGCACGTTGTGCAGGCTGCCGTCGATCTCGAAGGCGTTGTCGTGGAAGTTGGTCATGTAGTTGTTGTAGAAATCGATCGCGACCGGTCGCCGGTCCCAGTACTCTTTCGTCGGGTAGTGCGGGCCGTCCGCGGCGCTCGAGCCGTCAGGGTTTCCGTAGGTCTCGACGTCGATGCCGTCGTGGAAGTTGGCGACGTAGTTGTACGCGACGACGTGACCCGGGCCGTACACCTTGACGGCGACATACGACGCCATCGTCGGCGGGAACTTCTGATTGTCGACGCCGGCGAACTGGGCCCAGAAGTTTCCGCTCCAGCCGATCAGATGGTTCGGATCGTCGCGGCCGATGAAGGTGTTGTCGGCGATGTAGAAATCGCTCGAGCCGGAGTAATTCGAGAACACGCCCAGCCCGACGTTCTCGAAGCGGCAGTGCTTGACCGTCAGGCCCTTCGACCCGCCGAGGAACTGCGTGCCCGCCCAGATCGCGATATCGGTATTCCGGATCGTCACGCCTTCGATGTAGTTGTAGTCGCCGCCCTTGACGTTGAACAGGTTGAAGTTGCCGTTCCCGTCGAAGATCACTTCGCCGTCGCCGGCGCCCTTGATGACAATCGGCTTGTCCGCCGTGCCGCTGGCCGTGAGGTAGTACGTGCCCTCGAATGGCGTGGTGGTGTTGACCGAACGATCCGGCCCGTAGAACTCGGCGTGGTACTTGTACAGCCCGGCGTGCACGAGAATCGTGTCGCCCGGCCCGACTCGAGGCCGAGCGGTCGTCGTCGTGTCTCCGCCGCCGCAATACGTCTTGTACGCGCACATCACGCCGTCGAACGCCGGTTCGACCTTCGCGCCTTTATATGTGGCTGGATACACGTGGTACACGTGTCCGCCGGCGTACGGCTTGGGTTCGGCCCTCGTGCGCACCGTCACCGTTTTCGTGACCGTCTTCGCGCTCCGGCCCGCGATACCGTCCGGATCGGACAGCACGAAGCGCGCATCGTACGCCGTATCGGGATCCAGGTCCAGGATGCTCCCGGCGAACATGTTCGGTGAGACGACGTCCCAGGAGCCCGCCTGGTAGATGCGCTCGCCCTGCAGACGCAACAGAGGCATGCCCTGCTTCCACTGCGTGTCACCCTGTTTGCGATACGACACGTCAACGCGGGCGTTGCGATTCTCGTCACCCTGTATGGTCCATTCGAAGCCCAGGTTGATCAGCGTGGGGTGATCGATGGTGAATTCGCCCGGCGTCACCCGCCGATCGCTCGTCGCGGCGAACCGAGGATCGGCCGAAGACGAGAAGGTGAGAAGGAGCACGACGCCGAGGCACATGGAGGCGGGGTTCCGCGGCTGCATGCTGGCCTTTCGTGAACGTGGTGCCGCTGATGCCTGGACGCCGAGAGCCTAGCACAAGCGATCGGAGCGAGAGCCACAACTTCCTGGTTGCCGGCCGGGCCATCGGTCGCTACGATGACACGCTATTGAATGTCAATCGGAGGAGGCCGTCATGAGCAGTCGAGCGCCGGTTGGCGTGACCCGGATGGCGATTGTTTCCGGCCTGTTCGTGTTCCTCGCGTCGTCGGATTTCCCTTCGGCGCAGGATCGGAGGCTGCTCGACGCCAACGGGTACGTGCGCGACGACGCCTATGCGCGGCCGCTCGTGCCGGCCGCGGATCAGAAGTACCTGAAGATCGACGGCCTGAAGATGAAAGACACCTTGAAGGAGGTCGTCGCGATCTCGCTCAAGAGCCGCGACGACGGCAACAAGTATTGGGGCCGCATCGCCGGAACGAAGTACGAAGCGATGGTCCACGACTGGGCCGAAGCGAAATTCAAGAAGTACGGGCTCCAGGACGTTCATCGGCAGCCGTTCACGCTGCCCACGCAGTGGTTCCCGACCGACTGGCAGTACACGTTCGTCGCCGGCGGCAAGTCGTACGCGTTCAAGTCGGTGAACCCGTCGCTCGATTCGCCCGCCACGCCCCCCGCCGGGCTCGATCTCGACGTCGTCTGGGTGGGAACGGGTACCGCGGCCGATTTCGCCGGGCGCGACGTCAAGGGCAAGGCGGTGCTGATCCACTCCATTCCCGCGCCGGGATCGATGGGCCATTCGGCCGCCTACGAGCACGCGATGTCGCGTGCGTTCGAGAAGGGCGCGGCGGCGATCGGCGTCGTCTATGGAATCTCCGATAACTTCGCGATCTGGCAGTCGCTCGGACGCGCGGGCGAGGGCGCCGCGGCGCGGCCAATCACCACGCCCGGATTCTTCATGGGCTTCCAGGACGGCAAGGTGATCCGCGATCTGATCGGCGCAGGTCAGGCGGTGAAGCTCAAGATGAGCGTGTCGGTCGAACGGAAGGATGGGCTGACGAGCTCCAATGTGTGGGGCACGCTCCCGGGGATGACGGACGAGAACATCATCGTCATCGCGCATCAGGACGGGTACTACGAAGCGTCGCTCGACAACGCGTCGGGGCAGTCCGTGATGATGGCGCTGCTCGACTACTTTTCCCAGGTCCCGAAAGAGCAGCGGCGGCGATCGATCACCTTCGTTGCCACCGCGGGCCATCACGTCGGTTCACCGGGCACCAGATGGATGCACGACAACCGCGCGACGGTGCTGGCGAAGACGGCGCTGATGATCAACTGCGAGCATGTGTCCGTCTCCGACACCAAGTACTGGAACGGCGTCATGCGCAAGGCGAACATCGTGGCGCCGCGCCGCTGGTGGATCAACGGCAGCGAGCGTCTGTTCGATACCGTGCTGAAGTCGTATGCGACGTTCGGCGTCGGGCTGATTGCCGACATGGATCCCAACGCCTCGGGTGACATGGGTATCGTCGCGAAGGATGTGCCATCGATCCAGATCATCCGGTCGCCCGTCACCAAGCACACCGACGACGACAAGCCGGAGTGGGTGCCGGCGGCCGGTCTGGAAGCCGTCGCGCGATCGTTTGCGCGCGTCATCGACCAGGTCAACACGCTCGATCGCCGGGATCTCGTCCCGGCATCGCGGACGAGTACGCAGGCCGCAGTCCGGTAGCGCAGCGATCCGGGCAAACGAATCGAGAGACGTGATCCGGCCATCAAAGGGGGATTCCGTGATCAGAATCCTGACCGCAGCCCTGACCGTGGGACTGTCCGTCTGCGTCGGCGCTCAATGGCTCGAGTTCCCCACACCGGGGATCCCGCGAACGGCCGACGGCAAGCCGAACCGCTCGGCGCCAGCTCCGAGAACCCACGATGGCAAGCCGGATCTGTCCGGACTGTGGGAGCCGGACGAGAGCCCGTACCGCTTCGACATCATCCAGGACTTGAAAGACGAGGGGATCTTCCGTCCAAACGCGGAGGCGTTGTTCCTGAAACGCGCGTTGGACCTCAGGCGGGACAATCCGGTCACGCATTGCCTGCCGCCCGGGCCTATGGCGATTTTTGCTGCCGGCGCGACGAGGCTGTACCGGATCATTCAATCCCCAAATATCATGGCGTTGTTGTACGAGCTCGGCGGCTTCCGGCAGATTTACACCGATGGTCGCCCGTTGCCCAAGGACCCAAACCCGACGTGGATGGGGTATTCAGTGGGTCATTGGGAAGGAGACACACTTGTCGTTGAATCAGCGGGATTCAACGACAAGACGTGGCTCGACATGGTCGGCCATCCTCACTCCGAACAATTGCGCGTGACCGAGCGGTTTCATCGCGTCGACTTCGGTCACATTCAGCTTCAGGTTACCTATGACGACGCCGAGACACTTAACACGCCGCTCACGGTCTCATTGGGGCTGAACTACGCGGCGGACACAGACTTGCTGGAGTATGTCTGCAACGAGAACGAGAAGGATACGCCGCACCTGGTGGACACGGCGAGGGCTGTTGCGCAGGTCCCCGCCTCTGTGCTCGCAAGGTACGCTGGCGCATATAAGTATCGAGGAGGTCCGCCAGCAGCCGCCACGTTCTTCGGTCGCACGCAGATCGTCAGCGTGAACCAGGGACACCTGTATATGAAGGACTTTCCTCTCGTTCCACAAACCGAGACCCGATTCGATTCGACCGCGGGCACGATCGAGTTCTTCCTGGATGCCAGCGGCAAGGTCACGCATCTCATTCTCAGCGCGGCTGAAGGCGACCTCACATATGACCGCAAGCCGTAGTGCACCTATCAACTGGCAGATCGGACGCAGCCATTTTGCGGAGCTGGTTTGCCTGTCGGGGGTATATGCTGTGCGTCTAAACGCGACGCGATCCTGCGGGAATTCGTCTGGCGTGGAGGTCTGAGATGGCTGAACAGAAGCTGGTCGGTCAGGACTACTCAACCCCTGATCTCCGCGCGAAGGTCACCGGCCGTGCGCGGTACTCCGAAGACTTCCGCGTGCCTGGGATGCTGTACGCGCGGCTCCTGCTGAGCCGTTACCCGCACGCGCGTGTCAAG